>Ga0067045_1028599_pt1 | contig 30541 bp, 28 predicted proteins | sample TerdegcTABiofilm_FD_59184 | JGI IMG/M metagenome (GOLD analysis project Ga0067045, IMG submission 59184) | Combined Assembly of (Gp0054472, Gp0054536) Wastewater bioreactor microbial communities from Singapore -Terephthalate degrading...
TCTTATATTGCTCAACCCCCACCTGCGGCGTATGCAAAAGCCTCAAACCCAAGGTAGAGCGCCTGGTCCAGGAAAACTTCCCCAAGCTCACCATGGTCTACGTCGATATCGAAGCTGTCCCCGAAGCGCGCGGCCAGCTGTCCGTCTTCAACATACCAGCCGTCCTGGTCTTTTTTAAAGGAAAAGAATACATCCGCGAAGCGCGCAACTTCGGTATCATGGAACTGGGCGCCAAAATCGAGCGCTACTACAGCATGATGTTTTAAGTAAAAAAGTAAACGCTATACGCCTGCGTTTTTTTCTTGACAGCCGCTTCTGGATTTGCTGAGAATATACAATATGGGAAATCTGAAAATCCTGCCATGCCTCGATTCAGCGCAAAGGGCTTCCAGACTCATGCAGGCGCTTGACATCAGAAGAGATGTGGCGGCTCGGTTGGGACATTCCGCGGTGGAAGCAGGCCGAAAAGGCTTTTATGTGACAAGCAATGGCAGAAGGGTTGAATGGGGCAAACTCGTGCAGACCGCAGTAAATTCGAAAATCAGCATTCCGCCCGATGCAATCCTTCCGCAAGCACCGCAGGTAGTCTTTTTGGAAACCCACGTGCAGGTAGCGAACGAAACTACTCTGGAAGCAGGTCTGCGCCTGCGCGACATGGGGCGTACCCCGCTTGCCCTCAATTTTGCGAATGGCATCAACCCGGGTGGCGGTTTTCTGACCGGCTCGCGGGCCCAGGAAGAAACACTCTGCCGTTCCAGCGCTCTGTATCTGACCCTCCTGGGCGACCCCATGTATGATGCACATCGGGAAAGACCCTTGCCCGATTCTACCGACTGGGCAATCCTTTCGCCTAAAGTCCCCGTTTTCCGAACCGATGACGGAACTGAACTTGAAGAACCCTGGCTTCTGGATTTTATCACCTGCGCCGCCCCCTATGAGCCGCGCATCGGCCAGCCGACAGCGGGCGACTTGTTGGAAAAGCGAATCCACCGCGTGCTCGCCATCGCAAAAGCTTATGGCTATCAAGATCTGATCCTCGGTGCCTGGGGATGCGGAGCCTTCTGCAATGACCCCTGGCGTACCGCCCGTGATTTCCGCGACGCCCTCGAGAACGAATTTGCAGGCGCCTTCCATATCGTTGTTTTCGCCATAACCGACTGGTCGCCCGAACGGAGATTCCTTGCGCCATTCAAGGAAACCTTTTTGGCATAAATTTCGCCGCTGAAGCTTCGCAGCAGAAATAAAAAATTGCGGGAACGTTCCCAAAATCCTCTTGCCAAAATCTAAAAGCTGAATTACAATTCTATTGGGAACGTTCCCAATATGAAAGATACCAAGATTAGCATACTGGAAGTTGCTCGGCTCGCTGGTGTATCCAAGAGCACTGTCTCCAGAGTCATCTCTGACCGGGGCGGATCGGTCAGCCCCGAGACGCTTGAGCGAGTAAACCGTGCCATCGAACAGCTCGGATACCGCAGGAACAGTATCGCCGCAGGCTTGAGGACGAGAAAGTCGTATATGGTCCTTGTCATGATACCCGATGTCGCCAATCCGTTCTGGTCCGAAATCGCCAAAGCCATTCAGGACCAGCTGGAATCGGCTGGATACTCGGTAGTGCTCGGCAGCACGTACTGGTCCGAAGAGCGGGAATCCCGCTATTACGAACTCGCAAGGATGTCCCGCTTTGACGGAGTCATCCTCAACAGTGTTACTGACAATATCGAACGTATCAAAAATCTCGGGGTGCCAGCCGTACTCATCGGCGAGCGGACAGCTGCCCAGAATATCGACACCGTAGGAACCGACACCATGCAGGCTGCGAGGGTAGGCCTCGAATACCTTTACAGCCTGGGCCACAGGAAAATTGCGCTGGCGACCAGCGAACACGGAAGTGAACGATACCTCTCCCTGAGGGCGCGGGCCTACCATGAGTTTCTCCATGAAAAAGGTCTCCCCTTTGACCCGGAACTGGTATTTTCCGTCACGCTGAATGAGGAAGGCGGCAGGACGCTGGTCCATGAATTTCTGACTATGCATGACTGGCGCGGCAGGGCTGAAGGCCTGCTGTGCGGGAATGATATTCTGGCAATAACCGCCATCAATGAATTCCGAAAGTTCGGCGTCATTCCGGGCATCGATCTCTCAATTATGGGCATGGACGATATTCCCGCCGCTTCACAGACCTATCCACCCCTGACAACTGTCAGAAAACCCAAGGACTGTATTGGTAAAACTGCTGCGGAGCTTTTACTCAGGCGAATGCAGGGAATTTCCGGTGCCCCGGAAAAACATCTCTTCTCAGCTGAGCTGATCATTCGTGACAGCGTGCGAGACAGAAGGAAGCCAACATGAAGACAAGAGCTGAAGTGCTTGCGGACAGGACAGGATACAAATCCAGAGCGATCGGTGCATTCCTGGGACTCGCTGTCGGGGATGCCGTAGGGGATCTCGGCAGAAGCCAGGAACATCGCAACCGCTATGGGCTCATTACGAGACTGCTGGATGACGGCAAAAGTACCGACGACACCGAGTTTGGCGTACTGACGGCGCGGATTCTGCTCGATACGGGCGGAGCCTTGGCCGCCGAGGATGTCGCCGCCGGCTGGCGCAGGTACATTCTGGACCGCGGCGGCGCCAAAAAACGGGCAGGCCGCCCGCTGTACGGCGCGCTCGAAAACCTGTCGCGCGGCATGCAGCCGCCCCTGTCAGGCAGGTACAATGTCATGAATATCGATGATGGAGCGGCCATGCGGGCCAGTCCGCATGGCATACTCTGGGCTGGAGCGCCTGAGCGCGCCGCTGCTTCAGCGGCCTCGGATGCCTGTGTCAGTCATGATACGGACGGCATCTGGGCTGCCCAGGCGGTCGCGGCCGCAGTGGCTGTCGCAATTGCAGGCGGCTCGGTGGAGGAGATCATCGAAGAAGCACAAATCTGCATGCCGCCTGAGAGCTGGATTGCGGCAGCCATGGGTACCGCCATGGCTATCTGCGAGCGCTTTCCCGATATTGAAAATGCCTACGAAGACCTGCATACCAAACTCTGGACGCCGGAACACGCAACCGCCCCCGAAGCCATTCCCCAGGCATTCGCCATTTTCCGGCTCTGCAAGGGAAATCCGGCGCGCTGCCTTCTCTGGAGCGCCAATTTTGGAAGAGATGCGGACACCATCAGCGCAGTCGTCTGTTCGCTCGCGGGCGCGATGCATGGCGCTGAAGCCTTTCCAGCTGCATGGCTGGAAAGACTCCGAAAGCCTTCGGGAACCTGCCTCGAATTTACCGCCGAGGAAGACATCGTTTTGCTGGCAGAGCACCTTGTCGCGCTTTCATGTGAACGGGGAGCATGAAACATGCACGCAGCGGCGAAAAAGCATGAATGGACGCTTCTCCTCCTGTTGATGCCAGCGCTTCTGTATTTTCTCATCTATCATTTCATTCCCATTTCAGGAATGGTAATGGCGTTCCAGGATTACCGCATCTTCGGTAAAAGTCCGTTCGTGGGGCTCAAGCATTTCAGAATCCTGTTTTCGTCCCCTGCCTTTTTGCAGGTCATGCGCAACACCCTCATCATCAGCTTCATGAAAATCGTGCTCTTTTTCCCTCTGCCGATCATCTTTGCGCTCATGCTGAACGAAGTCCGTTCCTCCATCCTGAGAAAGTTCATCCAATCGACCACCTACCTTCCGCACTTCCTGTCCTGGGTTGTCATTGCGGGAATCTGGATAGCCTTTCTCTCGCCGGCCAATGGAGGATTGAACCAACTCCTGGGCATGCTGAATATGCAGCCCAAAGACTTCATGACGGACAAGGGCGCGATACGATGGGTGCTTTTTGCCTCCGAAACCTGGAGAAGCCTCGGCTGGGATTCCATCATCTATCTTGCAGCCCTTGCATCCATCAGTCCAAGCCTCTATGAGTCCGCGGATCTGGATGGGGCGGGATCGTTCCAGAAGATGAGGTTCATCACATTGCCCGAGCTCCTGCCCACGATGGTGACCGTTTTTATCCTCAATATGGGATTTTTCCTGAATGCCGGCTTCGACCAAGTGTTCAATATGATGAATGATTCGGTTATCAGCGTCGTCGATATTCTCGACACCTATGTATACCGGATCGGTCTTTTGAACATGCAGTATTCTTTTTCGACAGCCGCGAGCCTTTTTAAAGGAGTGATTGGGCTTGTGCTGATTCTGGCGGCCCACCAGGGCTCAAGGAAAATCACGGGGAAGGGCTTATGGTAAACAAAGTCAAAGTACCTCCGGCTGAACTCTTCTGGCGCTGGCTCTTTACAATGGTTCTGCTGTTTGTCTGCGTGCTTGTGCTGATCCCCATGCTCAATCTGCTCGCCCTCTCGTTTTCAGACCCTGCGAGAGTTTCGGAGGTCCGCGGTCTTACCGTGTTCCCCAAGGGCTTCTCGCTTGTCAATTATCGGGTGCTCGCGGCCAATCCGCTCTTTGTGCGCAGTTTTCTCAACTCAGTGTTTATAACGGTAGTCGGCACCGCGTTAAACCTTCTGGTGACATCGATGGCAGCCTTTGCACTGACGCGCCCCAAGCTGCCGTTTCGGCGTTTTTTCATGGTGCTCATCATCATCGTCATGATCCTTGAACCCGCGCTCGTGACCGAATATCTCGTCATCAAGAGAGTTGGGCTTATGAACAGCCTCTGGGCCGTCATTCTCTACAAGACCGTCAACGTCTACTACCTGATCATTCTGATGCGCTATTTTGAAGAAATACCGCCGTCGCTCATCGATGCGGCGCAGGTTGATGGCGCTCGGAATATGACGATTCTGACAAAAGTCATCATGCCGCTCGCAAAGCCGGCGCTTGCTACGCTAGGTCTGTTCTATGGTGTTTTTCATTGGAATGAGTACTTCCGCGCGAGCATTTATCTCACCGACCCCATGAAATACCCGCTCCAGCTCATTCTGCGCCAGTTTGTGGTGCTGGATGATACGGCGTCGCTCATCGGGTCGGGAACTTTGTTCAGCTATGATGAGGCTGCCCGTCTCAGCTATGACGCGCTGCAGGCCAGCACCATCATTGTTGCAATTCTCCCGGTACTAATCGTCTATCCTCTCATCCTCAAGTACTATGCGCGAGGAGTCATGGAAGGCGGAGTGAAAGAATAGGAGGTAGTTATGAACATGCGCAGATTCGTTCTGTGGCTCATGGTCGCGATGCTGTGTGTTGGTGTCGCGATGGTTGGAGCGCAGCCCAAGGTCAGGCTGGTGCTCAAGGACCTCGATACGGACCCCAATGCCGCAGCATTTATTCAACTCATTGAAAAAGGAATGGCAGCGGCGGGCACACCGGTAAAAATCGAGGTGGTAAAAGTGCCCTCGGGGAACTATGCCGAAAAAATCAGCCTGATGATCATGTCCGGCGACATCCCCGACATCATCTATTTCCAGGGGGGCGATGACAAGATAGCCATGCAGGGGATTCTGGAAGACCTGCGCCCCTATGTCGCGAAATCGAAGTACTTGAAGAATGTGCTCGATCCGCACAGCAAGACGAGACTTGAAAGCTATCCCTACCTGGTATGGGTTGCGCCGCCCCGCGTACGGGCTCCGGTCATCCGGAAGGATTGGTTCGATTCACTGCCTTCCGCAAAGGAAGTCGCCCAGCACCCGACGGTCGATACCTACTATGCGCTCTTCAAGGACCTCGTGCAGAAAAAGGGAGCGAAGTTCGGCATTTCCGTCACCGGCGCAACCAACGGCGTCGAAGAACTCGATTCAATCTTTGACGGGGCCTTCGGCATCACATCAACCTGGATGAAAGGCGCTGACGGCCAGTGGGTCTATTGCAGGGTCACACCCAATGAAAAGCAGAAGCTCGAGTTCTATGCCAAGCTCTACAAGGAAGGCCTGCTAGACCCTGAATATCTCACCAAGAAATGGGATACCAAGGAACAGGTATTCTATGAAGGCAAGGCGGGGATCATCCCTGGTGTCGCGCCGGGAAGCATCGATGTTTACGCCAACAAGATGATGAAGACGCAGAACACCACCATCGTGCCGCTGCCGCCTCCTGCGGGAAAGGCTCAGGGACTCGGTCCATTTGTCGATGTCATCAAGGAATCGCGCGGCTTTGCAATACCTGTCACATCGAAGGTCAAGGACGCGGCATTTGCCGTGCTCGACTATATGTGGAGCCCCGCTGGACTCAAGATCGCCAAGCTGGGCATCCCCGGACTGCACTACGTTGAAGAAGCCAATCGCTATGTGCTCACCGACAAATATCCAGAATGGTATAACGGATGGTTTGGCGATTCCTTCAATGGATTCGTCCCGGATAAGCCGCTGAACAGACCCATTGTGACTGAAGCGGCAACGGAAGCCGGAAAGCTCGCGGTCAAATACATGATGCCCGACAAGACCTTCCTCATCCCCGAGCAGTACATTGCCCAATGGGACGCGATGACCAATTTGTACAAGGAATATATTGCGGACATCGTCACCGGCAAGAAACCCATTTCGGCATTCGAAGAATATGTTCAGAAATGGTATGCATCGGGTGGCACCGATCTCACGAAGTATGCGCAGACCAAGCTGAAATAAACTGCATCCTGAAGTGCATGGGGAGCATGTATGCCGACAATTTCCTCCGATTATCTTGAAAGAGTCTATGCCGGCCTGATCGGGAAAATGATCGGGATCCGGCTGGGCGCTCCGGTCGAGCCGGCGATCTGGACCTATCAGCGCATCCGCGATGTGTATGGAGAGATCAAAGCCTATCTCAAACCCTACCGGAATTTTGCAGCCGATGATGATGCAAACGGGCCCGTCTATTTTGCAAGGCCTCTGCTCGACAAAGCCAGGCAGAACACGGCCCCCCTCGCGGTTACCGCTGCGGAAATCGGCCGCGCCTGGCTTGAATATGCTCGTGAGGGTGTCGGCATGTTCTGGTGGGGCGGCTATGGCCGGAGCACAGAGCACACGGCATTTCTGAACCTCAAGCATGGCGTTCCCGCCCCTGAATCGGGATCCAGTGCCCGCAACGGGAAAACGAGCGCCGAACAGATTGGAGGGCAGATCTTCATCGATACCTGGGGCCTCATGTGGCCCGGCAATCCGGAGATGGCCGCCGAATATGCCGCACGCGCGGCCTCCGTCTCCCACGATGGAGAAGGATTGCATGGTGCTCGGTTTATTGCAGCATGCATCGCGGCGGCGTTTTCGGCAGAGGACATCGAAGCGGTGATCCGTTCAGGCAGGTCAGAAGTGCCTGATGGTTCCGCGTATGCCGCTGTCGTCGATGCCGTCGTCGATTTCCATGCGCAAAGGCCCGATGACTGGCGTGCCTGTATGGAATACCTCATTGCCGAATGGGGGTATGACCGTTGGCCGGGGCTGTGCCACATCATACCCAATGCCGGAGTCTGCGTGCTCGCCCTCCTGTACGGAAAAGAAAGTTTCGCCCGCACCGTAGAAATCGCCACCATGTGCGGATGGGACACCGACTGCAATGCTGGCAACGTTGGGTGCATTGCCGGCGTTCTGCATGGGCTTGAAGCCCTGCCAGCCCATTATCGTGTGCCTATAAATGACAACATCGTACTCTCAGGGCTGCCGGGTGCGCTCAATATCCTGGATCTCCCGACCTTTGCAAGAAGAATAGCCGAGGCAGGGTATCGACTGGCAGGCGCCCAGGTACCTGCTGACCTTGTCGCCTCACTTGAGCGCGGCGACGGCGAACGCGCCTTTTGGTTTGATTTCAAGCTTCCCGGTTCCACTCATGGCATGAGAGTCTCGGATCCCATCCGCGGATCGGTTCGGCATCGGAACGGCTGTCTGGAATTCCAGTTCGACAGACTCCTGAGGGAAGAGAGCTGCCGGCTCTTCTACAAACCCTTCTACCGCAGGGAAGACTTCGATGATGAGCGGTACAGCCCCGTGTTCTCGCCCGTCGCACGAGCAGGGCAGACCGTAAGCATGGAATGCGTACTCGAACGATGGGAAGGGCAGAGCCTGGGTGTCGAAGGCTATGTGCGCGATACCTGGACAAAGCATGAAATCATCACAACTCCAACGAGATTCCCAGAAGAGGGAATCCCCTTCGTGCTCGAATTCCAGATTCCTTCACTTAATGGATCCTTTCCCGATGAAGTTGGAATCAAAGTCACCGGTTTCTCCGGCAAAGGCAAGCGCGAATCAGGGATCCTCCGCGTTTTGCGCTTTGCTATTGAGGGGAAAGCATCGTACTCCATCGACATGGCCAAACAGAGCATCGAATTCGGATGTGTAACGCCATTCTCGCACAATGGCGGCGGGCTGTGGAATATTCAAGAAGGAAAGCTTCATCTGATGACGCCTGCACAGGCTGCCTCCTATACAGGAGGATACAGGGTAGAGGACCAGCGGATACACGCGGCGATTACGCCGGTCGCAGGGGACAGCCACATGCTCATTCTGCGCGCCCGAGGTGCAACAACCGGATACTGGGCAGGATTCGATGGTATCGGCTCCGCCGCCATCTACCGCCACAATGGTACATTCGAAATGATAGCCCGGACGGACTTTGCATGGCAGAAGAATCGCGAATATCTTGTATCGTTCGAGGCGTGCGGAAAAACCCTCAGCCTTTCGGTAGATGGCCGGAACGTGCTCAAAGCTGATGACGGAACATTCGACAGCGGCATGGCAGGATGCGGCGCCCTGCGTGCAGCCCGGACGCTCTATGGCGAATTCAGAGTGGACGAACTATGAGCGAGACACAGTTGTATGAGGCGGGTTTGTGTGGAAGCTCCGATTGCCGTGTCATGTTTCAGCCTTCGCATGCAGCACGAGAAGTGGAAGTACATTCCAGCGTGGAGCGCCTGTTTGGTACGGCAATAGAAGCCCTGGCCCAAAAGATGCTGGAAGCATACGGAGTCACCCGGGGTCATTTGCTCATAGAAGATGATGGAGCGCTCGAACTGGTGCTCGCGGCGCGCATCGAGACAGTGCTGAGAATGGCAGGCTTTCAAATTCAGTCTGAACAGCGGAGCCAAAGAACTGCATCGGGATGCAAAGACCGAGTGCGGTGGGCGCGCCTGTACCTTCCGGGGAACCAGCCGCATTTCATGGTCAACGCGGATTCATTCGGGGCGGACACGCTTGTATTCGACCTGGAAGACTCCGTTCCGCCGGATCGCAAGCTGGAAGCGAGGATTCTCGTACGGAACATGCTCTGCTCCAGCCTTCTCTTTAAAAAGAGCGAACTGGCCGTACGTATCAATCCCCTGCGTGGATCATGCGGGAAGGAAGACCTGGAAGAATTGCTGGGAGCAAGGCCGCATGCAATTGTGCTTCCCAAGACTGAATCGGCCCAGGATGTGCAACAGCTCGATGAAGAACTTTCGCGGCTCGAAGACAAATTTGGAATCGCAAGAGACTCCGTTCTGATCATGCCGCTGATAGAGACTGCCGCGGGAGTGCTCGCCGCACGGGAAATAGCCGCGGCTTCTCCCAGGAATGCCGCACTCTTGTTTGGATACGAAGACTTCATGACCGACATTCATGCATCCCAGGATGCCGTACTGGGAAATGGATCACTGCTTGCCCGCCAAATGATCGTTCTGGCGGCGCGGGCATCCGGCATCGAGCCTCTGGATTCGGTTATCGCCGACATAAGCGACAATGAAGCGCTGAAACAGTCCTGTGCGGAAGCCCGGCAGATAGGCATGGGCGGCAAGGCAGCCATTCACCCGATGCAGATTCCAGCCATCAGAACATGCTTTGCCCCCTCGGAACAGGATATCGCAGGGGCGCGAGAAATAATCGAAGCCTATGAAAAATCCCTGTCGGAAGGGAAAGGGGCAGCTGCTCAAGCTTCATCCATGATCGATGCACCGATTGTCGCTCGTGCCCGCCGCATACTGCAAGAAGCAAAGAACAAGGATTGACCGATGGAGTGGACGACCAACGCAGCAGGGCGCAGAGTGCCCAATGAAATTGACGGAAGAATCCTTTCTCCCTATGCAGGTCCTCATGCGGATCGACCGATTCGATTGACAACGCGCCGAATACCGGAGCGCGGAAAGCCCGACAAACAGGTCCGCAGCTGGGACGCCCTTCTGGACCGCCTCGATATACAGGACGGAGCGACAATCTCGTTTCATCACCACCTCAGGGAAGGCGATGCAATCGTGCTGGAGGTGGTGCGCCGATTGGCCGAACGAGGCATCAGGGACCTCACGCTCGCACCCTCGGCCCTTTTTTCGGTTCATGACGCGCTGCTCCCCTATATCCGGGACGGCGTCATTACCGGCATCCAGGGCTCCATGAATGGAGCGGTCGGCGACGCCTGCTCGCACGGCCTCATGCCCAAAACCTGCGTCCTCCGCTCCCATGGAGGCCGTCAGCGAGCCATCCAAGAAGGCAATCTCGAAATCGATGTGGCCTTCATCGCCGCCCCCTGCGCCGACGCTTTCGGAAATGCCAATGGGCTTGACGGCAAATCGGCATGCGGCCCCCTGGGATACCCAAAGCCCGACTCGGAACATGCACAGACTGTCGCAGTCATTACCGATTGCCTTGTACCGTATCCCTGCGCTCCATGGGCTATTTCCGGCAGCAACGTGGACTATGTCCTTGAAGTGGAATCCATCGGAGATCCCGCAAAAATCGCCTCGGGCACCACCAGGCTCACCAGAAGCCCCACGCAACTTCGCATTGCCGATCTCACCGCGAGATTCATCGAGGCAGCAGGACTCATGCGCGAAGGCTTTTCATTTCAATCGGGCGCCGGCGGCATATCGCTCGCAGCGACCGTGTTTCTCGCCGAGCGCATGCGCCGCGCACATGTCCATGCATCCTTTGCCCACGGCGGAGCGACAAAAGTTCTGGTCGATCTGCTCAACGAAGGCCTGCTCGGATCCATCATCGACCTGCAGAGCTTCGACCTCGATGCAGTGCGCTCCTGCAGGGAAAATCCCCGGCATATCGCGTCAGATCCCTACATTTCCTACGGGCCGAGATCCGCGCACTGCGTGGCCAACATGCTGGATGTCGCGATACTGGGAGCCACTGAAATCGACATCGGATTCAATGTCAATGTCGTCACCCATTCGGACGGCATCCTCAGGCACGGCATAGGCGGGCACAGCGATGCAGCGGCTTCCGCGTCCTGTACGATCATTACCGCCCCATCCTTCAGAAAACGGATTCCTGTGATCAAAGACAAGGTAACCACCGTGACCTGTCCCGGCGAAGTGGTCGATGTCCTCATCACCGAGCGCGGCATAGCGATCAATCCAAAACGTGAAGATCTGCGTGACCGTGCAGCGAGGGCGGGCCTGCCCCTTGCGGACATCGAACAGCTCCATACCGAAGTCCTCCAGATAACCGGCAGACCCGAACTTCCCCGCTTCAAGGACCGCGTGGCAGCGCTCATCGAATGGCGGGACGGAAGCATAATCGACGTGGTGAGGGAGGTGGAATTATCTTGAAAGTGCTACTATAATAATTGGTAGGAGTTCCATTATGTCCGCCTGCACTTTAATGGATAGGCATAATGAAATTTCTAAATCCAATGAAATGTTGGAGTCAAAAAGAATAAAGTGAAAAAACTACCTTCCAAACAGAGTCTTAAAGAAGCAGCGCGCAGCTAGCCTGCCGCTGACCACATTCTTTAGAATTCTTGATTCGACGGGTAACCTCCATTGGATGCAAATGTATTCCTCCCACGCGCCTCTGCCAAATCTTTCATCAAAGGTAATTGGTGTGTGTCAGGATATTACCCGGATGAAGGAAGTCGAACTGGCATTGAAATCGCACCGGGACTCACTGTAAACCATAGTACGGCAGCGCACGAAGAAATTAAGTGAAAATATCGAAGGCACCATTAAAACGATTGCGCATATCGTCGACTTGCGGGACCCGTACACGTACGGCCACCAGAAGCGAGTCGCTGATATTTCAGTTGCCATTGCAAAGCAAATGGGCCTCTCGGAAAACACAATCGAAGGGATATACTTTGCCGCATTGATCCACGATGTAGGGAAAATCCAGGTTCCCGCTGAATTGCTCAGCAAACCAAGCAAGCTGACCAAGGCTGAATTCAACTTGATCAAAACGCATCCGAGGGTTGGATACCAGCTCATGAAAGAAGTTGACTTCCCATGGCCCATCGCGGAGCTTATCTACCAGCACCATGAGAAAATGAACGGCACCGGATATCCGCGAAAACTCAGCGGAGACCGCATTTTGCTGGGAGCTCGGATAATCGGCGTGGCTGACGTACTAGAAGCAATGAGTTCTCACCGCCCCTACCGCCCCGCGCTCGGTCTGGAAAAAGCCCTGGAGGAAATCAACAAAAACAAAGGCATCCTGTTTGACACTGATGTCGTTGATGCCTGCATGAAGGTTGTCCCCGGTATTTTAGTGTAAACAGCTCGATGCAGCCCGGTTTTATGGTGTCTCAGAACTCGCCATAGGCTTCCTTGCCATGGTATTCATGGTGGTGTATGTTCCGCTATCGATACCAGTAGCTTGGCTTATTGACCGCTGGGGTTTTCACAAAGCGGCAGGGGTCGGCTGTGTTGATGATGGTCTTTGCCTGGATACGCGCGCTGGCCGGATCCAATTATACGATAGCCCTGGTCGGTACGATCGGCCTGGACCTTTTCAACGAGCCTCATCATATTTGCCATAAATGAAAAGAATTTCGCTAACAGTATCTCCAAATGCTTATATGCCATAGACACTCCTGATTAAAGCAATAAGCTGATCACCATGCAATGGTGCCAGAAAACCAAGAGACTTTCGAAACGCCAACCAATCTGGCTTTTCAGCCTCGAGATCAGTAATGAGTTCGCGAAGAGAAATTAACAGAATGCTTGGAATATCAATTGTATCGTCCTCAGAAAGTAAAACTGAAAGGCGAAGCACATCGTTTCGATGCTTCGCTATATCATCTGCATCGATGCGCTCACCTCGCTCGCGTCTTGTTTTGAGATCAACGTACGCTGCTGCCTTGAGCGGAATAAGCCCTCGATGATCGAGTACCATGAGCCCTGATTCTTTGCGCCGCGACTTCAGAATAAAGCGATAAACAGTATCGTCGAGCATAATGGCAGAAAGTGCAGAGAGACTTGATTCTGTAACGACAGGGATTATCGAGCCGGGTAGACCTTGCTCAAGAAGACCGATTTGCCGCGAGAAAAGTTCTATCATGAAAGGGAATTCTTCATGGATCGGCTTTGCAAAACGGTAGCATCGACGATGGCCATTAGATATTTCCGAACGTTTATAGCCACCTTCACGAACGAAATCCCAAAAATGTGCGACGAAAGCTGAGTCAATCGCTTCGATAACCAATACGAGATCAAGGTCCTTTGTTGATCGAGCCTGGAACTCAGCCTTCGAAAGCCAGATATCACAAGCAGCTCCGCCAATGAGCACATAGCGATCTTCGTACCCTGTAAAATAGTCAGCAAATAGCTTCAACCCACGTACCATCAGATAATCTCCTCTACCAAGCCCTCAATGGCTTTTCTGACCCGTTCGTCACTCTCTCCAGCAAGGCTCAAATAAAGGGAGAGCGGATCGACAGTGGATGATTCTTTGTCCGATAGTGCATAAGGATCATACGCCCAGACCTCGACAACATAGTCTATTTCATCCTGTGCTTGCTTATAAAAGATGCCTTTTTCAATGAGCGGTTTTGCCGCAGCATACGAGATGGCATAATACCGACGCGCATCTTCATTCATCAAGCTGAGTCGAGACAATGCCGACATTCCTGCGTAGGGCATACTCGGTAATGTATCATGAGCAGAAACAAACCAGATCGATTTGACAGGCGACTGTAGATGCTCTCGAGCGGCTGTCCATAGACTGCGCTTATCCAGTGTAAAGTGAAGCGGCCGCACTTTGCCTTTCTGTGTCTCGACGAGATTAAATGCCAGAAGCTCATGTACCGCTCTGCTCATCGTGGTAGCGCCGAAATTGAATTCTCTGGAAAGTTCCCGCACGGTCTTGCCTTCGATCCGCGCAGAGAGAATCTGCATGAGTACCAGGAATTGCGCAGGATAGGACAGCCTCTCCGGTATTCCGCGTTCCTTATCAAAATGCTCGCGCAGATCGATGAGAATGGTTGGGAGGTAGAGCTGACGCCATGGAACCATAAAGGCAATTCTTCCTTCAATGAAACGCGCGCGATCCCAGGAACTCATTCCAGGAAGTATGAATACTGGTTCCAAACCCGTCAGGACGCGCAACTCAACAGCATATTTCTTGAATTGAGATGGACTTGGTTTTTCCTCACCTGACATTATGCAAAGGAGAATTTTTTTGCTGTAGATCTCTCCAATGCTCAGGACGAAAAGGCTGGAAAGATAAAAGGGTAGAGAAACACCCCGTAAGGGCTCTGTCCTGATTTTCAGTCCTAAAGTCTTGAGAAGATATTGTTCTGCGTCGCTCAAGGCGTGGGTATGTGTCATCTCTTGTTCCTTATAGTTGCATTGTACCACTATTGTTGAAACAATGCAAATAAATGATACAAAATTCGCTATACCTTAAGAATACTGATCCAATGCGTGAAAGCATTCTCAAACCGCACCATTTCGGTGGTTGCAGTATCAATAATAGCAGGCCACTAAAGTGAGCTCACTTGTCTAAACCACCTTATTCTTTGCCCGTTTGTGGTTTTGATTCGGAGGCGCAGCATATACAGCTCTGGAGGACATACCGATCACTCACACCCTAAGTCTGTTAATTAATTCTACCCGACTTCGGACCCCAGCCTTTTGATACAGATTATAAATGTGGGTGCGCACCGTAGCCGGTGAGATGCCAAGTTCTGAGGCAATTTCCTTGTTCGAAAGTCCTCGGGCAATTAAAACCGCTATTTGAGCCTCCCGGCTAGAAAGGCCCAGGGCTTCGACCCGCTCCTGCGGTACAGAATCCAATATGGGAACCCCTTCAGAACCCGGCTTTAACAGACGTACTGCAGCCTTCATTGATATAATATTCCAGGACAGATAAAAAAGATGATCCAGGGAAAGAAAGGGAATTCCGGGCAGCTGCAAATACTCAAAGGCATACTCGACAAGTCCCATCGGAGCAAAAACGATAGCACAGGTTCCATAAGCTTTTACCAGAGACCGAATGACAGGGGGTTCTCCTGGGGGAAGGGGTTCTCGTACTGAAATCCCAAAGGCTGCCATGGCAAGACCAGTCAGGAGGTATCCAGCAAGACTCCATCCATGGTTATCCAGAAGGCTCTGTGATCCCGAACGAATTGAGCTTCCTATTACCAAGATGATACTAATCAGACTCTTGAGAATTACAAGCCCAGCGAAGATTTCAGCAACGGCAAACTGGACCTTTCTTCGCGAGTAAGGCGTTGATATTCTACGAATCAGAACAATCGATACAGCATAGAGAGCAGCATTTAAAAGGCTTAATATAATGCCAAATAGTGTGGCCAATAACATCGGCATGGTTCCCCAAATCCCATACAGATACATATTGAGAGCAACCAAAGCGACACCGACCAGAAATAAAATCTGAAAGACCAAAAGAAGCTGGATCAAACGGCTCTGTAATCGTAACCGCAAAATAAAGAGAGCTGTAACCCCCATGAATCCTGTAGCAAAAAAAAGTACATAGAGGGCTAACAAAATCTGCTGCAATCTAAGGCTCCTATTCCCAGAGATGAATAAAAATATCATAACTGGGAATAGAACGCCATTCAATTGTTAGCCTGAGTCTGCTCAAAGGGTGCTATGAACCGCTTGAGATTTTGGTACTACGATGGTGGTAAGATATTCTGCAAAATGTTGGGGTTCCTGGTAACATGGGTTGTGGCCTGAGTTTTCAAACCAGACCAGGTCTTTGTAGGGCGCATCGATTTTCTGATACCAGCGGTATGTAATATCAGCCACACAGGTCATATCATATCGTCCATTGACAATGAATATTGGACATTCAAAGTTGAGCGCAGTTTGTTCAAAATCTAAATCCGTTAACTGTGGGTACACATATTTCACTCCGTCCATAAGACCACGTACGGCGTTTATTTTATCCAGGAGGCGATGTTCTGAAGCTCTGAAATACCAGCTAGAATCAAAATTTGATGGAGCTGGAGGATGGGGGCTATATCGATAGAGCCGACGGAAAAGATATAAATACTGGTCACCATCCTGGTATGGGGGCGGGCCATTTTGATCAAGGGTCTCCGCAACGTTACTCTCACCTGCAGCCAGTGCTCCATTGCGCACCATCTCCCACCCAATTCTGTCATTTTCTATTGCGTTCACCTGCTGTCCCACTCCAATGTAGGCAGCATACAGCTCAGGAGCCCGCTGTGCAGCCATCACACCAATGATGCTGCCCCAGGAATGACCGACCAAGTATATTGGCTTACCCCCATTACGAGAATAAAGTATTTTAGATAGAGCAATTGTGTCTTCCACCCAGTCATCTACCCGTACAGATTTCCAGTCCCGAACCGCACGACGACTTCGACCAGTTCCTCTCTGGTCCCAGCAAACGATAGTAAAATTTATATGGAGAGCTCCCAAATACTGCCGGACTGTACCCACTTCAGTTCCTCCCGGGCCGCCATCCAACCAAAGCAGAATCGGATTTTTTGCAGATACGCCGGCAGTGTATATCCATTGATCGGTGCCATTTAAGCGGACCCGCTCTATAGTAGATACTTCTAAATTGAGTATCTGACCATGAGATCCTGTAATTCGTGCAGTATGCGCACAGGAACTCAGGAGCCCCAAAGAAAAGATTACTAAAAACAATAGCATTGCATGGTATTTCATGACCCTCTCCTTAATACCATAAATTAGAAGGCCGCTTGCTAGGTATCTCCAGCCTTCCTAGGATTCATGGCCAAGATATGGGCTGAATGCATCACTGTGAATCGGAAAAAGGTATTAAAACACCGTAAAAATACTACGTATTTTGTATCACCTGAATCCGCGGGAAATATTTCAAGCGAAGGCTGCTTCCAGAATGCAGATGAAAGACAGCATGAAAAATGCGAAAATCCTTTTCTTCAAAATGGGTACTGCCATAGACGAGTGCCGTTCCTCCTATGCAAGGTAACGTTTCTGTGGTAGTATTTATAACGTAATCCGAGCTCCCCATCCTTGGTGTATATTGTTGTTTTCTTAATTCATGATACACCATCTGGCTGGCTCCAGATTCAGGTATAAAAATATCCTACATACAAGGAGGAAGAAAAATGGTGATTGTATCCAACAATGCAGAGGTCCTGAAAAAGGAATAGAAGACAGAAAAAACCGCTCTCTGAATATATGTAAAAACGAATTTTCTTCCCTTCTATTTCTTTTTCAAATCTCATTTTACCAACTACATCAATTTTAAGCGGAACTATCGGTGCTTTTTTTGCATAAAGCCGATTGTGACCCTATGCGCGAGCTTTCGCTCGTACCATTGTAAGGAAACCTTGGTGTTAAACAATGATAGCCCTGAAGCCTGGGGGTGGAAGGGTGTATTGTATCCGCTCTGGAAATCCGCTTGTCAGCAGGACGCCAGAAACTATATTCCCGGAAGAATCATCGGCAGAGAGTTTCATCAATATGACATAGTAATCCCTCATTATAGTGATGAAAATACAAGCGCCGCGGCGAGTTCCCTGGCTGGGATTCACGAAAATGTGCGGGTAAGCGGTAGTTTTATCTACCGTACCCTCGATTCCGCCGACTATCCCGTGACGGGGGACTGGGTGCTCCTGGACCCGGAAGAAGACGCCCTGCGGATTCATCGAATCCTCGATCGGCAGACCTGCCTGAGCCGGGGCGCTGCGGGAGAAAAAACAGAAGAGCAGGTGCTGGCCGCCAATATCGACACCTTACTGCTCGTTTTCGCCCTGGATGGCGGAAGGAATTTCCTCCGTACCTTTTTGGAACGGGCCCTGGTGGTGGCCAGAAGCGCTGACTGCGGGATTTGCATCGTTCTAAATAAGGCTGACCTGGCTGATGAAGCAGCCCGCAAAAACGCCCTTCGTGTCGCCGCCGCCACAGCCCCGGCGAGCCCGGTGCTTATTGTCAGTGCAAAAACCGGCGAAGGCATCGAAACCCTGAAACAGTTTTTTACTCCCGGAGAAACCCTTGGGGTGCTCGGAAAAAGCGGGGTTGGAAAGTCTGCCCTTATCAAGGCTGTAGGGTCTTCAGCAGATGAGACCTCAGCTTCTCCGGCAAGGCAAACAGAGAACATCGCTCCGGATGAACAATCAAAGTTCGCGGTGAAGCTTCAGGAGGGAGAAGTCCGGGAGCAGGACCGAAAGGGTAGGCACACCACCACATCGAGCAGCTTGTATCGGCTCGATTCGGGCCTGCTCATGATTGACAGCCCCGGTATTCGGGAACTCAAGCTTTGGGGAAATCAGGATGATCTGAATACAAGTTTTTCAGATATTGCGGAGCTGGCTCTCCAATGCCGCTTCTCTGACTGCACCCACTCCCGTGAGCCAGGCTGCGCGGTTCAAGCGGCCCTTGCCGAGGGCACCCTGGATGAAAGCCGCTACCGGTCCTACCTGCAATTACAGCGGGAGCAAGCCTGGCTCGACCGTCGCTTGGATGACCAGGCCCTGCGGGCAGAACAAGCCCGCTGGAAGCAAATTGCAAAATTGCAAAAGACCCTGCAGAAAAATAGGAGGTGAATGGGTTCTGGCTGTTTTATGGTAACTGATTTTCCCCGCACCACCAACTCCCCAACAGGCAGCAATGCCGATCGCGATCGCCAGGTGGGTTTTCCCGGTTGCTTTTCTAATGCGTTTTTCTGATGTAAAATGCGTTGGACGCCACTGATGGTGCCGTTTTCGGGGAGTGAAGTGTCGGGTGTGACTTTTTTTCTATGAGAGGTGGCTGTGGAATCAACCATTCGTATTCTCAATCAAGCTTTACCCATCCTTTTGCTCATTGCGTTAGGATATTGGATTCGCCAGAGGAAATTTTTGGCCGAAACTACGATCAATGAATTGCGGAAGATTGTAGTAAATCTGGCATTGCCCGCAGTGGTATTCATCTCGTTCCTGAGTATAGAACTCAAGCCATCGTATTTTGTTATTTTTGGTGTCATATTTTTACTCTGCATTGTGCTATTTCTATTGGGCTTGTGGCTCAAAAAACAGCTGAACATTCAAGATGCTTATTTTCCTTTCCTGATAACGGGCTTTGAATATGGAATGCTGGGAATTAGCCTATTTGGTGCGGCCTACGGCATGGAAAAGATTGGCTACATTGCGGTGATGGATTTGGGGCATGAGATTTTTATCTGGTTTGTGTTTTTGCCCTTGCTGCTGATCAAACGGGATGGGGCGCAAAATCCCAAAACCATCATCAAGTCTTTTTTGTCTGCGCCGGTGGTCATTGCTATCTCGGCCAGCCTGCTTTTCAATGTTGTAGGTGGGCAAGCCTGGTTGCATACGTTGCCGGTAACCGGCGCATTGATGACAGTGTTGAAATTTCTTGGCAATCTCACGGTACCGCTTGTGTTGATTATTGTCGGATACGGTATTCAAATCAACCGGGCGCGGCTGAAAGATGTGGTATTGGTAGTGCTCATTCGATTGGGGATTTTAGTTCCGTTCGTTCTGTTTTTGAATAGGTATTTGGTGCGGAATGTATTGCGGTTGGATACGTGGTTCGAGATTGCCCTGTTCACGCTGCTTGTGTTGCCGCCGCCTTTTATTATTCCGCTCTATGCGCGCTCAGATTTGGATATGGAAGAACGTCAGCACATCAATAATGTACTGACCATCCATACGATAGTATCGGTGTTTGTTTTTCTCGTATATTTTGCTGCTAATCCAGTGTAGTAAGGAGCGCCCAACAAGAGCCTGTACAGCGACCTGGCGCTTCGCACCGCCTCCATTCTCTGCCAGCCTGGCAAGCGCTGTGACATAGTCAGTGCCAGTCGGCAGACCATAGTTCCTTCGACCCCACGGAATGCGGTCCGTTTATCCTGACCCTGAACACAGATAAAAAAGTCCCCGACAAAGCCGCAGCGATTCAGAGTGATTTTATTTGAAAATGAGCTCTCGCACCCACTTTGACGAGCGGACCGCATCGCCCTTTGCGAGAAGATCTTCGATTTCCCTCATCGTTTCGTCCGACAGCAGGGAATCGAGATGCATCAGGAACTCGATACTGCCCTGCAGGGCTCCCTGGGCATCTTCTCTATAAGGATACTGATCCATCGAATACCAGCCGGAATACCCAAGTCTTTTCAGCCAAAAGAGCAGTTCGAGGAATTCCACCAGATGGACCGACCCTACAATCATATCGTCGTCCCAGGAACGGTAATTGTCGTTGAAATGCATGTGGAACAGCTTCCTGCCGCTCGTATGCAGAAGCACAGCGGATTCGGCCATGTTTTCTCCCCCAACCATGGAATGGCCGGTATCGATGGTAACGCCCATGTTAGGCAGACCTGTTTCCTTTGCGATGAGCAGGGTATCGGCTGCTCTCGCCATATACGAATGGGTCCGCGGTTCCTTCGGCTTGTATTCGAGTGAGAATTTAATGTCCGGATAGAGCGATGCTATGTCTTTGACTGCATCGATCAGCCAGCGCCTTGCAGTATCGTAGTCTGCCTGAAGGGGATAGTCATATCCATCCTGCCCTGGCCACAGATTGATGAGTCCACAGCCAAGTTTTTTTGCGAGTTCGGCAGCAATAATCGTTTCTTCCTTGGCTTGCTCCCGTATTGAGGGGTTTAGAGAGGTAAAGGCCCCCATGCCCCATCGCTTCTGAGAAAAATGGTCCGGGATAATGGATGCGCATTTCAGCGAATACTTGTGAAGGAGATTTCCCATTTCATCCACATTTTCTGGCGTGATATCCCATGTGCCGACGAGCTCGACCGCTTTTACTCCCGGTATCTTCGATGCCTGGCGGATCATCTCTTCCTTCGGCGGCTGTTCCTTGTAGCCTGTCGAAAGGAAGCGGTCGCAGGTGTTGCCGAGATTGCCGAGAATGATGGAAATGTCCATATGAACCTCCTTCGGTTGTTTTTGCTATATCGATAACTGCCTGACGCTATTCCTCGTCACCAGCTTTCCGCCAATGAGTACTTTGAGGTATAAGCAATAGATTATTTTTTGGGAAGAACGCTTTTTCTTATGATCAAATCAGAACCAACAAGTATTTTTATGGAATTTTTCTTGTTATCGTGAGAATGAATCATTTCATCTAAAAGAGAAACAGCATAGTGTCCCATTTTTTGTTTAGAAACATCTATAGTTGTCAAAGGCGGATCCATAGACGCGCTCATTGGCAAATTATCGAATCCAACAATAGATAAATCTTCTGGTATTCTGACACCATGTTCCTTGAATGCCTTTATACAGCCGTAACTTATAATATCATTAGCACAAAAATAGCAATCGGGCAGTCTTATTCCTCGTGATAAATGGGTTGACATGTCTCTATATGCGCCATTAAAAGTAGAATCTACATTGACAATAAAATCTTCATCGATTTTTTGCTCAAGGATCTGCATTGATTCAAAATAAGCAAGTTTTCTAAGATAGAAATTTCTTGTCTGGACATTGCTATTGATAAATCCAATTTTTTTGAAACCGGATGAAACCAAGTATTCAATGATTTTATAGACCGAATCACTATTATTCATATTAACGAAATTCAAATCCAGAAAATCGTAAAATGTATCCAAGATGACAATTGGGCAAAAATCGATACTTTTCAGCTTAATCACATCGTTTTGAGAAAATTCTGTACCAAGCAGAATTGCACCTTCTGGTTTTCGGGAAAATAGAAAATTTATTATGTATTCAATTGATTCTCCTCGTATGTTGGCTAATTCCAATTTATATCCCTGACGCTGTGCCTCGCGAAACATTCCATCTATATAATCGGAAATAAAAACATTATGATCGCGGTTAACAGTATGCCCATGCATTGCAATCTTAAGAAATTGAATACTATTGATTGGAATGTCATAGGGATTAGCTTTTTGATTCTTGGGTTTGTAATTAAGATTTTCAGCAATTTGCAGCACTCTTTCCCGGGTATCTGGTGAAATACCGTCTTTGCCATTGAGTACAAGAGATACAGTTGCAATAGAAACGCCTGCTGTTTTAGCTATGTCCTTGAGTGTACCTGCCATAAACCCTCATTCAGCATTATAACCCACTGTTCAGCATCTGTCAATTTTAAATTAAAATTTTAATAGTTTTAAACCAAATAATCTTCTTTGCTTACAGATGTTTTAGGTAATATGCATTTGTGTAGATTTATAAAAAGCATCGAAATATCAGTGAATTAAGTTTAATTAATTGATCTTTATATATTTATTACAAGTATTATAAGTCGGAATCTTTTTAATATTAAGATAAATTTATATCAAAAAAGCATAAAAATTAATGCGAAAAATGATTAAATTGCTCTTGACAGCTTTGAGAAACAGGATGGATAATTAACTTGGAAATTAAAACTTTAAGGAGGTTTTAATGAAACGCAGGATTCTTTTAGGGGTTTTGCTGGTGATGATGGCGGTCGGGCTGGTCTCTGCTCAGACAACGGCAGCTGCAGGTAAAAAATTTACCATTGCCACAGTTGTCAAAGTTGATGGCATTGCATGGTTCGACAGAATGAGAGAAGGTGTGATTAAATTTGGAAAGGATACTGGCAATACCACATTCCTTCTTGGTCCGGCTAAAGCTGATGCTGCAGAGCAAGTCAAAATTATCGAAGGATTGATTGCTCAGAAAGTTGATGCGATATGTGTGGTACCCTTCTCCCCTGAAGCGCTTGAACCCGTTCTTAAAAAGGCGCGAGATGCTGGAATAGTGGTTATCAGTCATGAAGCAACCAATCAACAGAATATTGACTTCGATATTGAAGCTTTTGTGAATGAAGAATATGGTGCGCACATGATGGATAATCTTGCCAAATTCATGAATTATGAGGGTGAGTATGCAAACTTTGTTGGAAGTCTGACATCAAAGTCTCATAACCAGTGGATGGATGGTGCTGAGGCTCGCCAGAAAGAGAAGTATCCTAAAATGAAACTTGTTTCCAGGCGCAACGAGGAGTATGACGACCAAAATATCGCTTATCAAAAGACAAAGGAATTGCTTACCAAATTCCCGAATTTGAAAGGTATTCTTGGCTCTGCCTCAACAACTGCACCTGGTGCGGGGCTCGCGATTGAAGAAGCTGGTCTTCAGAACAAAGTGGCTGTTGTTGGTACAAGCTTGGTTTCCAGCAGTGGTCAGTATCTGACATCTGGTGCCGTAAAGATGATTTTCTTCTGGGATCCAGCAGATGCTGGTTATGTAATGAATAAAATGGCATTAACACTGCTTACTGGTGGAAAAATTACCGATGGTATGAATCTTGGTGTCAAAGGGTATGAAAAGATTAAACGAGATCCCAAGAATCCAAAAGTTTTCTATGGTCAGGCATGGGTCGATGTTACTACTGACAATATGAAGCAGTTCAATTTCTGATTTTTAACCAGTTTTTACAAACGATAACCATCCGGAAATGAAAGTTGCCGGATGGTTATTGAATAATGTTGAATTTTCATCCTGCTATCGAGTGAGATGTATATGGGACAAGTTTTTCTTTCAGTAGAAAAAATTGACAAGAGTTTTACAGGTGTCCATGCCTTGAATAGTGTTTCTTTGAAAGTAAACAAAGGTGAAATTCATTGTCTTGCCGGCGAAAATGGATCTGGTAAATCTACTTTGATAAAGATAATTGCTGGAGTTGAAAGACCAGATTCCGGACAAATAGTTATTGAAGATAAAAAATATCACCATTTGCATCCCATTGATGCTATTCATGAGGGAATTCAGGTTATTTATCAAGATTTTTCTCTTTTCCCCAATTTGACTGTTGCTGAAAATTTGGCATTGAATAGTCAGCTTGAGTTAAGAAAGAAACTTGTTGATTGGAAACAAGTAAATGAAATTGCGGAGAAGGCGCTCCAACTGATTGATGTTGATATTAATTTGAAACGATTGGTTGAAAATCTTTCTGTTGCAGATAAGCAACTTGTAGCTATTGCACGAGCTTTGATGCAGGAAGCAAAACTGGTAATAATGGATGAACCAACGACTGCGCTGACTCAAAAAGAAGTTGAAAGACTTTTTAGAATTATTAAAAGCATGCAAAAAAGAGGCATAGCTACTCTCTTTGTCAGTCATAAATTGCGAGAAGTGCTTGAAATCAGTGAGAGGCTTACAATTCTTAGAAATGGGCAGCAAGTTGTCGAAGGGGATGTTGCGGAGTTTGACGAGACAAAAATTACTTTCTATATGACGGGAAGAAATGTCAGTACAAATAAATATTTTTATGAAAAGAAGCTTAATGGAGAAAATGCGATAATTTCAGTTAAAAATTTATTAAAAGAAAACTGTTTTGAAGATGTTACCTTTGATCTTCAAAAAGGCGAAGTATTAGGAATAACAGGACTTTTGGGTTCTGGGCGCACGGAGCTAGCGTTGGCTTTATTTGGATATGCTCCTGCAGATAGCGGTGAAATATTCATCAGCGGGGAAAAAAGGAATATTAAATCCATCCAGGATGCGATGCAGAATGGTATCGCGTATGTACCGGAGGACAGACTTAATGAAGGCTTGTTCATGAAGCAAGCCATATCGAAAAATATTTATGTGGGAATTCTGGATAATATTAAAAACGCTCTTGGGCTTATTAATATTTCAAAAGCTGATGAGATAGCGGAAAGCTTAATAAAAAGCTTAAGCATAAATGCAGATGATTCCCATTTGCCGGTTCAGACCCTTTCTGGAGGTAACCAACAACGTGTTGTCCTCGCCCGCTGGCTAAGCACAAATGCTAAATTAATAATTTTAAATGGCCCTACGGTAGGGGTTGATATAGGGTCTAAGACCGATATCTTGGAAAAGATAAAGCAGCTGGCAAAAGATGGCTTGGGAATTATTATCATTTCTGATGATATTCCGGAGCTTGTTCAGACATGTAGCAGAATCCTGGTAATGCATAAAGGCAAAATGATTCGTACACTCAAAGAAAATGAAATTGAAGAATCAGCAATTTCGAATATTCTTAATAGTTTAGACTAACATGAGGCGGATGATTATGAAGAAATTGCTTAAGCAACATGAAATTGTAGTCACAATTGTATTTTTTATTGTTGTAGTACTTATCGGTTTGATCAATCCTGCTTTTTATTCAATTGGAAATGTTTTCAGCCTTCTGAAAAGTATGATAATAAGAGGAATACTAGCTCTCGGCGTTCTGATTGTCATCATTTCTGGAAATGTTGATATTTCTTTTACTGCTATAAGCGCTTTTGCCATGTATACCACCAGCAAATTAATGTTGGCATTTTTCCCTCAAGGTGGGTTGCTTCTCGCTTTTGCGATTGGAGGATTAATTGGCTTGCTTCTTGGAAGCATAAATGCAAGTTTTGTTGCAGGAATGAAACTCCCTGCTTTGATTGTTTCGTTAGGAACATCAAGCGCAATACGTGGATTTATGTTAGCCTTCATTGGTGTAAAGATTATAAACAATCTTCCGCAATCTTTGATTGCCTATTCAAGATCATATATTGCAAAATTTACCGATGCATCGGGCAAAATAGTTACTTTACCAAGCGCAATTATTTTGCTTATTGTGACAGCGGCAATAGTATGGTTCATCTTAAAATATACTATGCTGGGAAGAGGGATATATGCACTTGGTGGTGATTCAGTATCGGCAGCAAGAGCAGGATTCAATTTAACGGCAATACAATTTTTCATCTACTGTTTTGTAGGTTTTTTGAGCGGAATAGCGGGTGTTCTCCATTCTGTTTTTATGAGAAATGCTAATCCTTTTGACATCGTAGGAACAGAGCTTATTATTATTGCTTCGGTTGTTTTGGGAGGTGCAAGCATTACAGGCGGGAAGGGGACGGTTTATGGTACTTTGCTAGGGGTCGCATTTACAGTGCTTATAGAAAACAGCCTAATTATCGTCGGTGTTCCTTCGTATTGGCAAAAGGTTGTCATCGGCTTAATCATTGTGCTTTCTACAGCGGCATCTGCTTTCAGGGAAAAGATTGCCAAGCAAGGAATATCTTGAAGACTGGAGCATAATAATGAATAGAAATATTTTAACTGGCAAGAGAAATTATATAGCTGACAATCGTTCAATTTTACAGCTTCTCATCATTGCGGTATTAGTCTTTATTATAATGGCTCTTCTGAATCCTGGTAAATTCCTAACTCTGCTAAATATTGAATCTATGGCGTACCAATTCCCGGAGCTTGGAATAATTTCTCTTGGTATGATGATTGCAATGTTGTCCGGAGGAATAGATCTTTCGATTATATCCATTGCAAATATGGCAAGTATCTTAATGGGGCTTATACTTACAAAGATGATGCCGCAAAATGCTTCAAGCAGCCAAGTAATGCTCTTTACCATATTTGCACTTTTAATATCTCTCTTGGCAGGCATGATGAGCGGTTTGATGAATGGTTTTCTCATCGCGCACCTCGGTATCCCTGCTATTCTTGCTACACTAGGAACATCCCAGATTTTAACGGGAATTGCTATAGTAATAACGAAAGGTTATGCAATACCCGGCTTCCCGGAAATGTTTCTAAAAATTGGGAATAGTAAAGTATTATTATTTCCGATTCCTTTTCTAATTTTTTTAGTATGTTCGATTATTCTCTATTTTGTGCTTCAGCGATCAAGCTTTGGCATCAGACTCTACCTAATTGGAACTAATATTAAAGCTTCCGTATTTTCTGGAATCAGGGTTAAAAGCATTTTAATGAAAAGCTATGTCCTTACGGGCATTCTTGCCAGCGTTGCTGGAATTATAATGACTGCAAGAACAAATTCAGCGAAAGCTGATTATGGTTCTTCATATGTGCTTCAGGCCGTTCTCGTAGCGGTATTGGGTGGCGTAAATCCGGCGGGCGGATTTGGATCTGTTATTGGACTTTCTATCGCAGTCCTTTCCCTCCAATTTCTTTCAAGCGGATTTAATATGCTTAGATTCAGCAATTTTGCAACTGAATTCACCTGGGGTTTATTTTTATTGCTAATAATGGGAATTAATTATTTTCAGAGCAAACGCTTAAAATCTATCAAATAAGGGGGGTTCAAATGAAGAAATTTATGAATAAGGCGGAAGAATTTGTTGACGAAATGCTCGAGGGTATTTATGTGTCACATCCTAAGCAAGTAAAGTATGTAGCAAATGATCTGAGATGTTATGTGACAAAGGAACCTGCAAAAGGTAAAGTAGGAATTGTTACGGGAGGTGGATCAGGACATCTTCCGCTCTTCTTAGGATATGTAGGAGAGGGAATGCTAGATGGATGCGCTGTTGGCGGTGTGTTTCAGTCTCCGAGCGCAGAACAGATACTCGAGGTTACAAAGGCTGTTGAACAGGAAGCCGGTGTGCTCTATGTCTATGGTAATTACACCGGAGATATTATCAACTTTGACATGGCAGCCGAAATGGCAGATCTTGAAGGAATCAAAACCGCAACTGTAATTGGAAATGACGATGTTGCTTCCGCACTCAAGGGAGAAGAAAACAAAAGAAGAGGTGTAGCAGGCATATTTTTTATTTATAAAGCTGCGGGCGCTGCGGCAGCAGAAGGTAAAAGCCTTGAAGAAGTTAAAAGAATTGCAGAAAAGGCAAAGGCAAATGTTCGCACTATGGGGGTAGCATTTACTCCCTGCATTGTTCCTGAAGTTGGTAAACCATCGTTTTCGATTGGCGATGATGAGATGGAAATTGGCATGGGAATTCACGGAGAACCCGGGATAAGAAGGGGCAAACTTCAGACTGCTGACACTATTGTTGAAGAAATGGTTTATTCCATTATCAATGATATTCCATATGAAAAAAATGATGAAGTTGCTGTTCTAATAAATGGATTGGGGGCTACGCCAAAAGAAGAGCTTTATATTCTTGCAAGACAGACTCTGCGTATTCTTGAAAAAGAGGGTTTGAGAGTATTTCATGTCTATGTAGGTGAATTTGCAACTTCAATGGAAATGGCAGGTGCTTCGATATCGCTTTGCAGGCTTGATGAGGAATTGAAGAGGCTGATAACTGCACCTGCCTATACCCCATTTTTCATTCAGAAACAACTGTAATTAAGGAAATCGAAATGGAAGCATTATTGCTTGAGCATCTTGAGCCCTTGTTTTTCAACATCAAAGAGTCATTCGAGCGCAATAAGGAGTTTCTAATAGATCTCGACAGCAAAACTGGAGACGGTGATCTTGGCCTGACAATGAGCAAAGGATTCTCTGCAGCCTATGAGGCTGTCAAGTCAAGCAATGCAGCTGATGTGGGAAAGGTATTTGTTTTGGCCGGGATAGCAATATCAAAAGCTGCACCTTCTACAATGGGGACGCTGATGGCAACTGGTTTCATGAGGGGCGGCAAAGCAAATGAAAATGTAGCAAAAATTTCCACAAAAGAAATGGCTGATTTTTGGATTGCATTTTCAAAAGGAATTGCTGAAAGAGGCAAAGCAGTAGAAGGTGACAAGACCATTCTTGATGTGGCGGCGCCTATTGCTAGGTCATTTTCTGATTCAGCGGAAAAGAAGGAGCCTTTATACCTTGCGATGCAACATGCGCTTGATGCAGCAACAAAAGCACTTGAATCCACAAAAACGATGATGGCCCAACATGGCAAAGCGGCGGTCTTTAGAGAGAAAACAATCGGTCTTCAAGATGCAGGGAGCACAGCGCTTTATCTATTAATCAAAGCAATGCATGATTTCATTGTTTAGATTTGGCTTTCTCAAGGGAGGACAATATGAGAATTGCGATAATAGGAACTGGAATAATGGGAACTGGAATTGGCTTAACGCTTTTGTCGAAAGGCCATTTCGTTCAATGCTATAACAGAACACGTGAGCATGCCGGAGAATTGATTTCAGCTGGAGCAACATATTGCAGTTCTCCCTCGGAGGCAGCAAAAGGCGCAGAATTCATTATAATATTTGTATGGAACAAAGAAGCTCTGCTTGACGTGCTTGCTGGAGAAAAAGGCTTGCTGAACAGCGCTGGCATTGGTCAAATTTACATTGATATGAGTACACAGCTACCAGAAACTGCAAAAGATGAAGAAAGAATGTTTTCTGAGAAAGGTGCTGATTTTCTAGATGCGCCAGTGCATGGCTCTAAAGCTGAAGCGAGAAACGGTGGGCTTTGGATAATGGCAGGAGGAAAGCCGCACGTATTTTCAAAAGCTTTGCCTTTATTAAGCCAAATAGGCGAGACGGTACACTATATGGGGACAGCAGGCTCTGGATGCACAGCAAAGTTGTGTGGGAATCATTTGGTTTCTGCAATAGTGGCTTCGCTGGCCGAGTCTCTTGCAATGGCTAAAAAATCTGGTATCGATTCTAATGAACTTCTCAAATTATGGGGTGAGGTTGATTTCAGATCTCCGATTATAGATGGAGTCGGTCGTTCTATGATCGATCATAAATTCGACGTTTCTTTCCACCTCAGAACAATGGTAAAAGACACCGAACTGATAAGAAATTATTCTGAGTCTATCGGTGTTCCTGTTTTAATATCAAATGTTGTACATGAGCTAAATAAAATAGGACAAAATATGGGGTTGGGAGAACAGAATGCATCAGCGATCATAAAGGTTTTTGAGAAATTTGCAGGTATTGAATAGAGGAAGAAATATGAAAAAGCTAAAACTTGTTCCAATAAATTGCTTGTCTTCGGAATTTGAACCATATGGCATATGTATTTCAGTTGATAAGAAACAGCCAGATTATGTTTGCCCAGAATTCAGTTTTTGGAATAAGCTTGGAATTATAGAATCTCAGAAAAAATGCTCTGTATGCATCGTAGAAAGCTATCCAAGCAAAATGAAAGTATCAGCAATCTTTGAATGTCATTCCAGAACAGGAGAAACGCTTATTCCTGTTGAAGATGATATTATAATAGTAATTGGAATAAGCAAGAATAACCTAAAAAATGAGATGGACCTCAATTCTGTAAAGGCATTTATTGTAAAAAAAGGTACAGCAGTAATATTAAATCCAGGTACATGGCACTATGCTCCTATAGCTATCAATTCTAAAGTTCACACTTTTGTAGTATTTGATAACGAAACTCCTGATACTGATGTTATAAAAATCGATACAGAAGATGCTAATATTGTATGGGAAATTTCTCTTTGAGCTTTTGTATTTTATTAAATTGATAGCTTTGAAGCATTAGAGATTGCCTTAGTCAAGGATTGGATCCAATTTATTTAGGGGCTCCTGAAGAACCCATCTTTTACCATTTCACGCAGCCATTGGCTGCAAAATTTGCGTTGTGAAGCTCTTTCGTATCCGTCAATTTCTCCCCGTCCGCCAGCTTTTGAAAAGTATCCGTCAATTATAGTGAGCCCGAAAAACTGAGCCACATTTTCAGCAAAATAAAGTGGATCAGAAATCCTTCTTGCAAAAATTTAGCAAGGAGGCATAGGATTCACTATGCGCAAACGGTACGACAAGGAATTCAAGGCGAAAGTAGCCTTGGAAGCGATCAAGGGCGAAAAAACGATTCAGGATCTTGC
>Ga0067045_1003527_pt1 | contig 30517 bp, 31 predicted proteins | sample TerdegcTABiofilm_FD_59184 | JGI IMG/M metagenome (GOLD analysis project Ga0067045, IMG submission 59184) | Combined Assembly of (Gp0054472, Gp0054536) Wastewater bioreactor microbial communities from Singapore -Terephthalate degrading...
AGGTATGCGCCGAGATAGAAATGCGGCGCCGCCTGGTCGGTGCCGTGGATCGCCGAGACTTCGTCCTTGGCCTTGCCGCCCCCTCCGACCGTCGGTTGCGGCATGATCACCACGTTGCCCAGTTGGATGCGGCTGACGACCAGATACGGCTTTCCCTCCCGTTCGGTGACCATCTGCTTTCCTGGGATCGCCCCCCAGAGGTCGATCGCCTCCTTCTGCCGTTTCTCGGAGAGCACTTGCTTGAACCACTTCGCGTAGTCGGCGGCCGGCACGAACTCGGGTTGGGCCTCTTCGAGGAATTTGTCATAGGAGCCGATCGCCCATTGGCCCAGGGTCTTGCCCCTGGTTTGGATCATCTCCGTGAGGGCCTCCGGCGTGTTGGGCAGCTTGCCGCCCAGATCGTAGCCTTCAGCCTCCATGCGCTTGAGCGTGTTGAACAGCGACGGCGCGACCTCCAGGCCGCCCGCCGCCAACGCCGACGATCCGGGGCCTTTGTAGTAGACGATCACCACTCGTTTCTGCGAGTTCGGCTTACGCCGGAGCTTGAGCCAATTGAGCACCAAGGCGATCCGTTTCTGGGCGCGATCTGGAATGAGCGTGCGCACGCGGATGTTCCGCTCGTTGGGTACGCGGGCCATGATGGCGATGGGCTCGATGACGCCGTCGAGTTCCGGCATGGTGATCGTCAGGTCCATGAACGGGCCGGACAATCCCCGCGGATCGGCCAGCCATTCCTCCAGACTGCCCGAGATGGTCAGGGCACTGACGCACGGGCAGTTCAACCTGGCCAGAAGCTCCGGCGCGGAACTTCCACGCGACGTCCGCCCGATGGGGAAGGCGATCGCCAGGTCGGGCTTCGCCGCCTCCAGAAACGATTGGGAACGCTCGTAGCCGAAGATCGGGTAGACCCGCACGCCCTGGTTCTCCAGCGACTGAATGACGTACTCGGCCGGCTTGCGGTCCAACTCGTTGTAGGGCCTGAGCAGGGGCCCGAACATTGCCACCCGGGGCGCATCCGCGGGCAAGCGGGGGCGCTCCTTGCGGAGAAACGCCTCGTACTCGTCCAGCGTCTCGAACAACCGTCCTCCCAAGTGAAAGAAGCCCGAAAGTGGCCGCTCGATGACCGGCGGCACCTCGACCTCCTTGCCCGCGAACTCGTGGGCCAGGTAGTAGAGAAGCCCCACGAGATTCTCCACGCCGCCATGCGTCCGGTAGTGGCTGACCGTCTTCCGTTGTTCGTCGCTCAGAGTGTTCCGCTTTTCGGTCTGCTCGTCGCCTGCGCCGCTGAGGAGGATCTGGGCGCCGCGTGCCCTGGCCCGATCCAGATTGGCCGCCTGGTCTTCGTTGAGATCGAGCCCCATGGTACGGATGACGATGAAGTTGTAGTTGCCCAGCGGGGCCGACGCGAGGTCTTCATGCTCGTAGCGATGGATCGTGAAGCCCGTCCGGCGGCCGGCGACCTCCCAGTCGGCCCAATCAACGTCGTCGACCCGCAGCACAGCGACGCGCACTGAGCGGAGATAGCGGTGATAGGCCCACAGCCCTCCGCCGACGCAAAGGACCAGGACCAGGATCGCAATCACGGCGCGTCGTACCATGGCAAGACATCCGTTGGGCCAAGCGGCCGTCCAGCAGTCACTCCCCTCTCCCGCAAGCGGGAGAGGGGCCGGGGGTGAGGGCGACTGGCGTCCAGATCACGAGGCTGCTGTTGGACTGCCGCCATTCGATCGAGTGTTCATTTAGGCTTCGTCGCTTTGGTTTCGTCGCCTTTCTTCCCCTCCAGCGACGACGAGTCCTTGTCGGCGGGAACGTACACCACGCGGCCGTCGGGCAGGCGGTAGGCCTTGCCGAGGAGTTCGCCGTAACCGACGCCCGTTTCGTTCGTGGCCTCGTAATGCTTGATCTCCTTGCCCTCCTTGACGATGATCTCCATGTTCGGCTGCCCGGGGTTGGTGATGACCGTGTAGTCCTTGGCCTGGAGCATCGAGGGGACGTGCAAGTGCTGGACCAGGGCCACCATGAAAGCCAACGCGAAGACGATCGCCGCGTCGAAGGCATTGGTCAGACCGGACATCGGATCGACTTCGTCGCCGTCGTCGTCAAACAGCTCGATCGGCGTCGAGAGCGAGGTGGAATGGTTGGGGTGGTTCATGGCAGCCTTCGCAGTGAGGTCACGCTAATTGGGGATGGCGGACGCGGACGGCCGGGCCTGCCCGTCGCCGGACGGCCCGGTCGACTCGTGCGCCGGCCCTTGCGTGATAAGTTGCGCCAGCCGATCGGCGGTGAAATTCAACAGGATCGCGTCCGACTGGTACCAGCGTTTCTTGACGCTGGAGATCGAGCTGGCGATCACGGCCACGAGGAGGCCCACTACCGTCGTGGCGAAGGCGATGATCAGGTTGTTCGAGAGCGACTCGAGGTCGCCGGCAGCCAGCCCGACCAGGGCCGGGCCGAGCGGGACCAGCGTGCCCATCAGCCCCAGCGCCGGCCCGTTGCGGTTCAGCGCGCGAAACCGTTCGAGATCGGTCTTCCAGACGAGTTCGCCCTCGCGCACCAGTCGCCGGGTGATCGCCGGGTTCCCGGCCGTCTCGGCCAGACGCGCCAAGAGCGGCCCCAAGAGGCCGTCGCGAGGAAGCCCATGCGGATCCACTTGCCCGGCTTCCAGCGCCCGGCAGAACTCGGCCAGGGCCGTCCGTTGCCGGCGTCGGACTCCGTGCTCGCGCAGGGCCTGGCCGGCCAACAGCAGGGCCCGCGACAGGCACCACAACAGCGCCAGCATGCAAGGAATCAAGAGGGCGGTGGAAATCAAGTAGAAGACGTTGGTCAACAGTCCCATGGGCTACCTCGGAGTCATTCGTTACAAGAGAGTCCCTCGGCGGACGACCGCGTGACAGGACGGCGGAACAGGGCCGAAAACGGCATTCGCGGCCAGCACCGGCCGGCCAGCACCACGACCATCGCACCCAATCCAACCTGCCACAGAAGGCGGACCGACTCCCGGTCGAAGCCGAACAACGGCGCGGGCAACGGGGCGTCCAGGCAGGGCACGAACATGCAGGCCAGGAGCATGGCGATGGAGAGCATCTGGTGAGGCAGTGCCAGCAGGCGGCGTGGCAGAATCATGGCCGCGGCGCAGGCCAGCGTGAGGCCCCCGGCCACGACGAACCCGACCTCTCGGCCGACCGCTTCCGGCCGGGCCCCGGGGACCCCGACCAGCCTCCCTTGCTCGATCAGGAGCATGGCGATCGCAACCACGGGCACGGGGATAGAGTGAACAACGGCCAGGACGGTCGCACCGCGAGGTGCGTCACTCCACGGATCCAGGCGAATCCCCAACACCAGCGCAGCGGCCAGGAGCAGAAACTGGCCGATGCACAGCAGCGTCAGGGTCTCGAAGCTGGTCAGCGTGCTGCGAAGATCCGCGGGCGTGTTGGCGTCGGCAAACGGGTTGAGCAGGAAGCCAACCAGGGCCGTCAGCCCGAAGACAACCGGCAGCAGGTACCACTGCCGCGTTCGTCCGAGACCCACCGCGGCATGCAGGATCGCCATCGCGGCGAATACCAAGACGAATAGTCCGGCCGAATGCTCGCGGACAACGCTTGCCATTGCGAGCCAGGTCTGGGTAAACGCGTTCATAGGCTGCCTTCTCGCCCTCCAGGAATCACGCAAAGTCCTTTAGAAACTGCCTAACACCTCCCCGCCCGCGATGCTGCCGAGGTTTCGCCATGTCGATAGTTCAACGGTCTGCGAAATGAACCGGACGCTCCCGTCGCCCAGTCCCACGTTCACGCCTCCGGGATGATTGCTGCGGGCTCCGAACCAGCCCATTCCCATTCGGTACAGGTCGGGCACCGGCGTGTTGGGAGGCATGTAGGAACAAAACATGCAGGTGTACACCTTCCCTACGATCCAGCCCGACGCGCGAACCCCTTGCCAGGAGGTGCATCCGGCAACGATCGAAGCGAGGTCCGGATTGGCCAGACCGCCCAGCCCGGGACCGGTCGTGCTCAGCGAGTTGTTATATGCCACTTGGCGTTGCGCATTCACCGGGGCCGACCCGGTCGTGTTTTGGTGGTTGCCCAGAAGCGTTTCGCCGAACATCAGCGAGTTGCTCAATCCGTCCGTGTAGTTTGCGAAGTTGCAGGCGGCCCCTTGGTAGAAGGCGCCATCGGTGGGGTAGCGGTGGTCGTAGTAGGTACCGGTGCCCGATCCGATGCACACCATGTAGTTTCCCCCTGCGAAGGCCTCATCCAACTCCGGGTGGGAGACGTAATACTCGGTGTAGATGTCCTTTTCGCCGTCGCTCGGGCAACGGAACATCGGCACCAAGGTCCTCGCCGCGGGGGCCTGGAGAGGATTCAAGTACATCGAGGAATAGACGCCTCCGAAGAGCGGCAGATTGAAGTTGATCAGGTTCTGGAGGCTCGTCTGCTCGGCATACGGTAAGAGCCGGGCCTGCGGCGAGAAGCTGCTCGTGGTCGACGAGGTGAATCCGGGCAGGCAGCGGTGCGTGTCGTGGTAATTGTGCATCGCCAGGCCGCACTGCTTGAGGTTGTTCGTGCAGTTCATGCGGCGGGCCGCCTCCCGCGCCGCCTGGACCGCCGGCAGCAAGAGCGCGATCAGGATGCCGATGATCGCGATGACCACCAGCAGTTCGACGAGAGTGAAACCGCGACGTTTGTCGGTGAACATGGTGTTTGCCTTTCTTGTTTGCTACTGGCGACGGTCAATTTCTTTGGGTGAGTTGGCGGACCAATCCATGGCGGGCCGCACCACGGAGTCGAACACTTCTCGGCCCGTCATCCCTTCCTGCGCCAGGCTTCCCGCCTGATTCTCGGCGTCTTGCACGTTGCCGCCGACGATCGCCCGCCTCAGGTCCTTGACTCCACGCACCACGACTCACCTCCTTCCACGTTGACGCCCCTTGTGCCGAAACGGACCGGAAACGCATTGCCGGCTGCTATTGCTCAACTCCTGCCCGGGCAAGGACGCCTCGGCGATAGTAGTGCTTCACTTCGCGCATCTCGGTCACTAGGTCGGCCCGTTCGACGATGCGCGGGTGCGCCCAACGGCCCGTGAGAACCAGTTCCACCGGCTCGGGACGGCAGGCGATCAGGTCGACAAGGTCGTCGACGGCAAACAACCCCAGGGCCACGGCCACGTTCGCTTCGTCCAGGACGACGAGTCGGTAGTCTCCCGACAGGATCGCCGCCTTGCACTCAATCAATCCCTGTTGGGCGTGATCGAGATCTGCGTGCTCAGGCCCGCGGCGGATGAAATGGGCCTGGCCGAACTGCCTCGCCTCGATCCGCCCTTGCAGAAGATCGAGCGATGTCAACTCGCTGGTGGCCGTCGCTTTGGCAAACTGTGCGAAGAAAACCCGCCACCCGGCGCCGATGGCCCGAAGGGCCAGCCCAAGTGCCGCCGTGGTCTTGCCCTTGCCGTCCCCCGTATAGACGTGGACGTATCCGCAGGTGCTTGTCCTTTCGAGCAACATAGGATTCCTTTCATCGCGAGCGTCCGGTCTGCTCAAGCGCGCACACCGAGCGCACGCAAACTCCCGGGCCATCAATGGGCCGGAGGCATTGGGTTGCAGGAGGTGAGTTCGTGAACGCCGGGCGTGACGGAGGGCCTCCTGGCGGAGATTGGCAGTTGCGCTACAGCGCGGCAAATCCGCTTGCGGAAGACCCGATGTGGTGGTTACCCCCTTTCTCGCCCTGCCGATTCCAGCGAGACGCCAAGGGCGGACCCGGTCTTCAAGGCGCGCAGTGCTACCGCGTCCCCATCCAGCTCACGCCCGATGGAATTCAAGAAACGCGATAAGATGCGGGAAAACCGAGGGTCCTTGGCGGGTTCTCGCTTCGCGGTCTTCGTCCCACGCAAAAGAGCCGCATGTCCTGCGCTGGTAGGTCTTCTGACTCCCGAGCTCGATCCGTCCGGCCTTCTCGTCGTCTCAGCCGGCATACACGCCGGCCTTCGGATAACGACAATGGCGAGGAGATGTGGACGAACCTAAAACGCCCGGTCACAGCGGCGGGGCCGTCCCGGAATCACACCGGGTTCCCTGTGCGTCGGCCCTCCCACAGGAGCGGCCGACCACCAACGCAACGATCGAACCGACTGATCTTACATCAGCCGGAACGGCTGTCAACAGGAGCCGCAGAGAATTCTCGCCGACGCCTCACGAAGATCGAAGATACATGGCAAACGTCTGCCGCGTGTCCTTGTCCCACTCCTCCCGGAGGAATTCGTTGACCTTGTGTCGGCGGTCCGCCGTCAACTACCGGAAACTCGTGGTGCGGACGCTTGACACCGTTGGCGGCCGAAGCTTATGCTACGGCATTCCTTGTTTCGGCGAGACCGCGTTCTTCGCCGCATGAGGAATTGGGAAGCTGGTGCAAGTCCAGCACGGCCCCGCCACTGTGATCGGCGACGAAAGCCGCAACGTGGGCCACTGTCCGCCAGAGGATGGGAAGGCCGCGGCGAGTAGGACGACCCGAAAGTCAGGATACCACAAAGGCGCTTGGTTGCGCCGGGGTTCGATAACCCGGATGTCAACGTTGCGTTCCTTCGCGGGAAGGTCCTGGCTGTCGCTACGCGCAGAAGGCCCATTCTTGGCGAAGGATGGGCTTTTTTCGTATAGCGGCAGTCGATCATGATTTCTCCCTCTCCAAACGGCGTTGGCACGGTCTTCCTCGTCGGAGCCGGTCCGGGGGATCCCGGCCTCATCACGGTTCGCGGCAGCCAGTGCCTGGCACAGGCTCAATTGGTTCTCTATGACTATCTGATCCATCCTGAATTGCTGCGCTATGCGCCCGATTCTTCGGAGCGAGTGTGCGTAGGGCATCCCCACACCGGTTTCGCAAAGCTCCAGGAGCACGTCAATCGGCGGATGGTCGCAGCGGCCCAGGCCGGAAAGTGCGTTGTCCGGCTCAAGAGCGGCGATCCGCATATCTTCGGACGCGGGGCGGAGGAAGCCGCGGCGCTGGCGGCCGCGGGGATTCCGTTCGAGGTCGTGCCGGGCGTCACCGCGGCTTCGGCGGTGGCGAGTCATGCGGGCATTCCCATCACGCACCGTGACGCGGCCTCGGCCGTGGCCCTCATCACCGGGCACCGCCGCGCCGACGCCGGGGGAGCGGAACTGGACTACGAGGCCCTGGCGCGATTCCCGGGCACGCTCGTCTTCTACATGGGGATGACGACTTCAAGGCGCTGGAGCGAAGCCTTGATCCACGGCGGCCTCAGGGCGGACACTCCGGCCGCCATCGTGCGCCGGGCGACCTGGCCTGATCAGCAGATACTCCGCTGCACCTTGGGCACCCTCGCGGACGTCATCGAGCGGCAGGAAATCCGCGCCCCGGCGGTGATCGTCGTCGGCCAATCCGTTGCCTTAACGCCGCAGGCGCCGCCCGCGTAGGGGAATCGCTATGGCCAAACGCTTGCTTCTCTTGCGGCACGCTCGGGTCGCGGCCCAGTACGCCGGGAGGCTGATCGGTTCGACCGATGTCCCTTTGGCCGTTTTGGGCGAAGCAGAATCGCAACGCCTGGCCGACCGCGTTGCACGTTGGATGCCGCAACGTTGCTTTTCGAGCCCCATGCAGCGATGCCGTCAGACGGCCGAGGCCGTGGCCGCCGGATTGCCGCTGCACGTCGACGCCGATCTGCGCGAAATCGATTTCGGCCGCTGTGAATGTCGGACGTTCGCCGAGGCGGCTGCCGAAGATCCCGGGCTGTCGGACCGCTGGGCGGCCTTCACCGCCGATTTTGGCTTTCCCGGAGGAGAGAAGTTGGAGTCTTTCCTGGGTCGCGTTCGGGCCGCCGCCGATCGGTTGGCTCATGCCGAGGCGTCGACCGTCCTGGCCGTGACCCATGGGGGAGTGATCCGCGCGATGATTTGCCACTTGCTCGGACTGGAGGCCCGGCACTATGTCGCCTTCGACGTGCCGTACACGGCGATTGCCGTGATCGACCTGTTCGCAGGGAAGGGCGTGCTCAAAACACTGGAGCGACCCGACGCGGCGGAGGTGGGCCATGGCTAGGATCGCGCTGGTCACCGGTGGGTGCCGAAGCGGAAAGAGCGCCTACGCCCAGCGGCTCGCCGAGTCGCTGCCGCCGTCGTGGCTCTACGTGGCCACCTGCCCCGTGACTGACGACGAGATGGCGATACGGATCGAACGCCACCGCCGGGCCCGCCGCGACCGTGATTGGCAAACCGTGGAAGAACAGATCGACCTGCCCGGCGTGTTCCGTACGCACAGTCATCACAACGTGATTCTCGTCGATTGTGTCACGCTTTGGATCAACAACCTGATGTACCAGGCCGAGCGCGAGCCGCGCCGGATCGACGAAGACGAGATCGCCCATCGCGTCGGCCTCACGCTTGACGCCGCAGCAACGTGCCGCGGAACCGCGATCTTTGTGACCAACGAAGTCGGGTTGGGCGTGGTGCCGGAGAACGCCCTGACGCGATGCTATCGCGATCTGGTCGGCCGGGCCAATCAAATCCTCGCCGCCCGGGCGGAGAGCGTGACGCTGGTCTGCTGCGGAATCCCCCTGCAATTGAAAGGCCGGATTGCCCAATGAATCTGCTGCACGCGACGCTTGCGAGAATTGTCCCCCAGGATGCCGACTGGCGTGCCAAGGCCAAGGCTCGTTTGGATCAGCTCATCATGCCGCATTGGGCGCTCGGGCGCCTGATGGATCTGGCCGTGGACCTGGCCGGGATCTCGCGTTCGATGGCACCCGCCGTCGCGAGCAAGACGATTGTCACCATGGCGGGCGATCACGGCGTGGCCGGCGAGGGCGTGAGCAAGTACCCCCAGGAAGTCACGCCGCAAATGGTCCTGGCGTTTGTCGGCGAGATGGCCGGCATCAATGCCTTGGCGCGACTGGCCGGAGCCCGGGTAATGGTGGTCGACATGGGGGTCGCGGCGGACCTGAGCCCTTTGGTCGAAGCCGGCAAGATCGTCGACAAGAAGGTGGCCCTCGGCACGGGCAATATCGCCCGCGGACCGGCGATGACGCGCGAGCAAGCTGTACGGGCCATCGAAGCCGGCATCGAGGTGGTCGACGAACTGGCTGAGAGCACTGATGTGTTCGGCACGGGCGACATGGGGATCGCCAATACCACGCCGTCGACGGCCGTGGTGGCGGCCTTGACCGGCTTGCCGGTCGCCGGCTTGACCGGCCGCGGAACCGGCATCGACGACGGCCAATTCGCCAAGAAGATCACTGTTGTGGAAACAGCACTAACGCTGAACCGGCCCGATCCGTCCGATGCCTTGGACGTGCTGGCCAAGGTGGGCGGGTTCGAGATCGGCGGCATCGCGGGCATCGTGCTCGGCGCCGCCACAAGGCAGAAACCGGTTGTGGTCGATGGGTTTATCTCTACGGCCGGCGCGCTATTGGCCCAGGTGCTTTGTCCTGCGTCGGCCGAGTATGTGGTTGCGGCCCATCGAAGTGTGGAGCAAGGACATCCGGCGATGCACGCCCGCTTGGGGAAGGAGCCGCTGTTGGATCTCGGTCTTCGTCTGGGCGAGGGGACCGGGGCGGCCCTGGCGATGAACCTGGTCGAGGCGGCCCAGCGAGTCCTCACCGAGGTGGCCACGTTCGACGAGGCCCACGTTTCCAAGGCGACATCATGAGATCGCTCGTTGCGGCGCTGCGATTCCTGACCATTCTCCCAATTCCCGGCTCCTGGGGATCGACCGAGGATGATCTGGCCCGCAGTGCCACCTGGTTTCCAGTGGTCGGTCTCCTGCTGGGCGCCGTGGCGGCAGGATTCGCGATGGTGTTGCCGATGGTGGCGCCGCCGCTGGTGTGCGCGGGCACCATGGTCGTTGTCCTGACGGGCTTCTCGGGCGGCATGCACTTGGATGGACTGTCGGATGCGGCCGACGGTCTGCTGAGTTCCCGCCCGCGCGAGCGAATTCTCGAAATCATGAAAGACAGCCACATCGGGGCCATGGGAGTGATGGCGATCGTCGGCACGCTGCTGCTGAAGTTCGCGGCCCTCGCGTCGCCGAGTGCCGGCGGACTTTGGGCGACCGCCCTGGTGATGCCGCTTGCCGGCCGATGTGCGATCGTCGTCCAGTTGGCTCTGCTTCCGTATGCGAGGGCAAGCGGATTGGCGGGCATCTTCTATCGCCGGCGGAATCGCCTAACGTCGCTTTGGGCGGCGGCCCTCTTGGCGGCCGTGGCCTGCGGTGTGCTTGGCTGGCGAGGACTCGCGGTGGGAGCCGCTTCCGTCGGCGTGGCGATCGTATTCTCCGCGTACGTCTATCGCAAGATCGGCGGAGCGACGGGCGACACGTTGGGGGCCGTCTGCGAGATCGTCGAGCTGGTGCCGGCCCTGGTGTTGGTCCTCGGGCCGATGGGGCAAGCGAGGTGACCGATGGCCGGCAAACACGGCGGAAATCTGCGTCGCCTGGCCCTCCGCGCGGGAATGAGCCCCGAGCAGATCCTCGACTTCAGCGCGAGCATCAATCCGCTCGGACCGCCTGAAGGGCTTCGCGCCGCGATCTCGCGTGGAATCGCGAACCTGGTCCACTATCCTGATCCCGATTGCAGCGACCTGGTCGAGATTCTGGCACGGCGGCACGGAGTGACGTCCGATCGAATTGTCGTCGGCAACGGATCGACGGAGATCTTGTTTGCTTTGGCAAGGGCTTTCGCACCTGCCCGGACGGTCATTCCTGTCCCGTCGTACATTGACTACGCCACTGCCGCGCGGTCGGCCGGTTGCGAAGTCGATCTTCTGAAACTCCAGGAGAGTGGAGATTTCGCCGTCGATTGGATTTCCCTGGAGGGACGACTGCGGGGAGATGAAATCGTGCTGCTGGGGCAGCCGAACAATCCCACGGGCCGGGCCTTGAACGCCGATGAGTTCTGCCGCCTGGCGGCCCGGCGTCCGGATATCGCGTTCGTCGTCGACGAGGCCTTTTCGGATTTCACGGCCGGCTATCGCTCGCTGGCCGCTCGCGTGGGCACGAACGTGATCGTCGTCCGCTCGTTGACCAAGTTCTATGCCATTCCCGGATTACGTCTGGGCTATGCTGTGGCCGAAGCGGCGATGGCCAGTCGCATCCGCAGTCAAATCCCGCCCTGGTCAGTCGGTGCCCTTGCGCAACACGCCGCAGTGGCGCTGCTTGCTGACAGGGAGTACGCCGGGCGAAGTGTCGCGCTAGTCGATCAAGAACGACAGCGGCTCACCCAGGAGCTTGCGAGCCTTCCCGGGCTGTACGTCTACCCCAGCGTAACGAACTTCCTGCTGGTGCGATTGAATCGCTCCGACTTGAAAGCCCCGGAGCTTGCCGATCGGTTGCTTCACGGCGGTATCGCCGTTCGGACGTTCGACGAGGAGCAGCATCTGGACGACCGATTCTTTCGGGTCGCGGTGCGAACGGCGCCGGAGAATGCGCGGCTGTGCGAGGCCCTGGCCGCCGCGTTGGGAGCCCCGCGACAACCCCGGCCGAAGCCGGTGCGAGCCAAGGCCCTGATGATCCAGGGAACGAGTTCCAACGCGGGAAAGAGCGTGCTGACGGCCGCCCTCTGCCGGATTCTNCTCCAGGACGGNGTTCGCGTGGCGCCGTTCAAGGCTCAAAACATGTCGCTTAACTCGTTCGTCACGCGCGACGGCGGCGAGATGGGCCGCGCCCAGGTGGTTCAGGCCCAAGCCTGCCGCCTGGAGCCCGACGTCCGGATGAATCCCGTCCTGCTCAAGCCCAACTCCGACACCGGGTGCCAGGTGATCGTGCGGGGCAAACCGGTGGGCAACATGCGGGTCGGCGAGTATGTGCGGTACAAACCCCAGGCGTTCGCCGCGGTCCGCGAGTGCTACGACTCGCTGGCCGCCGAGTTCGACGCGATCGTCCTGGAAGGGGCGGGCTCGCCCGGCGAGGTGAACCTCAAGAGCCACGACATCGTCAACATGCGCATGGCCGAGCACGCGGCCGCCCCGGTCCTCGTCGTCGGCGATATCGACCGCGGCGGCGTGTTCGCGTCGTTTGTCGGAACCATGGAAGTCCTCGCCGAGTGGGAACGACGCCTGGTCGCCGGCTGGATCGTCAACCGTTTTCGCGGCGACGCAAGCCTGTTGGGGCCGGCCCTGGAGTACACGCTCGCGCACACCGGCCGGCCCGTGCTCGGAGTGGTGCCGCACCTGCCCGAACTCGGTCTGCCGCAAGAGGACTCGGTCGAGTTCAAGAGCGGCGCACTCGACCGACGGGCCGCGGATGGCGAGACCGTGACGATCGCGGTCATCGATCTGCCGCACATCGCCAACTTCACGGACTTCGACGCCCTCCGCAACGAGCCCGACGTTCATCTGCGGATCGTTCGAGTGCCTGACGAGTTGGAGAGCCCGGATGCCATCATGATTCCAGGAAGCAAGAATACGTTGGGCGACCTGGAATACCTCCGCCGCAGCGGTTTGGCCGAACGTCTCACGGCATTCGCACGCCGGGGTAAGACGGAAATCATCGGCATCTGCGGCGGATTCCAGATGCTCGGACTGGAGATCTGCGATCCCATGGCAATCGAATCGGCCGGCACGGCAGCCCACGGACTGGGGCTGCTACGTGCGACCACCGTCATGGCGACGGAGAAGACGCTGACTCGCGGGACCGCCCGCCACGGCGCCTCTGGATTGGAGGTGTCGGGCTACGAGATCCATCACGGGCGGACCACCTGCGACGCGTGCCGGCCGATGTTCACGCGGGCGGACGGCGAGGTGGTGGGAATCGCCGGGGATGACGGCCGGATCTGGGGCACGTACCTGCACGGCGTGTTCGACGCCGACGCGTTTCGGCGGTGGTTCATCGATCGCCTCCGTTGGCGAAAAGGGCTGCCGCCTGTCGGAAACGTCGTCGCGCGCTACGACATCGAGCCGGCGCTGGATCGCTTGGCGCGAGCGGTGCGCGAAGGCCTGCGGATGGACGAAGTCTACCGGATCTTGGGGCTGCGATGAGACTGGAATACCAAATCCTGATCGCCGTCGCCCTCGATCTCGTCCTGGGGGACCCACGTTGGCTGCCGCATCCGGTGCGCGGGATCGGCTGGCTGGCATCGCGTCTGGAGCCCGTCTCGCGCCGGTGGTTGGGCGGCACGCGCGCCGCCGGGGCCTTCGCCGCGCTGGCAATCTACGCGGTGGCCGGCGGCGTGACCTGGATCGCGATCCGCGCTTCGGGCGATCTCGACCCGCTTGCGGGCGACGTGGTTTCGATCGTCGTGATCTACACGACGATCGCCGCACACGATCTGGCCGCCCACAGCATGGCGGTGTTTCGCTCGCTGGCAACCGGGAATCTGGCAGAAGCCCGGCGGCGCGTGGGCGCCATCGTCGGGCGCGACCCCGATCGGCTCGACGAAGCGGGCATCGCGCGGGCGACGGTCGAAAGCGTGGCGGAAAGCACCGTGGACGGCGTTACCGCGCCGCTGATGGTTGCTGTGATCGCCGGCCCGGTCGGCGCGATCGTCTACCGCGCGATCAATACGCTCGATTCGATGTTCGGCCATCAGGACGAACGATACTGCCGGTTCGGTTGGGCCGCGGCGCGCATCGACGACCTGGCGAATTTCCTTCCCGCGCGATGTACCGCTCCGCTGGTCTGTGTTGCGGCCTTTCTGCTGCGACTGCGGCCCGCTGCCTCGCTACGCATACTGCTGCGCGACGGCCGAAAGCACGCCAGCCCGAATGCCGGATGGACTGAGGCGGCGATGGCCGGGGCTCTTGGGGTCCAATTGGGCGGAGTCAACTACTACGACGGCCAGCCGCTGGAGAAGCCGACCCTCGGGGAGGCGATCGTGCCGCTGTGCGCGGCTCATATCCGCACGGCCAACGCTGTGATGTTCGTCACCGTCGGGCTGTTTGTAGCCATCAGCCTCGGTTTGCGAGCGGCCGTGACGCATCTGTGGGACACGTGGGGGCTGGTCCGATGAGCGGCAAAGCGAGAGTGCTGATCTTCACCGGAGACGGCAAAGGCAAAACCACGGCCGCCCTGGGGATGGCGTTCCGCGCCGCCGGACACGGGCTGCGAACGTGCGTCGTCCAGTTCGTCAAGGGCGACACCGCGGTCGGCGAAATCGCCTCGGCCGCTGCATCTCCATCCATCGAAATCCACACGACGGGGCTTGGATTCCTTCCGCCGCGGGACCATCCGGACTTCGCCCGGCATCGCGCGGCGGCACAGGCCGGCTTGATCGCAGCGGCCGAAGCCATCGAATGCGGCCGGTACGCCTTGGTGATCCTCGACGAGGTCTGCCTGGCGGTCGCTCGCAGGTTGATCGACGAAAGCCAGGTGGCGGAACTCGTGGCTCATGCCCCGCCACTGTCCTGCCTTGTACTCACCGGGCGCGACGCCCCGGCGAGTTTGATCGCCCTGGCCGACACCGTGACCGAGATGCGCTGCGTCAAGCACGGCCTGAACGCAGGGATCGCCGCGCAGAAAGGAGTCGAGCGATGAAGGCAACCTGTCCCCGACTGGTGATCGCCGGGACCGGCAGCGGCGTGGGGAAGACGTCGATCGCGTTGGGACTGGCGCGGGCCCTGGCCGACCGGGGGCTGCGCGTGCAGACGTTCAAAGTGGGGCCCGATTTCCTCGATCCGAGTCACCTGGCCGTCGCGTCGGGCCGGACATGCCACAATCTCGACGGCTGGATGACGTCGCTCGCGTATGTGCGGCAGCTATTCGCCCGGGCCGCGGCCGATGCGGACATCGCCGTGATCGAAGGGGTGATGGGCCTGTTCGACGGCGCCTCGCCGCGCACGCTCGAAGGGAGCACGGCCGAGATCGCCCTCTGGCTCAATGCGCCCGTGCTGCTGGTCGCCAACGCGCACGGCGTGGCCCGGAGCCTGGCGGCGACGGTCAAGGGATTTGCCGAATTCCAACCTGGGCTGTGCGTGGCCGGCGTGATCGCCAACCAGGGCGGTTCGGCGCGGCATCGTGCGTGGCTATCGGAGTCGCTCGCTGGCGTGGCAACGGCGCCGCTGGTTGGCATGTTTGCTCGCGAATCGCTCGCGCCGCTTCCCGGCCGTCACTTGGGGCTGGTCGCCGCGGAACATGCGGGACTCTCCGGTGAAGTATACGCCCGGTTGGCTGCCGCGTGTTCGCAGCACTTGGACTTGGCGGCGATCGTCGCCCTGGCGCAATCGGCCGCAAGCTTCGACGTGGAAGAGCCGCCGTCGCCGCCGACTCTCACCGCTCGGCGCCTCCGCGTCGGCATCGCCCGTGACGAGGCGTTTCATTTCTATTACCCAGACAATCTGGAGGCGCTTGCAGGCCGCGGCGTCGAGTGGGTGCCGTTCTCGCCGCTGGCGGATGCGCATTTGCCCGACGACTTGGATGGATTGTACTTCGGCGGCGGATATCCGGAACTGCACGCCGGCCGCCTTGCCGAGAATTCGGGCATGCTTGCCGGCGTCCGGCGTTTCGCGGCTTCGGGGCGAGTCGTCTACGCGGAATGCGGCGGGCTGATGTATCTCGGCCAAACGCTGACCGACATGGATGGCGCGAGCCATGCGCTGGCTGGCGTCTTGCCGATCCGCACGGCGATGCTCCCGCGGCTCAAGACGCTCGGCTACGCCGAGGTCTCTTGGACGACGGACGCCCTGTGGGGATCGGCCGGACAGACCCTGCGCGGCCACGAATTCCACTACTCCGAAATCACCGGCCGCGACGAATCCGCCGACCGATGGCAGCCGGCGTATACCGTTTGCCGCCGCGGCGAAGAGCCCGTAATGGGCGGCCTTTGCAGGGGGAACGTGACGGCGGGATACGTGCATCTTCACTGGGCGTCGCGGCCCGAGGCCGCGCGTCACTTTGTCTCTTGTTGCGAGAACGCGCGATGAATGCGGCGGCCGAACCGTTGGGAATCCTGATCGTCAGCCACGGGAGCCCGCGTGAGGAGGCGAACCGGGGCTTTGAGGCGATGGTGGCGCGAGTGGCCTCGCGATTGGAGGGCGCTACGGTCTTGCCGACGTTCTTCTCGATCGTGCATCCCGACATCCCCGAACAAGTGGCCGCCATGGCCTCGCGAGGCGTGCGGCGCGTGCTGCTGATGCCGTACTTCCTCTACTCAGGCCAGCACGTGACGGTGGACATCCCCGCCCTGCTGGATCAGTGCCGCGGCCGGTTTCCCGAGCTGTCGATCGAACTGCTGCCCACGCTGGAGAACGATCCCGTGCTGGAGGACCTCTTGGTGGAAAGGCTCGGACCGTTGGCGGAAGCGGAGCAGCCGACACGGGCGGACGGAGCGGCGATCGAGCGGCAGAGTTATCGGATCATTGAGCGGCAACTGGCCGACTGGGGTTGCTGGGACGGCGGCGCGGATCGGATCGTCCGGCGCGTGGTCCATGCCACGGCCGACCTGTCCTTCGCGCGCACAATGCGGATTCATCCGGAGGCGATCGCTCGCGGTTGCGCGGCCCTGGCCGGCGGCAAACCGGTCATTTGCGACGTGAAGATGCTGAAGGCGGGAATGACCAAGATCCGCGGCGAGATCTTCTGCGAGATCGATCGGCCGGAAGTCCTCGCCTTGGCCGAGGCCCGCGGATGCACCCGGGCCGCGGCGGCCATGGAACACCTTGCACCGCGATTGGACGGGGCCATCGTGGCCGTTGGGAACGCTCCCACGGCACTTTGGAAGATCCTGGAAATGGCCGCCGGCGGCGGTCCGAGGCCGGCAGTGGTCGTCGGGCTCCCCATCGGGTTCGTTGGCGCCAGGCAGGCCAAGCTGGCACTGCTAGAGAGTGATCTGTGTTACATCACCAACACCAATTCGCGCGGCGGCAGTCCGGCGGCGGCTGCGGCGGTCAATGTCCTTGCCCTCTTGGCTGAAGGGAAGCTGTGATGAAAAGACCGTGGAGATGGATAGCGGCCGCGGCGATTCTGGGGATCGCCTTGTGCCCCACGCCGGTCTACGCGATGCACCTTTCGGAGGGCATCCTGCCCGTGCCCTGGGCGGGGATGTGGTTTGTCGTAGCCATCCCGTTTGTCGCCTGGGGACTCCGCACGATTCGGCGGTGGCGCGAGCAGAATCCGCAGGCCGTGACGATGGTGGCGATGGTCGGCGCGGCGGTCTTCGTCATCTCCTGCATGCCGATCCCCATTCCGTGGATCGGAACGTGTTCGCACCCGTGCGGCACGGGCCTGGGGGCTTTGCTGATCGGTCCGGGGCCGACGGTCGTGGTGGCCAGCATCGCCTTGCTCTTGCAGGCGCTGTTTCTCGCTCACGGCGGGCTGACGACCCTGGGGGCGAATATCGTGTCGATGGGAGTGGTCGGCGCTTATAGCGCCTACTTCGTTTTTCGCTTGCTGCGAGCGGTCGGAATTCCGGTCTTTTACGCCGCGATGGCCGCCGGGATCGTCTCCGACTGGGCGACCTATGCCACCACGTCGTTGGAGCTTTCCACCGCCTTGCACGGCGATGGTTCGTTTTGGGCGATGACGGCCGCCGTCATGGCCGCTTTCGTTCCAACCCAGTTGCCGCTGGGAATCGCGGAGGGGGTCGTGACCGCCTTCGCCTACCGCTTTGTTCTCGATCGGCGGCCGGAACTGCTCGGTGCGCGATCCGGTTTGCAGTGGACGGGAGGACCGAGCCCATGAGCGAAACGAAGACTTGGGAGGGAGTCGATGCCACGGTCATCGAAAAGGTGGCGACCGAGGCCGGCCATCCACCGCGGGAGCCGTACATCAACACCGAACAAGGGGACTTGCTCCTGTTCTTGTTTCTGCTGGCCGGGGCGATCGGCGGTTTCATCATGGGCTACGCGTTCAGGGCCCTGTTTCCACCGCGGAAGATGAGTGAGGATCGTCGTCCCGCACCTTCGGTCTAGAGAGTTCGCCATGCACCAGGTACCGGAAGACTTGTCGAGGAATGACTTCCAGCGGCGTTGCCTGCTGTCGAGTTGCGACATCCGAGTCCGGCTTGTCCTGGCCCTCGCGGCGATCCTCGCCGTGGTGGCGTCGTCGAGCGTTTGCTTCGGCCTGACCGTGCTCGTGTGTTCGCTGGTTGCTCTGGCCATGGTGCGCACTTCGTTCGGAGAGACTCTCCGTCGGCTCGCCGGGCCGGTATCGCTCGCCGTCGTCGTGCTCTTGGCAAAGACGTTCCTCACGGGCACGACTCCGTGGGCCGAGTTCGATCTCGGCGTATGCCGGTTGACGGCCACGCGCGAGGGCTTTTGGGCGGGCGCATTGATCGCTTCTCGCATCCTCGGGTCGCTGGGCCTGGTGACGCTCTTGTGCCGCAACGCGTCGATGCAGGAGTTGTCGGCCGCGCTGCGTTGGGCGCGACTGCCGCACGCCTGGATCGAGATCGCGCTATTGATGTACCGGTATCTGTACCTGTTCTTGTCCCAAGCCGCCAGCGTGGTGTCGGCCCAGCGGGTGCGATTGGGCTACCGGAATCTGCGACGCTCGCTGGAGTCGGTGGGCGGCGCGGCGGGTATCGTCGTCCTTCGCTCGCTCGATCAGGCCCAGAAGTCGCACGAGGCGATGGTCGCCCGAGGCTACCGCGGGGCCTTTCCGCTTCCCGTGCTGCCGCCTCTCTCGCGGTCTGAGGCCACTGTCGCCTGCGCCGGTGTCGCGGCAATCGCTTTGGTTTTTGCCCTGGCCGAAAGGTGGTGTCCGTGAATCGCGATTGCGGCCTGAGGGCCATCGAAGCCCGAAATGTTCGCTTCGCCTATCCCGGCGGGATCGAGGCGCTCGCCGACGTCTCCTTCCATGCCATGGAGGGCGAGCTGGTGGCGGTCATGGGGGCGAACGGGTCGGGCAAGACGACGCTCTTGAAAATCCTCATGCGCCTGCTCCATCCGCAGCACGGGGAGGTTCGCCTGGGGCCAGCCGACGTGCGCGAGATGGCCGCCGCGGAACTCTACAGCCGCGTGGGCATGGTCTTTCAGAACCCCGCCGATCAGTTGTTCGGAGCCTCGGTCGAAGAGGATGTCGCTTTCGGGCCCCGCAACCTCGGGCTTTCCGAGGCCGAGGTCACCCAGCGCGTCACACACGCGCTTGAGGCGGTCAATGCCGCGGATCTGCGAAGTCGTCCCATCCACCGTCTGAGCTACGGCCAACAGAAACGGGTATGCCTGGCGGGAGTGGTCGCCATGCAGCCGGCGGTGCTGTTGCTCGATGAGCCGACCGCGGGCCTCGACCCTTGCGGCGAATCGCAGATGATCGACCTGCTGATGGGACTCCGCAGGCGACAGAAGACCACACTGATCGTCGCCACCCACTGCGTGGACCTGCTCCCGGTTCGCGCCGACCGGATCTACGTTCTGAGCCGAGGGCACGTGTGGCAGGAAGGCTCGCCGCACGAAGTCTTCGCCGAGCCGGACCACGTCGCGGAGGCCGGGCTGCGAAGTCCGCTGGTGACGCAGTTGGTCGAGGAACTTCGTCGCCATCGCCGCCTGGGGCTCGATAGCCTGCCGTTGACCGTGGCCGAAGCCCGGCAGGAGATCCTCCGGTGGCTGGCCGGCGACCCAACGACTTGCCTTGAAGAAGGAGAACTCGCATGAGCCTGCGATGCGGCATCACGACCGGCGCCTGCGCGGCCGCGGCCGCGAAAGCGGCCGTCATGGTCCTGAGCGGCGGGGATGCGCCCGAGGCGGTCGAATTGCGGTTTCCTTCGGGGCAAGCGGCCAGCGTGCCCATTGTCGAGGTCGTGCGTGAGCCAGCGCGTTCCGCCGTGACCGCGACCGTGCGCAAGGACGCGGGCGATGATCCCGACGTGACGGACGGTCTTGAAGTCCGGGCCAGCGTCTCCTGGCAGGATACTGCGGACGTGAGCTTTGCGGCGGGAGAAGGCGTCGGCACCGTAACCAAGCCGGGGTTGCAAGTCCCGCCGGGAGAGCCGGCCATCAACCCCGTGCCGCGCCGGATGATCGCCGCAGCCGTCCGCGAGGTCACGGCCCGAGGCGTCCGCGTCACCGTCAGCATTCCCGGCGGAAGGGAAATCGCAGCCAGGACGTTCAATCCTCGATTGGGGATCGAAGGCGGCCTGTCGATCCTCGGCACCACGGGGATCGTTCGCCCCTATTGCATACGGGCCCTTCACGACGCCCTGAAATGCGCGCTGGACGTGGCCGCCGCCTGTCGCGTGACCTCGCCGGTGCTCGTGCCGGGAAACATCGGCGCGAGGGCCGCCTCGCGGCATTTCTCGCTCGCCGAAGAACAAGTCATCGAGGTCGGCAACGAGTGGGGTTTCTTCGTAGATATGCTCTCGCGCTATGGTTTTCGGGCGGTGATGCTGTTGGGGCATCCGGGCAAGCTGGCCAAGCTGGCGGCTGGCCAGTGGGACACTCATTCGTCTCGCTCGGATCAGGCCACCCAATACCTGGCCCAGCTCGCTCTGGGAGTCCTCGGGCATCCCGGACCGGATCGCACGACCACGGAAGGCGTGTTTGCGGCGATGACGAACCCCGAGAAGAGCACCCTGGCCGATGAATTGGCCAAACGCGTGCGATTGGCTGTGGAGGAGCGACTCGCCCATCGCCTGCCCGTGGCGGTGCTTCTCGTTGACATGACCGGCGAGTGCCTCGGGCGCGATGGAGAGTTCTCGCCATGGCAGTGAACCTGTCCACGATCGCGATTGTCGGTTGCGGCCCGGGCGCGGCGGAGTACGTCCCCGAAGCGGCCCGGCGGGTTGTCGCCGTGGCGGATGTGCTGTTCGGCGCCGATCGGCTCCTGGACCTCTTCGCCGATTGCCCAGCGGAGAGAATCCGCATCGATGCCGAGATCCCCGCGGCCCTGGACCGGATTGCCGAGTCGCATGCCGCCGGTCGGCGCATTGCGGTGCTGGTGAGCGGAGACCCGGGGCTTTATAGTCTGGCACAAGGTGTCGTTCGGCGTTTCGGCCGGGAGCACTGCGACGTGGTGCCTGCCGTCAGCTCGGTACAGGTGGCGTTCGCCCGGTTGGGCCTCGGTTGGGCGGACGCCCGCATCCTGAGCGCCCACGGTCGAATGCCCGACGCTACAGCAGTCGACCTGGAGGCGGCCGACAAGATTGCGGTTCTCAGCGGAACGAGAGCGGCGCTGCGCTGGTCGGCCGAGTTGGCAGCCGCCCTTGAAGCCAGCCACGTCGTGTTCCTTGCCGAGAATTTGACCCTCGACAACGAGCGGTTTCAGGGCGTGACGCCAGTGCAACTCGGCACGCTCGACGCCGCGTCGCTGTCGATCGTGCTTCTGATCCGGAGGAGTCTGCTAGCATGACCCCAGGGACCCTTTACGGCATCGGCGTCGGCCCCGGCGACCCGGAATGGATCACCGTCAAGGCGGTGCGGATCCTCTCCGCGTGCCGGCACGTGTGCGTGCCGAAATCGGACGCAGGTTCCGACAGCGTGGCTTTGGAGATCGCGCGCGGTTACTTGCGGCCCGACGCCGTGGTCCACGAACAGGCCTATCCCATGACGGACGACGCGGACGTGTTGCGGCGTCATTGGCGACAGGCGGCCGGCGAGGTCCACGCCCTTCTCGGCCAAGGCGAGGACTGCTGCTTCCTCACGCTGGGCGACGCCCTCCTGTATTCGACGTACATCTATTTGCTGCGCGAACTGGCGGCTATCGACCCTTCGGCTCGCGTCGTCACCGTACCCGGAGTTACCGCATTCAGCGCCGCGGCCGCCCTGGCCAACCGCCCGGTAGGCGAAAGCAAGCAGTTGGTAACCATCGTTCCGGCCTCCGATGACCTCGATCGGTTCACCGCGGCGCTCGATCGAGGCGGAACGGTGGTGCTGATGAAAGTCGGCAAACGTCTGAATCGAGCGCTCGACGCACTGGAAATGCGCGGCCTGCTCGATCGGACCGTGTTCGTCTCGCACGCCGGAATGGCCGGGCAGCGCGTGGAGACCGACGTGCGGCGATTGCGGGAAGAGCGGAAGGACGCGGGCTATCTCTCGGTGCTCATGGTACAAGCCGGTGGAAAGGGCGAAGCCGCTTCGTGGCCGGCGCCGGCCGGGGAGGTTCAACGATGAAAGTGTTTTTCGTGGGCGCTGGTCCGGGGGATCCCGGGCTTCTGACGGTCAAGGCCCAGCGCCTTCTCCAAGGCGCCCGCCTGTGCATGTACGCGGGGTCGCTCGTCAACCCGGAGTTGCTCGACCTATTGCCGGCAGACGCGGAACGGCATGACTCTGCCGCGATGAATCTCGACGAAATCGTCGGGCTGTTCAAGACTGCCCGGGACCGGAAGATCGACGTGGTGCGATTGCACACCGGCGAGCCGTCGCTCTACGGCGCGATCGGCGAGCAGATGGACGCCCTCGATCGATTGGGGATCGCGTACGAGATCGTGCCCGGCGTCAGTTCGTTTCAAGCCGCCGCGGCCTCGCTGCGCGTGGAGCTGACGGTGCCCGAGATCGCCCAGACGGTGATCCTCACGCGCACGCCGGGCCGCACGCCGATGCCCGAGTCGGAAGACCTCGCGCGCCTGGCCGAATCCCGGGCAACGCTTTGCGTCTTTCTATCGACGGACGGAATTGCGGGACTGACGGGGATGCTGGCGGAGCATTATGGTCCGGACTGCCCGGCCGCGCTGGTATACCATGCTTCCTGGCCGGACGAAAAAATCCTCCGCGGGACGCTGGCCGACATTGGCCGGCGAATTCAGGCCGAGGGGATCCGCCGCACGGCCATCTTCCTCGTGGGACGCGCCTTGGCCCGGCCCGCGCCGCACGCCTCGAAGCTCTACGACAAGACGTTCAGTCATGGCTATCGCTCTGGAGTGCAGCCGTGAAGATCGCCGTCATCAGCTTGAACAACCGAGGAGCGCAGCTCGCCGCCGCGCTGGTCGCGTTTGTCGATTCGGCGGATGTGTTCCTTCACGCGACTGTCACAGCACTGCCCGAGGCCCGACGATTCCGCCGCATCGCCGAGTTGACTCGTGACATCTTCCCGTTGTACCAGGGGCTGGTGTACGTTGCTCCGATCGGAGTCGTGGTTCGGGCCGTCGCTCCCTGCATCCGCCACAAAACAAGCGACCCGGCGGTGGTCGTCGTGGACGTCGGGGCTCGGTGGGCGGTGAGTCTGTTGAGCGGTCACGAAGGCGGCGCAAACAAACTCGCCGTGACGGTGGCGAACGCTCTCGGGGCCGAGCCCGTGATCTCCACCACCACCGAAGCCTCGAAGGACCTGATCGTGGGAGTGGGATGCCGCCGCGGAGCGGCCACGGATGCGATCGTGGCGGCGGTCCGCGAGGCCTTGAGCTTGGCCGGTTGCGATTCCGCCAACGTGCGCATGTTGGCGTCGGCCACGATCAAGGCCGGAGAGCCGGGGCTGTGGGAAGCTGCGAAGACTCTGGGGCTGCCTTTGCGACTGGTCCCCTCGGAACAAATCCGACAAGCGGTTCTGCCGTTCCAGCACAGCGATTTCGTTCAAGAAAAGGTGGACCTTCCGGCGGTTGCGGAGCCCGCAGCCTTGCTGGCGGGAAGGAGGACGCGATTAGTACTGAGCCGACAAATCCTGCATGGAGTGACTGTGGCCGTGGCCCGGGAAAGCTGTACGTCGTCGGAATAGGCCCCGGCGGCCCGCAGCATCGCACGTTCCGCGCCGTCGAGGCGATTGCCGAGAGTCGCGTCGTCGTCGGCCACGCGCCTTATCTCGACGCGATCGCGGATTTGACCGCCGGCAAGCAGCGGATTGCCTCGGGCATGACCCACGAGGTCCAGCGATGCCACCAGGCCCTTGATCTCGCCGCAGCGGGCGAGGTGGTCGCGCTGATTTCATCCGGCGATCCGGGGGTCTACGGTATGGCCGGGTTGGCCCTGGAACTGGCCGAAACCGAAGGCCTGCGCGTTCCCATCGAGATCGTTCCCGGCGTGACGGCCGCCACAGCCGCCGCCGCGGCCTTGGGAGCCCCGCTCATGCTCGATTTCGCCGCCATCAGCCTGAGCGACGTGCTGGTCTCCTGGGAGATCATCCGCCGGCGGCTGGAAGCCGTGGCCGCAGCGGATCTCGTGACGGTCCTTTACAATCCCCGCAGCCGGCGTCGGGTGCATCAATTGACGGAAACGATCGGCATCTTCCGGGCGGCCCGACCGGGCCATACTCCCGTAGGTTTCGTCACGGCCGCCGGTCAATCCGGCCAATCCGTGGTTGTCACCGATCTCGACTGCGCGACGGACGAGCACGCCGACATGCGGACCGTCGTCATGATCGGCAACAGCACGACGCGCAGGATCGGCCCGTGGATCGTTACCGCGCGGGGATACCTCGACTCGCTGTCTCAGGATGTTCACTCATGATTCTGCTCCTCGGCGGCACAAGCGAAACGCCCGTGCTCGCCGTGCGGCTGGCCGAGGCGGGCTATCGCGTGCTCGTCTCCCGGGCAACCGATGTCCCGCTGGAGCCAGGCACGCACCCGAACATCGAGTGCCGTTCGGGCCCGCTCGATGGTCGCGCCCTGGCCGAGCTTCTCGATCGTCGCGCGATCCGAGCCATCATCGTTGCGACCCATCCGTATGCTCTTGCGATCCGCGCAACGGCGAATCGAATCGCCGCGGACAAGGGTATTCCCTGTGTGAGTTACGTCCGTCCTCCGGTCATTTGTCCGGACTTTCCCGGCGTGCAGTTTGCCGCCGGCCACGCGGCTGCGGCCGTTGCCGCATTCGCTCGTGCGAGACCGGTGTTGCTCACGACAGGGTCCCGGAATCTCGGCCCGTATGCCGAACAAGCCGCCCGCACCGGCGCGCCCCTCGTCGTGCGGATCCTGGACCATACGCAGTCCTGGGAGGCCTGCCGGCTCGCCGGCATTCCGCCCCAGCAGATTATTGTGGGGCGCGGGCCGTTTTCCATCGAGGCCAACCGGCAGCATATTCGCACCTTTGGCATCGGGGTGCTGGTGACGAAGGACAGCGGTGTTGCGGGCGGCACGCGGGAAAAACTTGACGCGGCCCATGCCGAAGGCTGCGATGTGATTGTTGTTGCTCGCCCTGCGACGGTTGGCGAACGTCCTTTCGCCGATTTGGAGTCGCTCGTGGCTGGGCTCGCCCATGCCGCTGTCAAACCTGAATGATGGGGAAACCGAAGACGCCGCCCTCAACGGCCGGACTGCCTTGAGCGGCTTCGGCCGGATGAGGGAGACGCCGCGGGATGGCTACCCGCGAAACCGACCCCGGAAATCGGGAGGGATGGCTCGCGTCGAAGAGGGAGACGCGGCGGGGTGGGCGGGGATTCCTTCCATCAGTTCTTCGAGCATTCCTTCCGCTTCGCGGGTGATCTGCGTGATCCGGAGGAGCCACCCGGACTGCATCACGCCGGTGGCGTCGAACACTTCTCGCGGGAAGCAGGCGAGGATGCTGGCGGCAATTCTCACGTTCAAGTCGCAGTTCGGCCCCTCGGGCTCCAGCCACCCCTGGAACGCCGCCCGAAGCGAAGCCAGGAGCATGGGCCATGCAAACCGGCCTCCTTCCTCGGAACGCTGCTGGGCGAAGTCTTCGGCGAAGTCGCGCGCACGATCGGGCTCCACGGCGAACTCGCTGACGTCGTGCCCGGCAGCCAGGTGCCCGATCAGAACGTCGCTCCATCGCTCGGTGCGGTGCCGCAGGGCATTCAGCCGCATGGCTTCCTCGGCCGAGAGTCCGGATTGGCTCACCAGAATCGTGAGCACGCGGTGACGGGCCTCCATGTGTCCGATGAGAACGCTACGGGCCACCGGTTCCATGCGGTCGGTGCCGTGGGTCCGGTCGTAGACGCACATGGCCGCGGTCCACACCCGGGTGAGGACCTCCCCGGCAAGGATTTCTTCCAGAATCGCTCGGAATGCACGATGGTCGGCGGAATCCGCCGTCGCAGCGCTCCGGCCCATGGCGATCGAGAGTCGTTTCAGCGAGCGGCCCCAACGGTCCAGGCGGCACTTCGACGCCACCCAGTACGCTTCCACGCATTCCTCGAGGAGGTCCTCCGAAGCGCGGATCAAGACCGGCCCGTGAATGGCGACGACCGCAGCCAGGTCGATGAGTTCGCGAGCATGCATAGGATTTGCGACAGGCCGTGGTGTAGCGAAGGGGGCCCACGGGCTCTCACCCGTGGGCCCACCTCCTCCCCTGTTCCGAGAACGACGAGTCTGTGTGAGGGGCAGATCATGCAAACGCGATGCCATCGCCCCCTCCCAGGCCAGGAAGACGGCGCAACTCGTTGCATGACAAGTCGTTACGGGGTGCTTTCAGAGGGAGATCCGCGAGAACGACCGAGAGAGAGGGTGCGTTCGGGCAACAGCCGCGTGTGCCTCAAGACGCTTGCAGGCATCAAAACGGCCTCCGCGGCTCCCCCGTTGGGTTGACCATCGTCGGCCGATGTAGTACAAAGAACCTCCTGTCGGGGGTGGAGCGGACGCGAGGTAAGACCGTTCCCAAGGGCAGCAATACACGAACCCCACATAGCGGGAATGTTCCCGTGGAGCCGGCAAATCCGTCGGTGTCCACGCGTTGTGGAATCCACGAAGGAGTTGACTCTGTGTCGATCAGCGAGCGCAAGAAAGAACTGAAGCGGCGGCGTCACCGGAAGAGCAAGCTCGGCCAGATGGCGCATCGTCTGAAGAAGGCGACCGTGTCGGAGAAGGCGGTCATTGCGGAGAAGGTCCGCAAATTGACCCCCGGCTGCGAGGAAATCCTCAAGAACTGGGGACTTGAGCCCCGTTAGCGTCTTGACACCATGGACAGAGCACGCCGATCGCGTCGCGGTTTTCTGAGAACGACGGCGGCGGCAGCGGGGGCTGCCGTCGCAACACACTGGCTCCGGTTTGACGGGTCGCACCGGGCCCGGGCCGAGCCGCACGGCAAGAGCGCGCATCCGATCCGCCTGGGAGGGCCGGTGTTCCACATGCCCAAGGATCCCGAGGGGATGGCCTTGGCGCATCGGAAGCTCGGCTATCGGGCCGCCTATTGCCCGGGCGTCGCCCTGGAGGACAAGGAGCGGATCCGCGATATCGCGGCGGCCTTCGCCAAGCACGACGTGGTGATCGCGGAGGTGGGACGCTGGGTCAACCTGCTCGACGCCGATCCGGCCAAACGGGCCGCCAACCTGAAGACCGTGACCGAAGGCCTCGCCCTGGCCGAGGCGATCGGGGCCCGCTGCTGCGTCGACATCGCCGGGTCGTACCATCCCAAATGCTGGTACGGCCCGGCCCCGGGCAACTTCTCGCAGAAGTTCTTCGACGAAGTCGTGGAAAACGCCCGGAAGATCCTCGACGCCGTGAAGCCCGCCCGGGCCAAATTCTGTTACGAGATGATGGGCTGGGCGATTCCCGACAGCCCCGATTCCTACCTGAAGCTGATCAAGGCGGTCGACCGTCCGGCGTTCGGCGTGCACCTCGATCCCTGCAACCTGATCAACTGCCCGGAGCGGTTCTACAACACCACTGCCCTGCTGAACGAGTGCTTCGACAAGCTGGGCCCCTGGATCGTCAGTTGCCATGCCAAGGACCTCACCTGGGACGTGGAGATGAACCTCCACTTCCGCGAGGTGACCGTCGGCGAAGGCTCGATCGATTTCGTCACGTACCTGAAACGGCTCGCGTCGCTTCCCAACGACGTCACGCTGATGATCGAGCACATGGCCGGCCCCGAGCAGTACGACAAGGCCCGCAAGCACCTGCTCGACCTCGGCGCAAAGACCGGAATCCGGTTCGAATAGCCCGTTCCCACGGCTCGCGCCGTGATTCACGGCGGGTGGCCCCGATAGCAGAGCTATCGGGGCCACCCAGGGAGAGAGAGGAGAAGGGAGTGGGGAGAAGAGAGCCGGAGCCACAAGGGTCGCATCGCACGGTGGAAGGGTGGCACCGAAAGCTCCGCTTTCGGTGTCGCGCAGCGACAAGAGGAGATGCCAGGATCCGCGGGCACTATACGTCTTCAGCTCGTTTGGTCGAGGAAGACCTCTTGTGCCTGACGGCACCCCGCGCTGCCCCGCCCGCACGGCTCAAGAAACAAGAAACCCTCGGCTGGCTGGTACAGCCGAGGGTTTTTCTTATCGTGCTGGCAGTGGGGCCTGATCGGCAGACTGGTTACTGGCCGAGCAGGCTGGCGTCGAACGCCCCTTGATTGTAGAGCCTGCCGCTCGGGGTCATGATCTGCCGGTAGACGCCGTAGTCGATCGTCTGCGACACGAACTGCGTGTGACGGTCGCAGAACGTCATCAGGGCGCCGCCGGGGTGTCGGGAAGAGGGGCGAGCATAAGCGAGTAAGCTCCCCGCGTCGGCCGGGTCAACGCTGGTCCAACCGCAAGGCGTGACCCCCGCCTGGGCCGCAAGCCCGGAAGGAGCACCGTCGCCCTGGGGAATCTGGGCGTACGTGCCGGCAAGCACGGCGTCGTCTCGACCCTGGTTGATCCCGATCGCGGTGGGAGGTTGCCACCACACGATACCGACTTCTGCCTGCCACGGGGCGTAGGCGGTGTTCTCCGTGAACGTGCTGCCGTCGGGCGTGTGCGCCCTCGCCCATTCGCGCGACTGCACATTCTCTGCCAGCATCAGCGTGTTGGTCGAGCCGTCATGCGTGCTGAGGTAATCCAACGAAACGGTCCGCGAGGGGCTGATGAACTGGTTGTGGAAGACCCCCGCCGCGATTGCCCTTCCATCGTTCACTGACGGCGTGTCCCCCGAGTTGAGCGGGAACACGACTCCGTCGGCGATGGTCGGGTCGGTGAGCGGCAGGCCGGTATTCACGGCATAGGCCAAGGCCGGGCGGTTCCGGGCATCGGGCCTCGGATCGCTCGGGCAAGTGAGCATCCCAAGGCCGACCGTGGGCTTAGCCGTCCACGCATACCCGCCGTGCGGGCCCCAATCCGTCTCGAGCGAGGCGTTGTCCAGGTAACCGAGCAACGGTACGAGCCAGCTCACGCAGAACCAACTCTCCGCCGTGCCATCGCTGTCGGTGTCAACGCGGTAGTGCCGGTTGCAATAACCGGGGAACCGCTTTCGCGCGGCCTCGAAATTCTGCATGGCCAACCCCAACTGACTCTGGTTGTTCATGCAGGTTGCCCGGCGTCCCGATTCGCGGGCATTTTGGACCGCAGGCAGCAGGAGGCCCATCAGCATCCCGATGATGGTGATGACCACCAGCAACTCAACGAGTGTGAACGCAGTACGTCTCCGTAGAATCATCGCAATCCTCCCTCCGGAATCGGCAGTATGCACGTTGCCCTTGGACGCGCACACCGAAACCGCACCCGACGTGAACGCCTTGCCCTACGAATATTGTCTCAGAAAGTCACTGGAAAATCCAGTGTTTCCTCGGAAAAATCGTTCGCACGCGAAGGAACCTGGTTCTTAGGTTCACCACCCCTCCGAGAGAGGGCCAGGGTGAGGGCGCGCGGGACACGTCAGCGATTCGGGCTCTTCCGGTTCTGGGTGCGAAAACCAGTTTGGAGTGCGGCGACTTGTCGCCGCTTTCCTTTGGATGACAAGACGTTGCGACGGTCGAAAGCGGCGACAAGTCGCCGCACTCCAAAGGCGCATCTGCCGCGTTTCGCACCCGAAGCCGGAACAACCACGATTTGGATGACCCGGAACGACCGCGGCCGCCCTCACCCCATGCCCCTCTCCCGGAGGGAGTGGGGAGAACGACTGGGGACTGCGCTTCGCTTGTCCCACCCTACTCGCTACGCCTCTGTCCACTCGACGCGACGGCATGGTATTCTGAGGATGGACTCATGACAAACCCCCAGCCGCCGAACAACCCGCCCGATTCGCAACGCCTTTCGCCGCCGGAACTTCTGTCGCCAGCGGGGAGCGTCGAGTGTGCGCGGGCGGCCGTGGGCGCCGGGGCCGACGCGGTCTATTTCGGCATCGCCGCCGATCCCCGTTCCCTCCGGGAGAGGGCCAGGGCGAGGACTTTCGGCGATCGTCCCGTACTTCCTTCCACCGCTTCCGAGCAGGACTTGGGGCGTGCGGAGGCCACCTCGTGTTTCAATGCCCGGGCACGTGCCGCCAACATCCCGCTGGACGGACTGGCCGACCTGGTGGCGTGGTTGCACCGGTACGGCGTGAAAGCCTACGTGACGCTCAACACCCTCGTCTTTCCCGGCGAGCTGGAGCCGCTGGAGGCCGTGGTGCGGCGGGTCGCGGAAGCCGGGGTCGACGCGGTGCTCGTCCAGGACCTGGGCGCCGCACGCCTTGCCCGGGCCGTGTGCCCGGACCTGCCGCTCCACGCCTCCACGCAGATGAGCCTGACCAGCGCCGAAGGGATTCGGGCCGTGGAGTCGCTGGGGATCGAGCGGGTCATCCTGGCGAGGGAGCTCTCGCTGGACGACATCCGCGCGATCCGCCGGCAGACCCGGCTCGCCCTGGAGGTGTTCGTTCACGGCGCGCTGTGCATCTCGTACTCAGGCCAGTGCCTCGCGAGCAGAACGCTTGGCCCACGCAGCGCCAATCGTGGCGATTGCGCGCAGGTATGCCGGCTGCCCTACGAGTTGATTTGCGACGGGGCGCGGGTCGATCGAAATGGCATTTCACGATTCCGGGAGGGCGAGGCTCCTGCCGAGCCGTCTCTCGACGTCGTTTCTTCACATCCCGAAGCGGCTCGGCAGGAGCCTCG
>Ga0067045_1028600_pt1 | contig 30509 bp, 32 predicted proteins | sample TerdegcTABiofilm_FD_59184 | JGI IMG/M metagenome (GOLD analysis project Ga0067045, IMG submission 59184) | Combined Assembly of (Gp0054472, Gp0054536) Wastewater bioreactor microbial communities from Singapore -Terephthalate degrading...
ATGTAGTGCACGCTTTCCAGCGTGCATTCTTCAAAGATGGCAGCCTAAAAGGCTACCCCACATGGTTTGAAATATTGGCAGGCTAAAAGCCTACCCCACAGGACGGGATGGCCCCGACCGCGGCTGTGGCACACCCATGTAGTGCACGCTTTCCAGCGTGCATTCTTCAAAGATGGCAACCTAAAAGGCTACCCCACATGATCTGAGATATTGGCAGCCTAAAAGGCTACCCCACATGGTTTGAAAAATCGGCAGCCACAATCTCGCGGTTGGTAAGGGCCCTGAAGCTCGAGTCAATCCGGGTTTTCTCGATGGCCGGGGATAACCATCGGATCTTCCTATTTGCAATATCGGGTAGCTTTGTATTATCCTGCGCTCTATTTGAGACTTTCTCGAACGGGCTCCTCCGCACGGACAAGGCCTCCACGAGCACAATCTCTGCCGCGGTCCGTGTAATTCCAGGTGAGTGCTGCATCTTCTCCAATGAGGACTTTGTATGACAGATCCAAATCGATTTCGAGCATCCGCGGTTCCCGCTACGGCACTGGCCGGCCCTTGCCGTTCCGGATATCCAAGTTCGGCCCCGGATTCATGGACACATGACGTATGCGGTTCCTCCCGGGAAGCGAGCAATTATGAACTGCCTTTTCATCCGTGCATGCATCGACAGGCGCATCACACAGTTCCAAGGCTTCATCTACCTGTAGCCCCCCACTGCAATACGCGCTGCGGGTACTGCGAAAGACAGGTGTCTCACAAAGCTGCCTCCGTGGTCGCCCCTGGGGTCTCTGCGGCAGTCCTCTCCCCGCTCGAGGCAATCGACAAAACCCGCGGGTTCCTGCGACGGTGGGGCAAGAAAGCAGTGATCGGGATCGCTGGACCAGGAGAGCCGCTTGCGAACGAGCAGACCTTCGAGACCTTGAACCTCGTAAGAAAAGAATATCCAGGGATAACCCTCTGCTTGTGCACCAATGGGCTAAATCTGCCCGACCGGTGTGAGGACCTGCGGGCGCTGCGCGTACAGCATCTCTCTGTCACCATAAACGGATTCGATCCGTCCATCGTGGCTCAAATTCAGCCCACGGTCACCAAAGATGGCCGCGTCTATGTCGGACGCCCCGCAGCCGAAATCCTAATTCGGAATCAAGAGGCGGGCGTTCAATCAGCAGTTGAGGCCGGGATGTTCATCAAGGTCAACTATGTCGTCATTCCTGAGATCAACGGAGCCCACATCATAGACACTGCCCGAAAGGTTCGGGAGTTCGGAGCCGGCGTTTTCAACCCCATTCCCCTGATTCCACGGGGCCGATTTAGGAATATGAGAAAGCCTGATGAGCGTTACATGGATCGGTTGAGGAGGCTGTGTAGCAAAATACTTCCGGTGTTCGGTCATTGCAAACAGTGCAGAGCAGATGCAGAAGGCATTCCAGGAAAGGAACAGGCGAGATGAACGAAAACCACAACAATATCAGCCGACGCGGCTTCCTGAAGACAACGTCATTGGCTGCAGCCGGCGGTCTGTTGCTAGGCCCAGAAGCGTCGGCATCGCCGTTCAAGAATGAATTTCTTCAGGTGTGGTCATGTGGTGGACTGGCGGAGGCTTTCATTCCGGCAAACAAGGTATTCCAGGAAATGAGCGGCTGCAGAATAGACTATTGCGGCGCTTTTGCCGCGGCTTTGGGTAAGTCACTGCTTGGGAGTGCCCAGACGGAGGTGTTCGCTCCTCGGGTGCTTGAATTGGCGCAGAAACTCAAGGCCCAGGGAAAGATGCTCCACTTCGTCCCTCTCTGCTTCACGAAGTACGTGCTTGTGACCCCCAAAGGGAATCCAGGGGAAATAAGAGGGATTCAGGATCTGGGGAAACCCGGTATTAAGACGGTTTTGTCCCCCAAGGCATCGCCGCCCGGCGGAGAGGCTTCCACGATTATACTCAAGAAAGCCGGTGTACTGGAACAGGCACAGAAAAATGCTGTAGTTGTAGGTGATTGTGTGCAAAGCGTGGTACCAGACGTAATCAAAGGGAGCGGCCATGTGGCAGTGATGGAGTTTCGCCTCACCAAGAAGCCCGAGTTTGCGGGCAAGATGGAGGTAATCGAGATCCCTGAAGAATTCTTCCCGCCCAAGCCCGTGTCCTTCGTGATCGGTGTCATGAAGTATGCCCACAACAGAGATCTTGCTGAGGCTTACGTGAAATTCATCACTTCAAAGGAGGGCCAGGATTTTTTTGAGGCGGCAGGATTCATCCCCGCTGCGTCGGTTGAAGGCGAACGGCTCATCCAGAAATATGGGGTGAAAGATGCGTGAAACACCGGTAGGCAATTGGAAAAGGAGAGTTTCTCAACTGGGCTTCCTGGTAATTCTGGGTGAGTTTTCCTTCTACGGGGTTTTTCGCTGTCCCTTCGCCGTTCCGTATGTAAGCTGCGGGAATTGCCCAGTGCTCCAGTGCCCGGGCCGAGACCTTTGGATACCGGTATGGGTCGGCCTGCTCGTATCGGGCCTCATTTTTGGGCGAGCCTTTTGTGGTTGGGCCTGCCCTGGTGGTCTCGTTTCAGAGCTTCTCGGAAAGATTGCCCTGTTCAAAGGAAAGGTCAGAAACTCCGTTGAATCGATCAGCAAGTATCCCGTGGTAGTCGCAAGCTTGGTCGTGTTCTTTCTGCTGAACAATCCCAGATGGGCGATACCAATTAGGACAGGCGAATTCCTGAGCTCAGTCTCCTTGACTTTCGAACATGCTGATCAGCTTTGGCTCTGGAGAACAGGATTCATCATCGGCGGTCTGTCCTTCGCCCTGATTATTCCACACTTCTGGTGCCGATACCTGTGTCCTACCGGTGGGCTGTTGGAGCTGTTGAGCCGGATCTCGTTCCTGAGATATCTCAAGACATCTGCTTGCAATGAATGCGATTCCTGCCGAAGATCCTGTTTTGCCGAGACGCGGCCTGCGGAAATCAACTGTACAAACTGTGGAGATTGCCGGGATGTGTGTCCTATTAACGCCATCACATTGGCCCACAAGGAAAAGGATGCGGAACAAGAAGCCCGGACCGCATGATTGATACAGCGTTGCTTTTTCAATGGCACGATCTCCCCGAAGTGGAATACTATAGCCCGATCTCGGTTTGAAGGAGATCACGTGAGAATGAGCAGCCAACGCGAGAATCATGGCAGTGAAAAAGGGCCGCATTCGGAGAATGCGACTCCGCATAGCAATAAGGTATCTGCCCTTGTTCTCGCAGCCGGCTATTCCAGACGTATGGGAGTCCTGAAGCCTACCCTCAGGGTGGGAGACAAAACCGTCCTGGAGCGCGTCGTACTGCTCTTTCGGGACGTGGGCATCGAAGATGTGATCGTCGTCGTGGGTCACGCTGCGGATCAGACTATTCCGATCGCTCAGTCGTGCAAAGCCCGGGTTGTTCTGAACCGGCAGTTTGAGCTCGGCATGTTTTCATCGATCCAGGCAGGAGTCAATGCACTGAGCCCAGCTTCTGACGCGTTCTTCGTGCTGCCGGCAGATATACCCCTCGTTCGCCCACAGACCGTTGTGGAGCTCCTTGAATATTTTCGGCGCAACAAGAGCAAGATTGTGCTCCCCGCATTTCTCGGGAAAAAGGGGCACCCTCCCCTAGTGAGTGCGTGCTACAGAAACGAGATTCTCGCGTATTCGGGGGATGGCGGACTTCGGGCTGTTTTTAGTAACCACGCGAACGAGATCGCTCACATACACGTGGCGGATGAGATGATCCTGTTCGATCTCGACACCCCGGCTGACTACGAAGTGCTTCTTGAACGATTCCGCCGATACGATGTTCCCACACCCCGAGAGCTCAATGCGTTGTTGCTGCACAAGTTTCGAGTGCACCCAGAAACGCTTCAACATTCAAAGGTCGTGGCCGGCGTGGCGCTTCGTTTGGCGTCGGCGCTAATCCGGCACGGTGTGCGGCTCGATATGGAGCTCATACTTGCTGCAGCAATGCTGCACGACATTGCCAAGGGGAAGCCGGACCACGCGGTCGTTGGGGCCGAAATGATTTCCAAAATGGGATTCTCTGCTGTCGCAGATGTTGTAGCGGCACACACCAATATATCCGTTGGAGATAGGGATCCGGTTGACGAACGGGAAGTGGTGTATCTGGCAGACAAGGTAGTTCAGGGATGCGTCGTCACATCTTTACGGGATCGGTTCGAAAAGGCAGTCCAAAAATGCCGTGACGATCCCGTAGCGTACCGCGCCATGCGGGATCGATTCGATAGAGCGGAGATGATACGGCGCCGATGCGAGGCCATTCTCGGACTGTCTTTGGAATCCACTTTGACGGTGCATAGGGATGAAGACGGTGGATCGGAAATTCAGAGTCTACTTGCTACGGCATGGTGAAATACGGTCTGAAAATTGTCTTATGGGCCAAAGAAATACCCCTTTGACAGAAGAGGGACTCAGACAGGCCCACAGGTGGAACGGCCTTTTCGATGAGGTAGACCTGTCAAGAATCTGTTGCAGCGACCTTGACCGATGCGTACGGACCGCAGAAATCATAGCCGGCACACGCAAGCAGCCGGTTGAGCCCATGCCTGCGTTCCGGGAAATTCGGCTTGGAGATTGGGAGGGACTCCCCGTTGCAGAGGTCGCTCGGCGGTTTCCGGATGCATGGTTGGAGAGAGGAACCCACCTCGCCACGTACAGGCCGCCGGGAGGCGAAAGCTTCGAGGATTTGAAAGAGAGGGTCATTCCAGCGTTCGATCGGATCGTATACGAAGCCGAAGGAGACATCATGGTCGTGGCCCATGGAGGAGTCAACAGGGTGATTCTTTGCCACCTCCTCGAGGCACCGTTAGACAACGTCTTTCGCCTCGGGCAGGACTACGGATGCTTGAACATCATTGAATTCGACGGAGAATCATTTCAGCTTTCGGTTGTGAACATGAGACCTAACGTCAATGGTCAATTTCGGATTCTGTAAACTCGTGAGAGGGGATACCACGATGCGCGAGGAATACGGGGTTGTAGGTAAGAGAGTGAGGAGGACCGACAGCCTTGCCAAAGTAACTGGACGGGCGCTCTACACTGCCGATCTCAAACTTCCGAGAATGCTGCACGCGAAGGTCTTACGAAGTCCACATGCCCACGCAAACATCCTCAGGATTGATACCAGCAAGGCCCTGCGACTACCTGGAGTTCATGCTGTGGTGACAGCTTCTGATGGGTTCGGTGTGAAGTGGGGCGTATTCAAATACACCCAAGACCATCCGATGCTCGCCCCTGACAAGGTCAGGTACATCGGGGAAGACGTGGCCGGGGTGGCGGCTGTAGACGAAGAAACAGCACTGGAGGCCTTGGACCTTATCGAGGTTGAATACGATCCGCTGCCGGCCGTATTCACCCCAGAGGAAGCGATGAATGAGGGGGCACCACTTATTCACCATGCGTTCCCCAACAACATTAACATTCATGTTCACATAGAGGTTGGTGACGTTGACAAAGCCTTTGGAGAAGCCTACCTCGTCCGGGAAGATACATTCCAAGCCGCGGGAGAAGCCTATTCGACGCTGGAGCCCTATGCAGTCGTGGCGAGCTACAGCAACGGGTACCTTGATCTGTGGATGCCCAATGCCGGACCGCATGTGCGGGCCAAGGCTTTGGCCAATCTCCTCAACATGCCTTTGAACAGGGTCCGTGTGAGAAGAATCTGTGTAGGCGGACATTTCGGGTCCAGATCGGAGGTATCCCCTGGCGATTTTGTGGCCTCGCTCCTCTCCATAAGAACAGGGAGACCGGTGCGTCTGGCACTAACGCGAGAAGAAAACGCGACTTGTACGAGACAAGTGCATGACATGAAGGCAACGATACGAACCGGCGTCAGACGGGATGGGACGGTCATTGCCAAAGAGCTCAAGGTCGTTTACGACGGTGGCGCATATAGCAGCACCGGCCCTATAGCCACATCCATTCCGTACTATGTGTATGAGGAAACATACCGTTTCCCCAATGTGAGGTACGACGGGTATAGGGTTTTCACCAACAAGGGAATTCGAGGAATGTACGGATGCCACGGCAGGGCCTTTCTCGCGGGCAACGAAATGCAGTTGGACCTGCTCGCCCGAGAGCTTGGAATAGATCCCGTGGAGATTAGACTCAAGAATGGGCTCAAAGTGGGAGAAGAGACCGCGACGAAATCGTTGATCATCAGCGGCGGTCTGGAGGAACCGCTTACAAAGGCGACTTCTGTCGCCCAGTGGAAAGACAAGTGGTCGAGATTGCCTAAAGGAAAGGGCATTGGCGTCGGATGCGTTGCAATCATGTGCGGATTTCCCATGGGATTCAGGTCAGGATCCACCTGTTCCGTAAAGATAAACGATGACGGCCAGGTCACTCTCGTCACCGGGGTTGTGGATACAGGGATGGGCAATGAGTCCATGGTAGTTCAGATTGCTTCCGAGGTGCTCGGCATACCGATGGAGGACATCAATCTCGTGAATGCGGATACTGAAGTGACCAACCTCGATCCTGGGGCCTATTCGCAGGCTGCAACCTTCGTCGGAGGGAATGCAGTGAAACGGGCCTGTGAAGACGCGAAGAATCAGATACTGACCCTTGCCGCCACCAAACTGAAACATCCTGTGGAAGATCTTGACCTGAAGGATCGCATGGTGATCTCCAAAACCGATCCCAAGAAAACGATGCCCATGCGGTGGGTAGTGAGGGAAGCGTTTTTTCAAGGCAAGCCCATCTCGGGCAATGGAGCTTACATGCCGAAAATCGATCTCCAGCGAGAATGGGTCAAGCGACCCTATGGTCAAATGGCGGGAACCTTCTCTTTCGGCTGCTCCGTGGCTGAGGTGAGCGTCGACATGGAAACCGGCAGCATCGCATTACCCCACTTCTGCTCGGCTCACGACTGTGGCAACCCCATCAATCCCATGGCAGTGGAGGGTCAGATAGAAGGTGCAGTGCAGCAAGCGGGCGTGGCAGTGCTCATGGAAGAGACCCGATGGGCCGGTGGGCATCTCTTGAACCCGAATCTTCTCGAGTACAAGATGCCGCTCGCGTGTGACATGCCTGAAATCCAGACCGTGATTGTACGATCCAACGACCCTGAGGGCCCATTCGGGGCGAAGGAAGGCGGACTGACGACGAGAATGAATGCGTACAGCGCAGTGGTCTGTGCTGCGCACAACGCTCTGGGCGTGCCCCTCAACGAGCTTCCCCTCACTCCGGATCGAGTCATGAAAGCCATGGACATCGCAAAAACAGGGGGTGAATCATGATAAGCTCGAAATTTTACTACAGAAGCCCTAGCGATGTCCAAGAAGCTATCAGCCTCTATCAGGAGTTTCAAGGCAAGGCCGTGTACCTCAGTGGTGGTACGGACCTGATTCCGCGCCTGAAGCTCGGACTTCAACGACCGCGAGCTGTGATCGATCTCAAACGCATTCGCACGCTCGCGGAAATAGACGATAAGGGTGAATGGGTCAGAATCGGGGCCCTCGTGCGCATATTCAACCTTAGTCAAAACGAGCTCGTGGCAGGTTTCTTCCCTGCGCTGAAAGCTTCGCTGCAGGCAACCTCGTGTGAAGCACTGCAGATGAGAGGCACCATTGGCGGAAACCTCCTCCAGGACACCCGATGCCTCTTCTACAACCAATCGGAATTCTGGCGCAAATCCAAAGGATTCTGCCTGAAAATGGGTGGCGAGAGCTGCAATGCAGTGCCAGGCGCAAACGTGTGTTTCGCAAACTACTGCAGCGACAATGCCACGGCGCTTTGCACTCTGGCCGCTCTGATTGAGCTGGCTGGCCCCGACGGGACACGCCGTCTTCCCCTGGAGGACCTTTATGGCGGTAAGGCAGAGAAGCCCTTCACTTCGCATGAAGGAGAGGTGCTCACCGCAATCCTCATTCCAAAAAAGAAGAGCCACGGAGGTTACGAAAAGTTGCGTCTCCGCGGATCCATTGACTATCCCCTCCTGGCTTTGGCCTTTTCCGTTGTTGACGGCACAGGGAAGCTTGCAGTTGGTGCAGTGGGAGCGAGGCCATACGTAGCTGGAGTAACACAACCCTTTCACGAAACCATTGAAGAAGCACTTGATGCAATTCTTAGGCAACTGAGGCTTGCCGCTAATGCAGTGCTTGATCCCGCGTACAGGAAACGCATGATTCCCGTGCTGGCGCGAAGGCTTGTGAAAAAGGTATTGGGAGAGGAGAGGTAATGGAAAGAATCAAAGTCGCAATGCAGGTGAACGGAGAGCCCTCGGTTCTTGAAGTCAGGCCGTACGAGACCCTACTTGAAACCTTGAGAGACAGGATGGAGCTGACCGGCGCCAAAGAGGGCTGTGGGATGGGTGCGTGCGGAAGCTGCACCGTGCTTCTCGACGGAATTCCCACTCGGTCGTGCATAGTGCTCACAGCCGAGCTTGACGGAGCCGAGGTGGTCACCATCGAGGGCCTCTCAGATGGGACCAAGCTGCACACGCTTCAGCAGAGCTTTATGGAAAAGGGGGCTGTTCAGTGTGGATTCTGCACTCCCGGTATGATCATGACTGCTAAAGGCCTCTTGGACAGGAGCTTGACCCCAACCAGAGAAGAGATCGTCCGGTCTATATCGTCCAATCTCTGTCGTTGTACCGGGTACAAGAAAATAGTAGAAGCAGTCGAGGCTGCGGCGGTTCCACCCGCCGGGGACGCATAAATGGGAGGTCGTTGCATAACCGCCGGGTGTAGCACGTTCTAGTGAAACGAGCAGCGCCCAGATTTCGGACCGTTCGTGAACTGCCCTTGCAAATTCTGCTGCCGTCAGTATGCCCTCGCTTCGAGATCTCGGGCTACCGACAGACCGACAGACCGAGAGACCGAGAGGAGAGACTCTGCCGAGATTCAACATCAGAATGAGCCGCTTACCGTAGCGCCAGCGTCTCACCAATATTCTCGCGACGGTTGACAATTACCGGCGAGACGCCGGTAATCAAGAGACTTTCAAGGAGATCGATTAGTGAGGGCCGCCGATGCGCTCTGCATGCAGGCGTTCTCTCAAAAAAGAAATCGTCGCGACGGCGAGCGTGATTCTCGATAGATGCAATCTCGTCACCAGTGAGCCCCTCATACAATCTAGCTGCCAGAGCAAAATGTCGTCGGCCCGCTTGCCAAAACCTCCCCCAATCCTCGTCTGCGAAAATCTGCGCAATCTGCGGATACCTCTCCCAACCCGCCCGTGTTATGGCTACCGGTTGTCCCTCCCACGACCAGACATCGGTATTTTCGATTTGACATATCGTCGATTCCCTGTTACGGTTTTTCTGGTATCTCCATGTGAGTATCAGGAGCTCATCCATGTACCGGTTTTTCGGCTTCACCTGAAGAAGCTCAAAGCAAGCTACCCGTGTCAGGTAGGCTCAGGGCCAGGCCGAAAGATTCTTTCCCTTTCTTCTTTTTCCCAGACTCTCGTTAGAGAACCTCTTTCAGTCAGGCTCAGAGGCCGTCTTCAGGCACTCAGGGGGCAATGGTGCTGGGCGCCCCGCGGGCTGCAAACCCGTCGGCCCGGTCTGACAACCCGGGAGGAGGTTCGATTCCCCTTGCCCCCTCCAAACGAACACCCCGTCGCCGGAACATGAATCGGACATAGACCGGAGGCCCGCAGATGATTATTCGCTCCGCGCGCAACGGGGCCAGCTAGGCAAGGGGCCCAGCGTTGGCTCAGATACAAGAAAACGGGAAACCGAGAGTGATGGACAAGTCCATTACCATAGGCGTTGCAGGACACGTGGACCACGGCAAGACCTCGCTGGTTCGATGCCTCACCGGGATCGACACGGACCGCCTCAAAGAAGAGAAGCGGCGCGGTTTGTCCATCGAGCCGAGCATTGCGCCATTGGACCTCCCATCTGGCAGCCGGGTCGCGCTAGTGGACGTGCCAGGACACAGCGATTTTCTGAGGAATACCATTCGAGGCTTGAGCAGCGTGGACCTGGCCATCCTGGTGGTAGCCGCCGATGACGGGGTCATGCCTCAAACCAGGGATCACCTGGCAGTGCTGAAGTTCCTTCAGGCCAAAGGCGGCTTCACTGTGCTCAGCAAGGCAGACCTTGTCGACAGCGAAACCATTGAGCTTGCCGAAATGGAGCTCCGGGAAACCGTGGAGGGCTCTTTCCTCGAAGGGAAACCGGTCCTTCCCTTTTCTGCAGTGGACGGCAACGGTCAACAGGAAATTCTCGCGGCTGTGGAGAGTGAGGCCGAGCGTGTGGAGGCCAAGGGGATTCAAGGTCCCTTTCGCCTCTGGGTCGATCAGGTGCGGGGCTTTCCCGGCTTTGGCACAGTGGTAAGCGGCACAGTCGTGTCAGGAAGCATTGGTCGGGATGAAACCGTTGAGCTGCTTCCCAGCGGCAAGCTGGCGAAGGTACGCTTCATTGAGGTTCATCACCAGCGAGTGGAGCTAGCGGTCGCGGGCCAACGGGTCGGTCTCAATTTGCAGAATGTCTCGATCGAGGACGTCAGCCTCGGTACCGTTCTTGCCACACCGGGACTCCTTAGTCCAGCAAATCTGCTCAATGCGGAGCTGACTCTTGTTCCAAGCGCCCGACGACCTTTGCTGAACCACCAGCGCGTCAGGTTGTATGTCGGCGCGTCCTGCACGACCGCTCTCCTTGTGATGATGGAGAACAATCGTCTTTATCCCAGCGAAACGGGACTGGTACAGCTCAGGCTCCAGGAGCCATTGGCTGTTCTCCCACGGGATCCGCTGGTCATTTCACCACTGAATCTGCGCTGCGTGATTGGAGGCGGGAAAGTCCTTGAAACCACCAAAGAAAAATTCCGCAGAGCGAAGGCAGAAAAGACCTTGGGGCTCCTGCACCCGCTCCAGCGGGAGGACGTGAAAAGCATTGTCAGTCTTTACCTCTTGAAGTTTTCGTCCCGGCCGGTAACCGAGGAAGAAATAGTCTCCGCCACCGGTTTTCCCCGGGAGCGGGTCGGGGCGGAAATCCAATCCAGGATGCGGGCCGGCAAAGTGCTTCGTGTGGACAGCCGAGGATTCTACGACAGGAGCCGCTATGAGTCTCTGAAACGACAGATCGTAGACGTAGCAAAAAAGATCTTCTCAAAAGACGCATTTAAGCTAGCCGTGAGTGGCGACGAAATCCGATTCCAACTGGACTCGAACCTCGATAATGCACTCTTCGAGCGAATGCTCGACGAGCTTTGCAGCGAAGGCACGCTCACGAAGAACGAGGCGGGGTATCGAATCCCCAACTTTGTGGTCAGGCACCCTGCCCAACGAGAACGACTGGTGCAAAAGGTGAGTGAATTTGCTCGGGAGCGGGGAATCGCGACCTTTTCCGTAGGAACGTTCAAGAAGCTCCTCGGCGGAAATGTTTCGTACAGAGAGGTGGAAAAGGTCTTCGACCACCTCCACGCTCAGAAAAGACTCATTCGACTGAACGACGACCGGTTCCTGGCAGTGGAAGCTATGACTGAGATCAAAGAGAAGGTTACGGATCTGATTATGCAAAAGGGAAGCCTGGCCATTGGCGACTGTCAAGACATCTTCGGGTATGGGAGGACACGAGCCATTCCGGTTCTCGACTACCTCGACAGCATTGGTCTGACATGCCGTGTCGGAGAAGTCCGCGTTCTCGCGTCTGAGAGTGGTCAAGTGGGCAGACAGGGGCGGAGGTGACCTGACAGTCCACTCAGAGCTCTTCCAATCTGCCGGGACGACTGCCGCTGCACTGTGTGGGGATACTTGAGGAAATTCGGTTCCCGTATCGTCCGGCTCCGTGGGAACCCTCGATGGTGAGTCAAGGCGAAGAATGGCTTGCGTGCGGATGCATTACCATTGGCGCCATCCATTATGACAATAGGAGTTGTCTATCAACCTCGTAACTCTGCGAGACGCCTCATTTGAGGCCATAAGGATCGTCATCATGCAGTCAGATTTCATACCCAGGATCATCGTTTTCGCGTGCAACTGGTGCTCCTACGGGGGTGCGGATCTCGCAGGGGTCGGCAGACTCCAATATCCGACCGGTATTCGGCTCATCCGGGTCATGTGCTCCGGCATGGTGGCCCCCTCCTATGTGCTGAAAGCCTTTGAGAAGGGAGCCGACGGCGTTCTCATCACTGGTTGCCATATTGGCGATTGCCATTACTACGAAGGCAACTACAAAGCGTTAAAAGCCATCGAGAAGGTTGAGAAAATCCTCAAGCTTCTCGGTATCGAAGCCGGTCGGTTCCGAAGGGAGTGGATATCGGCTTCCGAAGGCACGCGCTTTGCCCAGGTGATGACCGAGTTCACGGAACAAGTTCGACAACTGGGACCCAGTCCGCTTGCCCAGAGGGATTCCCTATCAACAGGTTTGCTCGAAGCCGCAAGCACGTGACGGGGCGGAGAGGGAGAGACCAGTGACATCAAGAGACGTTCTCGTAATCGGAGGCGGAATCGCGGGCATGCAGGCCGCCCTCGATCTAGGTGACATGGGAATTCGGGTGCATCTCGTGGAGAAAAACCCCAGCATTGGCGGGAAAATGGCCATGCTGGACAAGACCTTCCCGACCAATGACTGCGCCATATGCATCCAATCGCCGAAGCTGGTGGAAGTCGGTCGGCATCCGAATATCAACGTATTGGCTTACAGCGATGTGGTCGGGTTTTCCGGTCAGATAGGTGATTTTCGAGTAACAGTTCACCGGAGAGCCCGCTACGTTGACGCAACGAAATGCACGGCCTGTGGCGCCTGCGCGGAGAAATGTCCTACCCGTGTGCCCAATGAGTTCAATTTCGGTCTCAACGATCGGAAGGCAATTTACAAGGATTATCCTCAAGGCATACCGTCCGTTTACAACATCGATCCCAAGAATTGTAAGCAACTCCTGGGGGGAAAGTGCGGCGTCTGTGCGAAGGTCTGTCAGGCAAAGGCCATTGATTACGATCAGAAGCCGTATGACGAGGAGATCTCCGTTGCCGCGGTGATCATTGCTACGGGTTACGAGCTGTTCGACGCCACACAGATCCCTGAATACGGGTACGGCAAGTTGCCCAATGTCATCTCTTCCATGGAAATGGAAAGGCTCCTCAATGCCAGCGGTCCGACCAAAGGGCATCTTATGCGGCCTTCTACCATTCGGTTCGAGCGGCGTCTGGAGGAACTGTCGAAGCTGATCAGGAAAGCGGAGAAGTCCGGAGATGCTGTGGAATTGGGAGCCCTGAAACGGGAACATGAACGCCTTGAAGAGCACGTCCACAAGTACCACGGCATCAAGAGGCTGGGATTCGTCCAGTGCGTCGGCTCCCGGGATTTTCGGTTCCACAAGTATTGCTCAAGCTTCTGCTGCATGCATGCGATCAAGCAGGCCATCATGGCCAGAGAGCATGACCGGGAAACGGAATCGTACATCTTCTACATGGACTTGCGCACCGTAGGGAAAGGTTTCGAGGAAACCAAGCTGCGCGGGGCAAGTGTGTGGGGGTTGAAATACGTTCGCAGCAGGGTAGCGGAAATCGTCCAGGACTCGGAGTTGAATCCAATATTGTACTACGAGGACACCGAACACCGCCGAGTCGCCAGTATGACCGTCGACATGGTGGTCTTGGCCAATGCGTGCTCTGCGCCTAAAGGAATCGTCAGACTGGCTAAGCTGTTGGGCGTTGAGCTAAATCAGGACAATTTCATCAAGACTCACCCAACCAGGCCGCTGGATACAAGCGTTCCGGGAATTTTCACGTGTGGTTGCGCTCAAGGGCCCATGGATATCCCCGAGTCCGTGGTTCAGGCAAGCAGTGCTGCAGGCCGAGCAGCCGAGGTGGTGATGACGTGCGGCCGAGCTGTGGCTGTTTGAGATCGCATTCAATGCTGCCTTGGGGTGTTTTCCGCTCTCTTGACTCCGCAAATTACAGGTTCAGCCGACAGGCTTCGAGGAGAAAAGCAATGGCCGAAGAAGTGTTCGAGCCCCTCATCATCGGCTTCCTCTGCAACTGGTGCTCTTATGGAGGCGCCGATTTGGCCGGCGTGAGTCGGCTTCAATATCCCCCTAACATCCGGACGATCCGCACCCTGTGCTCCGCAACTGTCGGACCGCATCAAATTCTGAAAGCCTTTCAGAAAGGGGCTGACGGCGTTTTTGTTGGAGGATGCCACATCGGGGACTGTCATTACAACTCAGGAAACTACATGACGGTCAAAAGGATCGCGTTCATGCACAACTTATTGGACTTCATGGGAATCGACCCTGAGAGACTCTGTCTCAAGTGGGTTTCATCCGCTGAGGGTCCCCGGTTCGCGAAAGTGGTCACCGATTTTACCGAAAAAGTCAGAGAATTGGGGCCATCACCTCTCCGGCCGCAACGAAAGAGCAGCTTGGTGCGACAGGGGAAAAGCCCCCATGCTGACGCTCCTTGATTTCAACTGTATAGAGCACTGTGAACGGCACCTTTTGCAGGCAAGCACATAATCGGAGGTTCTTCTCCCATGAACGATAATGGATCGCGTGAGATCGCTGACCTGAAGCTCATCCCAACCACTTGTCCGTACTGCGGCTGCGGGTGTGGCATTTTGCTGAAAGTGTTGAACGGAAAGATTGTGGGGACACTTCCTTCCAAGACCCACCCGGTGAACCAGGGAAAGCTGTGCATCAAGGGATGGAATGCCCACGAGTTCATTCATAGTCCCCACCGTCTGACTAGGCCGCTGCTCAGGAGGAACGGCGAACTGGAGCCCGTCTCATGGGACGAAGCCCTGAGTTTCATGGTCGAGCGACTGAAGGGAATCAAAGAGATGCACGGTGGGAACAGTCTTGCTTTCTTGAGCTCCGCCAGATGCACGAACGAAGAAAACTACCTCTTCCAGAAGCTTTGCCGGCTCGGGTTCCAGACGAACAACATAGACCACTGCGCGCGTCTTTGCCATTCTTCTACCGTAGCGGGCTTGGCGACAGTGTTCGGCAGCGGAGCCATGACGAACTCCATACCGGAAATCGAGGATTCGGACTGTATCTTCGTCACGGGGTCCAACACCAGCGTGGCACATCCTCTCGTAGCTCATCGAATTTTCCGGGCTAAAACCAAAGGCGCAAAGGTCATCGTGGCCGATCCTCGGGGGATTCCCATTGCCGCGGTAGCCGATATCCACGTCAGGCAGAGACTTGGATCGGATGTGGCGCTCATCAATGGAATGATTCACGTCATTCTGGAGAAGAACCTTCAAGATGACACGTTCATTTCGGAACGAACGGAAGGATTCGAGCTGCTCAAGGAGCACGTCAAGACCTACACCCCTGTGAGAGTAGCTGAAATAACCGGGGTGCCTGCCGAAGACATCGTCCTCATGGCAGAAACGTACGCGAAGGCTGACCGCGCTTCCATCATCTACTCCATGGGGATAACCCAGCATTCTCATGGGGTGGACAATGTGCAGTCGCTGGCCAATCTCGCCATGGTTACAGGAAACATCGGCAAACGTTCGTCTGGAGTCAATCCTTTGAGAGGTCAGAACAACGTTCAGGGCGCGTGTGATATGGGTGCCCTTCCGAACGTTTATCCGGGATATCAGCCCGTAACAGACTCAACAGTTAAGAAAAAGTTCGAGGAGGCTTGGAAGGTCGAGCTCTCCGAGACAGTTGGTCCGACTATTGTTGAGATGATGCGCGGACTGGAGGATGGTTCCCTCAAAGGGATGGTTGTTCTCGGGGAGAATCCAATGGGCAGCGACCCCGATACCAACCACGTGCGGCACGCTCTGCAATCCGCGGAGTTCCTTGCCGTGATAGATATCTTCTTGACGGATACCGCGAAGCTCGCCCACGTGGTGCTGCCTGCAGCCTGTTTCGCGGAAAAGGACGGAACGTTTACCAACACCGAGAGAAGCGTATTGCGGGTTCGCAAAGCCGTGGATCCTCCCGGTGAATCCCGGCCCGACTGGGAGATAGTGTGTGATATTGGCAATCGTCTCGGCATTCCGATGCAGTATGTCAACCCGAGCGAAATCTTTGATGAAATAGCCGCGCTCACCCCGTCATATGCAGGTCTGGATTACGCGCGCCTTGAAAACGGTCCTATCCCGTGGCCGTGCCCTTCAAAAGACCATCCAGGAACTCCTATCTTGCACAAAGAACGGTTCACCAGAGGCAAAGGCCTCTTCCGCGCCATCGAATACAGAGCCCCAGCGGAATTGCCCGACGAGGAATATCCCTTGCAGCTCACCACAGGCAGATGCTTCCCTCACTATCACACGGGAACTATGACGAGGAGCTCTTCGTCTCTGCACAATGAGATGCCTGAGGGACTGGCTGAAATGAACCCGGTGGACGCGGAGAGACTCGGAATACGGCACAACGACTGGGCAAGGTTCATCTCCCGTCGGGGTGAAGTTACGAGCAGAGTTGCCGTTACTGACGCGGTGGAACCTGGGGTCGTATTCATGAGTTTTCACTTCATGGAGGCAAACGCCAATGTTCTGACGAACCCCGCCTTGGACCCAATATGTAAGATCCCGGAATTCAAGGTGTGCGCCGTACGAGTTGAAAAGCCATGTAGTGAGGCGCATTGAGCGACCTCTTCAAGCGGAGACACGTGAGCTCTCAGGGCCAACCGATGCACTGAAGAAGGTCAGCCACGGTTATATCAATTGACAATGGGTCTGACGGACTTCCATGTGTCGAGGAGATTGATGCGATGACGCAGGCCAGTGGAACGCGCGTCCTGCTTTGTATTGTTGAAAGGAACAAACGGACGTTGAGATAGACAATCGCTACCGGTGCATCGGTGCACGATGGACGTACGTGGGGGCGACACAGCGACAGATTATGTCTGTTGCGACATAAATCGCTAAAATCTCTCGCGATTCTCCTTGACAATCCCTCGCGACTCCCTCATTATTACTCTTGTCGATGTCATGCATCACATTTGCCAATTCCAGGTAAATCATCATCGGGGTGGACACGCTGCGAAAGAGTTCCCGTAAACTAGGTGCAGATCACCTGTCTTCGCAGTCAGGACTCCGTACTATCTTCAGGGAGGCTGTTGGGAGCCACCCTCGGTTCGGACATTCTCGCTGATTCCGCAGGTGGTTCGATCTATTCTATTAATCGTTTTTCTCGATTATAGAAAGTGAGGTTACCAATGAATGTGACGCGACGAGAGTTTCTTGTGTTGACAGGAAGCGTTGGTGTGGGCGTCGCACTTTCGACCCTGGGACTTGACCTGGGGCCCGTAAAGGCCTTTGCCGATGAGCTCAAGACTGACAAGCTCAAGAATACAAAACAAAGCACCACGATATGCCCGTACTGTGGGGTTGGGTGCGGGCTTCTGTGCTCTACTGACGTGAAGACAGGAAATATCATCAATATTGAAGGGGATCCGGATCACCCGATCAATGAAGGAGCACTCTGTGCCAAGGGAGCAGCCCTATTCCAAACTTCCTCGAACAACCCCAACCGCCTCAAGCGAGTACTTTATCGGGCCCCCGGCAGCGACAAATGGGAAGAGAAGTCCTGGGACTGGGCTCTGTCGGAGATCGCCAAACGGGTCAAAGCCACCAGGGACAAGTATTTCATCGAGAAAAACGACAAGGGCCAGACCGTAAACCGGGTGGAAGCAATCGCTCACGTGGGCAGCGCCGCAATGGACAACGAGGAGCTCTGGCCGCTTCAGGCAATGATGCGAGCCCTGGGTCTTGTATACATCGAGCATCAGGCTCGGCTCTGCCACAGCTCTACGGTGCCGGCGCTGGCGGAGAGCTTCGGCCGGGGAGCTATGACGAACCACTGGATTGATCTGAGGAACAGCGACTGCATTCTCGTCATGGGCAGCAACGCTGCAGCGAACCATCCCATATCCATGAAATGGGTCCAGAAGGCCAAAGACAATGGCGCAAAGCTGATTTCCGTAGACCCGCGCTTCACCCAGACCTCGGCACGGGCCGACTACTACGCGCCCATGAGATCGGGTACCGACATAGCGTTCCTCGGGGGCATGATCAAGTACATCATCGACAATCAACGGTACTTCAAAGATTATGTGGTTGATTATACGAATGCCTCTTTTGTCGTGGGTGACAAGTACGATTTCAACGATGGGCTTTTCTCCGGCTACAACAAGGAAAAGAGGGCGTACGACAAATCGACGTGGGCATACAAAAAGGATGAAAAGGGAAACATCCTGAGAGACGAAACGCTCCAAAATCCGAGATGTGTGTTTCAGCTTCTTTCCAAGCATTATTCCCGATACACCCCCGAAAAGGTATCCGAAATAACAGGCACGCCTGTACCGGACCTGCTCAAGGTCTACGAGATGTATTCGGAAACTGGAGTCAGGGACAAGGCCGGAACGATAATGTACGCTATGGGATGGACGCAGCACACCGTGGGCGTTCAGAACATTCGTACCATGTCCATGATACAGCTTCTCCTTGGTAACATAGGGATTGCCGGTGGAGGCGTTAATGCAATGCGGGGAGAATCCAATGTTCAGGGCTCAACGGATCACGCTCTCCTCTTCCACATTCTGCCGGGATATCTCAAGACTCCCAATGCTACTCAGCAGACCCTGAAGGATTACAATGAGCAATCCACGCCGAAGAGCACTGATCCCCGGTCAGTGAACTGGTGGTCCAATTATCCCAAGTATTCGGTAAGTCTCTTGAAAGCCATGTGGGGCGACAAGGCCTCGCCGGAAAATGACTTTGCATACGGTTGGCTTCCCAAGCTCGATCCAGGCCAAGACTGCTCCTGGCTCAATCTGTTCGAAGCCATGTATGACGGCAAGATCAAAGGCTTCTTTGCATGGGGGCAAAATCCTGCGTGCAGCGGCGCCAATGCTCACAAGGTGAGGAAGGCTTTGGCCAAGCTGGATTGGCTGGTGAACGTCAACATTTTCGACAATGAGACCGGCTCCTTCTGGAAAGGCCCGGGCGAGGATCCGAAATCGATCAAGACGGAAGTCTTCATTCTTCCCTGCGCTTCATCTGTGGAAAAGGAGGGCAGTATCACCAACAGTGGACGATGGGCTCAGTGGCGTTACGCCGCTGCGGCACCTCCTGGGGATGCCAAACCTGATGGCGATATCCTCTTCGAGCTTATGCGCAAGATTCAAGGACTGTACAAAGCTGGCGGCAAGTTCCCGGCCCCCATCGTCAATCTCAAATGGGATTATGCAAACGACAAAGGTCATTTTGATCCGCACAAAGCCGGCAAGCAGATAAATGGCTATTTTCTCAAGGATACTGAGGTCCAGGGCAAAAAGTTCAAGAAGGGCGATCTCGTGCCTGCGTTTCCATTTCTTCAAGCCGACGGCAGCACGTCATGCGGATGCTGGATTTACTCGGGCAGCTACACCGGGGACGGCAACATGATGGCGCGCAGAAAGAAGGACGACCCAACCGGCCTCGGCCTGTATCCGCAGTGGTCCTGGTGCTGGCCCGTAAACAGGCGAATCCTCTATAACCGTGCTTCGGTCGACAAAAATGGCGTGCCCTTCAATCCGAAGCGGCCTGTGCTCGCGTGGTCGGACGGCAAGTGGGTCGGCGATGTCCCCGACGGACCGGCTCCCCCTCTCAGCGATGAGAAGAACGGGAAATATCCGTTCATTATGACAGCAGAGGGCTTTGGAAGGCTGTTCGGGCCGGGGCTCAACGATGGGCCATTTCCAGAGCATTATGAGCCGTTGGAATGCCCCCTGTCAAAGAACCCTCTGTCAAGCCAGTACAACAACCCGGCCATCAAGATATTCGGCGGAGAGATGGACAAGCACGTCACCTGCGATCCGAGATTTCCCTTTGTGGCTACCACGTTTCGTCTTACCGAACACTGGCAAACGGGCATTATGACCAGATGGCAGCCGTGGCTGATAGAGGCCCAGCCACAGATGTTCGTTGAAATCAGCGAGGAGCTCGCGAAAATGCGAGGGATCGCCAATGGCGAAAAGGTCAAAGTTTCGTCCGCTCGAGGAGAGCTGGAGTGCGTCGCCATGGTAACCGCACGTTTCCGACCGCTCAAATTGGGGGAGATCACCGTGCACCAGGTTGGAATGCCCTGGTGCTTCGGATGGACCGTTCCCAAGAACGGCGGCGACAGCTCGAACTTGCTGACTCCCAACGTGGGAGACGCCAACACCATGATACCCGAGTCCAAGGCGTTCATGGTAAACATCACGAAGGCTTAGGAGGTGCAAAATGGCTTCAGGATTCTCAATACTCGTCGACACCTCCAAGTGTACGGCTTGCCGAGGGTGTCAGGTAGCCTGCAAACAGTGGAATCAGTTGCCTGGTGTGGAGACCAAGAACGTGGGCAGCTATGAAAATCCCCAGGACCTGTCGTTCGATACCTACAAGGTGGTTCGGTACTCGGAAGGAATCAACCCTGGCGGAAAACCGTACTGGAACTTCTTCTCGGAACAATGCCGCCATTGCCTTTCTCCCGGCTGCATGGAATCAGCCGAAAAAGATGAGATCGTTGTGGATGAGAAGACGGGAGCGGTTTTGTTCACTCCCAAGACCAAGGACCTTGACTTCAAGGCCACGATCGAGGGATGTCCCTACAACATCCCGAGACAGGACCCGAAGACCAAAGTCATGGCCAAATGCACCATGTGTGTCGACAGAATTTCCGCCGGGATGATTCCCGCATGCGTAAAGTCCTGTCCCACAGGAGCAATGGCTTTTGGAGAAAGAACCGCGATCCTCGAATCGTGTAAGAAAAGGGTCGAAGATCTAAAGAAGACATTTCCTCAAGCACAAGCGATCAACCCTGACGATGTTCGGGTAATTTACATCGTCACCGATGACCCCAAGAAGTACTGGAAGCTGGCCGCGGGCAAGTAGCGCCTGCCCACTTTTCCAAAAAGACCGTCCCGCTTGATCGAAGAAGTGGGACGGTCTTTCATTTGATCTACGCTGGAAGCCTCAACATCGAGATTCCCGAGGCCTTTCGGCCTTCGGGTCCCCATCAAAAGGCCGCTTCCAGAAGAGCTTCAACTGCCTGATGTTCGGAAAACTCTGACGAGGACATCCTCTTCAATATACGACCTTCGGATAAGACAACCACCACATCGGCCAGACGTCGAGTCTGACTCAAACTGTGCGATACTGCAATAACAGTGTATTTTTCCTTGAGATGGAGGAGCAGCTCTTCAATTTTCATCGCGGATCGGAAATCGAGGGACGCTGTGGGTTCGTCAAGAAGCAGAACGTCGGGCTGTAGGGCCAGAACCCGGGCCAAACATAGTCGCTGTTGTTGACCGCCAGACAAGGTGGTGGCTCGATCCTTGAGCCGGTCCCTCACCTCGCTCCAAAGATGGACAGATTTCAAAGCCTCTTCGATCCGATCGGGGATTTCTCGCTTGTCAATTCCCAGTACCAGCCTCAGCGGTAGGGCCAGGTTCCTACCGATACTGACAGGCAGGACATTGGGGACTTGAAAGACCATGCCCACACGTCGTCTCAGCTCCGCGAGAGGAAGTCCATCCCTGTACACATCGACGACAGTGTCGCGCATCTGCATCTTGACCGTTCCGGAAGTCTCACAACCGGGAAAGCACTCGTTGAGTCGGTTCAGAGCGCGCAGAAGCGTGGTCTTTCCCGATCCGGAACGCCCGATTACAACGCTTATGGTCCTGGCAGGAAAGGCCAGGTTCACATCCTTGAGAATGAGCTTGCCACTGAAACTCACGCGGAGTCCGTCTATTCGTATCGCACCTCCGTAGGACAATGGTTGGTTCACCGCCTGTCTCGCTCAAATGCTCGTTGCAGGACTCTGGCCGCCACAAAGAGTGACGCGGTAAGGAGCAACAGGAAGAGCGCTGACCCGAACCCCCGGTCGAGCTCTTCGGGGGTTCGATATTCGGCCGCCAGATAATAGATGGTGAATGGCAGTGCCTCGAACTTATCTGTTAAGCTCGCCGGTAAGCCAGCATTGGCCACCACACCAGTGAGCAATATAACTGCCGTGTCTTCGGCAGCTCGGCCCACCGACAGAATCACCCCGGAGAGCAAGGCCTTGGTCGATGCGGGCAGGAGCACGTGTTGTATGTTCTGCCATCGAGTAAACCCGATGCTGGGCCCCACTATCCTCGTCGATTCCGGGAGGCCTTCGAGAGCCACCTGCGTGGTCCGCACCATGTAAGGTAACACCAGCAGAGCGAGACAAAGACCGGCCATGAGCAGGCAAACGTTCGCCTCGGGCAGGATTGTTTTCCTGAGAAACAGGATAAGCGCGAAGCCGAACAGGCCCATGATGATGGAAGGAGTGCCTGCGAGCAAGTCTACCGCGAAGCTCAAGGCGCTTTTCCATCTTCCGTTGGCGTATTCCGCGAGGTATATACCGCTTGCCAACCCGAGCGGGACGGCCATTGCCGCGGAGAGGACCACGAGGAAGAATGTTCCCGCAACCGCGGGCCATATTCCATGCCAAACGGGCAATCTACCCGTAACAGCCTCCATAATGGGAACATTTCCGAAAAAGAGGCTTGCCCCAAGAGTCCCGAACCCTCTGAAAAGAAGAAAGCCGATGAAAATCGCCACTACAGCCAGGGTGAAGAGGGCCGAAAGCCAGGCTGCGGCCACGAAAAGTCTTTCCAGGAGTCTCTCCATAGGCCTACGCTGCCATGCACATGCAATACATGGCATTCTGTAAGGGCGACCGTTTCAGTCCGACGGGCACCGTTTTCGCGCTCGGTTTGCGAATGAAGCCCGCCCCATTCTCAATGTGTACCGCCATAGCCACCCCCCGATTTCCCCACAATCCACCGGAGCGATAAATTCACCGCTGCGGAAATCGTCACGAGTATGAGCCCGGCGAGAAAAAGAGAATGGTACGCGGGGCTGTGAATATCAGTTGCTACCACGAGGGCAATGTGCGCTGTAAGGGTGCGGATTGAGTCCAAGAGCGAATCAGGCACCTGCGGTGCATTGCCTGCTACCATCAGCGAAACGATCGTGTCCCCGAGTGCTCGCCCAAATCCCAAAATGACGGCCGCGACAAGGCCGCGAGAAGCCTGAGGCAAAACAACCCACATGAGTGTTTGAGCAGTGGACATGCCTAGGGCCGCGGCAGTGAGCTGAGTCTCTGAACCAAGCTGCAGCAACTGGGTGTGGATCACCAGAACGATGGTAGGAAGGACCAACACCGTCAGGGTGACCGACGCAGCCAACCAGGAAAAGCCTGTGCCCTGCTCGAACCACTGCCTGAGAATGGGGACAAGAAGAAACGCCGAAACGAATCCATAGACCACTGTTGGAATGCTCGTCATGAACTCGATGATTATCATGATTGGTCGAGCAACAAACCGAGGCCCCAGGCTGTGTGTGAAGCAGCAAACGCCTATGCCCAACGGGTATGCAACCAAAGTGGCCGAGAGCGCCAGACAAACGGACCCAACTGCCATTGGCAGAATGCCGTACTGCCCTGCCAGCGGCCTCCAGTCCCATGAAAGCAATTTGAGCAGATCCCCTTTTGCAACGATCGGTGTCGTAAAGTAGATCAAGAACAGAAATATGGCGGCCACGGCAAGGGAAGAAGCAAGGCCCGAAACCAAGAGAATGATCGATATGAAGCGTTCGAGCCACATCTCGCACCTCTTAGCCTGCCCGCCACCTTGTGCATTCAACGATTCCATCGAGGCCTCTCACGGGGAAACATTATAGCGGTTGCCAATAATAATTTCCGTTTCTCGTCCTCAACACTGACGGGCGAGACGCCCGTCCCACCGGTCTGCGAACCTCCCATAAATGTTCTCGGCACATGGGAAGCGGAAGAAACGCTTGGCATCGGGTATAGAGTTCGTCGATCACCAACGTGTCCCCAGCGAACAGCTTCATGGCTTCCCGTTCCTGATTCCAACAGCAAAGGCCGTGTACGGCTCATTTATGTTTGACGAGGAGCCCATAACATCACAGATACGCCTATTAAGCAGATCACGGTCCCGATCCAATCGTACAGGTCTGGTGTCTTGCGATCGATGGTCCATCCCCACAACACGGAGAGAACAACAAAGATCCCTCCGTACGCCGCATAGACCCTGCCGAAGTGCGGGAAACTCTGAAGCGTAGGGATCACCCCGTAGAGGAACAGAATGAGACCGCCGAGCACCCCACACAAGAGCGGCCGGTGTTCGCGCAACCAAAGCCATACAAGATAACCGCCTCCGATTTCCGCCAGCCCCGCGAGAACGAACAGGAAGATTGCTCTCACCATCTTTTCTCTCCTTCGGCTGTCTTGAGAGAGCCAGGAGATCACTCTAGCAATCTTCCCATAAGGATAGAACGTTTCCTGCTGGATTCCTGCGATTCGGCTTTTACAGTGTGTGACCAAATGCTAATTCAGGTTGCGTGAACAGACATCGCGTCACAAGGCCTGCTGCCCGCTGACAGGAGGATCACTTCGACGGTATGTATCCGTGTTTCTTGACTATCTCTTGGCCATCCGATCCCACAATGTACTCAATGAAAGCCTTTGGGAGGGGTGACGGATCGCCCTTGGTATTCATGTAAAGCTTTCGGGTAACCTTGTACGTGCCGTTTGTCGCATTCTCTTGCGTGGGGTCTACTCCTTCGAGCTTGACAGCTTTGACCGTGGAATCCACATGCCCGATACTCAGGTATCCAATGGCCAGCGGATCCTGGGACAGGGCTACTTTCATTGCCCCGTTTGACGGAACTACATTCGCGCTGCTCACTACCGGCCCTTTTTGCAGGAGCTTTTCCCAGAAGACCTCTCTGGTACCGCTCGCTTCATCTCGGGTGAGCACGTGTATGCTGGCATCGTCTCCGCCCACCTCTTTCCAATTGGTGATCTTGCCTGCGAAGATGCCCTTGACCTGGTCAGAAGTGAGCCCGTTCACCCGGTTCTTCGGATTCACGGCAACAGCCACGCCATCTATAGCAAAGGCAAATGATTTCAGGCCGTACTTCTCGATTTCTTCCTTTGTCAGCGGACGTCCGGTGTTCCCGATTTGGACGAGGCCCTCGCCCACCTTCTGGACGCCGACCCCCGATCCTCCGGCCGCGATGGTAATTCTTATCTTTGGGTTTTTTCCCATGATCTTCTCGGCCGCGTCTTTCATCACCGGTATGTGTGCAGTGCCTCCCGCTATGTCCAGGGTTCCCTCGAGACCGGCGAATCTGCCCAGCTCATCACACTGCCCTGTCCCACCGGCAAGACACATCGCCAGCACCGTAAGAAAGGTAATCCGGATCCAACCGGTACGATGAATGGTGTTCATTCTTTCCACCTCCTTGTCACGGGGTAATTTGACCAAATATCTTCAGAAAATGAACATGGACTCTGTGCGTCCGGTCGTCTGGTTCGGGCAAGCCTGAGCCGACGTCAACTGCCAGGTCCGCCCCCCGGACGCAAAACAGGGTATCCCGCCGGCCCGAGCGCCCCATATTCCCATCACGAGATCGCGGCGTGCTTGACATCTAACGCAGGTCCGCTTCACGTCATTAACGCTCGGTAAATGTCTTTGCTCTGCCAGTACGGGTTCAGGACTAGTTTCTTGCATGCTGTCAATCAGGTGTTCGTTACTCACGTTCAATCCGGGATGCATAAAGAGCCGCACCCAGCGCTCCGAGCATATCGGGTTCCGTTGCCACGAGGACCGGTGATTTCAGCTCCTTTTCGATGAGCTCTCTGACGCAGCGGTTCCGTGCCACCCCACCGGAGAAGACCAGCGGTCCGTCCACCGACACCCTTTTCAGCATGGAGAGCGAACGTTTCACCACGGAGAGGTGGAGAGCAAGGGCAATATCCTCCGGTCTGTGTCCCCGCGCCATCAACGAAGTGGCCTCCGATTCGGCGAAGACCGTGCACATGCTGTTGATGGAGAGACCCTGTTTCCCTTCCAACGCGAAATTCCCGAATTCTTCGATGGGAATCTGAAAGCTCGTGGCCATGAATTCAAGAAACTTGCCCGTTCCTGCCGCGCATCGGTCATTCATCTCGAATTTCGCGACCCTTCCCGAGGAATTCAACGAGATCGCTTTGGTGTCTTGTCCGCCGATATCCAACACGGAACGGCACTCGGGATAGACATGTCCTGCCCCGAGAGCATGGGCGAGAATCTCCGTGATACTCTCGCAGTTCATGTGATCCTGGACCAGCTTTCTCCCGTACCCCGTGGCAACGGTTTGGCTGGCGGACAAGCCGTTCAGGATCTTGAGGCATTGCTCGAGGGGAGTGTACGTGGTCTCGATCTTGCGGAATTGGAGGATCCGCTCCGTATCGGTATCCAGAAAAACGACTTTGATCGTCCTGGACCCCACATCTATGCCACAAACCGCCATTGAAAACACCGTCGAGTTGTTGTTCGCGCAGATCAAGCCGCTGCGTCGACTAGGAAGCGGGGAGAGCCGGAGGGAACGGTCCCGCTGTCTCCCACACCCCCCTCCATCAGCTCGGTCAACGACTGCACGTTGCGCAGCTTGACATTTTGAGTCGCTCTGCAAAGGCTTCCACGCGGGTCTTTATCTGTTCGACATCTTCCATGCTGTAGTCGGTATCAATTCTGAGCGTGGGTATGCCTGATTCTTCGAGAGCCTTCTCCACCGGTAATGCCTCGATCTGATAGGGTTGACAGAATTGCAGGCCGTAGTGAATCACTCCGTCTGCTTTGTAATCTCTGGACATTTGCTTGATGTGCTCAAGCCTGTCGGGGTTAGGGGTAAAGATCGCGCAGTCCACCTTGAAATACCGATCCACAATGGCGTCCATGAGCTCATCCACCGTGGAGCCCGAATCGTCCGTCTGGTTGCGTGTCCCACGCTCACCCACACAGGATTCCTCACCTACTATCGCCGCGCCCGATGTTTCGATAACCCACGGGAGCTTCCAGTTCGGAACAGCCATTGGACACCCCGATAAGAGAATGCGAGGAGTCCCTTTCGGGAAAACGCCATTTCCATCCCGGACTCTCCCCTCGAGCTCGTCACAGATCTTGTTGACTGAATCAGTGAACCGAATGGGATCGTCGTAGAAGAACACCTGATTTATCAGGAGAGCATCAAGACCGGAAATGGGCACAGGATCGGCCTTCCTGAGCTGGGAGAGCCTGTGAATCGCTTTGCGCTTGTTGTTGACTATGTCAATCCCTTTCTTCAGACGAGGGGCATCGATGGTCACCCCGGTCAGTTCTTCCACTGCCTTTTTGAACTTGTCATATTCGGCTCTCAAAAGAGATCGGCCCTCGCCGGATTTTGTCTGTGGGAGATCCATCACGTACAGGTTGGGGACCAGAGTGTCCAAAACCTCGTACGACTTCTTCTTTCCGTCGCAGGTATTCTCTCCTACGATCATGTCGGACGATTCGATGTACGGGCACACCTTACCGAGCTTGAACCCGAATGCGGACTTGATCAGAGCGCACGTGTTCCGTGGAAGGACCTTTTCCACTTCTTCAGTGGCGAATTCCGCCCCTGTGCACAAACCCACCAGCGTAGCATCCGCGGCTCTGACGATCTCTTCTGGGACGAACACACAGAAAGAGCCGATGACCTTCCGGCCTTCTTTTTTTCCGTCCAGGAGCTCTTTGATGCGCAGCCCATGGACCTCGCTCATGACAAAGTTGAAGTAATCCATCCCCTTGGGACGGTCGGACTGACTCAAGAATATGTCTTGATACCCCTTTCCCAGCACCTGGAGGAGCGCATCATGAGAAGCCAGGTCCAACCCCAGGCTTTTCCACATCTCTTCGTACTCGGCAGTCATTCTGTCTCCTTTCGCCATGCAGAGCCGCCCGCGAACGCGGTCTTTTATCATAATTGTCTATTTCCTGCATCGGATTACTCTATCTGCGTACTGCCGCTGCTGTCAAGCCCGCGATAAGATCGTTGTTGACGGCGTTGACATCGCAGTCGAAGAAGTTTCAAATGGTCTTGCCCTTCCCCCGAGCCAGCATGACGGCACGGCTCAATCCTCTCCTCTCAAGGGGAGACGAAGCTGATGAGCCCCAGAAGGGTAAGTGCGATCAGAAAGGAATCTCGGATGTACTCTCATCTATTTGAATCATTGCAGGTCGGTGGCCTGAAGCTGAGGAATCGGATCACGATGGCTCCTCTGTACCTCGGCTATGCTGGCGAGGGGGGCACGGTCAGCGAGTTACTCCTGGCGCACTATCGGCTGATGGCCGGGAGCGGCGTCGCTATGGTGGTGGTCGAGAATGCTACCGTCGATTCCCCCCTCGGTAGTGGGGCTCCCCGAACCATACGGGCCGACACTGACGCGAATCTTGACGGACTAAAGCGTCTGGCTGAGACGATCAAATCCCAAGGGGCAATTGCCTGTTTGCAGATCAACCATGCAGGGCGCTTTGCTGCCGTGCCGGAAGCGGTTGCTCCGTCTGTCGTGCAAACCTTCGGTCGGATGCCCAGGGCTCTGACACTCGCCGAGATTGCGGAAATCCAAGACAAGTATGTCGATGCCGCGCTCCGAGTCCGGAAGGCTGGCTTCGACATGGTTGAATTGCACGGAGGGACCGGGTATTTGCTTGCCCAGTTCGTGTCGCCAAGAACCAACAAGAGGCAGGACGAGTACGGGGGCCCCTTGGAGAATCGTCAGAGATTTGCCTTGGAGGTCGTCTCCAAGGTGAAGCACGCGGTCGGCTCGTTTCCCGTCGGATACCGTTTCCTGGCTGACGAATGGTTGCCGGACGGTTTGAAGTTGCAGGAATCCACGCTCGTAGCCCGATCCCTCGCTGATGCCGGCGTTGCTTACCTCTCCGTCATGGGCGGCACGTATGAGTCCTTCATCTTGCCCGAGATTGTGGAAATGTCAGCAAAACCGGGTTACATGGTCGACCTTGCAGCAGCGATCAAGAACGCGGTCGATGTCCCTGTCATAACCGCGGGTCTCATTGTCACTGGAGAGTTGGCGGAACAGATACTCGCGCAGGGAAAAGCAGATCTCATCGGACTTGCACGGGTGCTCTGGACAGATCCCGCTTGGCCTCGGAAGGTCATGGAGGGCAGGGAGAACGAGATATTGCAGTGCGATTCATGTAATGCCTGTACGAAAATCGTCATGAAGGGTAAGCCCGCTTTCTGTGTTCGGTGGCCCATCGAGGAACGGCGCGCCTGGCGGCAGAAGTTTGTCTGACGAGAGCTGCTCATTTCCACCTTGCTTGGATTGGTTCGTCCTTTCGTTGTCAACTCGAGGTCGGACTTCCTAATATGGTAAAAGAGCAATTAGCTATTAAAAAATGACCGGTTATGTTTTAATAGGGACGGATCTTATTAAAGACCTCTTTCATAGGGGAGCCAGACCATGAACCGGGGTCTGCAGGGAAGACTCGTACGACAAACCGCCGGTTCGGAAGCCTTCGAAGCTTTTGTCCCGTTTGCTCTGCCGCCGAGCCCACCCCTGGACATTGATCTGGATCTTCTAGAGAAGGCCAACCGGCAGATAGGCCCTATACGACCGTAATCCGACCGGTCCAGGTGGAGAAACCGTCCCTTGTAGCGAGTGAGGTAATATCGACCCTGTTATTTGAGAACTCGCCCGTTGGATGCCTCGACGCTCCTTTCAACCTCATCCTTGATTTCCGGCGGTATGGAAGGTCTTTTTGCCATTTCCAACGCCCCCAAGTCCGGTTCCATTCATGGGGATCATGCCTTATCACAAAAGGAGACATCCGAACAGGGACGATTCTCCCGCGCGCAGAAGACGATGAACACACAGGAAGGTTATCTCTTGCCGAATCCCTTACTCCAAAAAATGGAAGATGTTACGATAAGGCGCATTAGCAAGGGGCTTTTGGTATGATGATCAGACCCATACGGACCGAAGAAGATTTGCAAGCAGCCTTCAGTAGGATTGACGAGATTTTCCGGGCCGAAGCCGGTACGCCGGAAGACGACGAGCTTGAGATCCGTGTTACTCTAGTGGAGAAGTACAAGGAGGAGCACTTTCCCGTCGGGATGCCCCACCCGGTAGAGGCTATCAAGATTCGGATTGAAGATCTTGGAATTTCCCGGAAGGGAACTTATGGAGAATCTGGGTAAGAGCCGAACCACAGGTTGAAATCCCGCGTCTCGCGGGACTACTGTGGGTGCGCTCCTTCAGAGCGCAAGTCCTCCAAAATGAGCCCTGGCAGAATACGTAGACGCATTTGTGAAGTCCTATACCAAGCCCCCCGGCAACTTCTGCCTCCTGCCTCTCGCCCTATGCCCCCCTGTTTCCTGACGAATCCTCTGCCCTTGACTTAAGTCAAGGATGTTCTGGAAAACTGTCGGTAGTTTTGAGTAGATCCCTTGGTCCGTCACACGCACCGGAGAAAGGGTTGCCTGATGCCGACATGCCGCAGTGCCAAGATGAAAGGAACAGCCAAGATCCCCCCAGGGGAATCAGCCCGGGAGGTGGTTGCATGTATGGATCGACTTTTGGATGAATTCAGCCAGAGACTCCAGGAAGGAGGGGCCGAATTGAAGATGGCATCGTTTGAGGACGTGTAGGAGATATCAATGAGTTAAGAGGTCCATATGGTCAGTCTGGCAAGACTCATGAGAAAAAGCCTGATCGCAGTCATTACCATCGCTGTCGCGGCC
>Ga0067045_1003555_pt1 | contig 30477 bp, 36 predicted proteins | sample TerdegcTABiofilm_FD_59184 | JGI IMG/M metagenome (GOLD analysis project Ga0067045, IMG submission 59184) | Combined Assembly of (Gp0054472, Gp0054536) Wastewater bioreactor microbial communities from Singapore -Terephthalate degrading...
GATGATATTACTTTCGCCCAGCATGCGGAGAAAAGTAATATATATCGAATGCCCAATTGTATAATTCAGGAGTGAGGGATAATGCTGAGCAAAGGAGAAAAAGGAATTATTTTTCTCCTGGCGAACAACAGGTAGTGATCCAAAAATGGGTTGGAGTTTTTTGGTCCTCTCTTGTGGATAGCGACCATACGGACATGCTCCACTCACGATCATCCTAAGAAAATCAACATCCTGATAACGCTAAGTTTCGTGTAGGTCAAAATTCAAACCTATAACTGATTCACGACAAAATTTGTTGTCATCCTAATATATTGTTGTGGGGATAACAGATGATGGATGAAAAGGGTACAACCGAACCGCCAAAGACTGGTATGGAGCATAAAATGCATAGCATGAAAGTGGGCCAGAAGATGGGTGAAGCAGGTGACGGACATAAGATGCACGATATGGACACAGGCCTGCAACCGATCGAACCTCATAGGACACATCGTGGCAGGCATGAAGGCCATGTAACTGAGGATTTCAAAAGACGATTTTTAATATCTCTGATGGTTACCATACCAATACTCGCTCTCTCAACTTTTATTCAGGTAGCTTGTTTCGGTTTACGTTAGAGTTTCCTGGCTCCATCTATGTTTTATTTCTGTTATCCACCTTTGTTTACTTCTATGGAGGTTACCCCTTCATTAAGGGATTTTTCAAAGAAATTAAAGAGAATAACATAGGAATGATGACACTGATCGCCATAGCTATCAGTGCAGCATATTTTTATAGTTCAGCTGTGGTCTTTGGTCTTAAAGGTGAAGTCTTTTTCTGGGAATTGGTCACTCTTATCGATATCATGCTTCTCGGCCACTGGATCGAGATGCGATCGGTATTAGGAGCTTCCAGAGCTCTGGAAGAGCTTGTCAAGATCATGCCGTCGGAAGCTCATTTGATAAAAGATGGCCGGACGTTGGACGTCAAAGTCGATACCCTGAAGCCCGGTGACATAGTCCTTGTCAAGCCCGGCGAGAAGGTGCCTGTCGATGGATCTGTAATCGAAGGGGAGACAAGTGTCAACGAATCGATGCTAACAGGCGAATCCAAGCCAGTTGCTAAGAAACTGAACGACAATGTGATAGGCGGTTCGATCAACGGGGAAGGCTCAATATCCGTAGAAGTCAAGAAGATTGGATCCGAGACTTACCTCAGTCAGGTCATCGAATTGGTCAGGCAGGCCCAGGAAAGCAAATCAAAGACCCAGGATCTGGCTGATAATGCTGCCCGCTGGCTTACGATAATATCCTTGAGCGTTGGAGCCATTACTCTTGTAGCCTGGCTTTACTTTGGCAGGGACGCGGCGTTCGCCGTCGAGAGGGCAGTGACTGTTATGGTCATATCCTGTCCTCATGCTCTGGGACTGGCAGTTCCTCTTGTGGTCGCGGTTTCTACTTCATTGGCTGCCAAAGCTGGCCTTTTGATCCGGGATAGATCCGCTTTTGAGCAAGCCAGGGACCTGCAGGCAGTGGTATTCGATAAGACTGGAACTCTGACGGAAGGCAAATTTGGCGTAACTGATGTCGTAGCCCTGGCCGAGCTGGATGAAGCTGGAATCTTGAGAATGACCGCATCCCTGGAAGCCAGTTCGGAACATCCCATTGCTGCCGGGATTGTTAACAGCTCCAAAGAGAAAGGAGTCGAGCTGATTCATATCCATGAGTTCAAGGCTATACCCGGAAAGGGAATTGAAGGCCGGGCAGAAGGAAAGATCTGGATGGTAGTGAGCCCCGGATATTTGAAAGAGAACAGGATTGATCTTCGGGACAAGAGGCTGGAGAAGCTGGCCCAGCAGGGCAAAACAGTCGTCTTCTTGCTGGAAGAAAATAGACCAGTCGGTGCCATAGCCCTTGCCGACATAATAAGAAAGGAATCCCGGGAGGCAATCGACAAGCTAAAATCGATGAATATCAAGTGCATGATGCTCACGGGAGACAACCGTTTCGTGGCCCGGTGGGTGGCGGAGGATCTGGGATTAGACGATTTCTTTGCTGAAGTATTGCCTCACGAAAAGGCCCAAACCATAAAAAATGTTCAGAAAGAATATGTCGTGGCCATGGTTGGGGACGGAGTCAATGATGCTCCTGCCTTAGTGCAGGCTGATGTAGGAATTGCCATCGGAGCTGGAACAGACGTAGCCGTTGAGTCGGCAGACATCGTTCTGGTCAGGAACGATCCCAGGGATGTGGCGAGCATCGTCAGCTTATCCAGGAAAACCTACACAAAGATGTCCCAGAACCTGTTATGGGCGACGGGCTACAACGCCTTAGCCATTCCCCTCGCAGCGGGCATCCTCTATGGCTACGGAATAATTCTCAGCCCAGCCATCGGCGCAATACTCATGAGCGCCAGCACGGTTATTGTGGCCGTCAATGCCAGGCTTCTAAAAATGTAGCCTGAGGAGGCTGTTTATCCCAGTAGATAAGAGAATCGAGCTCCAAATCTCCAGCCACCTTTATGAGATAACTGTAGAGTCCTAAAAGCTTGGCATTTATATACTCAGGCACTTTCCAAGGGCATGGGCAAAGGCAGAAAGAATAAAGTTTTAAAGCTGACTGCTGCCAAAGTTAATTACATAATCCGCGCAAAAACCGAATAATATCAGCTCTAAAATCATTGCGGCTGAGATGAAGGTTGGCATCCGAACAGTAAATCGCGTCTGGAGTTACTGGATGAAGAACAAGAAGCCGTGGGCTCCGAAGAAATTTGGCCAAAGAATAGTCTTGGCGAACCAGATATTCAATTAATCCTGAAAATCCACAAAGAGCAAAATACATACACCAGAGGATGCATTCTGGTCGAGATTGCCAAATGGTTGCAAGCTGAACTTATTCCTGTCCTGAATGGAGAGCGATTTATATGCAACGACGTAAATTAAAAGGAAATCGCGGGGTATATAAATGCCATACTTTCGGGACTCTACACGTAGTCCTCCGTCCGGATGATGAGGTACATTCGTGGCCTTCGTGCCAGCTATTCCAGGGTGCCATGCCTTGGGGACAAACTCCCGAAGAGGCACAAGCTGAGCTGCTCGATGTCTTCGATATGATATGAGAAAACGTAGACTTCATCTATCTTACGACATATTATAGATGCCTTCACGCAGTAAGAAGGGAAGAAGAATGGTCAGATTGCAGAAAGAGAGTATCTGGCAAAGGCGCTGTGGGTGCCGATCGATGTGTGTTCGGCTGACGAGCCCGGAGCGAAGGGCAAGAGCCACCAGGCAGAACCTGGGAGGCCGGCGATATGGATTGAGTGAATGAGCATGATGTTCGCGGACTTGGACAGGTCCAGAGGGGCTCAGTTTGGCTGTGAGGCTTATGAGAAAGCTGATAGTAGTGAGGATTGTACATACGCCATCTGACATGGGATCTATGAAGGAGGGCCTGGAAAGAGATGGTGTCGGCAAGATCGGTAGGCAGAGATGGGAGGAGAACCAGAGGCGAATCGAACGTTTCTGGGAGGACGTTGAGAAGGAGGTGATGGCACAAGGCCTGGATCCTTCCAAGCTTCGGATCTACCAGGACGGCCTGCCATGTGCAGGCGAGCTGGGGGAGAAGATCGTGAAAGAGACTGCCTCGAAGGGCAGTAAGAACTACCAGATCATCGAGAGGCTGATGGCGAAGGGTGCCAGAATAGAGGCGACTGAGAGTCCAGATCTTCTGAGGCAGGAGTACAGCTACATCAAGGCTCTTATGGAGGCTAAGACCGAAGTGGAGAGAAGAGGCGCCGAGGCCAGGTACAATCAGGTCAAGGATCGGCTGTTGGAGGAACGCGATGCCTTCATCGCCAAGTCGATCGACTCTACCCTCCAGGAGGGCGAGACAGGGCTGCTCTTCATTGGGGCCTCCCACAATGTTCTACCCCGGATTCCGAAGGAGATTGAGGTAAAGTGCCTCGATTGAGCCGCAAGATTTAGAAGGCGATCTATTAAATTAAGCATCAGTGGTCATAAGATCATTATAATTCTCTGCTCTGAGCCTCAAGACGCGATCAAGAGCCACCCTCAGCTCCTCCGTCTCGGTGAGGCGGATCCGGGCCGAGCCGCCGGAGTAAATCAGGTCCAGCTCTGAGCACCCTTCAGACTCATCCGCCTCCAGGAGGCAGATCTCTCGTAGGGGCACCTCGAAGACTACCTCACACGGCGACCTCCTCCACAGGATGAGTCTCTTGCTTGTTAGGTGCCAGACTCCGGGAAGCCAGGAGCTCAAAGCCCCCTGGCTCTGCAGGTATCCGAAGGCCCTGAAGAGGACCTCCTCATCCTCTGCAAGGGGAAGCTCCTCCCTCTGGGCGCTCTCCCTGCTGCTCCTGTCCCAGTCCTCCATAATTCCGTATTTCAGCATCGTTTCCATGCTTGCCAGCGCCGCCCTCAGGTTCAGGCCGATCAGGGGAATGCCTGCCACTGATATGATCAGGTCGGCGCTGAGGACTGCGCCCTTTTCGAGAAGCCTGTCCAGGACCTCGACAAGACAGCTCTCCCTCTCAGGCTTCACACAGTCACCCGATTCATTTAGTCTCCATCTTCATGCCGCATCACCGAGCTTCACGAAGCTGAAGGGAGCCCACGGGCCGGTGAACCTGACAGCGAAGCCGCTCAATGCATTAATCTCCTCCAGAACATCGCCTAGCTTGTTCACACTATCAGTGTGGACAAGACAGGAATACGATCCAATAAGCCTCTTGTCTCTGTATTTCTCAGGGGGCTGCGATCGTTTGGTCTCGACCTTCGCCTCGTCTGCTAGCGACTTGATCTGTGAGATGGCCCGATCAACCTGCCTGCGCGCCTCGGAAGCGACGATCTCCTTCAGCTTCTGATCCAGAGTCCTCTTCAGCATGTAAGCCCTGCCCTTCGGCTCTTTCTCGATCCTGCTTGCAAGCTCTCTCAGCTCCTGGTTTTCCCGCAATGCCTCCTCAGCGAGCTGATCGTAGTCGTAGTAGATCTCAACTGAGTACTCTGCCCTGCCCTCGACTCGCTGCAGCTCGCTTGCGAGGCGGTCATAGTTCCTGCATAGCCAACCCTCGATCGTAGAATCGTCTCCCCTCACTATTACGTCAAAGGAGAAGGGAAGGACTGTCCCGAAGAGCTTCATTGCCTGGTCTATCACGTAGCTGTGCTCCAGGATCCAGCCCTCTGCCAATGCTCTGTCCCTCGTCTCGTATGGCCTAGGCTCGCACGAGTGTACCACTGCAGAAATACTTTTGAAAGGTATGGTGTAGACAGCGCTCTCATCGATCCCGATATTTCCTATGCTCTGCTTCTCTCTCGTGGAGGCGATGGCGTATAGGTACCTGGCCTTTGCGACCCTGGGGCCTTCGGTCATGGTCCAGCCTCCTTTACCCATTCCTCTGGGTCCAGAAACTTGTCCACCAGATCCTCAGCAACCTGGTCGAGACTGTCCCTGAGGTTCTCCACGGAGTCCTCGATGCCGTTGTCGATCTTGATTTTCTCAAGGGCTTCCTGCAGCTCAGAGAGTGACTCGCCCAGGCGCTCCACCTCTGCATCGCTGAGGCTTCCGCTCTCCATCCTCCTCAGGGCCTGGCGCTCCAAAAGCTCCTGCACGATCTCCACCAGGGCGACGACGAGGCCCAGCAGCCCATCCTTCAGGTTCTCTTCATCCAGGTTGATGGTCATCTTCCTGCGGCTCCGGATTCATTCTACTTCAGTCTGATCTGGAGTATGCCGTTCTTGAAGCTACGCTCGACGATGGATTTTGCTGTACGGGGCAGTGTTACCTTCTTGCTGAACTGGCCTGCTGAGATCTCCAGAGCATCTCGATCTAGGAAGAGCCTCAGCTCCTCCTCAGAGACGCCTGGAAGCTCTGCGATGACCGTTATCCCATCCTTTCCCTCCAGCACATCCACAATCGGATCTCGCGTAGGCCCAGTCCGTGGCAGCCGGACGCTCTCAGTGCGGGGCTGGCCGCGCCTGATAGGCCTGGTGGAGACTTGGTAGTCTATCACAGGCTTGCTGGACCACCCCACATCAATCCTGTGGCGTATCTCAGCGTCGGTCTCGGCTATCCTCTGTCTGAACTCGGGGGAAGATCCTTCGAGGGCCTTTATGATGCCTCCGAGACCTGGAATGAACTGCCCTACCACGCTCTCCACGATTCTCTCCCCCGAGACGCCCTCGGCTGGCCTCCTGGATTCCTTTTCCAGCTCATCGATCTTCTTCTCCAGGAGGGCTATCCTCTCTTCTAATCTCTTGCTCTCCTCCTTGTCGCTCTCTTCCCCCTTGTCCCCTTTCTCAGGCGCCATGCCATCTTCCCCTGCATTCTTGCCCTCGTCTTTCTCCTCTGGTTCCTTCGCCATCGTCTCCTCCAAAAGATCTTGACTCACGAGACTTATTTCATGAGATTCGCCCCATGGGATCATTCATAGCCGTGGGAGTTAGGCTCTATCATCGGCAGCCTGCGCTCCATGCTCTGCCAGCCACAGACGGGACAGCCATCCTTGATCAAAAGCTCCTCGTCTCTTCTGTTTCCACACTCAGGGCAGTACGCCTTGGGCCTTTCCAGATCCTTCCAGCCCGGTGCATTCATGTTCGTGCCTGAGGGAAGCTCAAGGCCATATCTCGCCGCAGTCTCGAAGGATGCCAACGTCGCCCTGATCTTTATTCCGAGAAGCTCAGTTCCCGCCACTGAGACTGCTATGTCCGCGTTGATGACGAGCCCCTTGTCCAGGATCCTCTCAATCACATCAGCAAGGTTGCTGGTTCTTCTCGGCCCAAACTCCGTCATTCTCTCAATCCCGCCTGCCGCTATCTCGGCCTGCTATCTTGGCCTTCAGCCTTCTCTTGTGAGCCAGAATCTTCATCATGTGAAGGCGCTTCTGCTCTCTCTGGAGCCTCTGCACCCGCGTCCTCTGAGAGTGCCAGTTGCACTTCATGTTGAGGTTCTTCTCCTTTGATGAATCGCTCCATGCCCTTTTGGCCGCCCTCAGCTGAGGGTTGACTTCATCCCTGATCTTTCTCTTGTGAGCTGTCACAACGGCATGCTGCCTCCTCCTATTCTCGATGAGCTTCTTGCACCAGTCGAGCCATTCCTTAACCCCCGAGACCGGCAATCCTTCTTCTTCGTGCCTCTCGCTTGAATCCGTTCCTCAATCCTATCTTGATCACAAGATCGTAAACTGCTCTGGAGAAGAGAGGACCCTCCAGGGTTCCGGAGAGCTCTCGTTCTTCCTCATTCGTCTCATCCATCTCCTGCAAGATCTGCAGAGCCCTCCCCATCCACTGGACAAGCCCGTCCCCCTTGAGGGCAATCCCCTTCTCTCTCATCTCCCTCCGAGAATGTCCATCCTGGTCCCGAGGTTCATCTCCCCTGCCTTTTCGGCCATCCTCAGCTTGTGCATCAGCTTTGAGCTTCTACGCTCGTACTCTTCCCTTGTCAGCTCCCCGAACTCATAGAGCAGACGCGTCTCTTTTATCTGGTTCTTGATATTCTCGGGATTGTAAAGCTCCTTGTGGGCGAATCTCTGAATCTGCTCCAGCGTCCAGATCAGATCAAGGCCAGGCAGGGAGATGCCCAAAGATCTGATGAGAAGATCGTCCAGGAAGAACATCTATCTGAACCCCTTGCGCTTCTTTCCCAGGATGTGGATGTCCACAAAGTTGTAGGCAGGCCACGGCCCCGAGTACTGCACCTTTGCATCTTCGTACTTGGATGCAAGGCCGCTCACTTTACCTGAGAATTCCTCGATCCTCGCCCTCTCTACAAGAAAGGCCGCGTTGAACACAAGGCGATCGCTGAAGAGCTTGAGGTCTTTTCTGTCTGACGCTGAGGCATCGAGGCCCTCGATGAAGTCCGACCTGCACTCTGCCCTTCTCTTCTCATCCCATGCCTCGATCTCTCTCGGCAGAAAGACCTTGATACCCAGCTCGACTCGACCATCTACGACGCCAAAGGCTTCTTGCATCGCCTGGTAGCCTGCCCCCATGGCGATCTGGAGGAGCTTGCGGCTCTTGAAGACCATGCCATAGGCCACGGGCAGGACGCTGTGCTCCTGCATGACCCTCTCTACTACCTTTCTGTGGACCTCGACCTCATCCTCTCCGACTGAGTACTCCCTAACGACTGCATCGCTGACGACTGGAGACAGGTCTCTGTAGTCCAATGTGTAAACCTTCTCCCCCTCAAACCCCAGATCTCCGAAGCTCTCCTGCTCCGAAGGGCGGCGGATGACACAGTAGACGTACTTCCCCTTGCCCTCCTGGGGCCGCCTATCTCTCTGCACGATCCGCCTTATCAAGAGGCTACACCTCTTCGGCTACAGTCTCCATGTCCGACCTGCGGCGCAGCATGATCCTCTTGTAGCTCAGAAGCTCGCCATCGAGATCGAACATCATCTCGTACCTTCCTAGAATGTCCTGCGTATCGGGAATGGACTTTCGCTCCACCAGCTCCACCTCAGCGAGCCACCCATCTGGTTCCCTGTTGAGAGATACTATGGCATCGAGCTTCTTCTTCAGCAGGGCCTCAGCGGTCATGCTAGCCTTCTCGTAGATCCTCTGAATTCCGGGTTTATCTGTCGTATCAGCCATATAAAATCACCTGATTCTGAAAAGTTCGCCCTCAATGGTAGTATATGGCAAGCTCACCGTCTGAGAGAACAGCCTCAACGATCCGGCCCTTCCACTCATCCACTCTCTCTTTCAACTTGTAATCACTGACGTCTTCCGCTATCCTGTAGTATTTGAGAAATGCGGCCAATCTCCGTCTCCTGGCCTTTGCGGCATCAGCGCCAAGGGCATGATCTTCAAAGGTCCCATCAGGCTTGAGGCAGAAGTAGAAGGTGGCTCCCACTTGCCTTCCATCCCTCGTCCTGGCCTTCACTATCAAAGCATCAGTCTCATTGAACCTCAGTCCGCCAGGCTTTTTGCGAAAGATATCACCTACCTTCCGGACTTCTGCAGCCTCTATCACTGCTTCAATTCGATCCATGACTGCATCATCATCCCAGTTGGGCTATCGAATCCAAGACCAGCCGCTTCTTTTCCGCCATGTCCTTTGGCGAGCTGGTCTTGTTGGCTATAACATCGATGCAGAGCTGCTCGAAATCTATCTTCCCGTGACCGTTCAGGGTCTTCAACCCCTTTGCGATCATGATGCAGGCCCTGGTACCAGGCTTCTGGGCATCGGGCAGCTTCTCCCTAATCGAGCGCACAACGCTCGCTATCCTCTCAGCCTTGGCCTTCGTGATGCCCGTGTGTTCCATCACTATCTGGACCTCTGTCTCGTAGCTGTAGTAATCTGTGTAGATCCCCACCATCCTGTCGAGAAGCGCATCCTGGGGCCTGTGAATCCCTGCGTACTCTATGGAATTGCTGGTGAGAATTGCCTTGAACTCGGGATGGACCTTGATGTACCTCTCCTCCCCGAACTTCGTGGGAAGCTCGAGTATTCTCTCCTCAAAGACGGAGAGCAAGATGTTGTTTGAGGCGGGTTTGGTTCTGGAGAACTCGTTGTAGATCAGTGTGTAGCCGTACTTGCAGGCTAAGGAGAGAGGGTTGTCCACCCACTCGATCTTCATCACGTCCTTGCTCTTGAAGACGTTGTGGATGTATTTGTCTCGCACGCTCTCGTTCTGGATCTGAGAGTAGCCGCCGATCAGGTCGGTCGTGGTTATCGACTCGTCTCCGTTTATCCAGACGATCGGCCGCCCAAGCTCGCTGGCCACATGGATGGCGAGGCTTGTCTTACCGCAGCCGGTCGGCCCGATGAGATGTACAGGGTAGCCTGCCTGAAGCCAGAGCATCATCCTGTTCTCGACCTCTTTCACCTCGGGTGTGCTGATGAAGTGGTTGGCCTCGGGCTTGAGATAAGCCTCCTCTATGGCCTTTCGCTTAGCCTCCTCAGTGAGCAACTCACCGCAGCCCTCTGCAGCAGATACATGGGGTCTGATAGTAACCTGAACATCGGGCTGTGAAAAATCAGCTGCAGCCCTTCGATCCTTCTCAGACTCTCGCTTCTCAGAGGCCGTTTGGTGAACAGATTCGCCCCTCACCCTCCTCGGGTGCGAAACAATGTACTTCATCCCTGACATCTCCTGCAAATTAGGCGATTTTTTATAAGATATTACTGATTATTATATTTTTAATAAATAAAATATCTACTAGGGGTTTACCCATAGTAGAAATCTTTTATATAGTTCTGCAAGTCTTGCCCTTGGTACCTGCGGATCTCTTCCTGGAAGGAGTTGGCCCTGCCTATCAGCTCCCTGGTTGCAGAGTCGATCCTTGAGATGGCTGCCTGGTTCTCTTTGATCTGGGCGTCCACGCTGTTCCTGAAACTGCTTAGACCATTTTGAAGGTTCTTGTAGCCCTCTTCTCTGATCCTCTTTCCGGCTCTCTGAAGCTCTTTTCGACATAGTCTCCGTGGAAGACCGGATCTCCCTCGCACCGGAGTTGAACTTGGCTATGGCGTCCCTGTTCTCTCTGATCTGGTCGTCGGTTGCCCGTCTGAACTCAGTGAGGCCTGCGTTGAGCCTCTGCTGACCATCCTCCAACATCTTGCGGGCTTCTGAATGCATCTCTTTAGACATCTTGCCCACTGACGATTGGAACTCCTTGACGCTCTTCGTCATCTCCTTGATTCCCTCTTCCCTGATGCTTCTGCCAGCCTTTTGAAGCTCTCTGGACTTGTTATCGATGGCTGCGGCCTTGGCCATCACTCCCCTTTTGCCCACACTTGGCTGCCCCTCTTTGGGTTTTGGCTTCTCGGCAGCTATGGTCTGTTTAGGGGTGGCTTCTTTGGAGCCCTCCTGTGCTGCAGGCTGTGACATCTCTTTCTGCTTCTTTGCTGCTTCCAGGATGGCCTCGGCCAGCTGGGCCTTGGGCCCGCCGAAGGTCTGGACGCCGTACTTCAGAGCCATCTCTTCCAGCTCTCTCCGGGTATGCTTGGTCACCAGCTCGTCGAAAGTCTCTTCCATGGCTCCTCCAAAAATAAGTTAGGGGAGACCTGCTGTTCAGGCAGGAACTCCTGGAGTGGCGCCAATGGCAGCCTGCTCGATCTTGGCCATCTCCTCAGAGTAGTGGAGGAAGGTGTCGACCGATGCCACGACGACTCTCGACTCGACCGTCAGGATCTCGATGCCAACGAGGCTGACCCTCGCCCAGACATCGACCACGATTCCCTTGTCGAGAATCCGATCAAGGACCTCGGCAAGGCTTGATGCGTCCGGTGTTGCTGTTACCATTCTCTTTCCCTCCTTTGTCTATCATCCTACGCTGGAACCTTCGGGGTTGCGCCAATGGCAGCCTGCTCGATCTTGGCCATCTCCTCAGAGTAGTGGAGGAAGGTGTCGACCGATGCCACGACGACCCTTGACTCGACCGTCAGGATCTCGATGCCAACGAGGCTGACCCTCGCCCAGACATCGACCACGATTCCCTTGTCGAGAATCCGATCAAGGACCTCGGCAAGGCTTGATGCGTCCGGTGTTGCTGTTACCATTTTGTTTACCACCTAATATCTGTTTGAAGCTCGATTAAGCCCGAACCTCAGGAGCTGCTCCCACTGCTGCTTGCTCGATCTTGGCCATCTCCTCAGAGTAGTGGAGGAAGGTGTCGACCGATGCCACGACGACCCTTGACTCGACCGTCAGGATCTCGATGCCAACGAGGCTGACCCTCGCCCAGACATCGACCACAATTCCCTTGTCGAGAATCCGATCAAGGACCTCGGCAAGGCTTGATGCGTCCGGTGTTGCTGTTACCATCACATTTCACCTCCTGAAACCTGTTTCCTGAGATCTCGAGGAATATGATTCTCCAGAGAGCGCCTGGAATCGTGCATTTGCTTTTCATTGAACTCCTTGCAAAGATCGACAACCTTCGCTATATAGCGTCAATGCAAGGTCCCTCCTGCCTGATTGAATATGATTATGTTAAATACGATTATTTTTAACTTTAATTATTTTAATTTATTACTATCTTTAATTTATTACTATTTTTAGATTTAACGTCTCGGAACTTATTACAAATTTTTATTGGCAATTTTACTGGGTTTATTGTTCATCTTGTGCTTGACTTCCCCTTTCAACTGTACCAAAGGACAAAGCGGGCAGATAGAGGAGGCCGCCCATGCTGCCCGCCCAGATCCCTGTGTGTCTGACACCACCGACTTCAGATCTTCGACTTACTCTTCCCGGTACGATCTCCCAAGAACTCCATCGCACCACATGCCAATTGCATCTTTTAGCTAAAATAACCTTTCATTTTTCGAATATAATTTCAAATGTAGTTTTGGATTTTGTTTCGAAATTTGAGGTTTAGTAAGGATTAAGTGCTATGAAAATAAGATTAAGTAATTATTCTAAGTAGGTACTTATTATAAGTAGCAGTAATTCGAAACCATCAAAGTGAAGGGTAGACATGAGGCTTCTCGTGGTGGATGATGCACCGTGCATGCTCAAGGCGTTCAGAGATATTCTGGAAGCAAGCGAATACGAAGTCTTCGAGGCCACCAACGGAGAAGAAGCGCTGGCCGTATATTCAGAGGTGAAGCCAGACATAGTCCTCATGGATATACTGATGCCCAAGCTCGATGGAGTTACAGCGACCAAGAAGATCCTTGAGCGAGATCCTTCGGCGAAGATCATCGTCGTATCCGCCATGGGAAAGAGCGGCCTGGAAAAGGAGTGCATGGAGGCTGGAGTCAAGGATTTCATCCTGAAACCCTTCAAGATCCAAGAGCTGCTTGCCTCTATTAAATCTCTGGCGAGAGGGTAGCAATATGAGCGACAAAACCATGATGGGAATCGAGGCAGTCAGGGGCTATCAGGAAGACATCATAGAGGCGATACCTAGCACTATCATAGTCGTCAACAGGAACTTAGAGATTCTTTACGCGAACAGGAACTATTATGTGAAGTCGGGCAAGAGAGATCGGAACGTCATTGGCGAGCGGCTCTCCCGGGCTTTTCCGCAGATGCTGATAGAGAAGACCAGGATCGATGATAAGATCAGAGAGGTTTTCCTGAGGGGCGAGCCCTTTGATGGCGATCAGCTCAGGTATCCTGGAGGCATGTTCTACTTCTATAAAATATACCCTCTGAAGGAGGGTGGAGAGGCCATCAGCAAGGTGGTGATCTTCATGGAGAACATCACAGAGCTCACAAGGCTCGAAGAGGAGCTGAGGGAATCATATGTCAAGCTGGAGAATGCCTATGAGGACCTCAAGGAGAACGACAAGGTGAAGTCGGAGTTCATATCCACAGCGTCACACGAGCTGCGGACTCCCCTTACAGTGATAAACAGCTACATCGAGATGTTCGAGGAAGGAATGCTCGGAGATCTGAACGAGGCCCAGCGCGAAAAGATCCAAATCATTCGCTCTCAGACGGATCACATGATAAGGCTGGTCGAGGATATGCTTGACGCCTCGAGGCTTGAGTCAAAGAAGTTCAAAGCCAATAAGAGCCCCATGAGACTTGAGGAGATCGCAAGAAACGCACTCGATGAATTGAGCAGGCTGGCAGGGCTAAAGGAGCACACCATGTCCCTGAAGATAAATGGGTCCCTCCCTGAAATCGGAGGAGATGAGAGGCGGATCAAGCAGGTCTTCAATAACCTTCTGACGAACGCCATCAAGTACACCCCAGAGAAGGGGGTGATCGATGTGACCATAGAAGATGAACCCATGCAGGTGAAGGTCTCCATAACAGATAACGGCATCGGGATAGCAAAGAAAGATCAGGAGAAGATCTTCCAGAAGTTCTTCACTGGAAGCGGAAGCTCTCTGACCAGGGAGTCAGGGAGGATGGGCCTTGGTCTCGCCATAGCAAAAGGCATAGTGGAGGCTCACAACGGCCACATCTGGGTGGAGAGCATGCCGGGTGAGGGAAGCACCTTCACCTTCACGTTGCCCAAATATGATTGGAATTAAAGAGATCTTTCGCATTGCGAGAAGGACTCCAAGGGTCGTGCCTGCCACAGAGCCGCTCAACCACGTAATCCGTCGTGATCTCATGAGGGGATCGAGTTACCTCGTGAAGGAGCAGAGGGCGGAGTTGTGCTTTGAGATCTTTGTCTCTCTTGTCAAAGGAAGATGCACGAACTGTCAACACCTCGATGCCTTTCCCTGTGAGAGCATAGGCTGTGAGAGATGCACGTTGCCATGTACCTGCAAAGAATGCAAGAACTTCAGAGCACAGGGACTCTGTTTCACGATAAACTCACCCATGGAGGTAAGATTGCGGTATGCTCTTCAGACAACCCTCATATTTTGGATAAGCAGCCACGGCCCTGAGAACGTAAGCCCGACGAACTTGGAGATGATCGCGAACATCATAAGCAAGTTTCTGAAAAAGAGCAGAAACCCTGTGGTTCTTTTAGACGGAATAGAGCATATGATACTATCTAATGGCTCTGTCCCTGTTTTGAGGTTCCTTCGCGATGTCGAAGAGAAAATCACCATGTACAACGCGATATTCATCTTGCCCATTAACCCGAAAGCTGTGGGAGAAAAAGAGCTTGCTCTGATGGAGAGGACCATGAAAGAGATAGACGCGAAGGATGAAGAATACGAATGGTTGAACGGAGGTGTAAATACAGAGGACGAATTTAATATGTTTATGCAAAGAGTAGCCTAACGAGGGATTGCGTTCACTAAAAAATCCATGGAGTGTGTGTTTTGTGCCCGAGGAATCGTTATTCATCCAGAAGGATATTGATGTAGAAAAGCATGGTTCAGATAATCCCTTTATTCATGAATATATGGACTATGTCGATAAAATAGTTAGAATAAATAGAGATGTATTTATACTATCCTTGCTCCAAGAGAGAGAGGCGTGTGGCTATGAATTGATAAAAAAAATCTTTTTGAAGTGGGATGTTCTTCTCAGCCAGGGAACTGTGTATCCCGTCTTGTATTCTTTTGAGGACGAAGGTACACTTCGCGCAGAATATGGTAGAGGAGATATGAGAACCAAGATATACTCTCTAACCCCCGTGGGCCGGAAAGTTGCGCAGAAGAAGGTAGAGGATTTCATCAAGGCAATGGAATATATACACTACCGGATGAAAAGGTGATGGCTATGTTCAGGGAGGCCATCGACGGTCTTGAAAATCTCCTGGATAGCGAGATTCCTAAGGGCTCAGTCATAGTGGTGACTGGAGCTGAGGGCACTCTGAAGTCTGGCCTTGTGTTCAGGCTGGTCTCAAGCGCCTTGGCTGCCAGCGGCGAACATGGTCTCTATATGACGTTGGATCAGAGCAAGGAGAGTCATCTCCAGAACATGGAAAGCCTAGGTCTGGAAAAGAATGAATCGCTTCACATCTTTGATTATCATGATATGCGAAGGGAATGGAAGAATGGCGAACTTGACATGATTAGAATAAATGAGGAGATCATCGATTTCTACAAAGAGAAGTACGACAACTTGACTCTCTTTGCCCTGGACTCTCTCGAATCCCTTTACTCTCTGTCGGAGAAGGCTCCTATGAGGAAAAACATATACCAATTCTTCTCGAAGCTTAGAGACGATGGTTTGACATCTTTTCTGATCAGAGAAGCCCCTCGCTCTGAGATCCTCGTGAATCGGATACGCCACGAGCATTTTCTCGCAGACGGCGTGATCGAGCTGGGAGTTATCGAGGGCAAAGGTGGCATCAAGAGATACATCCAGATCACCAAGATGCGAGCAACAAAACACGCCCTAGATAAACACCAGCTTATGGTCGACGAGGATGGGCTTCATATATTAGGACCGATATATGGATAAAATAAAAAATCATTTTATATATTCTACGCCCTATTTATAGAAAAGCAGGCAGAAGACCCCCTTCGGGGATGAATGCCACACGATCCTCAGTCACTTTCGCTTCGCGACAGCCAACTATACATGTCATTGAACCAATCTCCTTACAGGCGTTAACCTTCAGACTCGCTTGGTCGGGAGTACAAGTCAGTTGTCTGTATCATGTGCCCCGTAAAGTCGAACTTGGATTGAGCAACAACGTAGTCTGGCACAGACTGTGTCGTGCTGCGGCTACGTCGACAGCAGCCTCGATGTAATCGAGGCATATTCAAGCCTGTGGAGAACCAAAGGTGCTCGATGAAGCTGGAAGCCCTGCTCCTTCAGGGGCATTGGGTGGAAGTCACAAATCCCATATAGTATTCAGTCGACCAGATACATCTCCGCCACTTCGCTACCTTGGTATTTTTCTGATAGCGTTTACCTCTCATCTGAATGCTTCTTTCTTTTCGCCTTCACCGAGAGGTAATGGACTTGTGGCCTCAATCTCTTAAGCTGGATCTCGACAGCCAGCTTCTTGTTATACCAGGCCCTTATGAATAGGGGTTCGATCTCGATGGCTTTGCCATAGCATTCGATGGCTTCTTTATACCTTCCCAGCTTGTAAAGAGCATTTCCCTTGGTGTTCCAAGCTAGTGCATTGTTGGGATTCAGGGCGAGAGATTTCTCGCTCCACTGCAGGGATGCACCATATAATCCTTGGAGATATAATATGTCGGCCTTTGCACATCTGGCCTCCCAGCTCTCCGGATTGCTCTCGAGCTCCTTTTCCACTACCATCATGGCGCCATCCAGCCCATCTACGGACAAGAGACGTACTGCCTTTTTAAGAGCGTCGTTGCCTCTCTCGTCTCCACAAGCCTCTATCATATGAATTCTAACCTCATATTCTCGAAATACCAATTTAGGTTTTTATGAGCATAGTGATTTGAGAATGATTTGCCATGGGATGCTTTCCCTATTAACGAAATGGTTCAATTGATCTTCAATAATTCTTCATTGGCGACTATTCCACACTGTCTCTAACCGAACAGAGGATAATTCGGTTGTCGATGGTACCTCCTCTCCAGCTAATAGGCACCTTACGAGTCTTTGATATAAATAGACGACTCTGAAAAGCGGACGTGTTCAAGACGGTCCTGCTAGGTCATGCTCCGAAAATGGGTTGGAGTTTTTGGAGCACGCTTATGTATGACGATTTTGCGGCATTGTCCGAGTGATGCTATCCTGTGGAAAGCGATATCCAATAGGGATGAATTCGAAGTCGGTCCCAAATTCCAACCTATAATCGGTTCACAACCAGACCTCACAAACCCTAAAAAAAGCCAGGACATTCTCAGAAAAGGCTCTCCAGGTCCTCCTTTTTTACGAGATACTCTTCTACCATGTGATGCGGATGATATCGCATCTTTGCCTCCCTAATTCCTTCCACGCCCATGTCGCTCTCACGGTTGATGAAGGTATACTGTTTTGCCAGTATTTTCGCAGTCTCTGCATTGATCGCCCTATAGATCCCCTTGCAGTTCGGAAGGCCTTTTTCGAAATGCACCACTGCGGTATCCTTGTTGAGGCCCTCAAAGAGAGACAGGGCTCCAATCTTGCCCTCGGTCCTGATGACAAGGCCTGATAATTTCAGATCAGCAAAGTGAGATATGGCAAAGGTCAGTGCATCTTTTTCATGAGCGAGCATGGGGTCGGAATCGCAGTCTTTCCAGTCGCACCACAGATCCAGGAATTCTAAAATCTCGTCAACATGATCGCAGTCTACCTTTTCGACATGTGGCGAGCACATCTTCTGAAATTTGTTCAATTGATGTCTGATGGTAAGGTATTTTTTGCCTGGCAACTCAGCCAGATCGCTGGCAAGATAGACGTAATCAAAGTACTTTCTCTCCGGATAGAGCCTTAGGTTGGGATAGCGTCCTGATATCCAGTTCTTTGCATCATGACCGAAGATGACCAACGGATGACCATCTTTGCTTCTGAGAGCGATCCTCATGACATCCACGAGCAGATCTGTGTCTTGAGGCCCAATAGGCACTCGGTAGCGCGTCATGCCTTCGATGGTGCTTGAGAGCACTATGTTATCATCGACCAAGGCGAATCTGTAGTGAGCATAATGGTTCCAGCAGACCATGTTAGTAAAGGTATTATCGCTATGAACTTGCGGGTAGCGCTCGTAGTGCCTGGCGAAGAGATCTCTGTCTCTCATGGAAACATCCTTAAAATCAGAGATGTTCAGCATCATCTTCCCTCCCAGAAAAGAGCATGGGCACATGCCCAACCATGGGAGCAAAACCAAAAGATCCAAAAAAACCGCAAATTTCTGGCTCTGCGTTCAGGCCCATCCAGGAGATCGGACATGGCAGACTTGCATTAAGTAGTGCCGACAAAATCATTTTGCCCAACGCCCATATTGCTCCGGTCTTTTTAGAAATAGAGGGCAACCAGCACCCTCAACTTTACCGATGATTTAACGCCCGGACCGGGATTCGAACCCGGGTCGAAAGCTCGACAGGCTTTCATGATAGGCCACTACACCATCCGGACTTATAGCAGATCCCGCCTCCCAGATTCGAACCGGGGACATCGCGGTGACTGCGCGTAAAGCACCATTGTGGTGCGAGACATACTACAGCCGCGCACTCTACCAGGCTGAGTTAAGGCGGGCCTCTCGCTACCAGGTTATTCCTTGTACTTAGACCTTTCGAGCCTGAGGCCCGCAAAAATCCTTTATCCCATGATCGTCTCAAAGGCAAAAGTGTGTGATTCGATGCTAATTGGAATTATGTCAGATGCTCACGACAGCATTCAGGGCGTCAAAGATGCCCTGCAAGCATTTTCTAACAAAGGCGCAAAGCTCGTGCTATTTGCTGGAGACATGATCGGCTCGGGCAACTGCTACACCTTCGAGGGCTGCGGCATGCCCATCAAGCTGGTTTACGGAAACAATGATGGCGATCGTTTGGGCCTGTACCGNGACTTCGCNCGCGTAGGNGGNGAGTACCTGGGCGACTTCGGTGAGATCGAGGCAGACGGCCTGAAGATCGCCATGCTTCACGGAACTGAGGAGCCACTTGTGCAGGCCGTTGTAGCCTCNCAGCTCTACGATGTCGTGGTCAGAGGTCACAATCACCGCTGGGAAGTGACGAGGCATGGCAAAACGCTTCTCATAAATCCTGGCGAGATCTGGGGGAACTTCACAGGCCTGCGCAGTGCGGCCATCCTGGACACCTCCAGCCTGAATGTAGAGATGATCGAGCTTGGCAGGCTCAAGACATTTCGGGAGATCCTGAACCAATGACGAGCGGAGTGCGGATCGAGCCGCTCGGGATTTATCTATTGGTAGAGCAGTCAGGCGATGAGATCGTGCGGATCTCCTTCTCGGCTGTTCCGCCAGATGAGCCATCGGATTTGGCCAGGAGCATTGTGGATTATCTGCTGGGAGATGCGCCTTGCCCTGATGTATTGCTGAGAATCTCTGGCATCACAGATTTTCAAAAGAAGGTCTTTGCAGTCGTGCGGGAAATCCCGCGCGGCCGGACGATGACTTATGGAGATGTCGCTTTGCTGGCAGGCAAGCCGGGAGCTGCGCGTGCTGTGGGTCGAGCTATGGCCCTCAATCCCTTTGCCATCCTCGTGCCCTGCCACCGAGTTGTCTCGCGGGATGGTTTGGGTGGCTTTGCCTGGGGCCTCGAGCTCAAGGAGAAGCTTCTTTCTCTGGAGCGCATTCAGACGTGAGCCTGCAGGCTTGCTCGTGTGCTTAGACGGCAGGGTTCGAGAAGCTTATCCTCAGATTTTGTCTGAGTGGTTTGTGGCCTGGCTGAGGTTTATGGTCAGCTCTCCGATGTTCATGATGTAGTCCAACATGCGCTCCAGGCTGCTGGCTATGACCAGCCTGACCAACATCTCCGAACTGTCTTTGGTTATAGATGATTTCGCAATACCCTGGGCACGCCTCTGCATTTCGCTTATTTTGTCTATCAGCTCATTGGCTTTATCGGAGTTGGTCTGCAGCAGATTGGATATCGACTCATCTATCAGGGTGCAAAGCAGGGCCTCCATGCTGGAAAGCTCTTCTCTCATATCCTCTGGCAAGGTGTAGTTACACCGACTTGCGATCTCAGCAATTTTATGAGCATGGTCTGCGATCCTCTCCAGGTTCGATGCAGCATGCATATAGTTGAATGCAATAATGGGATTCAAAGTCTCTTGTTTTACAGAGCCCGATCGCAGGATCTCTGTGAACTGGCGGGATATCAGGAGGTATAGCCTGTCCACGTCGTTGTCCCTCAATATCACATCCATTGCCAGCTCTTCATTGTTGTTTAATAGAGCCGTCAGTGCATCTTGGATCATGGATTTTACCACAGTCTTGATCCTCCTCAAAGCCCTCTCCGACTGGAGTTCCTCTGAGCTGAGCAGATCCTGAATGACTACCTTGTTTATGGTCTCCTCCAGGATCTCAGGCCCGATCAGTTTGTTCACTATCTGGTGCAGGTCCTTCTTCTGGGCCGATGACATATGACTGGATGTTACCTCTATGGTCCTGTATCCGCTAACGTAGCACCCTATGATATCTCTGATCAAATGCTCTCCTGATTTATTCCCGATGTCCAGCTTCGCTCGCAGATCGCGTTCGGACCGATCGGTGGAGAGCGTCAGGGCACCGTTGTCGCCTTGATTTATGTAAATTATCGAGCCTGCCTGCACGCCATTCTTCGTGGCCCAATTCTTTGGCAGAGAGACTATAAATGTGGATTTGCCGGTCCTCTGTACTTTTCTTGTGTCCATAAGCACCTTAATTGAGATGTTCTCTTCTCCCTTCAACCATATAGACTATGGCCTCGCAGATATTGCATATGTGATCTCCAATCCGCTCCAGATGCCTGTTCACCATGAGCAGCGATGTCCCTTCGTTTATCACCTCGGGCCTCTCGATTATTATCTTCAATATCTTATCCCTTGCTTTAACATATAGCCCATCTATCTCGTAGTCCCACTTGGTAACCTGCCTTGCCAGATCAGCATCGCCATTTGCCAGAGCCTCCATCGTTTGAGCTAACATCTTCCTGTCTACCTCTGCCATTTTGGGTATGTACTCCAGCTTCGTTATCTGGATCTTGTCCTTTGATTGGGCAGTCACTCTGGCCACGTCCACCGCCAGGTCGCTTATCCTCTCCAGGTCTATGGCTATCTTAAGAATTCCGATGACCCTCCTCAGGTCTTTTGCCATGGGCTGTTGCAGTGCCAGAAGCTCCATGCAGAGGTCCTCTATCCTCTGGCTCTGATCGTCCACGCTCTGATCATTTTTGATGACCTCTTTGGCTAAGTCGACGTTCGACTCACTCAAGGCGGCAACCGATTTGCCTATTGCAGAGCTCGCCTGGTTTGCAAGGTCCCGTGTTTGATCCACTAGATCGTCCAACTTTCTGTGGTACCTCTCTCTGTACGGGCTCATCTTCCATCCCCTCCATGAAACTCTTACCCGAATCTCCCTGTGATATAATCTTCAGTGCTCTTCATCTGTGGCATCTCAAAGATGCGCTTCGTCTCCCCTACCTCTATCAGCTCTCCAAGCAAGAAAAATGCAGTAAACGATGAGACCCTGGCAGCTTGCTGCATGTTGTGTGTCACTATCACCTGAGTGTAGTTATCCTTAAGCGTCTCCATGAGGCTCTCTATCTTGCCGGTGGATATTGGGTCAAGAGCGCTGCATGGCTCGTCAAATAAGATCACATCCGGCCTCATGGCCAGGGTCCTGGCTATGCACAGCCTCTGCTGCTGACCACCTGAAAGTCCTAACGCCGGATGGTCCAGCCTATCACTCACCTCCTCCCAGAGGGCGGCATCCTTCAGACTGCGCTCCACTATCTTATCGACATTTTTCATGCCGTGTATCCGTGGACCATAGGCGACATTGTCGTAGATGGACATGGGGAATGGATTTGGCTTTTGAAAGACCATGCCTATTCTTTTTCGCAATTCNACAACATCAACATTTTTTTCATAAATATTATTATTATCATAAAATACTTCTCCCTCGATCCTGATCTTATCCACCAGATCGTTCATCCTGTTCAGGCAGCGGATAAATGTGGATTTGCCACAGCCCGACGGGCCGATGAGCGCAGTTATCTTCTTCTCAGGAATCTCCAGCGATATGTTCTTGAGAGCTTGCTTCTCCCCGTACCATAGGCTCAAGTTTTTAGAGACGATCTTCGAGGTCACCACGAATCCCTTTCTTCACGGCAGTGGTCGTGGAACTATATAGTTCTTCCTCTTTACTATATATGCGGATCCACATTCAAATGTGAGGCAACAGTCGTGCGAATTCTTTATATAGAACTTCAAACTGGTATTAGGAAAAAAGTCGGGGAGGACTAAGGTTTGGCTGGTTTGAGTGGCGTACCAGTAATAATACTGAAAGAAGGAAGCAAGCGAGAGACAGGTAAGGATGCGCAGCGCAAGAACATCTTGGCGGCCAAGGCGATAGCCGAGGCAGTCCGTACCACCCTTGGACCGAAAGGGATGGATAAAATGCTCATCGATAGCAGTGGAGATGCTACTGTTACCAACGACGGCGCTACCATCCTCAGAGAGATGGACATAGAGCATCCTGTGGCAAAGATGATAGTAGAGGTGGCCAGGGCCCAGGATGACGAGATTGGAGACGGCACTACCACGGCTGTGATAATTGCCGGCGAGTTGCTAAAAAAGGCAGAGGCTCTCCTAGATCAGGACGTTCATCCCACGGTCATAGTTTCAGGATATAAGCTGGCTCAGTCCAGGGCTCAAAGCGTGCTGAAGGATATGGCAATAGACGTCTCTGGCGACCAGGCGATGCTTCTGAAGATAGCCCAGACGGCCATGCGAGGAAAGGGCATTGAGATCGCTATGGACAAGCTGGCCCAGATCTCCGTAGATGCCGCATTGGCAGTATCAGGCTCGCAAGGAAAGGACATCGAGGAGTTCGTCAAGGCCGTCAAGATCCCAGGTGGCAGGATCGAGGACTCGTTCATAAACTATGGAATCGTTGTAGAAAAGGAGAGGACCAGCCCCGAGATGCCGAAAAAAGTCGAGAACGCCAGGATCTTGCTGCTTGAAGGCACATTAGAGCTCAAGAAGCTGGACACAGATGCCAAGATCACCATAACCGAGGCCAAGAACCTCGCCACTTTCAAGGAGGGCGAGGAGAACATCATCAAGAGCCAGGTAGATGCGATAGTTGCAGCTGGTGCCAATGTGGTATTCTGCGAGAAGGGCATCGGCGTCACTGCACAAAATTATCTGTCCAGGAATGGAATTCTGGCTGCCCGCAGGGTCAAAAGAGAGGATCTCAAGATGCTGGCACTGGCCACTGGCGCAAGGCTGGTGGGCGATGTGATGCAGGTTGCGCCACAGGACCTGGGATCCGCAGCCGTAGTGGAAGAGCGCAAGGTCGGCAAGGACAAGCACATGATCTTCGTGGAGGGCTGCGAGAAGGCCAAGGCGGTCTCCATCATATTGCATGGCGTCTCTGAGCAGTTCCTGGATGAGATGGAGCGCGCCCTGGACGATGCGCTCAACGTGGTTCTGGATGTCATTCGCTCAGGAAAGATAGTTCCAGGCGGCGGTGCTCCTGAGATCAGAGTGGCTGAGAATCTGAGACAGTACGCCTCTGCCCTGGAAGGGAGAGAGCAACTGGCCATTCGTGCCTTTGCCGAAGCCGTTGAGGCAATTCCTCTGACTTTGGCCGAGAACGCAGGCTTCGATCCTGTGGACTCTCTCGCAGGCCTGCGTGCCAAGCATGGTCAGGGCAAGATGAATTTCGGCCTGAACATAAATACAGGCGAGCCCGATGATATGCTCGTGCAGGGCATAGTAGAGCCCCTGAAGGTAAAGATTCAGGCGATCAAATCAGCAGCAGAAGCTGCTACCATGGTTCTTCGCGTGGACGATGTCATCTCGGCCAAGAGGGAAGAGATGATGAAGCCCAAGCCAGGCCAAAGCCCGCACGACTACACAATGCCTCAGATGCCAATGCCTCATTACTAAAAACTGTCAGGATGCCCGGCAAAATCCAGCCGGACAGTCCTCCTTTCCAATTTCAAATACGATCAATCGTGTGGGTGGAGCTTATGGCTGAAGATGCAGATGTGGTTTCAAAAGAGAATCAAAATGAGCCTTCGGAGGCAAAGTCCGAGCTAGAGGTGCTCAAAGAGCAGATCTTGCAAGCTCAGAGTCTGGCGGAAGAGCGCCTCGAGTCTCTGAAGCGGTGCAGGGCAGATCTTGATAACTTGATGAAGAGATCTGCTCGGGAGAAGGAGGAGATTGTGAAATACGCTTCTGAGAAGCTCGTCTGCAAGCTTCTCCCAGTGCTCGACAGCCTCGACCAAGCAGCAAAACACGACGAAGGGACCCGGGTGCTATACCAGCAGCTTCTCGATATACTTAAAACTGAAGGGCTGGTGCCAATGGATGAGATCGGCAAGAAGTTCGATCCCTACAGGCATGAGGCATTATGCTCCATAAAGTCGGAGAGCCTGGAGGAGGGCACAGTGGCGGAAGTGATTCAAAAGGGATATCTCTTCAACTCTCACGTCATTCGTTTCTGCAAAGTGGCAGTGGCAAAGCGGTGATGATAAGTTTAAATATTTACGAAGTATTGATAACTTTCAATTTCAGGAGATGAGATCTTGTCTAAAATTATCGGCATTGACCTTGGAACCAGCAACTCGGCTGCAGCTGCCCTTATCGGAGGTAGGCCATCTATCATTCCCAGTGCTGAAGGAACAAGCCTTGGCGGAAAGGCCTTTCCATCATACGTGGCCTATACCAAGGACGGACAGGTTCTGGTAGGCGAGCCTGCCAAGAGGCAGGCAGTCACCAACCCAGAAGGAACCATCACAGGCATCAAGAGGAAGATGGGCACCGACTACAAGGTCAAAGTATATGGAAAGGAATATACTCCTGAGGAGGTGTCCGCACAGATTCTGCGCAAGATCAAGACGGATGCAGAGACGTATCTGGCCGATACAGTGGATAAAGCTGTGATAACAGTCCCCGCCTACTTCAACGACAACCAGAGACAAGCGACGAAGGATGCAGGTACAATTGCCGGACTTGAGGTAGTCAGGATCATCAATGAGCCTACTGCAGCAGCCCTCGCATTTGGGCTGGACAAGGCAGGCGAGCACAAGATCATGGTCTTTGATCTGGGCGGCGGCACACTGGATGTCACCATCATGGAGATCGGTGAGGGAGTCTTTGAGGTACGCTCGACGTCAGGGGACACGCAGCTTGGCGGCAGGGACATGGACGAGCGGCTGATGGATTACGTCCTGGAGAGGTTCAAGCAGGAGTCTGGGGTCGATTTGCGCCGGGATTCCATGGCCATGCAGCGCCTGAGGGAGGCTGTGGAGGTGGCCAAGATAGAGCTTTCATCAGTTTTGCAGACAAACCTCAACCTTCCTTACATCACTGCAGACGCAAGTGGTCCCAAGCACCTGAGCATGACACTGACGCGGGCCAAGCTGGAAGAGCTTATTCACGATGTTCTGGAGCGCTGCCGCGGCCCCATGATCCAGGCGCTAAAAGACTCGAAGCTTGAGAAATCAGACATAGGCAAGATCATCCTCGTTGGTGGTCCGACGAGGATGCCAGCTGTTCAGGAGTTCGTGAAGAGCTTCATGGGCAAGGACATCGAGCGCGGCGTGGACCCAATGGAGTGCGTGGCCATGGGCGCTGCGATTCAGGCCGGAGTTCTTGGCGGCGAGGTCAAAGACCTGCTATTGCTGGACGTCACCCCTCTGTCCCTTGGCATTGAGACCCTGGGGGGCGTTACGACGAGATTGATCGAGAGGAATACCACAATTCCCACACGCAAGAGCCAGGTCTTCACCACCGCAGCAGACAACCAGACCAGCGTCGAGGTCAATGTCCTGCAGGGCGAGAGGCCAATGGCCAAAGATAACGTATCCCTTGGAAGGTTCACTTTGGTTGGCATTCCGCCCGCTCCACGCGGCATTCCTCAGATCGAGGTCACATTCGATATCGATGCAAACGGCATCATCCATGTATCGGCCAAGGATCTGGCCACAAAGAAGGAGCAGAGGATCACCATCACCGCTCCGCACAAGCTCAGCCAGGAGGAGATCAACGCCAAGATCAAGGATGCGGAGCGCTTCGCTGCTGAAGATCTGAAGAGGAAAGAGGAGATCGAGGTCAAGAACGCAGCAGACTCGCTGATCTATGCCTCTGAGAAGATGCTAAAAGAAGCAGGCGATGTTGCCACAAAGGACCAGAAGGAGAAGATCGAGAAGGCAATTGCAGATCTGAAGAACGCCCAAGCAGGCGGCGAGATCTCCGAGATCAAAGCCAAGACTGAGGCACTGCAAAACTCCATCTACGAGCTCTCAAGCGCCATGTATCAGAAGGCGGCACAGCAACAGCAATCTTCGCAGCAGGGCTCAGGCCAGCAGCAGGACCAGGCGTCCGGGCAATCAGGTCCCACAGTAGATGCTGACTATGAAGTAGTAAACGATAAGAAGTAAGCCTGAGAAATAGACGGGAAAAACTGGGAAAAGAGGACCTGGATAGCGCATGCCGGATAAAAAGGACTACTACGAGGTGCTTGGGGTCACCAAAGATGCTAGCGAGAAGGACATCAAAAGCGCCTATCGCAAGCTCGCCATGAAGTACCATCCAGACAGATCGGATGCATCCGATGCAGAGGAGAGGTTCAAGGAGATCTCAGAGGCGTATGCAGTCCTCTCCGATCCGGAAAAGCGCCAGAAGTACGACCAGTTCGGTCANGCAGGNATCAGCGGCCAGTACTCTCAGGAGGACATCTTCCGCGGAGTGAACTTCGAGGACCTGCTGCGTGGATTTGGCTTCGGCGGNGGCGAGAGCATCTTCGACATGTTCTTCGGTGGCNGCCGNNGCCGNGGCCCTGCGCGTGGCCGCGACCTGCGCTATGATGTCAACTTGACCCTTGAGCAGGCAGCCTCAGGCCTTGAGATGACCATCGACGTTCCAAGAACCGAAACATGTTCAACATGTTCTGGAAGCGGGGCAAAGCCCGGCACCAGTCCTGTGGTATGCAGCGCCTGCCGAGGAACTGGCCAGATGACTCGGGCCCAGAACACTCCTTTTGGCCAGATCGTCGCCTCCACCACGTGCAATAAGTGCAAAGGTCGTGGCCAGATCATAACGAGCCCTTGTAGCGATTGCGCCGGAACGGGAAGGGCGCGTAAAACGCGCAAGATCAACATCAAAATACCTGCTGGAGTGGAGGATGGGCAGCACCTGAAACTTCGCGGCCAGGGAGACGCAGCGAGCATGGGTGGCGAGGCGGGCGACCTGTATGTGGTCATCAACGTCATGCCGCATCCAAGGTTCCAGCGCCAGGATAGCGACCTCTTCATCGAGATGCCCATCAGCATCACCCAGGCGGCCCTGGGCGCAGAGTTGGAGGTTCCGACCTTGAATGGCCGAGCCAGGATCAGGGTGCCTGCGGGCACGCAGACGGGCTCAGTCTTCCGGCTGAGAGGAAAGGGCATGCCCAGACTTCAGGGCCTGGGGTCTGGTGACCTGCACGTAAAGGTCAGGGTCAAGACGCCTTCTGCCCTGACTGAGCGGCAAAGACAGCTTATGGAAGCGCTCGCAGCAGAGTTCGGCGAGAAGAAGAGGCCTTCGAGCGAGAAGGAGAAGAGCATCATAGACAAGATCGTCGATGAGGTCAAGAGTGCAGTTCAGTGATGACCCTGTGCTCTCCTTCGCTGTCGTGCACTACGCACAATCCCCTCTTTCCAGGCCTGCCTCGCTCGAAGTCCTCGTATCTTTCCAGAAGGGCTATGGCCTCACGAATCTCGATGATGCACCTCCTTTTCAATAGCGCAGCGATCTTCCAAGCCTCGCCAGGCCGAATCTTCCTGCCCAGTCCCCGGCACTCTGAGCACCTTAAGGCTCTACTGTCCAGATAAAAGGGATAGGTGCTGCAGAGCAGCGGCCTTGACCCGTAGATCTTGCAGTTACATTTTGCATAAAATTTGCAAGAGCCATCCTCTCTCTTTAGTCGCCACTCCAGCGTATGAAAGATGCCTTCGCTGTCCCACTCGCCTTCCTGTGGTGGCTCGACCACATCGCTCCAGTCCATGGCCGTAGCTCCTAGAATGCGTCTGATCTCAAAGGGAAAGACAACCACGCTGTTGTCCTCACCGGTGCAGCAATCCCCGCAGCGCAGGCATTGAAAGCCTATCTCTTGAATCTGTGCGGCGAGCCTCTCGGTCGAAAGCCCTCTTGCTGCCCGCAGATCATCGCGCAGCTTGGCGAGCAGCACCTCTGTCGAATCTTTTCGTCTCATCTCTTGCACACTGCGATGAAGTTGTCGAGGAGTTCCTGTCCGTGCTCTGTATGAACCACTTCTGGATGCCACTGCACGCCATACAGAGGCCTGGTGAGATGTTTCATGGCCTCGATCTCGCAGACATCTGATCGTGCAAGGACTTCGAACCCCGGGGGCAGCTGGACTACCTGATCCATGTGAGAGGCCCACGTCTTGAATTTCGGTGGGAGCCCCTTCAGGATGTCATTTTCTTTGACGATCTCAACGTCTACCTCGGCATAGCCTCCGATGATTCCAGGCTTAACCGATCCTCCGAAGACAGTTCCCATCAGCTGCATGCCCAGGCAAATTCCCAGGATCGGTACATCCAGGTCTCGCAGATAATCTGCGCAGCGTCCGGCGCGCTCCAGAGTCGGCCCTCCGCCCAAGATCAGGCCATCGGCATCGATCTTCTCAGGAGGGGTCTGGTTGGAGATGAGATCGGTCTCAACCTTCTCCCTTATGCTCCTTCGGATGAGGTGGTTAAACTGTCCATAGTTGTTGACGACAAGTATTCGCATTGCACACCTTGATACTTGTTACGATGATATATTTTTTGGCTTGAAGGATTTGGCGATCTTATGATTTGCCGGACGGTGTGCACAGATTTATATGAAAATATAGCATAAGATAAGATCATGACAGATCATTTCAGAGGCACTCTTGTAGGGGAGGCGTTGGTAGGAGAGGGGCCAGAGATAGCGCATATCGACCTTGTGATCGGGTCCAGGGGAGGCCCAGTGGAGCAGGCGTTCGTGAATGCACTGGCTTCGCCTGCAGTTGGGCATACGCCCTTGCTGGCGGTCCTCGAGCCTAACCTGCCAGCGAAGCCGTACACTTTGATGGTGAACAAGGTTACCATCAAGCGCGCAGGCCAGGCGGTCCTCATTTTCGGACCAGCCCAGGCGGCCGTGGCCAAAGCTGTGATGGACTGCGTATCTGAGGGGACGCTTCCTGCAGAGATGGCTGATGATATCATGATAATAGTGTCCGTATTCATAGAGTGGGACGCGAAGGATAAGACGAAGGTCTACGATTACAACTATCAGGCCACCAAGCTTGCCATCGAGCGCGCTGTTGCTCGAAAGCCGACTGCGAAAGAGGTTCTGGCAGGAAAAGACTTGGCGAAGCATCCATTTGCATGAACAGGATGCCTGTGGATTCTTATCCACATAAGATCCACAGAAGGTTCACATGAGATCCGAACGGAGCCGATCGGTTGATGAGGACATCAATGTGAAAAAAAGCTTCTTAAATGCAGAGCATAGATCTCTATGCAAATGCATTTAGGAGCAAGTGGGATACGAAAGAATTGAGGAGTGAGGATATGCACGAAAAGAATCTGTTTCTCATCTTTTTGACAGTGTTGGTTTCAGGAATATTTTTGGCGTCGTTTGCCTCGGCGCAACCAAACCAAATGCCTGGGCAGATAGACCAGTCGTCGTTTGCCGGAGTTTCGGCAGCAGACGGCTCTAACCTGGCGCCGAGGATCTCAAACTTGACGCCCGACAAGCCTGGGCCGCAGGAGGCGGGCACCTCCATAAAATGGACTGTCGCTGCACGGGACTCGGATGATGATGTTCTGCTCTACATGTTCCGGCTGAATGGCCCCTCGACAGGAGGCAGATGGCGGACGGTGTCCGGATGGTCGCCAGAAAATGCTTGGGAATGGTATACATCCAATGAGGACATCGGAGATAACCAGATTGCAGCATGGGTTAGGGATGGCAAGCACGCCAATGCTGATGGCTTCGACGATCAGATGATACAGGATTATCAGATAACCCAGCCCGAGACTCAGGTTGTTGCAGGTCAAGGGGCATCTCAGGAGCAGAATTTTGTTCCTCCAGTAAACGTACCTGGACAGGAGGCTTTGCAATTGTCAGGGCAGCAGACAGCGTCCGATGTGACAGCTCCTGCAAACCAGCCACCTGTCATGATGGTCCTCACATCGAACCTGGAAAGCCCACAGGAGGCTGGAGCCGTCGTGACCTGGATGGCTCAGGCTACTGATATGGAAAATGATCCTCTTCAGTTCTTGTTCTCGATTGACGGTCAGAGTGTGACCGACTGGCAGGACAATCCCACCTGGACCTGGACCACAACTGCAAGTGACGTTGGATCCCACACGGTTGAAGTGAGAGTCAGGGATAATAGGCACACTGCAGATGGTGACGATTCCAGGACAGCGTCGTTCACAATAACAGCACCAAACCAGAAGCCTTCGATCGCAAGCCTGGTCTCAGACAAGGCAAGTCCTCAAGAAGCGGGGTCTGTCATAACCTGGACTGCCCAGGCCTCAGACCCTGAGGGCG
>Ga0067045_1028602_pt1 | contig 30475 bp, 23 predicted proteins | sample TerdegcTABiofilm_FD_59184 | JGI IMG/M metagenome (GOLD analysis project Ga0067045, IMG submission 59184) | Combined Assembly of (Gp0054472, Gp0054536) Wastewater bioreactor microbial communities from Singapore -Terephthalate degrading...
ATGGCTTGGTAAGACTGGGGGTAAGCACAGAAAGCATAATCCGAGAAATCCAGACCGCCCGGGAAGGACTTTTAATAAGAACCACTATAATTGCAGCTCTTGCCCTAGGTATAGGAATAATAGGAGCCTTAATACTGGCTACAATCATAATTATTCCTATAAAGTCCCTTATTAAGGGTGTTGAAAAGATAAGAGACACGGAGGATAAAGAGGAGCTTTCATCACATATCATAAACCTTAAAACCAAAGACGAACTGGCTGGTCTTGCAGACACGGTGAACCAGATGACTCAGGGACTGGTTCAAGCGGCAAAGGCCAGCAAGGAACTTACCATAGGAAAGGAGGTTCAGAAGATGTTCATCCCTCTGGATAAGGATGCTACAGGAAGAACCCTTTCCACAGGCAGGCAGGATACTCCAGGGGCTGAATTCTTCGGTTATTACGAAGGCGCCAAGGGTGTATCGGGAGACTATTTTGATTACAAAAAGTTGGATGAAGCTGGGGAATACTATGCCATCATGAAGTGTGATGTAGCAGGTAAAGGAGTCTCAGCCTCCCTCATCATGGTGGAGGTAGCCACCCTGTTTATTAACGCCTTCCGTTCCTGGAATATAAAAACCCAGGGAATCCACCTGGATACTCTGGTTTATAATATAAACGATATGTTGGAAGAGAGAGGTTTTAAGGGAAGGTTTGCAGCCTTTACAGCCGCGATTCTCAACACAAAAACAGGAGTCCTCCATCTCTGTAATGCAGGAGACAAACTTGTACATATCTACAGAGCCCGGGAAAAAGGGATGGTAGTAAAGGAATTACCCCAAGCCCCGGCAGCAGGGGTCTTCCCTTCGGATCTGGTGATGCTTAAGGGAGGTTTTACCCAGGTAAAGGAGAAACTGGAAAAGGGAGATACCCTTTTTCTCTTTACTGACGGAATAGAAGAGGCGAAGAGAAATTTCCGGGATAGGAGTTTTAAACCTATAGTCTGCGATGAACCAGGAATACCTGAGAATGGACTGCACGATACCCACCAGAAAGGGGCAGGAAATGAGGAGTTCGGTATTCCCCGGTTGGAAAAACTGGTTGATTCTGTTTTCAACAAGGGAATCTTTAATTTAGACAAATACCATAATCCTGTCCCGGGGGAGGAATTAACCTTTGATTTTACTCAATCCCAGGGCACTGCTGAGGAGGCTGTTTTAGCCATGGTGGCAGTGGAAAAGGTTTTCCGGCTTTACCCCGATCCCAAGGCCACGGCGGAGGACAGGATAACAGTGGACAGCAAGGTGGATTCCTTCCTTAAAAAACATTTCCAACAGTATAAGAACTATTTTCGGGATCCAAAGATAAATGAAAAACAGCCGGAGTATCTCCAGTTCCCCTATTTAAAGGAGGACGAGCAGTACGATGATCTTACTATACTGGCCATAAAGAAGAAATAGATTTGATATGATTACCCTTTATGACCCAGATCCAGAACTTCCTGTATTCCCTTACCTCGACAAAGCTGGGTACTGCACAATAATTCCCTGGGTTTACGGAATAGATGTAAGAAACATTGAGCCCGGAGAACTTCCAGAGGTATCCTCCTCAAAAAGATCGATTATCCTTAGGGAGGAATCCATAATATTGAATAGCCTGTCATCCCTGTTAGTTTCCAATTATACTTTACTAATCCCTGCTGGGCTTCTGGAAAAAAGGGAGGTGGTTCATTTTTTAAAGGATAAGGGAGGCAAAGGGGCAGGCCGTATCTACCTTCTGCATCCCTGGGCATTCTCTCCCGTCTTTCTTAACCTTGCAAAATATATCAGAGAACGCAGAGCTGCCAAAGGATCCCTTGTTATAAAGAAAGGAAGAATTGCTACTAGATTTGAAACCCTGAAAGGTCTGCTTTCCCTGCAGGAAGTTTTATATCTTTTAGCGGGAGAGGAGGGGATAACTAGAACGGAATGGAATATAGAAAAGAGAGGAGAAGCATCTCTCGACAGGGAAACTTTTGTACGAGGGAAACTGGAGTATGAGGAATGGGAAATCAGTTTCTCCCTGGGTAAAACGGATTATCTCCTTTTAGAGGATGAAAAGGGCACAAGGGAGATCTCCCTTCCTGAAGGTAATAGTCTCTACTATTCCCTTCTGGACTTTGCTGAAAAAACAAGATGGGGTCTGGACTCGGAGATATTTCCCCCTAGGCTTGGGAATATTACAAGAAGCTTTTTAAGGAGTTACCATGGGGGCTAAATTTTTCTGCGAAAACTGTGGGGCTTTGGTGGATGAAACAGAAAAGAGCTGTCCCCAATGTGGTCTTTTTTTTAATGCTGTAAGATGTCCCTCCTGCGGTTTTGTGGGCGGTCAGGAGGATTTCAGAAAAGGATGCCCAGCCTGCGGATTCTTAAAACCAGAAACAGGGCGGGTATCTCAAAAGAAGGAAATAAAACCCAGAAATAGCAAACCAGAAAAAAAAAGGGAAAATAAACCAACCCAAAGTTCAGGTTCTCTTCCCTTCTGGGTATATCTGCTTATCCTTGCTCTTCTCCTTATTGTACTGGGAGTAATCCTGGTTCTGTACTTTTCTCTTGACTAGAATTTTAATAAAAAAGCCCTTTCCGGAGGAACGGAAAGGGCTGGATTTTATCAATATAGTGGATTAAAGAAACAGTTCTCTTATCTCCTTCTTATATCGCTCCGACACGATATTCCTTTTTATTTTCAAGGTATGAGTAATCTCCTCTCCAACTTCAAAATGCTTGGACAGAATCTTGAATCTGAAGATTCTTTCAAAATGCTTGAATCCTGTTTTAGGATTAACCAGAGACTGGATCTCTTCGTTAATAAATTCAACTATTTCTGGATTTGAAAGAAGTTCCTCCAGATCCACATAGCTGATTCCTTTGGAGGCAGCATACTCCTCCAGTTTTTCATTGTTGGGGATTATCAGGGCAGCAAGGAATTTCTGATCCTGTCCAACTACCATAGCCTGATCGATGTAATCCGATTGAACCAATTTTGCTTCTATTGGTTCTGGTTCAATGTTTTCTCCACCCATTAAGACAATGGTATCCTTCTCTCTTCCCAGGATCTTGATTTCTCCCCTGTGGGTAGCCATTACAATATCACCGGTGTTAAGCCAGCCATCCTTAAGAACCGCTTCCGTAGCTTCCGGCTTTTTATAATAGCCCTGCATTAACTGTTCACTTTTTACAAAGAGCACCCCCTTTTCTCCAGGAGGAAGAATTACCATATCCTTATCCAGGATCCGATATTCAATATCCTTAAGTAACGGGCCAACGGTTCCTATTACAGGACTTTTCTGTTTCCTTACTGCCAAAACAGGCCCTGTTTCAGTTAGACCATAACCCTCCAGAAGGGCAATTCCTGCAGACTGGAAGAAACTATCTACATAGGGTGGCAAGGCACCACCACCGGAAATGCCTGCAATAAAACTTCCCCCCAGTTTTTTCTTTATCTTGCTGAAAACAAGGGCAGAACCGAGGAATTTAAAGGGAGATAGAAGAATAAGAGGTATAATACTCAGTGCAACATCCAAGACTCTGGAGCGTTTAGAGAATTGTGGCAGAAGTCCGAAAAACATATTGTATAGAGTTGAGTGGGCTTCGCCGACTCCCACAAAAAAGTGGAAAAGGATTTTTTTTACTCCCCCTTCCTTATTTACATTTCTGAATATGGCGCTTCTCACTCCTTCCCAAATCCTGGGAACAGAGGCCATCCATTGCGGTTTTACCTTAAGCATATCGGGAAGCATTATCGAGCCGATTGGTTTGGAGTAGGCAATGGCAGCAGCATTACAGATGATCACATACTCAACAGCCCTTTCAAAGGAGTGCCAGACGGGAAGAACGCTTATAAACCTGTGTCCTGGCTTGATTCCCACAATCTCGGGTATCCGTTCAATCTGGAAGAGGTAGCTCCGGTTGGTTAGAATAACTCCTTTCGGTTCTCCGGTGGTACCGGAGGTGTAAATAAGGGTTACCCAATCATCAGCAACACCCTGCTGTAAAGCCTCATCAAAGAGGTTTCCCTTTTCTCCCACTATCTCCTTTCCTTTTTTAAGAAGATCCTGGAATTTGATGACCTCTACCGGATATTTCCCTGCTTCGGAAAGATTAAAACCTTCATCGTACACTACCAGGGTTTTAAGAAGAGGCAAACGTTCCTTTTGGGACAGGATTTTCTCGACCTGGGTCTTATTTTCTGCAAAGCAGATAGGACAGTCTGCATGACCAAGGATATACCCCACCTCATCGGCAGTGGAATCGGATCCTCTGGGAACATCCACTGCCCCGATGCTAATAACAGCAAGATCTGTTATAATCCATTCTTTTCTATTATCTGAGATAATTCCGATATGGTCTTTCTTCTTTATTCCCCGATCGATCAAAGCGGTACCAAAGGCACGGACAAGGTCAAATAATTCTGAATAGGTTATGGCCTGGAAATCGTCACCGCCATTTTTGCTTAGTAAAGCTGTCATATTGCTATAGTTAGCACATACTTCCTTGAACAATTTTGCGATTGTCTTTTTTTCTTCAATCATCAGCGGCCCTCCTGAAATAGTAGTATAAGTGCTATTATACTTTTAAATAACTTTTTATTTGTTTATATATATTAGGTTTATGAGAAAAAGAGGGATAATTTTCCATTTCTGATTGAACAGATTCTCAAAAATTGGTTTTCTAGCCGGTAAAAAACAGTTAGTTCTTCTATAGTTGCCTTTCAACTATAGGCTGAATTATAATCTAGGTATCTACAAAAGAGGAGGGAGTGGTATGAAGAAGGTAGCTGTTATTCTTGCTGAGGGTTTTGAAGAGATTGAGGCTATAACCCCCATTGATCTTCTCCTTAGGGCAGGAATTTCCGTTGTCCCCGTTGGAGTGGATAAAACAAAAATCAAAGGCGCCCATGGCTTTTCTGTAAATCTGGAAATCCTTGTAGATTCCTTGAAAGACGATTTGGATGGCGTAGTTATTCCTGGTGGCTTGCCTGGAGCTGAAAATATTGCTAAGAGCCCTGCAGCAAAAAAGGTAATTAATAGGGTGTGGAAGGAAGGAGGAATGGTTGCGGCGATCTGTGCAGCCCCTGGCCTGGTCCTGGGACCGATGGGAATTCTTGCAGGTAAAAATGCAACCTGTTATCCCGGTTTTGAAGGGAACATGACAGGAGCCAAGCCCTCCAGCCAGCCTGTGGTAACAGACGGGGCGATTATCACCAGTAAAGGTCCTGGAACAGCCTTTGTCTTCTCGTTGGAGATCATTCGCTTCCTTTGTGGCGATGCCAAGGCAGAAGAAATACGAAAGGCAACCCAATACGGAAAGTAAAGTAGGGGTAAAGTTTCAAATAATCTCAAGCAGCAGGTGATTTATGCCCTTCCTATTATGGGAGGGCATATTTGCGTTTTATACTTTTTCTTAAAATATTTTTCCTACTCATCCTTAATCCCATGGCTGCGCAATCCCTGGGAAACTATCAACTCTCCCTGGAGGGGCTCTATAAATTAAAACATAAAGCCTCTTTATCCCTGCCGGAGAGTAGTTTTACCCTTCTGGAGGAGTACCGGGATGGTAAAAGGGAGTACCTTCATTTTAACCTGTCACTACCTTGGAGTGTTTTTGGGTATCTTTATCCCACCGGGCTGCTTAAGGAGATAGATAAGCCTGGTACCTATACTGCGGACAGTACAGTTTTTAAGGAAGAGGCGATTATCAAAGCGGATACATCCTTCAGGAGTAACTCCTTAAAAGGCCTTGTTCTGCTTCCCCTTTCCTTTGGACAGATTTTCCTTCTTCAAGATCCAGATAACAATCCCCAGGCAGGTACCAGGTTTAGGATCCCCTTGAATCATTCCCTGGATATGCAGCTTCTATTCCGGTTTTACAGGACCGGTAGCCTAGAGGAGGGGTATCAAAGAATAAAGAAGGAAACCTTTCTTTTAGATTTGTCAGATCTCGACTTTTTCTCTTTCCTCAATTCCGCTGTAACCTTGGAAGGGAAAGAAGCCGGGTTTTTCTTTTCCCTGCTCTTTGGTTCATCTTTTTCAAGATTTATCCTTCCCGGAGGATTTCTTCGTTTCTATGGAGACCTTTCCCTGCCAAAAGGAAGGTTTCTAGTGGTAACCAGTCTGGTAACCCCTGGGTATATAACAGGAAAAGGTGCCTTTGAAAGGGGGTTATTTTCTCTTTTTACAAGCTTATCGGTAAAATCAACTGCAGGGTTTGAGATACTGGGACGGATAGGTCTCCCTGTAGAGCTTCCCTGGTTTTATTTACAAGATTTTCCTGACCCTTCGCCGGGTATTATAAAACCCGCAGGTACCCTGACCCTTAAAACCTCAAGTCGCCTATTTAAAACAAACTCTTCCCTAACCGGAAGGTTAGTTTTTAGAAATTCCACAACTGGCTCTATTTTGGAAGACTGTACCTGGGAAGCCAGAACCTCTCTAAGCTTAAAGGATTTTGGAGATGTATCTGCAACCTTTACAGACAAAGAAGGGGAGAATAACAGAATTAGACTGAAGTTCCTCTTATCGAGTTCCCTAGGGCAGATAAATTTCAAGATCAGGTTTGGTGTGGAACTGGGAGAACCGCTCTCCTTTTACGGGTTTCTATCCGGGGAAATTAAAATGCTGGAGGGCAGCTTGAGGTTACTTCTGGCCAGTAATGGGTGGAAGGAGAAGGAGGATCTGCTCAGTGATCTTTCCAGTCTAAAAGGCATTACCCTGGAATATAGAAGCGGTAATCTTCCTTTTATCTTTGAGGAAGAGGAGGACTAGGGTTTTTAGTCCCACTCCCCTACAAAAAGGATCTCCGGCTCCAGGGAAAATCCTATTTTTATCCGAACCTCTTCCTGAACATACTGAATTAGAGACCGCATGTCCCTGGCGGTAGAATTAGAGATATTGAGAAAGATGTTTCCATGGAAAGGGGCTATTTGGGCTCCTCCCAAACTGAAACCTTTCAGTCCAAGGGAATCGATAATCTTTCCGCTTGGTTCGCCGAAATCCCTGCAGTTTTTAAAAACCGAACCAGCACAGGGTGCTGTGTAATGTCCCTTTCTTTGCCTATCCTGTACTCTTGCCTTCATTTCAGCCTCAATCTCCTCCCTAGGCCCATGGGAAAGAGAAAAGGTGGCACTTACTATAGGAACCCTTCTCTTCTGAAAGGGGCTAATTTTATAATCAAATTCTGTAGGATCTATACTCAGAGTAGTAAAGGTATCCTTTTCATCAAGAATTGTGACCTCTAACAGCCGATCGCTTATAGAGGTTCCGTAACACCGGGCATTTATCCATACCGACCCTCCTACTGTTCCCGGCATTCCGTATAGGAATTCGAGACCCGAGAGCCCTTCCTTAAGGGCTGTCTCTACCAGATGATCTATCTCCGTTCCAGCTAAGGCAGTAATTGTGTTATCTTTAATAGTGCATCCTGTCAGGCTCTTCATATCCACTACAATACCCCTTATTCCCTTGTCGGAAACAAGGATATTGGCCCCTCTTCCAAGCAGAAAAAGGGGGATTCCCTCCGCTTTGGCAAAGGAGTGGAGTAGAAAAAAATCATTTAAATCCTTAGGAGTATAAAATATATCTGCCGGACCGCCGATCTGGAAGGTGGTATGGAACTTCATCGGCTCCAGGTAGCGAAGAGAGCCTTGTATATTGATTTTTTTAAGCCTTTCCCTTACAGTTACCATGTTTGTATATTATAGGAAAGAGTGATTTAAATCCAGCTTACAGAAAGCTGTTTCGATCATGCAAACCGAGGAGTTTATGAAATTCTCTTTATATAACACCCTTGGCCGGGAGATGCAGGAGTTCATACCTGTCAAGGCGGGAGAGGCAGGTATCTATGCCTGCGGTCCTACGGTCTACAATTATGCCCATATTGGGAATTTGCGGATGTACATCACGGAGGATCTGCTGGTAAGAGCCCTCTCTTTTCTGGGATACAAAGTAAAGCATGTCATGAACATCACCGATGTTGGCCATCTTACGGATGATGCCGATGAAGGGGAGGACAAAATGCTTAAAAGTTCCCGGGAAACAGGTAAATCGGTATGGGAGATTGCCCAATATTACACCGATGCCTTTTGGGAGGATACAAAAAAATTAAATATTCAGAAACCAAACATTGCCTGCCGGGCTACGGATCATGTACAGGATATGATAGATCTTATCAAAGTACTGGAGGAAAAGGGTTATACCTACCTTTCGGGCGGGAATGTGTATTTCGATGTAAGTAAATTCCCAAGGTATGGCGAACTTGCCCTTCTTGACCGTCAGAATCTTAAGGCCGGCGCAAGGATAGAGGTTGATCGGAACAAGCGGAATGCTCAGGATTTTGTTCTGTGGTTTACAAAATCAAAATTTGAACACCAGACTATGCTGTGGGATTCTCCCTGGGGTCAGGGATATCCCGGTTGGCACATAGAATGCAGTGCCATGAGCATTAAATACCTTGGCGAGGAGTTTGATATCCATTGCGGGGGAATAGATCATATCCCGGTTCATCATACCAATGAAATTGCCCAATCGGAAGCTGCAACCGGGAAAAGATGGGTTAGATACTGGGTTCATGGGGAGTTTCTGATTCTGGATAAGGGAAAGATGGCAAAGTCTTCCGGTAATTTCCTTACCCTCTCTTCCCTTATCGATCGGGGATACCACCCGCTGGATTACCGGTTTTTCTGCCTGGGAGGACATTACAGGAGCCAGCTTCAGTTTTCCTTCGAGGCTTTGGATTCAGCCAGGGCTGGAAGGGAAAATCTTGTACAGAGATTGCGGGAATTGCGACGCTCTCCAGGTACGAGGGAAAATCCTGAGGTACAATCCTATTTAGCCTCATTTAAAGATAAAATCAGTCAGGACTTGAATATTCCCCAGGCATTAGCGGATCTTTGGGGCCTTATCAAGGACAATGATATCCCCCCAGGAGATAGAGCTTTCGGGATTCTGGAGATGGACAAGGTTCTAGGCCTGGATCTTGCAGAAGCCTCTGCTCCTTTGGAGGAGGAGGAACTGGAGGAGGAGTGCAGAAAGCTTCTGGAGGAAAGGGAACTGGCAAGAAAGAATAGAGATTTTGCCAAGGCGGATGAAATAAGAAAACTTCTTCTTTCTAAAAATATCCTCGTTCGGGATACACCGGAAGGTCCTAAATGGACCAGGTCAGTGTAACGAACGAAAGGCAGAGTTGTTTACCCAATGACGAATGAACAGGTTTTATCCTTTAATAAGGTATATAATGCCACCTATTCCCTGCTCATTAAGATAGCATTTCATATTACATCAGATATGGATGCAAGTGAGGATTTGTGTCAGGAAGCATATTTAAAGTATTATACCAGAAAGGAACCTCTTCCATCGGTAGAACAGGCCAAATACTGGCTTATAAGGGTAGTAAAGAATCTTTGTTACAATTATTCAAAGAGGAAGGGAAGAGAGATAAAGGCATACGAAAAGTATGGAAAGGAGACAAAAACCTTTACCGATTCCAGCGATGCCTCTCTGTTAAAGGAAGAAACCAGTATGCTTGTGCAGAAAGCCCTGGACAAGCTTCCCTTCTCACTGCGCATAGTTTTAATACTCCGGGAATATGGGGGTTTAAATTACAAAGATATTGGGAATATACTAAAAATAACCGAAGGAAATGTAAAAGTGCGGGTTTTTCGTGCCAGAGAGCGGTTGTCCGAACTGCTTAAGGAGGATGAAATTCATGTGTCCTGACAAAGAACTTCTTTCAGCCTACTTTGATGGAGAAGTAGATACAGTCTGGAAGGCAAGGATCGGTAAACACATCGAGACCTGTGACAAGTGTAAACAGGTCTTAAAATCCTTCGAAAGTCTTCACACTCTTCTCCAAACGGAAGAGCTGCCAATAAACCAGGAAAAACGGGAAAGCATCTACCAATATGTTACCTCAAAAGGAACCCCAGCTGTCCACTTCTGGGATAGAAGGGTAAGTCTTCCTGCTCCCATTGCTTTGGCTGCAGCAGTTCTCTTTGTTGTTTTTGGCGGCTTTATTTTTTCACTGATGGATAGAGCATCCCCCACCTCTCCAGAAGGCCTGGTTTTTGAGCTTTCCAGTGTTTCTGCCTATGGAAAGGAATGGGAAAGGGACATTTTCCCTGTAACGGAACTTTCCGGAGATATAACTGACACAGATTTCCTTATTGCCCTTCCAACTCATTCTGGGTTTACCGTTCAGGGCGAACCGAAATTTATTCTTGCAACGGAGTATAAGCGAGGCAAATAGTGAGAAAGGTTTTCATCCCTTTGATTATGCTGGCCTATTCCCAGATTGCCCTTTTCCCCCAAAGTGAAGACCCTAATATTACCACAGAAAAGGCACTGCTTGTTTCCATGGTTGTTCGAATACTTGAACAGAACAATCAGGTGGTATGGAACCAAACCAGTTCCAAAACCACCATTCCGGGTAAGGCCATCAGGGTAAAACTTACGGGGGAAAATTTCTTGATTATCACAAATCTTACCCCTTATGAAAAAGATTCGGAGTTTTATATCCTTCTCGCCCAAGCGGAGATCTGGCTTAAGGAGGCCCTTCCCCAGTCGGTTCAATACTTTTCTACCTTTAAAACCCTCCTGGTTCCTAGGGGGGAAGCGATACTCTTTTTCCCCTTTGGAATGGCCGCTACAGAAGAGTCCTCTCCCTATACCCTGCAGATGGAGATACTTATAAATCCCTACGATTCTGCGGGAGGCTCTTCAGGTGACTGACAAGGAGGATCAGCCGAAACCTTCCCTGTACAAAAGGCTTAGCAAGAAAAGATGGTTCCTTCCTCTAATCTCTTTTATAAGCTTGGTTATAATTTTTCTTTTTACCTCCCGTTTTACCGATAGACCTCCGGTAATAGACTCCATAACCCCGAAGGTTGGTTTTCCTGGAAATGTGATGGTTATCCAAGGAAAGAATTTTGGTTCCACCAGGGATGGAGCAGAAGTGACTATTGCTGGAATCAGACCAACCACTTCATCTTATATAGAATGGAATGATAATAGAATAAATATAAGGATCCCGGATGATGCAGGGTCAGGGATGGTATATGTAACCACCCGGTCTGGACGGAGCAATGGCATACTTTTTACAAATCAAACCCATATTCCAGTATTAGTTTCGCAAATCCGGGAGCCTGGTCATCCTTATATCGAAGAGATTACTCCCTCTAAGGCACCGGTAGGAAGCCTGCTTCTCCTTAGGGGTTATAATTTTGGGAATGATCAGGATTCCGGAAAGGTCCTTTTTACTCAAAGTTCCCAGGATGATACAAGCGGAGATAGTTCAGCCAACCCTCTGCAAACCCTGGAGGCCTCCGAACTAGATTCAGATTATGAATCCTGGACTGACCGGGAGATAAGGGTTAGGGTCCCTGACGGGGCTTCTTCCGGGAGTATAAAAGTTCTGGTGGGGAAAATACAGAGTAACAGTCTCTATTTTGAGGTGACCGAGGAAGCAGGTAGCAAGGTATACACAGACAAGAGAGGGTTTCAGATTAATTATTCCATTGAGGCTTCAAATTTCAAGGGCCAACCAAATAATTCCATCGATTTTTGGCTTCCCCTCCTAGTATCAAACCTGGAACAGAGAAATATAGAGTTAGTGAGTGAGCCTAAACCCCTTTGGGATAACTACCGGGGAATGATGCGGTACAGGTTTGAGAATGTCAATTCTGATTCCGTAATTGCTCTCTCCCAGACCTTCTGGTTTGACCGTTATGCCGTCCATAGCAGAATCCTTCCTCAGGCTATTCCCCTGGATTATGATAAGGAGAGAAGGCTTTACAAACAATACACAGCTCCTGATCCCCTAATTCCTGCCACCGATCCAAAGATTATTCAAGCAGCGAGGACTGCCGGGAAACGGGAACGAAACCCTTATACCAGGGCCAGGAACATCTATCTCTATCTTTTGCAAAGGTTAAGCTATGATCCCAAGGTACCTCACGAGAACCTTTCTTCCTTGCTGGATTCGAGAAAAGCAGATTCCTATGGTTATACTTTCCTCTTCTGTGCTCTCTTAAGAGCTGCAGAGATACCGGCTAGACCTGTTTCCGGTTATCTGGTTTATGGAAACAAGGAGATAGTTAGGCACTACTGGACAGAGCTCTATTTTGAAAACTTTGGATGGTTCCCTGTTGATCCTCTTCTTGGTGATGGGGTTACCTTTGATTCCTTTCCCCAGGTAGAGGGACCGCAGGAGTACTATTTTGGCAGCCTGGATAATCAGCATATCACCTTTTCCAAAGGATTAGCCCAGCTTAAACCTCTGGAACCCTCAGGAGTGGTTAGGAGGAGGGACGGAATCCTAAGTCTTCAGACTTTTCACGAAGAAACAGTGAATTTGGAGGAGTACACCTCTTTGTGGAGGGATTTACGCATAATTGACTGGTGGTAGAATTTTAAAACCTTAATCCTGTTACTTTTGGATATTAAACCTCGAAGCATTGAAAGATATAAAAATAATATTCCTCGTCAATTCCCGTAGAAAATCTTCCGAAAATAGATTAGGGTTAACAAAGAATTGCTTCTGCGGTTGACAAATCCCGGAGGTGGTTCATATACTATTTTTAAGGATACTACTGGGAGTGTTATGAATAATCCGTTACAACTCTCGCTCGTAAATTTTAAAAAAGGCACCTATATTATTGTAGAAGGCAAGCAAAAGGCTGACTGCTTTTACATTATTCGACAGGGTAGTGTTCATATAAGCAAAGAAGTAGAGGTGGTAGAGGAAGAGGGGGGGAATATCCTTAATCCCGGGGACTTTTTTGGTGTAGTTTCCACCATGTCCTCCCATAGTCATATTGAAACCGCCCAGGCTGTAACGGATGTTTCTCTAATTGCTGTACAGAGGGATCAGTTCGGACTTCTCATCGAAAGAAATGCCCCGGTAGCGATGAAGATCATTCAGCAGTTCAGCCGGAAAATGAGATATCTCGACGAAGCTCTTACAAGACTTACCCTAAAAAGTATTGCTTCCGATGGAGCGGAACATCTTTTTAAGGTAGCAGAATACTACGCAAAACAGAATCAATTCAACCAAGCTTACTATGCTTATCACCAGTATATAGCTACTTGTCCAAATGGTCCTGATGTTATGGTAGCCAAAGAGCGGATGGCTAAGATAAAACCCTATGCAAAGGCTGTTTATCTGGAGATAGATACGGAAGAGTTTACCAGAACCTATCCAAAGGATACGATGATTTTTTCAGAAAGCCAACCTGGTCAGGAATTATATATTATACAAAGGGGAAGTGTTAAAATTACTAAAATTGTAAATGATAACGAGGTTCTTCTGGCTCTCTTAAAGCCAGGTGACATTTTCGGGGAGATGTCTCTTTTGGAGGATAAACCCCGCTCTGCCTCGGCTATTGCCTACGAAGATGCGGTTCTTCTAGCTGTGAATAAGGTAAACTTTAAGCGAATGGTTGCCACCCAACCTCAGATAATCACAAAACTTACTCAACTTTTATCAGAGAGAATCTGGTTTATCTATAAGCAGCTAGCCAATACTCAGCTTTCCGATCCCCTGGGAAAGATGTACGATGCCCTTCTGATACAACTGGAAAAAAACAGAGTTCCCATCTCTTCCGATCCCTATACCTTCGATTTTGGTCCAAAGGAACTGGTAAACATGGTTGGGTTGCCAAAAAATGAAAGCAACACAATTATTCGTCAGCTTTTTGAGAATAAAAAATTCAAGATTGCTGACAACAGGATCTATGTTTCCGATGTAGAGGAGATAGAAAAACAAACAAAGTATTACAGAAAAATGGAAAAAATCGAAAGGGCAAGGAAGCAGGGTTCAATAAAGAATCGGTAAAAGGGAAGGTATCCCGGAATTAGAGCCTCTAGGGATCAAAACCCAGTAAATAAAAAGGTTACTCTTTTGGAGTAACCTTTTTATTGTTCAAAATCAGGGCATTAACCCTTTTTATCCCGGTCCTTTACTCGATTATGGCAAGAATATCCGACATTTTAAGCAGCAGATGTTCTACACCGTCAACCTTGACAGTAGTGCCGGCATACTTGTCGTACATTACTTTCTGACCAGTTTTAACCTTAATTGCATCCTTGTCATCACCAACTTCTACAACAACTCCCATTTGGGTTTTTTCCTGAGCTGTTTGAGGAATAAAAATTCCACCAGCGGTTTTTTCTTCTACCTGCTGAATTTTTACAAGAACACGTTCTCCAATTGGCTTAATCTTCATACTATATCTCCTCCGGAATTATTTATAGTAATAATTTTAATCTTTTTCTCCCTCTGCTTAACAAGGGGGCAATTATTTCTGTGGAAAATATACGAATGAAAAGAGTAATGGTCAAGAAGAATATTCTTAATATAGTAATTAGGTTGTCGATTCGGATTTTAGTAAGTATCTTATCCCTAAGAGAAAGCCATGGATATCTGGATACGAGAATTAGAAAAAGCAAAAACAATGCTAAGGCAACACAATCCCCAAAAATCACTGCAATCCTTAGAAAAAGCTTTATCCAGTTGTCCTCCCACTAAGCCAAAGGACCTTTCAAGGATACTGCTGTATTTGGGTGTAGCTCTTCAAAGACTAGGCCAAGGTGAAACGGCTCTAAAAACGTGGAATGTGGGTTGTAAGGTTTTAAAAACGAGCCCCTCTGCAAAGATGTATAAACGTTTTTCCAATGAGTACGGCATGGTAAAGCAGGAAACCCTGGAAGAAGATGACTGGCAGGCCTTTTTATCAATTCACAGGGCAAGATACCTGGAAAGGCGGCCAGGTGGAGAAATTAAAAGCCTTCCAGAAAGGGATATGATAGAGGATCTCATTCGAAGCTATTACCGGAATTTAAAAAAATCCGGCTCCATCCAGGGGAAGACACCAGCCGAAAAGATCTCCCTTTTTAGGAGTATCAGGATAGTATTTCCTCTTCCTCTTTATCTCCAAAAGGAAGAATCGGCACCAATCGCTGTGGATTTCAGAAAAAAAAGAAGACTGTCCACCGACACAACCTGCTGGTGCGGAAGCGGCATGCCTTATCAGAGGTGTTGTGGAAGGATCAGCAGGAACACCGGTAGTCTTTCTGACCTTTTTTGATACACTTTTTAAGGTTTATTCCTTCAATGGGTTCTTTTGACCCAAAAAGAGAATCTGCAGCATTTTTATGTACCTATAACCGCAAATCATGCAGATTTAAATATTCTATTTTTAAATAAATATGGGTTTAATAGAGGCGGAGGTGGAGTATAAAAAACCGAGTGTTCCGCTCTAATAGCTGCATAAATTGTATATACCTGTGGATAATAATTTATAAATACTTATATTATAAAGAATAATTAAAAAAATAAATTCTTTCAAAATCCAATTAAAACCCTATAAATTAAAGCTTTCTCTGTACGGATCAAGGATTGATTTTCCCCGTTATTACCCAAGACCTTTCCAAAAAATTACAATAAATAGATCACCAAAAACCTATTTTGGCATGAATGTTGCAATATATTGATAGAAGGAGAGCAGGGATGAAAAAGCAAACAAGAGTAAAAACAAGAAAATATGAAAGCGAGGATGAAAACATACTCTCCCTTTATCTAAAGGAGATTAATAGAATTCCCTTATTAACCCGGGAAGAGGAAGATAGATATGCCCGTCTTGCAGCAAAGGGCGATGAATTTGCCAAACATATGCTCGTAAAGGGAAATCTTCGTTTTGTTGTTAATGTAGCAAAGAAATACCAAAATCAGGGGTTACCTCTTTCGGATTTGATAAGCGAAGGTAATATTGGACTTCTAAATGCCATTGAAAGATACGATGTGGATAAAGGCTACCACTTTATCTCCTATGCAGTCTGGTGGATAAGACAGGCAATACTCAAGGCGATTTGCGAGAAATCAAGAATGATAAGACTTCCTCTTAATAGGGCAAATGAGCTTGTGCAGATCCAGAAAGCAAAAAAGGAACTTTCCATAGAAAAGGGAGAAGATCCAGAGATTTCTGAGATTGCCCGATTGGTTAGCATGGATCAAAATCAAGTAGCAGATATTCTTAATATTTCCAAGGACCTAATATCTCTTGAAACACCGGTATACGCAGAAAAGGATTCTTCGGAACTGGGTGACTTTATTGAGGACAAAGGATACAAGCATCCGGAAGAAACCCTGATAGAGCAATCCTTGAAGGAGGATATAAATACCATCCTTACTACACTTTCTGAAAAGGAATCAGAGATTATTCAATACAGGTTTGGGTTGAATGGCAATAGCCCCCTCTCTCTTAAAGAGATAGGAGATAAATATAACCTAACCAAGGAGCGGATAAGACAGATAGAAAAAAAGGCTCTAAAACGACTTCAGCACCCCTCCAGACTTAAGATGTTGGAAGCTTACACCGCTGCTTGAACACATTGTCTTTATTAAAAAAAAATCCTCGATGGTTTCTTGATGCTTAAACCCTTCCTCTGCGGTAACTTGACAGAGGAAGGGTTTTATTTTACCGTTAAAAGGCAAAGTTCAAGCGAAGAAATTTTCAATAACTAGTTAATGAATTATATTTTCTAGACAACGCAAAGAATAATAACGGAGGTAATGAATAATTTATGGCAAAAGGAAAAATGATCTTTTTTTTCGGAAATGGTTCAGCGGAAGGAAATGCGGAAATGAAGTCCCTGCTGGGAGGCAAAGGTGCCAATCTTGCAGAAATGACCAATCTAGGAATACCAGTTCCACCGGGTTTCACTATCTCTACCGAGGTTTGTGAGGTTTTCTATACACTGCAGAAAAAATATCCAGAGGGCTTCTCTGAGGAATTGGATAAAAATCTTAAAAAACTAGAAAAACTCATGGGCAAAAAGCTGGGGGATCCCAAGGATCCTTTACTGGTTTCTGTTCGTTCCGGTGCAGCCGTATCCATGCCCGGTATGATGGAAACAATTCTTAATCTTGGCCTCAATGATCAAGCTGTAGAGGGGTTGGCAGAAAAAACAGGTAACCCACGGTTTGCCTGGGATGCCTACAGAAGATTCATACAGATGTTTGGAAATGTTGCTAAAAATGTAAATTCTGAAATATTTGAGCATATCCTTGATTCTGTAAAGAAGGAGAGGAATGTTACCTTGGATACAGATCTCAATGCCGAGGATCTTAAAAAAATAGTTGAGCTCTATAAAAAAGCCTATAAGAAGGCTCTTAACCAGGACTTTCCCCAGGAGCCTATGTCTCAGCTTCTCGATGCCATCGGTGCTGTCTTTGGTTCCTGGAACAATCCAAAAGCCCTGAAATACCGGGCTCTTAATCAGATCAAAGGCCTTAAAGGTACAGCGGTAAATGTACAGTCCATGGTTTTTGGAAACTTTGGTAATGATTCTGGTACAGGTGTGTGCTTTACCCGGGATCCCTCCACTGGCAAGAAGGAGTTCTATGGAGAATATCTTATGAATGCTCAGGGAGAGGATGTTGTCGCAGGCATAAGAACACCGGAAAAGATCTCACTGTTGCAGAAGAAGAATAAGGAGATTTACCAGGACCTGGTAAAAATAAAGGATAAGTTGGAAGAGCATTATAAAGATATGCAGGATATAGAGTTTACCATACAGCAGGGAAAACTTTTTATCCTTCAGACAAGGAATGCAAAACGAACCGGTGCTGCTGCGGTGAAATGTGCCGTGGATATGGTAAAAGAAAAGCTTATAAAGGAAGAAACAGCGGTTAAGAGGGTTACCCCGGATCAGCTGGATCAACTTTTTCACCCCATGATTGACCCTGCGGAAAAGAAGAAACTTTCTCCTCTGGCTAAGGGTCTCAATGCCTCCCCTGGAGCTGCTACTGGACAGGTCGTGTTCACTGCCGAGGATGCAGAACAGTGGGTAAAGGACGGGAAAAGGGTACTTCTCGTAAGGAAAGAAACAAGCCCTGAGGATATCGGAGGGATGGCTGCTGCTACAGGTATTCTTACCTCCACTGGTGGAATGACAAGCCATGCGGCGGTAGTTGCCCGAGGAATGGGTAGACCCTGTATCGCCGGCTGCAAGGCTCTTATGATTTCCGGAAAAACCATGACCCTCGGAGATAAGGTTTTCAAGGAAGGCACCTGGATAACTATTGACGGTACAACCGGAGAGGTTTATGAAGGGGAAGTAAAACTGGTAGAACCTAAACTCTCCGGGGATCTTAAAACCTTCCTGTCCTGGGCAGATGATATAAGACTGAGCGCTGTAAGGCCTGGAATTAAGGAGAAGGGTTTTAGGATAAGGACAAATGCAGACCAACCTGGGGATGCAAAGGTTGCCAGAGCTTTCGGAGCTGAAGGAATAGGACTGTGCCGAACGGAACATATGTTCTTTGAGGCAGAAAAACTCAATATTTTCCAGCAGATGATTGTGGCAGAGAGTGTCGACCAGAGAAAAGCAATCCTTAAAAAACTCCTGGTATTGCAGAAAAGGGATTTTAAAGGGATCTTTCAGGCTATGGAAGGCCTTCCTGTGACTATAAGGCTTCTGGATCCTCCCCTTCATGAATTCGTCCCAAAAACAAAGCAGGAAGTTGCGGAACTAGCTAAGATAATGAATGTTAAACCTGCAAAACTGCAGGCTAAGATTGACTCTCTCCATGAACTTAACCCGATGTTGGGGCACCGTGGATGCCGTCTTGGGATTACTTACCCGGAAATTTATGACATGCAGGTAGAAGCAATAATGCTTGCAGCTTGTGAGGTAGCAAAGGCAAAGAAGAAGGTTTTACCAGAAATTATGATACCTCTGGTTGGAACCTACGAAGAACTGAAATTATTGCGGGAGAACGCAGAGAAGGTGGTGGCGGAAGTTTTCAAAAAGGCAAAAACTAAAATCCCCTATACCATCGGAACCATGATCGAGATCCCAAGGGCAGCCTTAACAGCCGATGAGGTAGCGGTCTATGCGGATTTCTTCTCCTACGGTACCAATGATCTAACCCAGATGACCTATGGCTATTCGAGGGATGATGTCGGAAGCTTTGTCCCAGTTTATATTGAAAAGGGAATTCTGGAAAAGGATCCCTTCCAGAGTCTTGATCAGATAGGAGTAGGTCAGCTTGTTCAGATCGCCTCCGAAAAGGGAAGATCGGTAAAACCAGAACTAAAACTAGGTATCTGCGGAGAACATGGCGGAGATCCCGAATCCATAGAATTCTGCTATAGAACCGGATTAAACTATGTTTCTTGTTCCCCCTTCCGGGTTCCCATAGCAAGACTTTCCGCTGCCCAAGCAGTATTAAAAAACAAATAATCACAGATCCTGCAGGGGGACCACCCCTGCAGGTTTTTTGGATAGTTAAAAATGCCCTCTTTTGAGGAATCGAAATATTTACAAGAATTTCTAAAAAATATCTACAATATCCTTCTTGAATACTACGGGCCCCAGGGCTGGTGGCCAATTTACAGTTTAAAGGGAAAACCAGGCTTTGACGCCCTAGGCTACCATCCGGGGAATTATTCTGTACCAGAAGAGGGGGTGGAGGTTTTTCAGGTAGTGGTGGGAGCGATTCTTACCCAGAACACCTCTTGGAGGAATGTGCAGTCCGCCCTGGCGGCCTTGGAGGGGGCGAGGGCTACAGATCCGGTGAGGATTCTGGAACTTCCCACTGAAGAATTGGCACAGCTGATCCGTGCCAGCGGTTATTACAATCAAAAAGCTCGAAAATTGAAAACAGTTACCCGGTTTCTTCTGGAGAAAGGTCATCTATCCCCTCCAAGGCCGCCAGGGCGGGAGGATCTATTATCCCTTTGGGGTATAGGCCCGGAAACCGCAGATTCTATACTCCTCTACGGCTTTGGGCAGCCACAATTCGTGGTGGATGCTTATACTTTCCGCCTTCTTTTCCGCCTTGGTGTATGTCCAAAAAGGGAAAAGTATGATAAAGTTTCCCTAGATTTTAAAACAACCTTCAAGGATATGGAAATATCCTGTTGGAATGAATATCATGCTTTAATAGTAGTGCATAGCAAAAAGTTCTGTAGGAAAAATCCCTTATGTAATGGGTGTCCTTTATTTAAACATTGTTTGTTTGCAATAGGAGGGATAAATACAGATGAAGGCTAGCAAATTGACCATTAAAATGGTTCTATCCGTATCGGCCATAACCATCCTCGGAATTGGAATAATAACCTATCTTATAAGTTCAAGAGTTTCAAGCATGGCAGAAAAGGAGGCAAACAATTTAGCCCGAGAGACTGCCTACCGTTATTCTCAGTTGTTAAGTAGCGAACTTGAGTATGCTCTAAATCAGGCAAGAGCCCTAAGCGATGTTCTGGAAATCCTGGCATCAAAAAAGGATTCCGGTCTTTCAGATAGGACTCTTGTAAATGAGGTATTAAAACACTTTATTGAAAGCCATGAATCCTATATCGGAGTTTATGCCTGTTTTGAACCCAATATGTTCGACGGTAGAGATGAACAGTATAAAAACACCCTAGGGCACGATGAGACTGGTCGGTTTATTCCCCATTGGACAAGAGATGCGGAGGGGAAAGGGGTTGTTGAACCCCTGACTTATTACGAGGTGGTAGGATTCGGAAACTATTATATAATCCCAAAAAGCAACTCCCGGGAGGCAGTAATAGAACCAAGGACAGAATCGATTCAGGGAGAAGACCGACTTATTGTTTCCCTCTCTGTTCCGGTATTCAAAACCACAGGCTATGGCGAGTTTATCGGTGTTGTGGGAATAAATATCGATTTGACTGAGTTTTATAAAAGGATTGAAAAGATTAGGTTGTACGAAACTGGTTATATCATGCTCTTTTCCAGTACCGGGATAATTGTGGGAGGGGCAGATCCCTCACAAAGAGGAAAAACCCTCCGTTCGGTAAATAGTAATCTTGAATTAAGCGAAGCGGTGGAGAAAAAAGATGACGAGATCTTTTATATTAAGGATAATTCCCTTCTAAATGGAAAACCTTCAATAGTTGTGGGCGTTCCGGCGGCAATTGGGTATACCAACACCTACTGGAAGGCAACGGTAACAATTCCGGAGGAGGAGGTCTTTCAGTCCTCCCATCAGGTAGTAAGAGCTATTTTTGTTATGGGAATTATCACTGTTATTCTGATGATCCTGCTAACCTATTTAATGTCAAAAATCATCCTAAGGCAGATTATTAAGGTTTCAGATATACTTAGAGATATATCTACGGGAGAAGGGGATCTTACGAGATACCTAACTGTAAAAGGGAAGGATGAAATTGCCAATCTTTCAAAATATTTTAATATATTCCAGGAAAAGCTGCGCTCTATCATAGAAAATATAAAAAGAACTACAGGGAAAACCTTGGAGGTGAAAACGGATCTTAGCGCCAGTACAGAACAGACCCTTTCTGCCCTCACAGAGATTTCGGCCAGTATTGCTTCCATGAAGAATCAGATTATAATTCTAGATGAGGATATAAAGGATTCCACAAGATCGGTGGAACAGATAACAGGAAATATCGAAGGCTTAGGAGGACAGATAGAGGAACAGGCTAGTGCTGTCGAGGAATCCACTGCTGCGGTGAATCAGATGGTGGCATCTTTGAACAATGTGGCGGATATAACCAGAAAAAAGAAGCTTTCCACCGACCGGCTGGTATTAACAGCTAAGAAGGGGGGAGGAAAACTGGAACAAACAAGAACCGTAATTCAGGATATTACATCCAACATTGGAAAAATCAGGGAGATGGCGGATATTATTAACAGTATAGCAAGCCAGACCAACCTTTTGTCTATGAATGCCGCAATAGAGGCAGCCCATGCCGGTGAATACGGTAAGGGATTTTCCGTGGTGGCGGATGAAATAAGGAAACTTGCAGAAACCTCCGCAGAGAATTCTCTGGATATTTCCAATATCCTTACCGAGGTGGTGGAAAGGATCGAATATGCCTATTCCTATAGCCAGGACACCACCAAGGCTTTCGATGAGATCACAGAAGAGATTGATGAGGTCGCCCACGCCCTGGACGAGATAAGCAACAGCGCCAATGAGCTTTCTCTGGGAGGCAAGCAGATTCTAGAGGCCATGACAATCCTTAATACCACTACCGGCAAGGTTAAAGATTCCAGCGAAGAGATGATGAACCATTCTTCCGGGGTTTACTCCTCCATGGAAAAGGTAAGAGATATCTCTTCTCAGGTATTAAATGGGATGAACGAGATTGCCAAGGGCTCTTCGGAAATAACCTCTGCCATGATGAATATTTCCACTACCACCGATGTTCTGGCGGAAAATGCTGAACTCCTCAATGCCGAAGTTAATAAATTTAAGACCTGATAAGGAGAGAAAGATGGAGATTCTTCAATACGAACAGAGATATGAAAAAAAGGTTCATCAAATGTTGTTGTTCCGTTTCCTCTCTACCGAAGAGCTGGCGGATCTAATAAAGAGAGCGGAGATTCAGCAATACGAGGAGGGGGAATATATCATCACCCAGGGAGAGGTGAATCAATCCTTTTATGCAGTTTTGGAGGGATCTGTAACTGTATCAGTAAGAAAAAAGGATAATTCCGAAGCATACATCTGTACTATCGGAGAGGGAGAGGTCTTTGGAGAGGCAGGGATGTTTCAAAAAATGTCGAGAACTGCCAATGTTGTAAGCCTGGACAACTCCAGGGTTTTAGAAATAACCCGTAAAAATATGATCGATTTTATTAATTCATATCCCAAGGCAGGTATAAAGATCCTGATGGTGATAATTTACGGGCTGTTAAGAAAACTTAAAGAGGCAAACCAGGAGCTAGCTTACGAGAGACTTTCCGACCTGGGTCAATCCGATATTGATGCTATGGTCAGGGATTTTCTTGCTCCCTCAAATTAATGACTTTGTTGCGGAGATCTGAGCAGGGGAGCACTATTAAAACCTTTAATACCCGCTGGTACACCCTGGTTTTTCTTTTTTTTATAACCCTTTCCTTGGTTTCGGCAGAGGAACTTCCTTTGAGATTCCAATTCCCCACAGGAGGAAGGATCCGGGGTACACCCGTTTTTTCTTCCTTCAACACCTTTTATTTTCTAGCCGAGGACCGATATCTCTATTGCCTTGATCTTTCAGGTAACCTTATTTGGCGTTACTTTCTTAAGGAAAGGATTACAGACATTCTTGCTTTAGGAATCGATGAAAGCATCTATACAGCTCTCAGAAATGGCAATTTTATTGCTTTGAATCCAAAGGGCAAGGAGATCTTCAGAATAAACCTGGGCGTTCCTGTCCTTTACAACCCTATTGTGACAAATTGGGGGGAAATTCTTCTCTTTTTGGAGGATCAGTCGATGATCTCCCTTTCCCATAAGGGAAAGATCCGTTGGAAAGGCATCCTCCCTGATTTTCCCGTACTGCCGCCGGTTCTTTTATACGATACCCTTTTTATTCCCCTGGAAAGGAACCTGATTCTTGGTTATGCAGTTTCAGGGGAAGAAATCTGCAGAATTGAAACCCGGGGCAGGGTAACTTCCCTTTTATCCGCACCGGAGCAGTCCAGGGTTTTTTTCGGAACCTCCGAAGGAAGTTTATACTGTGCCGATTCCAGTGGAGTGGTGATGTGGGAAAGAGTTTTCTCCACACCTGTAAATGGGATTTTCCCTGGTATGGAGGGTTATTATCTTCTCCTTTCCACGGGAGAGGTAGTTTTCATTGATTATAGAGGGGAACTGTTATGGCGAAAGGGAATGGATATTTCTGCAACCCGGATGATTCCCTTAAGGCAGGGCTTAATTCTATGCGACCAGCTAGGTAACACCCGCTATATAGATTATAAGGGTGAAGCCCTGTCCTCCGGAAGGCTTTCCGTGTCGGGAGATATCTCTTTGGTCACTATGGGAGACCTGCTTTTGGGAAGCGGGGAAGATTGGAATATCTATGCCTGGTCCTTACCAGATCCTTCCCTGCCAAGGAATCCCGCTGGAAAGAGAGAAAAAGGACCCGAAGGGCTTTCTAATTTCAATAATTTCTCGGAATACAGGTACTTAAAAACCCTTATTGACCAACCGGATTATCAGTTAAAAAGAATGGGTCTTTCCGGGATTACGGAGATTTGCAGATCGGATAATCTTCAGGGCAAGATTCCCTTTCTTATGGATCTGCTAGTTTCCTTATCCACCGATGCCCTTTTGAACCCCGGATATATGTATAAACAGATAATAAATGATTTTCCAGATCTTAGATTTCATTCTATAATTCTTCTGGGAGAGATTGGTAATTTATCTATAAAACCTGTTCTTGGAGAGATAATAAAAAGGGAATGGAATGATGCTGTTTTGACTGCAGCAGTCCTCGTGGCGGGGGATTTAGCCAGCGACCTGGATGGAGCGATGACCCGGGCTATTTCCGAGGTGCTGAATAGAAGGACAGAAAGCCTGGATAAGGATATAATACGAGCGTCCGTGAGAAGCCTCGAGCAGATAAGAGAGTATCATGGTTTTGTTATGGATCCTGTAGGTGTTCAGAGCCTGCTGATGCTTGTGGTGGGTGAATATCCGAGGGATATTAGAAAATATGCTTTAGAAGTTCTTAGAAAAATGGGAGAATTATAATAACTGGTATATTATAATTCCTATAGATTTAGGAAAGGGGTTAGTCATGAAGAGGATAATAATTATATTTATTCTTATATATTGCTCTCTGGGAGTTTTAGCAGCCCTGGAGGTGGATAAGGAAGAACTTTCTGAAGGTTTATCTCAAAGGGTTGAATTTTACAACTATCAGGGTCCCCATTCCAAGATTGAAACAAGGGATCAGATTCTGGGAATAGGAAGATTTCTTGGTCAGGAGTATACCGGTGTTGCGGGAGAAAAAAGTTATCATGGGAAATACAGGATAATCCACGCGATAGATAGGACAATCTTGGAACTTCTGGATGCGGATATACTGGTTTTGGAAAACTCTGCCGAGGTGGATCATATAAATAATATTCGACTTATACTAGCGGGATATCTTATGGAAGCTTACAGTTATTCCATGGCGGATGCACTGCTTTTAGCAGAATTTATTACCTACTATAATGCTGTTTTTCGAGGAGACCTTGATTATTTTTCTTTAAAGTACAAGGGAATTGTGCTGCAGCACCTTTCAAGAGAAAATGCAGGTATCTCTGCCCGCTATACTGACTGGCCTGGCAAAAGCAGGCTTTTAATTCCCCTCTCCGAGAAAGCCCCGGAGGGTGGTTTGGGTACCCTTGTAACGGATGAACTTACCGATGAAAGGGTAATTGAGGACTTGCGAAGCCAGGAAGGAATGGGACTTGTTCCCAGGAAAGAGATTACCGAGCTCAAGGAGAGAGAGGTAGAAGAGGCGATAGAAAGAATAGAGGAAGACAGGGAAAGGATTGTACAGCAGGAAAGGGAAATTGAGGAGGAAAGGCAGGAGATTACCGCAGCCAGGGAGGAGATTCAGCAGCGACGGGAAGAGATGAAGGCCTCCGGAGGTAGCATGGAGGAGCAAGCGGAACTTGCCGTGCAGGAAAAGGAGCTTCTGGAAAGGGAGGAGGAACTTGAGCAGAGGGAAGAAGCATTAGAGGAACGGGAAGAGGTAATAGCCCAGGAAAAAACTATCCTGGAGGAGGAACAGCAGAAGCAGGAGGAGAGGCAGGAAAGAATCCTGCAGGAGAGGGAACAGATTGCCAGGGATGAGAGAACCGTAATCGAGGAAACCCCGGCGCCAAAGGAGCAACCCACGGCTACAGCCATTACTCCTGCCGCAGAGACGGTTAGGGATAAGGTTTATTTCCTCCACATTGCCGATATTGCCGGGGAGCCTTTGGGACAGCTTTTGTTATTAGACAGTCGATCGGGAAAGGTTCTTGGCACCTCCTCTGTAAATACCATAAGGAACCGAAGCTTCCAGCTTTTAGAGGATGCTGTGGTTGTTCTGGCGGGAAGAACGGAGATGGGGAGGGCTGTTCGGCTTGTACTTCTCAATCCTGCTACCCTTAATATAATCCAGGAAGGGGAGACGGATATTTTCAAAGACAGTGTCATCGCTGCCAAGGGTGTAAATATTTTTGCCGTGGTAAAGCAGGATTCCGCCTGGCATGTGGGGCTCTTTGATAAGGATCTATCTTTGGTAGCGGTCTCTGCTATTCCGGTTGATCCCTATACCAGTTTTACTCTTTCCGGGGATTGGCTTTACGTTCAGAATTCCCAGGGGGATGTTGTTAGACTTTCCCAAAGCAGCCTGCAGCCTTAGAAAGCTAAAGATGGAAGAGGTTTACCGAAATTTTCGCTTTTTCTTTTTAAACAATTTCCGGAAGAATTTCTTTATAAAATTCCAGAACCTTTTGAAAAATCCCGGTCTGGAAAGTTTTTCCAGTTTAAGGAAGCCATCAGAAACCTCTTCAGGGGTCAAATTCTTGCGGTGGATATTCTCATCCATCTCCAACTCAAGTTTTTCCAGTTCCGATGTAGTGTCTAGGATATTTGCTTCAATTACCTGCCAACCCAATTTTTTTGCGCATTCTAATCTCCTGTGACCAGCAATCAGTTCCTTTTTCTTATTTATGACAATGGGGTTGAGAAGGCCATGTTTTCTTATGCTTTCCATTAGTGGGGTGAGATCCCCAAGATTCTTTCTAATCCTTTTTTTAAGTACAATTTCATCTATTCTTACTTGCATTTATGGTTCCCTCAATCTATTTTATAGTAAGATGAGTTTTTTTTCAGGAAGTTTTTTTCTTTTTTATCCTTTCTTAAACTATTCCACAAAGATGAATTATAAAAATAATAGTTTTGATATCCCACCGGTTTTATCCACCTATTCCATCTCCTTTCCGTTTAGAAAACTGAAGGTACCCTGAAAAATTAATCTAGAAGCGGATTCCCAAGAGGAGAGTCTGTTTCCTCCTGAAAAAGGAAGGAAAAACTGTCATCCTCGGGAAGGGTAAAGGAAAAATCCGGCAGATTATCCGGGACTTTCTCTATCATAAGGATATCTTGTAAACGGTCAACTATTACCTGATCTCTTTCCATTTGAATTTCGTGAATATCACACGTTCTTACTGGTTCTGTTCCTATTTTGAATATTTCTGTTCTGGTACCATCGGTACAATACTCTGTAGGAAGCAACCCGGAAACTGAACAGACCTTTCTTTCAATGAGTCCTGTGGTTGGTCGAAGGAATTCCTTTACCGGTAAAGCGCTATGAATCCTTTTCATATACTCGCTCCACAGAGGCCCTGCAGCGGTGGCGCCGGTTTGATTCAATCCTAAGGAATTTCCAGGGATATCAAAACCCAACCATACGGCAGTGGTAACATATGGAGAAAAACCAACAGTCCAGGCATCTGACCAGTTCTGGGTTGTGCCTGTTTTCCCTGCCATAGGCATATCGTCAAATCCTCCCACCTCCCTTCTGCGGTTGGCAAGGGTGCCTTGTTCCACAGTGGTCTCGAGTAGATTTACCATTATATAGGCAGACTGCTCATCCAGGTACTGGAGATTGCGTCCTTGTTTCCTCTGCTCAGCCCGAAGCTGTTTTTCCGGCTCCAGGATTATATTCCCCCGGCGATCTTCGACAAAACGGATAGAGAGAGGTTCAACAGCTTTCCCTTGGTTTGGAAAGGTAGCATAAGCTCTGGCCATATTGAAGGGAGATACGGAAATTACCCCTAAACCTAGAGGATAAACCCTGGGGAAAGCCTTCTCGTCATTTCTAAGGTCATAAAGACCAAGAAGTTTTGAGGACATATCAATGGCAGCTTCAAAGCCTATTCCATTAAGAACCTGTATGGAAGGAACATTCATGGATTGAGCCAGGGCATCTCTAACCAGCACATACCCGGTCCAGGCTCCCATGAAATTTGTAGGAGTGTAGGGAGGCCTTCCATCCTTATAATAAAAAACCATGGGTGAATCATGCAGCCTGGTAGCTGGGGTATATTTCCCGGAGGAGATCGCTGCGGCATAATAAAGGGGCTTAAAAGCTGAGCCAGGTTGAACCTGAGCATCGGTAGCCCTGTTGAATTTCTTTGTTTTAAACTCACTCCCGCCTACCATGGCAAGAATGTACCCTGTTTCATTATCCAGGGTAATAAGAGCTCCCTCCACAGTAGTCCGGACCACGTCCTGTTTGGCCTTGTTGTAGGCCATAGTAGATACAAAATTTATATCCTCGGCCCCCATGAGAAGAGAAACAAGCTGTACAACTGGATTAACTGTTTGTTGGTAATAATTATAAGCCGCCCTTTTCTGTGCAGTCCCTGATATCTGTATGTCTTCAAGGTTAAAGGTAAGGGATAGAAGTTCTATAATCGGAACAAAAGCAGTATTTGCGTAACTTAACCTTTGCTGAGTGTTGGCCTGAAAGGTTGCATTAGCCTTAGCTAATCCTCGGGACATTATCTCGTCAGCAATTTTCTGATATTCCAGATCCAAGGTGGTATGAACCACAAAACCTTCTTCATTTATGTTTATCAGGGAACCAAGGAGAAGATCCTCTAATTGAAGTCGGATATATTCAGAGAAATAGGGTGCTCTGCTCTTATTGTCAAAATAGGCACTGGCAATGCTGGACCTGGTGTAATCGTAGGCATTCCAGTATTCCTGAAAGGAGATCTCCGCTTCCTCCAGGGCAAGATACCCCTGGTTTACCATCTGATCCAGAACCTCCCTTTGTCTTTCCTTTGCCCGGTTGGGATAATTTATTGGAGAATAGCGGGAGGGGCTTGCTAGTTGAACCACAAGGATCGCCGATTCCGCCGGGGTTAATTCCCTGGCGCTATGGCCAAAATAGAATTGAGAGGCAGCCTCTACCCCGTAGGTGTTGTGTCCGAAGTATACCTTGTTTAAATAAAGTTCCAGAATTTCATATTTTGTAAGGTTCCTCTCTAGTTGAAAGGCCCACCAAAGTTCCTTAAGTTTCCTTTTTATGGATATATCCCTGCGGTCGGCGTATAGGACCCCTGCAATCTGTTGGGTAATTGTACTGCCGCCGGAAAAGAATTTACCCGCAACTATGTTCCAGGCTGCTCTTATAAGACCCGCAAGATCGAACCCATTATGCTTGAAAAAGTTCTTATCCTCCCGGGCAATCAGGGCATAGATAAGGTTTTTAGGGAGCTCTTCCACAGGAACGATATCCCTCTTCTCCTCGGCAAAGAATTCGGTAATGAGATCGCCATTTATATCAAGAATTTGTGAGGGAATGGAGGGTTTGTATTCACCTATCTGCTGGCGCATCTGTATGTTTCTTGTCTCTGCTAGTGCTATCCCCAGACTGATCCCTACTAGGGCTGCCAGAAGCACAGCAGTAATGATAAGAATTCTTATTATCCGGAGCTGTTTCTTGGAAAACCTCATGATCCTACAGTATGTAGAGGGGGATTTTTTGTCAAGCTCATCCTACCCTTTGAGGAAACGAGTAAAAAAAAGGCCGATTCTTGGAGAAAGAATCGGCCACTTTGTTAGGTGTCGGTCATAATATAGTAAACTGGGAGGGGAACTATATTAATGTACCCGACAGTTTTAATATCGGATGGAACATTAAAAAAGTTAATTATCTTGAATTAAAATATCCAGGAATAATGAGATTCTTTTTATTTCACCCTTCTGAAGGGTGAATTTTTTACTTATACTATGGTCTCCAAGCCGGAAGAGAATGGTATGTGCTCCTTCCGATATCTGGGTAGGTATACCGGTGGGGCTGGTAAATTTCTCTCCATCCAGGAAAATAGCTGTACCTCTTGGAGCCTCTACAATAATCTGAGGGATTAAGAGCTCCAACTCCAGACTCAATTCCGTGACTACTCCTTTTTCAATTGTAAAGGAGAGATATTTATTCCTGTAATAATCCGATTCAATTTTAAGGTTATGAATTCCTGGAGACAGGGGTAAGTCGCTGTCTCCCAGAATAACAGATTCTTCATCTATAAAGAGATTGTAAGGTTGAGAAGGAGTATCCGGCGTATTTATCTTCAAGCTAAGATACCCAAGAGGGGCAAGGATCGGGCGGATTATAACTTCGAAGGAGCTTTTTAATACCTCCGACGGGATACCCTTCATTACTGGAAGAATAGTTAAGAGAAGAGGGTAGTCCTTTGGAAGGATTATCCTGTTTAAAACGGAGGTTCCTACAGAACTGGTCAGCCCATGATTACTCTTTAAAGGGAGTTGGTAAAAGGCTCTTCGGCTGGGAGGGATTATCTCAAAGAGTGCCCTTTCAGCATTGTAGTTGCGGGTCTCCGCTTCCGGAGTAGGGTTGACGTTACTGTAAAGATAAAAGACAAAACTGTCCCTGTATCTTTGTACTGCCGCAGGAATCCTTAATTCAAGTTCGATGCCCAGATAAAGTTCCGGTTCTTCGGGTGGCATAATGACCAGGAGGTCCTCAAGATTGAGGGTAATGGGAGGATTTTCAGAACCCGAGGCTAGGGAAAAGCCTTTTATAATCCCTCTAACAGTCTCCGAGGGAAGGGAAAGGGAGAAAAGAGATAAAAACATTATAAAAATACAAACCCTTTTCATATTCACTTTATTCCTGGTAAAAGTAGAGC
>Ga0067045_1003092_pt1 | contig 30461 bp, 37 predicted proteins | sample TerdegcTABiofilm_FD_59184 | JGI IMG/M metagenome (GOLD analysis project Ga0067045, IMG submission 59184) | Combined Assembly of (Gp0054472, Gp0054536) Wastewater bioreactor microbial communities from Singapore -Terephthalate degrading...
AATATAGATTTAAAGGCCGTTTAAATGACGTTTAAGGGGATAAAAATTTCTCAGTTTATGCGCAAAATGTTCTAGGGTTTTTTCTCAGTTTATCCGCAAATATTTCTCAGTTTACGCGCAAAGCAACAACACATTCAATTTGCATCCACCCTTGACCGAGGATATTCGGCGTAATCCCCTGGCCGGCCCCCCAAGCTGTTATGCGGATCGGCCTTTGGGCCGTTTGGTTAATGGTGATTGTTTGCCTTACATCAGCGTATGGCTCTGAAGAACTAGACAGCGCCTCCAGCCTCAAACTGCTGGTTCCGGTCCTGTGAATTGATGAGTCGATTGTGTTAGTTCCCCTGGACCCCCAATCGGGGAAATGCCATCCGGCCTTGCCGTCTTCAAAACCCGGGTTCACTACTTTATTGGCGCTCGACGAGGGTTTGACCGACACTTTTTCATAGTAATTCGAGTCGTCGTAATGCGGCCACAGTCTTAATTTTGCCTTCGGACACCCCGGAGGATTAGGAGGAAACACACCTTTCATCTTGTTCCCGGCTGTCGGGCTGCTGTAGCTTATGTAAATATGAGCAGCGGGCCCCCAGTCACCACTGGGGGTCAAATAATAAAGAGAAACCTGCTGGCTGGACTTTATATTCCTGCCCCTCTTGTAATAAAATTCTACCTCAAGGCAGTCTCCCTCCAGCACATCAAAAGCATCTGACTGGACAGCAATCCAGTCACCTCCACTGTTGGCCGGCAGAGTGACTTTCAAGGCCCTTCCTTCAGGCTGCATGGTTGGCGGTTCTAGCGCCGGGGATACCATCATTGGGCCTGTTTCCAAACAGGATAAAGCCTGTCGGCATATTCGCCCCCTACGCCGACAAGGAAAAGTCCCCGTTAAACAGGTGCTCCCATGTAACCGAATAGGCGGTTTCCTTGACGCTGAAACCGTTGAGGAAGCAGGTCACTGGTTGACCCGGGCTGCCGTAATTCAAGTAGCGGAAGTCCACCTTGACCGCGTCCATGGGAGCTTTGGCCACAACCTGAAACGTCTGGTAATCAGTCTTATTTTGAAACAGATAAAATACTTCTTTCCCTTCCGGGTTGGCTATGTAGTTATTCTCATCCCGGAAAGCGACCCCCAGGTCCCCGTTGCAAATACCCGTCGCCTTGTGGTGAACCTCAAACACGTAAGATTTCCCGCCCATTACAGGCAGACCGTATTTGTTAATTGAGGCCCACGACTGCGTTGGGAAGTGCCAGTACATTGCCCGCGTCCCGGGAACGTCGACTTCGGACGAAAACCCGCGGTCCACACTGGAGTCCCCATACAAATTAAACCCAAGAGGGAACAGGTCGCCGTTTTCCAGGGTCCCGTTAGGAAGCAGTTCCGGCGGCTGAGGAACTGGAGGCTCGGCTGGGAATAAACCTCTGGTAATATGCGGGACCTGGGGGTTATCGCCCAGACAGTATTTTTTGTCCAATTTCCCGTAATAGCTCTTGGCGTGGACCCTGAAAACACAGGTTCCATATTGGGTGTAAGCTGCCATGTGGACCCCCGTGAGGTTCCAGGCAACAATTCCGTTTAACGGGGCATTAACTTCCTGGAAAATAGATCCGTCCTGGCTGAATACAATAAACTTGTTTTTGTTTTTATCGTAGGTTACCAGCTTGTCAAAATAACTGCTCAGCCCAAGGCAGTCGAACGGTTCGGCTCTCTCCAGGTTGAATTCATTGACGCGCTCGCCGGAAGCGCTGGTAATCAGGACGGTCCCGGAGGCGGTAATCCGGGCCAGTTTATTCTCCAACCAGGCAAACCCCTTGTAAGAACGGCCATCACCAGCAACCGTCCCCCCTGCCATGCTTTTAACCGTTCCATTAGTGGTCATAAACCAAAGCCCGTTATGATATGCCAGATCGACAATGCCGGCCTCACGGTGAATAATATAATGCCTGTTCGGGAACCCCCTTGTCGCTTCGAAAATGCCGGATTCGCCTGCTAAATACGTTTTCCTTGAGTGCGAAAGGTAGAGTACACCCGAAACCGCTTCGCTGACAGCGTAAACCCCCCTCACCTCCCCTCCGGGAGAGCTGTAAGGGTCAAAAACAAGTTTATGATTTATGTTATCAACCAGCCATCTCTTAGCGGTGTGTGTCAACGGCGGCTTTCCTGGAAGCGGGGCAGCCCCTGTGTCATATACAATGTAGCCGGCGTCACGCAACTCCTCCGCAGTAATTTCAGCAACCAGGTGATTAGGGTTTGTATCCCAGTCTAACAGAACGATCCCTCTGCAGCTGTAGCGCTCTGGCTGCTCTTCTTGCTCATCTTCCGTCATATAAACCCTGTATCCCTTTGCCCCGGGCACAGGGCATATTTCGATGGGAACCCGGTTGGTGTTGCTGTCGGCTGCGGTAATTTGCCGGACTTCGTTGGCCCTGTCAGTCTCCCCGAACTCATTGAAAACCGTGACCGTATAGTACCTTTTGCGGTTTGCCGGGATAGAACCCCCATCCTTAACCAGCCAATGATCCGGGTGGCAGACGGAAGTCACGCCCAGGTCCCGGTCCATTTTTTCCCCGTTGACGATGACCTCGTCAATAGTTTCAGGCCACGGGTCAAGGGTGTACTCGGTATCACTCAACTTATCCATAACTTCGTCCAGTAATAATACCGGATCTGTTATGTTTTTCTCGGCTGCGAATGACCCTAAAACCCCGTCGGTTATATACAAATCGCCGCCAAACGGTCCTGGATACAACTCCACCAATTTTGGCGACACAGGCCTTGGCAGCGCTATTTTTTGCGTGGTGTCACAGCTTGCAACGGGGACATCCACACGAGTAAGCACGGGGACAGTTTTAACCAAGTAGTTTGGTTCAAAACCTTTCTTTATCACATATACGCCGCCGATATATCCGGAGTCCCCTTCAATGTTCGCTATTTCAATGTCCATGAATTCCGCGTGAGGCGTACAGAGAATTTCAAAATCTCTTGCCGCCCACCCGGACCTGTCAACGACCATCTCAACAATTTTTTCATTTATCGGCCTGCGGTACCTGCCCAAAAGTGCAATCCGGATGCGTAACCTGGTGTAACCGCTCGCGCTGGTAGCGTGGACCGTTATTTTCTGTTTGTGCAACCCCTTGTCAATGACAATATCTTTCTGGGACAGGGTCCCGCCAGGGTTAAGTTTGACAACCACAGGGCCAAGCGGCCCGAGTTCTTCCAAAAGGTGCCCGCCGGTCAGACCCCACCCGACCGGAGTGACGTCATCGCCGGTATTAACCATCGCCGGATTAATAACCACATTCCCCTCCGGCACTGTAGCCAAGCGCATGTTTAACTCTTCTACCAAAAAACCGCCGTACCAGGCCCGGCCAGACGAAAACCCCCTGTGCAGGATGTGGAAATACATATATTTAGCCGGCTCCGTGGGGATAAATATCTTCTTTCTATAGACAAAGTCGTATGTTCCCGTGTCAAAAACAATTGAGCCGCCGCCCACGTTCCTGTACTCAGGAGCCCAGGAGGCAATAGAGGTGTTTAGGACCGGGTTTCCTGTGCACCCTTCGGCGGCAACATAGCCAGCCATGCGGATAGGCTTTATCACTTCCTGCAACAGTGGGACAACCTGAGTGACGCCTCCTGAAAGTCTAACCAGTGGGTCCGTAATATCGAGCAGGACCGACCTGCCGCCCCCAGGCGGTGTTCTGGTATCCCAAACGGCCCCTGAAGAAAGAAACGACCCGTAATCCGGGCCGCCTAAAAACCACCAGTTATCTGGGGCTACTACCCCTCCGCCCGGATAAATTACAGGATAATTCCCCAGACTGTCCATAACCTGAATATTACCTGATGTGCTTACGGTCAAATTCGGGTTATCAACTAAATTTGCCACTCATATCACTCCAGCCAAAACATTTTTTTAACTCGCGATATATTCGACTTCCACTAAAAGGTCAATTTCAAATGTCCCGTTTTGTGTTTTGTCCGTACCGTTGATATATTTCCAATAAATTGGCTGGTCGTTGGTAGCAACCAGGGATGTCACCGCATCCATTTGCATCTGTTCAGGCGAGGGGATTTTTGTTCCGCTTGCCGCCCGGATGTGGTTAAACTTGAACTGAAGAATGCTTCCGTTTGTGCCGGACATGTATAATTTGCCGTATTTTTCATCATCCAACCCTTCTGAAACGCACACGATCTGATCGCCAGTCGCATCAGTTATCGCGGGAACTAAAAACGAAAACACGCTTACTCTCCACATTTCTCCCGCTGGAGGTTGAATCGTCACAAGCTTCGTGCCGCCTGCAGCAACATTTGGGCTGGCCTGGTCATAGTTAACGCGGCGCAGCTTGCCCCGCCTGACGGTGGGCGCCCCGCCCGTCCCGGAACCCTGGAGCTGTTTAAGAAGGCCCTTAAGCAGGGCAACCCCACTCGCATTTAAATCCGGGTTTGTGACCGCGGCATCGCCTTTTGCCCCTATGGTGGCCATGCCACCGTCATCTGCCGTTATTTTGCCGGTAAACCTCTTCCAGTAGTTTGTTGAAGAATCCCAGATAAGCATAAAGCCGCTGGTAGCCAAAGCCGTGACAAAGTCCTCCTGGTCTCCTAACGATTGCTGGATGTAGACAGTTCTAGTCCCGTCGGAGTTGACAATGCAGCTCTCCACCTGCCCGCCGCTTTTTACCTTTACTACCCTGGCATTGGCACCGTCTGAACCAACCACCAGGAAGCCTTTAGCCGGCGCCGCACTCCCCGGCGTGGCGTCGGCGGGCGTGGTTAACACGTCCACGTCGCCGATGTTTTGCGAACTGGGCCCAAGAACCAGCCTCCCGGAACTGTCGACACTCACCGGGGAAGCGTAATAATAGGTGCATTTTACTGCCGTCGACACTGCCGGCGTCGCCAGCCCGGCGTCGGAATACAGTTAAAACCTGCCGCTTCTGCTGTTTAAATCAGAGGCCGCCGTACCGACGTATAAAGCTGCGCCGGTACTATTGTTTCGGGGCAGCACATCAACAGCAGTGATCGCGCCGTCGCCGTCTATATCGATCAGGGGATAATGAGCGCACTGGAAAAATCCGCTTTCATCTGTCGTCTGGACTTCATCAGTTACCTTTACAGCTGCCCACAGCACATGATTTAATGCATTAGCCCCTATCTGGAAGGCGCACACTGGGATATTATTCGTGTCCTTCAACAGAGTAAAATTTTCAGCCATTACAGCCACCTCTCATTGTAGTTTATTTTAACTTTTGCCCGGCACCCGTTCGGGCTTGTATAAACTACAGTACTGTCGCCTGCTACCAGCACCGGAAAGCCACCGTCATGGTAGCGCAGGGCATTGCTTCCGTCCAGCTGTACAGTCATCCGGTCGGTGTCAATGTAAACTTTTTTGCCGACGTCAATAGGTCCTAAAAATGAGCAAATTTCACCATTAACAGTTAAGGCTACTCCCTGATTAAGCAATGTCATGCTCACATCCGGGCAGATGCCTGCGCCAAGGGCGGGGAACGCGGCATAGCCGGTTACAGCTGGGTTTGTAATTTCGATAAAAACAGGGGTATTTGCCGTACCGGCGTTGGCCAGCGTGATACTCTCTCCGCTGGCAAGTTCCTGTTCGACTATGACGGGCGACACCGAATAGGCGTAGGGCAGGCAGCGGAACTGCAGGGTAAACTTGCCCAATGCTATCGTCTGCTGCAGGTCCACCTGGTTGGCCAGTTTTGCCCAATAGAAAACCCCCGGCTCGTCGTCAAAGATTAACTTCGCGCGGGCGGTGGTATAAAGCCAGGCGGCTATCTGCCGGGCCTTTTGGCGTAAATCCAGAAGGCTGGTCCCTGCTATCGAGCAATCTATATCAATGCGCCTGTCTGTGAGAGAATCGGGGAATAGGTGCGAACCGTCCATTCCGGGGATCTCTTTGTATTGATCGCGGGCAGGCGGCAGAAGCTGGCGGTTTTTGGAACGCATAACAATGCCAAAGGATTTACTTGACTGGGAGTTAAAAGTAAACCCGTAGGCCATTTTACCGCCTCCCCGACCCTCTTTGGGCAGACTGGACAAGCCCGAAGAGTTCCTTGCTTATTGCTTTTATGTCATTGTCATCTCTCACATTGATCGGGCCGGTAAAGGTGAGGTTGAGTATTGCCGGGCCAGATACCGCTGCGGCGGGCGCGGGGTTGATGTCAGCCGTGACATTGGCCTTAAGGCCCCCGAGCGATCCGGCCACATCCATTACCGCCGCCCGGATTTCCGGAATGCCCGCGCGGATGCCTGCAGCGTACATTCTGACCAGGTTGGGCGCCCACCTGTCGGCGTCGCTGCCCGGGCCTTCTTTGGCCGGCGAGTGGAAACCCAAGAAACTCGCTACCTCTTCGGCTATCCTGCGCAAAGTCCGGATCAGCTCGCCGATTCTCGCGGTAACCCCGCCAATAAACTCTCCCATCAGGTTGCTGCCCCACTCCCAGGCCCGGTCGGCCAGCCCGCTTAAGACGTCCCATATTTCATTGGCAATGCCGGAAATAGTGCGGCTTGTAGCGCTCCAGGCGCGGCTTGTAGCTGATGAAATGGAATCCCAGGCCCCCTGCAGCGCAGCTGAAATATTACCCCAAATATCTGACAGCGTTGAGGCCGATCCCGTTCCAAACACTGCCTGCCAGTGCAGATATATTGTGCCAAGTCTCGCCCAGCCAGTTTTTTACCGCGTTCCACGTCTCTTCCGTGGCTACTTTTAATACATCCCAAGATTTACCTATATAATCAACCAGGTCTTTAAAATAATAATTGTGGTCGTACAGCCATTTAAAGGCGCTGACCACAAAATCTTTGACGGCGTTCCATATAGCCGCGGTTTTATCCTTAATATCGTCCCAGTGTTTAACAACAGCATAGACAATTAGGCCAACAGGGCCGGTTACCGCCGCCAGAATGAGCGGCCCCCATTGGCGCAAGAATTCCCATACCGCGTTGGCGGCGCTGCTGACGGCGGACTTAATGCCGTCCCAGAGGTTGGCAAAAAAGTCTTTGATGCCGCCCCAGTGTTTGTATATCTCATAAGCAGCGAAGGCCAAAAGGCCAATAGCGGCAACTGCAAGACCTACTGGATTGGTTAAAAGCGGCAAGCCCGCTACTGCCGCTTTGAAACCGTCTATTGCTGTCTTTGCTGTCTCAATAGTCTTAAACGCGGCAAAGCCGGCCGCCACGCCAATCAAAATGCCTTTAACCAGTTCCCCGTGATCCACAATAAAGGCAAATATATTCTTAACAACATTTCCCGCTTCAACCAGGCCGTCCACTACGGCCGGGGGGATTATCGTCTTGAACGCCTCAGCCGCTCCTTTTGATTTTAAGGCGGCAGTAAAATTATTGGTTAAATCTATGACCTTCGGGAGCGCCGTATTGGTGAGCCATTCAAAAGCCGGCTTCATTACCTTTCCAAAAGTTATATTTAAGTTATCACGAAGCGTGGACATGAGGCCGGCAAAGGATTTGGACTGCTTCTGCATCATGTCTGGGAACCTTTCTTCCATGCCCTGGACCAGCGCCTGTATTGCCTTATCCGCCGGAATTAAGCCTTTTTCAGACAGCTTCATAACCTCGGCGGTGGTTACCCCCATGGCTTTGGCTAAAATATCCCAGGCCGGGACTCCCGCTTCGGTAAGCTGCAGCATCTCTTCTGCCGATACCTTCGACTTGGCCTGCATCTGGCCAAGGGCCAACACAATTCTGTTGATCCCTTCCCTGCCGGACATGCCTAAACCAGCAGCCGCGTCGCCGACCGCTTTTAACGTCGGTATAACACTTTCGGCGCTGAAACCAAAGGCCAGCATCCTCTTGGCGCCGTCCTGCAGGTCGGGGAATTCAAACGGGGTTTCGGCAGCCATTTTTTGCAGCTGGCCGATTAGCGCATTGGCTTTGCCAGCGCTTCCGAGCATGGTTTCAAAGCTGATTTTGGCCTGCTGCATCTGGCTATTGAAGCCCATGCCCGCGCCGACGGTGTTTTGGATAGCGGCCCGGACGCCCTGAAAACCGGCTATGCCCAGAGCAAAGCCGGCGGCATTTGTAAAAGTGTTACGCAAAATGCCGCCGAGGCTCTTTGTCGTGGCCGCGACCGACTTTCCCGCTTCATTCATGCTGTCGCTTAATTGCTTGCCGGCTATAGACTGATTTTGCATCTCCCGGTTTGTCTGCCGTATCTGCGAGGCAATCTTGGCTTCTTCTTCCTCGGCCTTGGCCAGCCGGACGGCCAGCCTCTGGGTAGCGTCAGCGTTTGCGCCCAGCGTCTGCACGCTTTTTTGGTAGGTGTCGCTCAAAGCGGCAACAAATTTTTTCTGCTCTTCGAGCTTTTTACTTAGATAATCTGATTTCAGCCGCAGTTTCTCGGTGGCCCGGCGGTTTCGTCAAGACTGGCCACGGCCTTGCCGAATTCAGCCTTCACGATCTGCATTTGCCGGGAGGTTTCCTTGCCTACTTCAGACAGGTTTTTCTTTGACTCGTTAAGCCCCTGGACAAGGCCGGTGCTGTCCAAATCGATTTTTACTTTTAACTGCCCGACTTCTACCGCCATGATCTTCACCACCTAAAAGACGACCTGATCAATAAAACCTTCTTTTTCTTGTGGCCTCGAGTTATCATCAGCGGTTATCTCCGCCACAATGAGAAGGTCGAAAAACAACGTCAATCTCAATTTCGTCGCACTCGCCCGGCGTCCACCCGAACGCCCGGGCAAGCTGCAAATAATAACAGATGATTACCTGGTAGTCCGACAGGCCTAGCCGCCTGCCGGATCCGGCCCGTTTGGGAGTTGCGCCGCCTTGTCCGCCACCAAATTGCCAATCCACCTGGACATATCCTGAAAGGCGGGCATAAGCCGGTCGATATCCAGGCCTGCTTCGATTGATTCTGCCGTTACCTCCGGATTATTAAACCCCTCAACCAGCAAGCTCAAAAGCTCATTGTAAGCTTCCTCGTCGGTCGCTATGTTCTTGTCGCCGATATTATTGTTAAACTTGATGATTTTCCGCCAAATCCCCACTTTGGGTTTGTTGGCCGTGTACTCTCTGCCGTTAAGGTTTATTTTCGGCGCTTTAATCGCTGGGGATGCCATGATAAAACCTCCCGTTTAAGCAGTTGTGAAATTGGTTACCGTGTTTGCGCCGGTGGACTGGCCGTAGATATCTTTGACTGCGCCGCTGGCAACCGCGATGTACGCAGCCGCGGCATCCAGGTCAGCCGCCGGGTCAAATGTAACCACCTTGCGCGCCGCATTAATGCTGAGGGCGCCGGCAACAAGCGTCCCGTCGCCGGCCTTAACCAGGAAGAAGTTTGCCGCAGTTACCTGGCCGGCATTAATGGCATTGTTGAAAGTCCAGGTGATATTGGACCCGGCTGCCACACCGGTAGCTTCGTCAGCCGGATACGGAGTGACGGTAAGCGCATCCGGGGCGTCCTCAACAGTAGTAAACCAGTTTGTCCCGGTTTCCGGCGCCCAGCCGGCGTGGTCTTCGTCGCCGACTTTTTTGTAAGCGCCGTCGTATTCCCGGCAGACGAAAACCCCCTCGATGGTCGGGGTCTGCCATTTGGGCTTGTCTGCCTTGGTCTCGTAGTCCGTTTTGGGAACCGTGAATTTCCCTTTCAGGAGTTTGACATAACGGTATTTCCCGTTTGATTTGACGCTCCGGAAAAGAATCGCCACGTCCGGCGGGTTGTCGGCAGCTTTCTGAACCATTACGCCGCCGGTCACAGTGTGGCCGAGAAGCGCGGCCTGGGCGTCAAGGTCCAGGTCCTTTACATTAAGAGACACTTTTATGGCCCCCCACGGTACTGATAGCCTCTGCAGGGCCGTCGTCCGCATGGAGCACGTCAATGCTGCCGGACGGGTCGATATTAATCTTTATCGCTCCCGGAATTGCCACCGGGGCCTGGTAAGCCACCCCGCCAGAGTCATCCTGTGTGCAAATCGCATAATGCAGTTTATCGACGCCAACTTGGATTCCAGACATTCATCGTCCCTCCTTAGAGTTCTTGGCCTATGCGGTACCGCACGGTTTTGTGGTATATTTTTGTGTCGTCCTCATACAAGTCGGAGGCAAATTCGCGCGCAAAACCCAGGCCGGCCATAACATTATCAACCGCCTGGGCTATCTGTGTGGTTTTGGCCGTGTGCCAGATATCCACTACAATAATGATTTCAGACGCCTGCTCAGAGTCGTCTGCGTAAAGGGAGCCGTGGTTGTCAAGTTCGTAATATGTGACGCGGGGGAATTCCTTTGCGTCCGGCGCTGCCTGGAAGTAAACCCTGAGGCCGCCGAGAAGCCCGATCAGAGTTCCATCGCCTTTCAGGGCGGCAACCACAGCGGGTTTGATGTTAATCACAGGCCCAACCCCTCCCGGACCACCTCGGCCATTTCGCGCTGCGCCTCGTTCTTTTTGCTTTCAAAGGCGGGGAATAAAAACGGTGCTGCGGCCGTTTTTGATGTGCCCAGCTCTACGAATCTGCCGTAAAAGCGTTTTTTGTCAGGGCCGACTGCAGCCGAAGCGCTCATTCTCCCCTTGTCTTTTGGCTGAACAACGATGTGGCCGGCAAGAAGCCCCCGCCGCCTGGGCGCCCTGAGAGCCGCCTCCTGGCGGACAATTTCGGCGCCGGCCAGGACCGCTTTCTCCAGCAACTCGCCGGACGCCTTGTCTCCTATCGCCTCAAGGTGTTGCTGCATTTCCTTAAGGCCGAAGATTTCTATGTTAACCACCGCTTGTCACCTCCCGGCACATCAACTGCAGTTCCCTCCGCCGGCCGTCGGGATCAATCACGCTTTTAATGTCAAATAACCTTGACTCGAACAGCACCCGCATGGCGGGAGCAATCCCGGGCCGGTAGCGTATTTTGATTCTGGCGATGATCTCAGCAACCGCGGCTGCCTGGAAAAATTCCCTCCCCTGGAGGTCCTCGACCGAGGCCCAGACAGTGGCAACATCGCCCCAGGTTTCAGCTGCGATGCCTTCGGAATCCTCTGTCACGGTTTTCTCTTGAATGGTAATTTTATGCCTCAAATCGCCTATACGCATAATATCACCACCTTGGCGCCCAGTATGGGCGGAGCAGGGAGGCTACCGCCAAAGGCAGTTCCCTGACATCGCCCCCGCCTATGTTTACAGCCTCCCTGTGCTCGTAAAAATGGCCGATTAAAAGGAGCATGGCCTGTTTCACGCTTTTAGGCACATCCGCATAACCCGCCTTAAAGCGGATCCTCACCGCGTCCGGGCGCAGAGCGCAGTCAACCGGCCAGCCGGTTTCAGGGTCAGGGCATAAAAGGGCGGGCTCCATAGTTTTTGCTGCGTAGAACCCGCTGTCCTCTATCAATGTTATCTCTTCTCCATTAGCGCTTAAGTACTTGAAGGAAACCAGTTCAATGAGTGGCGGCATTGGTAGCTTAATAATGCTGAAGCTAGAAAAAAAGGGGCCTGTAATATATTCAAAGGTTTGCCGAGCTATGCTTCTGCCGGTAAAGTTCTCGCAGAACTCCCGGGCGGCGGAAACGAGGGAGGCGATGAGGGTGTTCTCCTCATCCCCATCCACTTTAAGGTGAAGCTTTGCCTCATCCAGGGTTATCGGCTCAAACTCAGGCCCTTCTATCAATCTTAGGTTCATTTGTCATCACCGCCTGCTGCTATACTAAGGCCGAATCGCAGACCTCCTGCACATACCTGCCTCCGGTTAATATGGCAATAACCGTTCCTGCAACCGGATCATCGGTAACTTCAACCGATTTCAGACGCACATAACTGTAACCCGATTTGGCCAGAGCCTGGGCGTCCACCTCGATTTTGTATACCTTGTTGGCCGCCGCGGCAGTGGTAAAGCCCGTTTCGTCCGCCTGTTTTACCTCGCTGAAAGCATCTCCCAAAAGGCATTCCTGGTAAGTAAAAGGAATGGCTTCTGTGTTGGCGGGTGTTGTGTCGTCGCATGCCTCAACGGTTATGGCAGAGGTTCCGACTGCGCCTGCCCCGCACTGGATAATGAAACTTATATGTTCCCAGTTTTTGAGGTTTATAACGTCGGTTACAACCGTCCCGGCAAAAGCGTCTGCCGCCGGCGGCAGGGCATTGACTACATGATAGGGTTTATACATCGAATTCTCCTCCTTTTGCTTTTATGAAGAACCCGCTTGCCTCAACAACAAGCGGATTCTTTTTACACGTTACAGTTATTTTCTGCCGGCCAGCGCCACAAAGGGCGAAACTGACGCGCTGCCCTTATACGGCTGCAGGGGCTTGTTCCAGATGGGCTGTCCGTCTACCCGGTAAATGAATCTATAGACGTTTTCGTCATACAGGAACCTTACATGGATAGAGGAAGCCGCATTGATGCCGCCCTTGTCGATGAGAAGGTACTGGGACATATCCGCCAGGACGATGTCGCCCGCCTCGCCTGCTGCCGAGCACTGCTCAAGGGGCACCACCGGCCTGCCGAACAGGGTCGCATAGGGCGCCTCCGAAAGTCCCCCTGCCGGAATATATACCGGCACGTCGCCGATTTTTAAAGTAAAGAGCAGCGGCTCCAGCTCCTGATTGATATACCACACCGCGCTCGCGCGGCTCCTGCCCCAGAGCCTCGACCACATGTTGAAGAGGTTCTCCACCCTGATAAGCTCGGTCTGCCCGCTTTCCTTGGGCACCTTGACCAAAGCGTCGCTGTTCAGGATACCTAAGGGCTGCCCGGTACCGGTGCCTGTCAGGATGGCATCGTCAATCTTAAAGCCGAATTCCTCCGCAAACCCCTGGCGGAGCACGCTCTCCAAGGCTGCCGCGTCCTGCAAGAGCTCGTCGGTTGCATAGCAAAGACCGGTCAATTTCTTAAGGGACAAATCCATCACCCGGAATTTTGGCTTTGAGGCAATCAACTGGTCGGCCTCATTCTCCCAGTAGGTCTGAATGCCGCCCCAGCGGGCGCCGTTGGCGCGGCTGGACTCGTCCACGCCGTTGATTTTCAGCCCGTTGGCATTGGTGGAAAGCGGGATTTTGCTTACCCTTGAAGCAAGAATGCCCGTTTCATAGGTGCGCTTCAAAAGCTCGGCGACAAAGTCCTGCTGCACCAGGAAACCGCCGTCAGAGGGCACGCTCTCGCTAAGGCCGCTGGCGGCTCTGGTGGTAAGCCTCGGGTCAATGCGGCCATCCGGCGCTGCCGCCCTGTACACCGCCAGCATCTGCTCGCCGAAGCTCTCAAACCGTTTTTCACTCTCCATGGGGCTGTCCTTTGCCGGGTCATGGCGAATAGGCTCCGGTGTATGCTTTGGTTTTGCGCCCTCATCACCCAGGAAATTCCTGGCATGGGCGATGGTTTCATCCCATTTTCGCATCTCGTCCTCAATAGTTTTGAGCTGTTTTTCCTCATCCTCGGATAAAAACCGGCCCTCATTCTGAGCCTTTTCGATTAAGGCGACAGCTTTCAGCCGGAGTTCCTCTCTTTTAGCCTCCATCTCGGCAATTTTCTTCATGCAAATCCCTCCAAGTTTAATAAATTTGTTTTCAGGCATGAAAAAAGCGCCTCTAATAAGCGCTATCCTGGCTAAATTTCCTTCAGTTATGGCGGATTTTCGTTTCAGACCCGCCTTAAAACCTCAAATTTCCGTTTAAGGAGCGTAAGTTTTTGCTCATTTTTTGCCTTTTCCGCCTCCAGTTCTTCCTTTCTGTGCCTCTCATAGGCCTCCATGGCGCTTCTAACCCCCACATCGGTCTGGGGGTACGCCGGGAAGGTCACCGGAGATACGTCATACAGCTTTACTTTGACCAATTCCCGCACATCCGTGCCCTCCTCCGTCCCCCACCGGTCGGAAATTACGGTAAAGCCAAAAGACATCTGGCTTACGTCCCCCCGTTCGATGGACACCAGAAGGTCCCTGGCCCACTGGGTGTCCGGCGGCAGGATGCGCACCTTAAGCCCGGTGTCGTCCTCTTCCAAAAACAGCGTGCCGGCTTTGTTCCTGCCCAGCACATAATTGACGTCGTGGTTATACAGCGCCCTGATATCATCGGTTTTAATCGTGTCGGCAAAGGCTCCCGGCAGCACCTTTTCCCTGAACGGAAACCATACCCCTATCTCCTCGCTCCACTGGTTGAAAACCGCCGCGTGGCCTTCAATCATCCGAAGCGGCTTATCTTCATCCATTTGCCGGGTTACCCTCAGTTCCCTTAAGTTCACCGTCCTTCGCTCCAGCTTGTCCATTGTCCATCTCACCGCCTTTCTTTTCTCCCGCGCTTATTACCGGGATCATGTTGCCGTTGACCAGGTACAAGCCGCCGCCCTGCTCCTCCGGTATGGGGTTTAAGTCCTCCAGTTCCCTGATATCGTTGGCCGAAAGCCAGCCGTTCTGCCTGCCGACGGCGTACCCTTCCATCCTGGCCTTGAAGTCGCCCCGCAGGAGGCCGTCTACGGTGAACTTGGGAAAATATATTTTTCTTTCCCCTTCTTTAAGCAGGCATTTGGTAATCGACTGCTCCCACCGGACCAGCCAGGGCCTGATGGTGTGGACCACAAATTCGATGGACTGGTGCTCAATGTTGCTAAAGGTGGCCCGTTCAAGGTCCCCGACCAGGTGCGGAGGAACGCGGAAAATCCGGCAGATTTCATTAAGCTGGAACTGCCTGGTCTCCAAAAACTGGGCGTCTTCCGGCGGAATGCCGATTTCGTGGTACTTCATCCCCTCCTCAAGCACCGCAATCTTGTGGGAGTTTTTCACGCCCTTGTAGACTTCCTCCCAGGATTTGCGGAGCTTCTCCGGATCTTTGACCACGCCGGGGTGTTCAAGGATTCCGCCGGGCCTGGCGCCGTTGGCGAAAAACCTGGCCCCGAATTCCTCTGTGGCTAAAGCAAGACCGATGGCTTCCCTGGCCATGTGGATGGGGGAATAACCTTTAATGCCGTCAAAGCCTAAGCCCGGGATATGAAGGACCTGTTCCTGCTGAAGAAGGAGCTGCTGGCCGTTTTTTAAGTATCTGTATATCAGTTTTCCGCTCTCTAAGTCTCTTTCCACCGACATCCGGTCGGGCAAGAGCGGCCAGAGCTCCGCCACATTTCCTTTGCCGTCCCTTATTACCTGGGCATAGGCGTTCCCCCATAAAAGCAGGTGGCTCATCAGGGTTTCCCGGAAGGTGAAGCTGGTCATGTCGGGATTGGGCATGTCGTGCAGGAGAAAGTACAGGGGATGGTAGGTTGCCTTTTCTTTCCCCCTCTCAAGCCTTCTGTACAGGGGCAGGGGCAGGCTGGCCACCGTTTCGGCCAGGACCCTGACGCAAGAATAGACTGCTGTGGATGTCATGGCGTTGTATTCGCTGACATTTACGCCTGCGTTGGACTGGATGCCAATGTCTTCACCCAATAAAAAAGCCCTGATTTTAGCATCAAGGCTCGCATTTCTTTTTTTAAATATTTTTGTCAGGAAGGGTATTTTCAAGGATTCACCTCCCTCTTTTCGGGCATGAAAAAGCACCTCCGAAGAAGTGCTTTTTCATATTTTACTTATATCAATTTGGCATAGTCTTGAGCGCCGTAAAAGAAACGCAGAATGCTTACTTTTTTAGCAGTTTCATCCACTTTGTAGACGATGATATAGTTTTTTACGACAGCCTTGCGATAACCCTCTTTTTCCAATCGGCTGTCTTGACACTTGGAATACATCAGCGGATTGCTTTTTAGATAGCCGTAACACTTATCAACCTCGTTAAGAAAATCGGATGCAGCTGTTGGATTTGCCAATTTAACGGCAATGTATGAAACGATATTGTCCAAATCCTGGTGAGCAAGTTCTGTGACAATCAATTTATACATTGTATTTTTCTCTTATACTCTTCAGAGAAGCATCTCCGTCAAGTATTTTCCCTTCCGCCAATTGTTCCTCGGCAGCCTTCAATTTGCGGTGGACATCTGACATGAACATCTTTTCCTCGTACATTTTCATGCTCATGATGACCATATCGCCATATCCGTTTTTAGTTATGAAAATAGGCTCATCGGAAGCGTGACACATTTGTGAAATCTCACTTGTTTTTTTTAAATCACGAATTGGAATTATCTTAGGCACAATAACCAACCCCTTTTGTGGCTTTATTGTACCATAATTATATCCTTAAATCAATTATATTATTTACTTGACCATAAAAAATTACAAAACCAGAATGCCTCTTGAATCATAAACCGAACCGCTGCCTTCATGCCGTAAAGCCCTATCCAAGGCCATAATCAGGGCTACAGCACCGTCAATCCGCTCGGTGCTTTTCTCTTTATCCGGCTTGATATTCCCTGCCGGATCGGTTTTCACATGGATATTGTCCATCATCCAGCGCAGCACCGGGTTTCCGGCATGGGCGATTTTCCCTTCCAGTACCAGCTTCATAAGTTCCTTGGTAGGCGGCGACATATCCTTATACCCCTGTCCGAAGGGCACTACCGTAAAGCCCATGCCCTCAAGGTTCTGCACCATCTGGACCGCTCCCCAGCGGTCAAAGGCAATTTCTTTGATGTTGTATTTCGTGCCAAGTTCCTCGATAAAGGCTTATAAAATTAAACTTGCCTTCCCATGTTGTAGAAATTTCTTCGCAGTTTAAATATTCATTATCACTTCTAATCCACTTAAGTTTTGCCTTAGGAGTAAGATATAAATAACCATTTTTCATTCGATAACCGCTCTTGATTTCAATAACATTCTTATTTCCAAATGCACTTACCTCGCAAAAATCCTTCTTATTAGTAAAAATATACTCTTCTCCATTTTTACTAAAAGCAATAAAAGTATTCGGACCATATTGTGTACTAGGAGATAGTCTATTTTTAATAACATCTTTTCCTTTAAGCATGCGTTTAATCAAATTCTTACCTACTCTACTTACCGAGATATATACAGGTATTTCGACCTCATTTTGGTATTCTTGGATAAGAACATTTTTTACTCATTCTATTTAACACCCCCATGTATATCGATAAAACAATTTCGCTTTAATTTTATCACAACAATATTACTACTTCTTTAAATCAGGTGTTTTCTCCCCCCGCCCACGGAAACATATCCAATTTCTCCCAAAAGTTCATAAAACCTTGCACTGCAAGGCTTTATGGGCTGTGTTTTCTGTTGATGGAAACTACGCACTCGATGTGCCTTGAACGGTCAAAAAAGATGCCGCTTAAAGCTGGTACCCCCTTGGAGGACAGGTATCTTCATGAAAAAACCGCCCCTCAGATTCGATTTTTTTGGGCAAAGCGGAACCCATTTTTTCAGATTGCACGTCGCAGATTTTTCTAATGACATCAGAGAAGTACATTGCTTAACACTTTTGATTTTATTACTCCAAAATTGTAAGCAATAAAACCCTCAAATCTCGATGTTTGAAGGCTTTATTCGTTACAATTTTCTGTTTCCTCATCTTCATAAAAATATTCAAACAGATTCCAATAAAGTTCCTCGACCTTATCGGGAAGGTACTCATGCGTCCCCTTGATATTCTGCTCAGTGTTATTGCAATATTTTATAGATACGCGCCATGTGGGATCGCTTTCTTCGGAAGCTTCCTCTTCAACAATAAGATTGTCCTGATAGGATTGATCATCCAAATCAAAATCATCATTTACATAATGACCTTCGCTGGATCGGTAATCCTGATCCCAGCAAAAAATCTCATAATAATGGATTAAGGATTTCAGAAGCTTATTAAACTCACCCTTTAGCAATTCAACAGTGACCGATTTCGCCGAACTATCCAGCGTTTGCATAGAAATCAGCGGCTTCGATCTCTGTAAATGAAAACGGCATCTGACAGAAATTTCATCTCCGTACTCATCCCAAACACTGGCGTTTACCATAAACTCCAGTTCTTTGATGTTAAGCTGCTTTTTTTGGTTATTCAGCTCAGCATGGGGAAAATGCTGCTTATAAATTTCTTGCGCCAGTGTTCGGACTTCCTCACGGGAATCCTTCATACGATTCTTCAGCCAGTTCAGTTCATTTTCAGTCAGACGCCGAAAGGGTAAATCCATCAAGCGGTTTATCGTCATGGATTCAGCCTGTTCCGAAGGGGATAAGCGGGAGCAGGCTTTACAGATATGATTGGCATGGCCCTTGCCGGAGAAGCTCTCATTGGATTTTCGCTGCCCGCATACTTTGCAGAAGTGGCCCTGCTATTTTTTTCTTTCCTTATTTTTCTTCACCTTCCGTTTTCGGTGAGAAGGGCAGACGGCTTTTTGTTCAGCGTGCTCACCCTATGATCCTCCGTCAGCAACTTCATCTGGCTGATGGCAATAGTGTTGAGCTTTTTCAGTCGTTCACCCTGCGGAATCCCATCTCCGATAAACACGGCGTTTAGGTTTTCCATATTGGAAAGGCAGACAAGCTGTGAGACGTTGGCGTAATCACGGATGTTACCCTTCAGGTCTGGATTTGCGTCGCGCCACTGCTTTGCGGTCATACCAAACAGGGCAACATTGAGCACATCCGCTTCGCTGGCATAAACTTGGTTAACCTGCTGCGGCGTAAGCTCCGCGGGGATTAGGTTTTCCTTAATGGCATCCGTATGGATGCGGTAATTGATTTTTGCAAGATTGCGCTTAATATCCCAACCCAACTGCCGCTGTTCCTCGGCCTTGAGTCTTTCAAATTCTTTGATTAAATAAATTTTGAATTCGGGACTGATCCACATTCCAAATTCAAATGCGATGTCTTTGTAGGCATATGTTCCGCCATAACGTCCGGCCGTTGCTCTCAAGCCGATTGCATTTGTTTTTGCAACCCATTCTTTGACACTGATCTTATAGCTGTTCAAACCAGCCTGGCTCCTAATTGTGGCGAATTCGCCATAATTAAAATCAGAGTTATGTATCTGTTCCCATATGCCTAAAAATTCAACAGTATTTCGATTGCGAAGCCAATCTGAAATAAAAAATTCGCCATCTTTTGCTTTGAGCATATCAGTCAAGGATATGTAATCCTTATCTTCAATTGTAGTCACGGCAATTTGCGTACCGTTCACAAATATTTGATTTGCCATGTGCCATCCCTCCTGTAAAATCATTATACAACTGTTTGTTTCCATATTGAAGTAATTTATCTGCGCGGCAACAAATTGCCAGACTTTAAATGAATGCCCCTGGATGGATGCTCATACTTCACGCCGCTTTTTCAGATTTATGCGGCTTACTTACTCCATTTTTAGTTCAGGTTGATCTGGATAGTATACATTCAGCATGTCCGTCTACTTTTTCAGGTATATTGTCAAAGTCTACATGATGATCACGTTCTACTGAAATTGTGTACCAATAATCATAGGGTATATATGTCTTGTTTAAATATTGGGAATCAGCTTTGGACATTTNCTCAGTGCCTTGGTCGATCACACCTCTCGGCGTTAAAAAGAATGTTCCCCAATGTTCACCGGAAGACTCCAGATCAAGAGTCACGATACCGAGTCCAATGTGGCCGGTATTGCGTCCTTGTATAACAGCGGGAAGTTCAACAAATTCGTAACCGCTATCAAGATTATCTGTGCCATAAACTTCAACAAACGATTCATGCATTTGCTTTAGTATATCTTTGGCGTAGCTATCATCAACTGAATTGCAAGACGTATCAAGTTTTGCAAAGTCCACAGTTGGAAGCAGTTTATTCAGACGTTCAATAAACGCCGCTTGCAAATTCTTGTTATCCATATTCGATGCCTCCTTATAATTTTTTAGTAATTCAGATTGTCGCTTCACATTCCTCCCATGGTCATGCCCATACGCTCAGTTTCACTTCCGGCCATCACTTCTTCAATGGATATGAAACCGTGGTAGCTGATATAGCCGCCAGGGACAAACTGCCCGTGTTCATTGCTGATTCTCCAGTTCCCATATTTTTTGAAATCGTAGAACTCGTCCAACTCACCGTCATAGTTAAAGTGACCGGACTCCATAATCATATGTCTGCCGTATTCTTCAGGTGTGGATACACCAGGGACGAAATCAAATAGGCCAAGCTGCTCGATGAGGTTCATTGCTTCTGATAGAGTTGATGGGGATGTCATCTGAACAACAGCTACAAGCATCTGACGGCCGACATCATCCAGTATCTGATACTTAGCAGAAAGCACATTCAAATCCCGGAGCTGCTCCGTTCCAGCAGAGTGAAGCAAGCCCAGTTCAGGCGGCAGCTCGCTCGACTGAACCTTCCATCGTATATCCTCGAATGTATTGATGCCGGCGCGAAGCATAGCCCGCTCGATGCAACAATCCTCCATCGGCAAATAAAGCCATGTGATTGATTCTGAAGTTTCCGGCTCATTACGGTTCGTAATCGCTACGGTTATAATCGATTCTCCACTGTAGTCGTAATCGGGGAAAGCCTTCCCTTTATATAGTTGATCCATGTACATGCAATTTTCATAAACAACACCGTAGGGTGTAACCTGTCCTGTCTCATTCAATAAAAGAGAAAGCGCTGTTTTCTGAAAATCCACTTTTTTGAGTTCATCCTCGGTTATGCCTCCATGGAGATCCATGTAACGCTCCCGTCCGATTTTTCCCAAGTCGGTGAAATCTCGCACGACCGTCGCTTCTTGACAACAAAAGGTCAGGTTGATAAGGTCGGTCATATCTGAGTAGCTATTGATGGCGGCAACACCTTGGAATTTGGCAAGCTCATTTCGGTCGAAGCTCTCTAGACGCTTTGCGAGATAATCCAGCTCATCCACATTAACAGCCGCATTTTCAAGCCTCTTGAGGATCGAATAACTGCCACTTATTTCCGTAACGCAGCAATCGCGTTCCAGGACACTTCCGATTCCGATGGCTTCCAGCTTCGTGTAAATTTCTTTATATCCTGAAATCGGAAAACAGACCTGCACGGACGGCAGGTCTAAACGTTTGGGGTTAGATAGAGTTGTTTGTATCATCTTTCATCTGCCTCCAGTTTTTAAGAATAAAAAGACAGGAACGGATTTAACCATTCCTGCCTCAGTGATAATGCTGATATTAATTTGTTAGGTTATAGATTGCCGCGTTAACTTCTATATCAGTCCTTGCATTTGCCTACTATCCACAGTTTAAAAGAGCAGATTGTCCTTCGGCTGAACCGAATTTTCTTCAATTTCAAAGTCGATCACGATATTTTCATCGGCTTTGGGCGGCATAACAACACCCAGCATTGGATAACGGTTCTGATCCCGGCAAGTTTCTAACGGCTCATATGCTGCCGTTCTGCAGTCTTTGTATTCCGGCATTGCGGCAAGGTCCGCGTTAACATCCCTAATGATTGCAGGCGTTACATCTCTGATACTTTTTCCATATTCAACGGCAACCAGCTCCTTCTTTCGATTCGGTTCATCTTTGTCACCAAGCAAACGGTACACGATGTATTTATTCATTATCAAACCTCCCAAATCGGATTATGGTGAGCAAATATCACTTGCTTTTCAGCTCAATGCTTACATTTCCGTCTTTGTCGATCACCAAGTGCATAGGTTTTATGTACTTATTNAAAAACTGCTGTTTCTCAGCGTCCGACATTTCTGCTCTTGTGGTGCGGTATGCTTCCTCCATCATGTCGTTTACATTGAGACGGAAGGAACGATCCAGGTAGCGATAAACTTCACGGATCAAGGCGTTCAGTTTCAGGTCGTTGGCGTTGCCAGAGTAAAAGTCATCCAGATAGCAATAGAATATACCGGAGCTTGTGAGGGCGGCCTTAATGTCAGGGCCACACTTTCCATGTTCCAACATTACTAAAAATCTGGCTTCGGGGAGGGACGAAATCAGACCCCAATAATCCGAGTCGCTGGATGCGATGATGAAGGAATCTACTTTGTTTTGATAGAACTCCCGAAACGCGCCGCCCGTCAGCCGAATATCCACAAGCGATTTGTTTTGCTTCACCCGCTCAATCAAAATATGTTCTACAGGCGTTTTGATATAGGTTCCAAGTATACTCCAAGCACTGGCGCTGTGGACATCATCGTACAGAATGATCTTCACGATTTTATTCATGGCGTGTTCATCCAGATTTCGAAGGGTGGCGCAGAGCTTGTACGGATCGGAGTTCTCACAATCAACTACAATAACGGTTTTTTCGCTGTCCTGTAGGAAATCATAAATCCCGCCCTTGGTTGCATCACCGGCGTCAGATACTTTACTGTAATCGGTAAACTTATCCCTATGCCATTGATAAAGAAGCGTTACGAATTTTTTGTCGCAGTACAGAATATTCCCTTCGTCGGAGGGAGGCCAGTTGATATACATTTGGTATGGGTAGTATCGTTTATACTCATAATACACGGCAGCAGCGTCTGCGGCTCCCGTTTCGTCTAATCCATCAGGCATAATAAAAATATCACGGATATATGTCCAGTTAATCCATATCGGGAAAACCTCCTTACAGTTGTTTATACGGTCTGATAGCAATCTATTGATTTCAATAATATATTGGATAAGTGTTCGATTTGACTTTGTTATTGAGATGCCGTCCGCAGAGAGCTGGTCGATACATTCAATTGGTACAAGTTCGGGAATTGAGTATAGACCTTTGTAATCTTGAGTCATCAGTGTGTTGATCGCTTTGAAGTTCAGTTCAATGGCCGTTCTCAGCCGGCAGAGATTGCGGACAATCCGAGCGCCTTTATCCCGCTCAAGCTCTTGGAAAATATAAAGCTTCGGCGGTTCATACTCGTTTTCAAATATCCGCAACGGTACGCCGATCAAATATGCGACTCTTGATACAATCGTAAAGGTGCCGTTTTTGAAATGCGACTTTGCAGAGGAAGTCATATCATCTGGTGGACCAGTACAAGTTTTTATGAGTTCAGTTCTCTCCATGGGAAGGCTCCTTTCTCAAAAAATATAAGGTCATTATAACAAGGGAATCCAGATGATTCTACAAAAATACGTATTTTCCCCCAAAATTTACAAATTAAACTTATTGTTGTTCCTCTACCCGTCAAGCACCCGCAGGAAGCCGAACGACTTGTGTATTCAAGAAAAAATAGGGCCTAACCAAAAAGCAGGAGCGGAATTTTTACCGTTCCTGCCACTATGCGGGTTTTGATGTCGATGTTCTGCGAAAGGCGGTAAGCTATACATATAATCCTAATGTAATGATAGGATACCGGTTATCTAGGGACTATACTTTAGCGTAGGTTTAAATCTGTAATTTTTCTCTAGAACAATATATAAAATAATGCTAATTGCTTCAACCATAAGATAATAATAAATGCTCCAACCATTCGAAAAACGCAAGATACCAACAAGATAGAATATCCAGTCACCAATAATAAAAATGGGCAATGAGGTCAGCTTCAAATACCATCTGGTGGAGTTGCATATTATTACCGTACAAATTGGTGTGATTAACAAGTGATAAAAGAATGCGAAGACAACACTATCTTTATAAATGTTATCGAAAATACCAGTAACATAGAATTGTTTTCCGGTGAGCAGAAGTGGCACGAATGGAAGGAAAGTAAATGCCAATAATACGAAAGAAAATGTTATAAATCTAAAAATAACAAATCTAATGTCCTCGAGTCTTTTATACCAGAAACGCATAAGAATACAGTATGCAAAAATAGCGATCCCGGTCATCCAGGTTCTCCACCAGTAGTGTTCATAGATTCCTAAACGAACAAAAAGAACATCTAAAAGCACGTATACAAAAGTGATGACAAATATCCACCAATAACGAAACGAGTATGAGGCCACGAGAACTGCGGTTGCAGGCCAAAGTGTACTATTTGGTAATATGTGCCCAAAAACATCCTCGCAGAACGGATCAGTAAATAACCCCGGTTTATATTTGTAGCTATTAAGCAAAACCAATACTAGCACTTCTCCACAGTCGGCAAGTACTGCTGCAAAGAAAAAGAACAGAAGTAGTTTCATACGTTCTTTGCTTTTGAATATAACAAAAATAGCTAGGGCTATTCCGAAAACCGATAGTATAGTGTAATAAATGTATCCAGGCATTGCATCCTCCAAATAAAAAGGCTATTATTAGCGTGCCCATACAAAAGATGAATAATATAACACGACGCATTATTTAGTCAGTATTAAGAGGTCCCTCGGGCCTCTTGATTATTTTTGGAGGAGGAGGTATTGATAAGCCTTTTGGATACAAAAAAGATCGGCAAACGTCGAAAATTGGACGGTGCGGTGTCGAAACTGGGACAGGGTTCTCAGCCATCTCAGCGTGATGTTCTCAGATCGCATTGCCGGATAAATCCCTACAAAATATCATACCCCGGAGGAAACTCTGCCATTCGCGCCGTGCGCGCGTGGCGCCGCCCACGCCGGGGAGCGTTGTTATCATAGGGTGTAAACAAAAAGCAGGAACGGGTTGTTTACCGTTCCTGTCATTATGTTGGACATTTAATTTTAATCATAGTAGGATACGCTTTGCTTCATGACGATACCTGATTTAAACTGAATTTCGAGTGTATCCTCGTTAATAACCTTGACGCCTTGCAGAAGCCTGCGCACCAGATCGTCATCAAACTCATGTACTGCGCAGGATACTTTTTTCAGGCAGGTATCCATATCGCTGACCCGCTGTTGAAAATTCGTGGCCCGTTTTTGTTCCCGGATGCTATCCAGTTTCTTTTGCTTGAACTCCTTGATCTGCTCCGCAATCCTTTGATACTGTTCGTCAAAATCATCGGTGATCGAACCCATCTTTGCGTTTTCCTCAATCAGAGTCAGCATTTCACCTTGCAGTTTTGTGATCTGTTCGTCATATTCGGTGGTTACATTCTTGGTAGAATAACTCCCGATTACCTGTATCACGTTTTCCCGGAAGGCGCCTACAAAATCACCCCGGTTTTCAACGACGCTGTTAATAGCTGTCATAATTGCTTCATTCAGAACATCCTCTTTCAATGTGGGAGAGTGCTTGCAGTACTTGGTCCCGTTTTTCAGGCGATTTTCGCAACGCCATACGGCGCTTTTCTGTCCGTTTTTGGACCAAACCTGTCTGCGGTACGGCTTCCCGCATTCCTTACAGATCATGATGTCGGATAGAGAGTATTTCGAGCTATACTTGCTTTGCTCTTTTTTAGCCCGCCTTGTTGCCGCAGATTTGCACAGGCTTGCCCTCCTGGCCTTTTCCTCCTGTACCCGGTAATAAAGCTCTTTTGGGATAATCGCTTCATGGTTGTCCTGTATGTAATACTGCTGAACGATGCCCTGGTTTTTCACTCGCTTTTTTGTGAGGAAATCTACCGTGTAGGTCTTTTGAAGAAGGGCATCACCCATGTACTTTTCATTTTGGAGCATCTGGTCGATCACGCTGGGGCACCACTCCTTTTTGCCGGTTACGGTAAGTATACCATCGCTCTCTAAAATCTTCGCGATCTGGACGTAGCTGCTTCCTTCGAGAAAGAGGCGGAAAATTCGTCTGACTATTTCAGCTTCCTCCGGTACGATGACCAGATCTCCGTTCTCATCTTTCGTGTATCCCATAAATTTGTTGTGGTTAATTGACATGATCCCGTTCTCGAAGCGTCTGACCAGACCCCAGCGGGTGTTTTCACTCAGGTTCCGGCTTTCCTCCTGTGCCTGGCTGCTTAAAATTGTGATCAGCAGTTCTCCTGACCCCTCCAGAGTGTTTACTCCCTCTTTTTCGAAGAAAATGGCGACATTCTTCTCTTTGAGTTTACGGATATTCTGGAGGCAGTCCACTGTATTTCTAGCAAAGCGGCTGACGGATTTTGTGATGACCATATCGATCTTTCCTGCGAGGCAGTCCTCAATCATGGCATTGAAATCATCACGTTTTTTTGTGTTGGTCGCGGATTTTCCGTCATCAGCGTAAATGCCGGCCATCTTCCAATTTGGATTGCTCTTTATTTTCTCAGTGTAGTAGGATATCTGAGCTTCATAGCTGCCTTCCTGCTGTTCCAGTAAAGTGCTGACGCGGCAGTAGGCGGCGACCCGCAAGGTTTTATACTGTACCTTGATACTCCGGTCATATTCCGGCTGTGGGGGGATAATCGATATGTTTTTCTTTTTCGCGGCCGCAGTCTGCATCTTACTTATCTCCTTTCCTGAATTCTTCCTTCTTCATTTCATCTGCTTTTTTATTTAAATATTCTTTCTGCGCTTCGGGGCTTAATTGTTCTATACTCCCCACCCTCATATAAACAGCAACTTTTAAAAGCTTTTCATTTTTTTGCGTATTCTTTGATTCAGCCATTTTCCGTTCCATCCTTTCTTCAGTGTTTTATAAAAATCAGTATTTGGCCTCCAGAGTCAGCCCGTTGATAAACTCGAAGGTCAATTTCTCATCCTTTTGTACTGTGACCTGTCGGATGACTGTCTGAAACAGTTCCTCGTCGAACCCGTGGAGAGGTGGTCTGCCGGAAAACGCCTGCTTCATCTTTTCTGTATTGTAGGCAGCATCATCGACGCAAGATGTTCTGTAAAGGGCTTTTGCCCGTTCAAAAATAAGAGCCGGAAGTTCTTTGGACGAATACTGTCCTTCTGCTTCCAGCTCCTTTATTTTTTTATCCAGCTTGATATATTCAAAGTTATTTACGGTGCGTTCCTTTTTTGGAATACGATCCAGACATTTCTGGTTCGTTATGATTCGATTTGCTATAGAAAGGAAGGCCGATCTGATCTGTTCATCCGTGAGAAAACTGTTACAACAGCAAACCTTGTTCTTATGAATATATCTCTTGCATTTCCAGAAAGTCCGTTTTGAAGGCTTTCCGCTATGCTCTACATATTTTCTGTAAACGTCGCCGCATTCCCCACAGCGTAGGATACCGAAAAAAACCGATTGGCGGCTTGTACTGTTAAGCTGCAGATTCCGTCCGAGCTTTTCGCATCGCTCACCTCGACGTCGCTGAACCTTTTCGAACAATTCTTTATCGATCAGCGGGGGATAGAAATCGTCGCCCTGATATTTTACATTATCCAGTATATTGCTGACCGTTCCATGATACCATTTAGGCTGATTGTTGGCGTTTGGGAGTCCGGCCGCCGTCATCGCTTTTGCTATGTCCAGAAGGGAAGCCCCGGATGTATACTCCTGAAAAATCCGTCTTACGACATTTGCCTTGGGATCGTCCAGTTGAATTTTTCCATCCACCAGCTTATAGCCGATGGGCATGTGCCGTTGTGCCATCCTGATCTTCCTCCTTTCCGATGGGCTCTGTCAGCTCCAGCTTGTTGATCAGCCGGAAAGTTATTTGGTCTTTTCGTATGATGACATTCTCGACCGCCTGAAAGAATAAGTCCTCGCTGTATGCTTCAAGGATGCCGGGGTTGTTTTTACTGAGCTCCAGTAGAAGCTCAGTCCCTGCGATCTCCTGCTCAAATCCATTGTTGTCCAGAAGCTGGTTTCTTTTTTTCTTTGCCGCGGTGAGCTCCAGATTAAGGGCATTCTGACGCTCTATAAAAACAGCAGGGTCCATATACCCTTTTGAAATCAATCGACTCAGGATATGGCCCTGCTCTGTGAGTTCCATTATTTTATTGTTTGAGTCCTCGATTTCCTGTTCCTGTTGTTCATCCATCCGAATCTTTTTCAGCACATCCAGCAGGGGGAGCAGGATGTCAGCATAATTGCTGGTCAGCTTGTTCCACATCAGGATAAAGGCGCACTGGAGGATATCTTCACGGACAGCCTTCTGTCCGCATTTGGTTTTATCCTCAATATGCTGGTGGCAGCACCATTGGATTTTTTCATAGGGCTTGCCGATGTAAATCTTCTGCCGGCGGAAGGTGCTTCCGCATTCACCGCAGAGGATTTTACTGCTGAAGCCATAGCGGTTCTGGCATTTTTCAGAATCCACGGCATGTTGTTTACTCCGGTATTCCATGATCTCCCTCACTGCCTCCGCCTGTTCGGGTGTTATGAGTGGTTCGTGGTTGTCCTCAATAAAATACTGAGGCACTTGCCCTCTGTTATGCTTTCGCTTGAAGGGAAGTACCTCAGTCGTGTAGGTTTTCTGTAACAGCAGATTGCCGGAATAAACGGGGTTCAGAAGAAGTTCCCTGACCACTCCGTCGCTCCATTTTTCACCGGAGCGAATAGTGGGGCAGCCTTCTTCGGTCAGTTCCTTGGCAATCAAGTAGGTTCCTTTTCCGTGCAGGTAGTCCCGGAAAATCCGACGTACAACCGTGGCTTCTTCTTCCTGTATGACCAGTTCACCGTTCTCATCCTTGGTGTAGCCGTAGGCTGGGCAGCTTATGGTGAATGTACCATCATTGAAACGCTTCATAACCGCCCATTTGTTGTTGGTGGAGATGCTTTCGGCTTCTCCCTGTGCCAGTGAACTTAAAATGGTCAGCATCTGTTCGCTTTTTTCTGACAGGCTGTTGATGTGCTCCTTTTCAAAATAAACGCCAATTCCGAGCTCTTTCAGTCTGCGGATCGACTGAATGCTGTCCACCGTGTTTCTTGCGAAGCGGGTTACGGATTTGGTAATAATCATGTCGATTTTCCCGTCCTCACAGTCCTTCATCATCCGCAAAAAGTCATCTCTCTTTTGCAGTTTTGTGCCGCTCCGTGCCTCGTCAGCGTAAATTCCGGCGAATTCCCAATCTTCCTGACCCTCGATGAAAGTTTTGTAATATTCCAACTGTACCGAGAAGGAATTGTGCTGTTCGCGGGAGTCGGTACTGACTCTACAGTAGGCGCAGACCCGCTTTTTAGGTTGTAACTGCTGGATAACTTGCTGCTTAACAGGACGAATAATTTGTACATTTTTTGCCATACGATCTTCTCCTTTCTTATATGTGTCCTCCTGTTAGCAACACACACTACCACACAATTTCCCGGAAAGCTAGTGTTATTGCGCATATACTTGAGATAGTTCGGGCGTGAAGGTTTGCCTGTTCAAATCATCGATTTTTTTATATTCATCAGAGGTTATAATGCCGTTGCGAAGCAGGATGTTTAAGAATTTTATGGAGATTTTATACTGCACCTCATTTGATGCATGGGTTTTTGACATGACGGCCCCTCCTTCCTAACGCAGAAAGAAATCCAGGCCCTGTTGTTCCAGCCGGATTTCACCTTCCAGCGGGGAATAAACCGCAATACCCAACTGATCCAGTCCCCGGAGAAATTCCAGCAACTGTGCTGCATCCCGTCCGATACGGTCAAGCCTTTTCACGAGCAGTACATCCATTTGATTTTCACTTGCCGCCTTCTCAGTCTCCTGCAGACCGGAACGGCTTAAATTTAGACCACTTCCCAGATCTTCTGCGTAGCCAACTACAGTAAAGCCCATTTGCTCCGCATAATCATAGAGTTCTTCCTTCTGACTTTTCAAGGTACCATGCGTATCTTCCGGCGCATCAATCCGGCAATAGATCCAAGCGCGTAATTGTTCTTTCATAAAAACCCTCCGTTCCGTATTTAATTAAAAGCCGGAGCTACAACATCCGCAGCTCGGCTTCCGTTACTTGCTGATCTTCTTCATACAAGAGCTTCGCAAATTCATCCTCGCTGGCAGTCAGTATCTCAGATGGTTCTTTTTCCCCCAGTTGCATGGGTACCAGTTCTTTCTTGACTTCCTCCAGGAATGCCTGATCGGGGCACTGATTGATGAATTCCCCAAAGGTATTTAAAATTAGCCTATCCATCTGATCTGTCAGAGCGATTTTTATCTGTGTTTTCGCTATGGAGCATGATAAAATTTGCAATATTCGCCGGGGAGTTCTCAAAATAAAAGACCTGACGCATTCCGTCATAACCATAGACATAGCCGACAACCAGGTCTTTTTCCAGCAATTCATTCAATGATTTGTTGCTCATAACATTACCTCCTTGTTGGTGTTTAATCTTACAAGGACGCGGCAGGATGGGAAAAGAGCAATAAAAATCCTGCCGCGTAGTTTCTAAGATCAAACGATCTCTTGTTCTTCATTTGGCTGCTTCTATTCGACACTACTACCCGAAGCCAGGGCGACAGCATAAACGGCCTGTGGTCAGCAAGCCTCATAGGAATTTCACCTCTCCGTGGTTCTCACCGAGCTGCCCCCATTGCTTGAGTCTGTGGCTGGGCAGAAGTAGCTTTAACACTGTCCGTTTCATGGCGAAACAGTCCACCGCGGACTGTTTAATGACCGGGCCTTGCCGCTCGTCGCCTTCGATGCCATCGGTTCGACGGATGTCTGTCACCCATCCGCAGGTAGTCTTGGCGCGCCCGTCAATGTCGCTGCCGCTCATCACGGCCGGACAGATTATGTATTTATGCTGCCGGATATGAAATTTTCAAGGAGCGAAAGAGGGATAGAAAAAACCCCCTCACTTAATTGGCCGTTGAGTGAGGGGGTTCAGAACTAAAATTTTGAATTTTTTTTAAATATCTATGCCCATCATTTTTCTGAGCTTTTCAAGGATTTTTTCCTGACGTTTACCAACACCACGTTGCGTCATGCCAATCAATTCCCCATAACCTTGCTGGGTACCCCCATTGAAAAAGATATAGGAAATTAAAGCTTGATCCTCCA
>Ga0067045_1028605_pt1 | contig 30456 bp, 29 predicted proteins | sample TerdegcTABiofilm_FD_59184 | JGI IMG/M metagenome (GOLD analysis project Ga0067045, IMG submission 59184) | Combined Assembly of (Gp0054472, Gp0054536) Wastewater bioreactor microbial communities from Singapore -Terephthalate degrading...
CCCGCTTCCCCCCCCCCCGGCCGGCGCGCCGGCCTCGTCGAACGACTCCCACCGCCCGCACTGGGGACAACGGCCCAGCCACTTCGGGGACTGGTAGCCGCACTCCCGGCAGCGGTAGGGCACTAGTCCTTCCGCACCACGATCTCCCCGTCCTGACCCTCGGCCACGACCCGGCACCCCGGGGGGAACTCCTTGGTGAGGATCCGTTCGGCGATCGGGTCCTCGAGCAGGCGCTCAATCGCCCGTCCCATCGGACGGGCCCCGTACTTCTCGTCGTAGCCCCGCTCGGTGATCACCTCCCACGCCGAGGGCTCCAGGACGAGCTCGATCCCGTGTTCCTCCTTGAGCCGTCGGCCCAACCGGCCGATGAACAGGTCAGCGATCTCCTTCACCTGTTCCCGGGTGAGGGAGTGGAACACGATCACGTCGTCAAGCCTGTTCAGAAACTCGGGCGAGAATTCCTTGCGCACCTCGCCCATCACCCGCGCCTTCATGTCCCGGTACGCCTGCTCCGACTCGACATCCGCCGTGCTGAACCCGACCCCCGTCCGGTCCACGATCAACTTGCTCCCCACGTTGGAGGTCATGATGAGGACCGTGTTACGGAAGTCCACTTTCCGCCCCTGGGAGTCGGTGAGGATCCCGTCGTCCATCACCTGAAGGAGGATGTTGAACACGTCGCGGTGGGCCTTCTCGATCTCGTCGAACAGGACGACGGAGTAGGGGCGGCGGCGCACCGCCTCGGTGAGCTGGCCCGCCTCTTCGTACCCCACGTACCCCGGAGGCGCGCCCACGAGGCGGGACACGGCGAACCTCTCCACGTACTCCGACATGTCGATCCGGATCAGGGCATCCTCGTCCCCGAACAGGAACCCGGCGAGGGTCCGCGCCAACTCCGTCTTCCCGACCCCGGTCGGCCCGAGGAAGAGGAACGATCCGATCGGCCGGCGGGGATCCTTGACCCCGGCGTAGGCGCGGCGGATGGCGCGAGCCACGGACTTCACCGCCTCGTCCTGGCCCACGTACCGCTCGTGAATCTTCTCCTCCAGGTGCACGAGCCGCGCCGTGTCCTCCTCCTGGAGGTGGCGGATCGGGATCCCTGTCCACGCGGACACGGTCGCCGCGACCTGCTCCCCTCCCACCACGGGGACGAGGGGCTCACGGCTGGCTTCCTCGTATTTCTTCAGCTCCTCGACCTTCGCCGTCCGCCGGTCGCGGATCCTCGCGGCGAGTTCGTAGTTCTGATCCGCTACCGCTGCCTCCTCCTCGTCCTCGAGCTTCGTGATCTCCTCGAGGAGCTCCCGCGCCTCAGGGGGGAGTTCGGTCGCCGCCAGCCGCACCTTGGCCGCGGTCTCGTCGATGAGGTCGATCGCCTTGTCGGGGAGGAACTGGTCCGTGATGTAGCGGTCGGCCAGCCGCGCCGCCTGCCACAGGGCATCGTCGGTGATCTGGACCCCGTGGTGCTCCTCGTAGCGGTGCCGCAGCCCGTGGAGGATCTTCACCGTGTCCTCCACGGACGGCTCGTCCACGTACACCGTCTTGAACCGCCGTTTGAGGGCGGGATCCTTCTCGATCGACTTCCGATAATCGTCAGGGGTCGCCGTGCCGATGCACTGGAGGGCGCCCGAGGCCAGCGGAGGCTTGAGGATCGCCGAGGCGTCGATCGCCCCCTCCGCCCCACCGGCCCCGACCACGGTCTGCAGCTCGTCGATGAACAGGATGATGTTGTCCACGCTCATGACCTGGTTGAGGATCGTCTTCAGCCGCTGCTCGAACTCGCCGCGGTACTTCGTGCCGGCGACGATCCCCGCCATGTCGAGCTCGATGATCTCCTTCTGAGCGAGCGCAGACGGCACGTCCCCCGCGGCGATCTTCTGAGCGAGGCCCTCCACGATCGCCGTCTTCCCCACGCCGGACTCGCCGATGAGGGCCGGGTTGTTCTTCTTCCGCCGACACAGGATCTCCACCACCCGCTCCAACTCCCTCTCCCGGCCGATGACGGGATCGAGGGCGCCGCTCGCCGCCTCCTCGACCAAGTTCCGGCCGAACTCACCGAGCTCACCGGGGAGGCGGGCATGGCTCGTGCGGACCCGCACCCCGCCCCGCCGGCTGGGGGCGAAGTACTCCCGCGCGGTGCGGAGGTCAACCCCTTGGGAGCGCAGGATCTCCGCCGCCGTGCACTCCCCCTCGCGGAGGATCCCCAATACGAGGTGCTCTGGCTCGATCGTCTCTGCCCCGTCCCGCCGTGCCTCCTCGTAGGCGAGCTTCATCACCCGCCGCAGGCGCTGGGTGGGCTCGAGCTCGTCGGGGGACACGTGGACCTTCCCCCTCCCCTTCTGCCGCTCGACGAACCGCGCGATCCGCTCGTAGTTAAGGCCCTTGGCATCGAGGAACCGCGCCACGCGCGATCCCTCCATGCGCGCTGCAGCGAGCAGCAGGTGCTCCGTCCCCACGTAGCGGTGGCGCCAATCCCCCGCCTCTTCCTGGGACGCAGCCAAGAGCTTCATGGAATCCTTGGAGAACTTCTCGTACATCAGCGACCTCCGGTCAGATTATACGGTCCGTCGTTCCCCCCTCACGGGAGAAGCGGTCCAGGGCTGCGGTGAGCCCCCCGGTGAGGAAGGCCCACGCCAGCTCGCCGGCGAGGTCCACGGCGCGAGCGAGGGCATCCGCTTCGTCGGGGGGAGGGGGAGAGAGGACGTGCTCCACCCAATCCCCTCCCTCCGCCGGCCGGCCGATCCCCACCCGGAGGCGGGGCACATCGTCCGCCCCCACGGCAGCGAGGACGGACTTCATCCCGCGGTGCGTCCCCGGCCCTCCCCGGGCCCGCAGCCGGAGGGCCCCCACCGGGAGATCGGCCTCGTCGTAGACGACGAGGAGGTCCTGGGGAGAGAGGGGAAACCTGGCGAGGAGCTCGCGCACGGCTTCCCCGGACCGGTTCATGTACGTGAATGGACGAAGCAGGTACCCCAAGGAGCTGCGATGAACCTCCCCCCACGGGTGGGTCTCGCCCCGCCAGCGACCCCGCTCGAGGAGGCGCTCCACGACCCAAAACCCGACGTTGTGGCGGCTGGCCGCGTACTCCGGTCCGACGTTCCCCAGCCCGACGACGGCCCTCAAGCCGCGGGTTGTTCGCCTCCCGTTGGCTTCTCCTCTTCAACCTCAGCACCCTCAGCCGGGACGGCCTCCGCCGCCACTGGGGCCTCCACCTCAAGCGCCCGCCGCGCGGCCACCGTCACGACCGCGTCCTCGGGAGGGAGCTGGGGCTCGACGCCCTCCGGCCACGGGAGGTCCTTGACGAGGATCGAATCCCCGATGCCGAGGTCGGACACGTCCACCTCGATCCGGGGCGGCATCTTCGCCGGCACGGCCTGGACCGGGATATAGCTGTGCACCGCCTCGAACACCCCGCCGTCCTTGATCCCGCGCGGCGTGCCGAGGAACCGCACCGGGACGTTCATCTCCAGGGGTCGCTCCGGATCCGCGACGTACAGGTCGAGGTGGAGGAACTTCTCCGTGATCGGATGGACCTGGATCTCCTTGAGGAAGACGTGGTAGGTCTTCTTCCCATCCACTTTCACCTCGACCGGCGTGGAGCGGGTCACATGGTCGAGCATGTCCAGAAGCTCCTTCTCCGGGATCGAGACGTGAAGCGAAGCCACGTGGGCACCGTACAAGACGGCCGGGACGAACCCCTGCCGGCGGAGGGCCCCCGCCTTCACGGTGAGAGGCCGTCGTGTCGCATTGACCAGCATCCAGATCCTCCTCCACTCACATCGGCATGTACGCCAGGAGATCGGTCATCGACTCGTGGCGGTGAATGCGGCGAATCGCGTCCGCGAAGAACTCGGCCACCGAAACGATCTCGATCTGGGGGGCCGTGCGGACCTCGTCGCGGTGGGCAATGGTATCGGTCACCAACACCCGCTGCAACTGCGGCGTGTCGAGGATCTGCAGCGCAGCGCCGGCGAACACCCCGTGGGTGCAGGCGGCGAACACCGCCTTCGCCCCGCTCCCGGTGAGTTCCTCCGCCGCCGTCACGAGCGTCCGCCCGCTGGCGAGGATGTCGTCCACGAGGAGCACGTTGCGGCCCCGCACCTTCCCGATCACATCCTTCACCACCACGTCCTTCCCCTCTTCATCACGCTGCATCACGACCACGGCCAGAGGCAACTCCCCATCTCCCTGAAGCTCCCCCAACCGCTTCGCCATCCGCCGCGCCCGCCATACCCCGCCGAGGTCGGGGGAGGCAACCGTGAGGTTCTTCAGCCAGTCGTGATGGTGGTCGTAGATGTACTTCGCGAGCATCCGGTCCGACCGCAGGTGATCGAGGGGCACCGAGAAGAAACCTTGGATCTGCCCGGCGTGGAGGTCCATCGTCAGCACCCGGTCCACCCCCGCCACCTCGAGGAGGTCGGCCACGAGCCGGGCCGAGATCGGGACCCGCCCCGTCATCTTCCGGTCCTGACGCGCATAGCCGAGGTAGGGGATCACGGCGCAGATCTCACGGCAGGAGGCCCGCCGCAGCGCATCCACCAGGATGAGGAGCTCCATCAGGTGGTCGTTCACCGGGGGCGAGGTCGGCTGGACGACGAACACATCCTTGCCCCGGACCGTCTGCCCGATCTTCACGCTGACCTCTCCGTCGGGAAACCGGCCCGGAGCGTAGTTCGGGCCGTCCTTGCCTGGGGCATCGGCCTCGCACAGCTCGACCCCGAGGATCTCCGCGATGCGGCGGGCGAGCGACAGGTTCGCCCTCCCGGAAAGGATCCGAATATCATCCACTGCCTTCTTCCTAGGCATGGCCTCCCTCTTCCGCGGGGTGCGCCCACCCCGGCGCTACGACCTCGCGGGCCCGCCCGAGGGCGAGGGCGTAGGGGGGGACATCGTGCGTGATCACTGAACCCGCCCCCACCACCGCTCCTTCCCCGATCCGGACCGGCGCGACGAGGGACACGTTGCTGCCGATGAACGCCCGGGGGCCGACCTCGGTGCGGAACTTCTCCCTGCGCCCGGGCTGGAAGTTGCAGGTGATGGCCCCGGCCCCGATGTTCGCCCCCGCCCCGACCTCGGCATCCCCGATGTAGGCGAGGTGCCCGGCCTTGACCCCGTCCCCGAGCGTGGCTGCCTTTACCTCGACGAAGTTCCCAACCTTGGCCCCCCTCCCGATCCGCGACCCAGGCCGGAGGTGGGCATAGGGGCCGATCCTCGCCTCCGGCCCCACCTCCGCCCCCTCGACCACGGAGTACCACACCTGCGCTCCCTCCCCGACGCGGGAATCAACGAGGTAGGCATTCGGGCCAACGGTACACCCCGTTCCGATCACGGTGTGCCCGAGGAGGTGGGTGCCGGGATGGAGGACCGTGTCCTCCCCCACCGCCGCATCGAGGGACGGATAGACCGCGGAGGGGTCCGTCACCGTGACCCCATCCCGCATCCACGCCGTGAGGATCCTCTCCCGAACGAGGCGTTCGAGCAGGGCAAGGTCAGCCCGATCGTTCACCCCCCACAGGTCGTCCGCGTCCGGCCAGGGAAGGGCAGCGGCCTTCCCCGCCCCGGAGAAATGGGCCACGAGGTCGGTCAGGTAAAGCTCACCCTTCACATTGGCGGTGGAGAGCCCCCCGAGCGCTTTCCACACCACGGGGGCGTTCTCCAGGCACCAGATCCCGGAGTTGAGCTCACGAACCGCCCGTTCTTCCGGGGTCGCATCCCCCGCCTCCACGATCCGCAGCGGTCTTCCATCTTCGCCCCGCACCACCCGGCCGTAGGGGCCAGGATCGGCGGGCTCCATCGTGAGGAAGGAGACCGTGGCGTTGCGTTCTCGGTGGAACTGGAGGAGTGCGCGCAGGGCCTGCGGGGGGACGAGCGGGACATCGCCGGGGAGGACGAGGAACGTGCCCGCGGCCACCGCCTCCCGCGCCGCGAGGACGGCGTGGCCCGTGCCGCGGGGCTCCCCCTGGTCCACGAACGTAACCCCTCGCTCCGCGAACGCGGCCCGCACCTCGTCGCCGCCGGAGCCCACTACGACCACGACCCGCCGTGGGGAAAGGGAGAACGCCGTGCGGAGAACGTGTTCGAGGAGGGGGAGGCCGGCGAGGGAATGGAGGACCTTGGGGCGATGGGAGCGCATGCGCGTTCCCTTGCCCGCCGCCAGGACCACGACATCGAGCGAGTCGTCCATCAACCGCTGCGACTATAGCCTCCCCGGGCTCATCCCGCAAAAATGACTTTGGGCCATCCCCGAGGGGCCTGCTTCGTGGGGACGGCGGGCCCCCTCATCCTCGCGCCGACCGGGCGACCTTGACGATGAACGCACGCGGAATGCAGATGCAATCAACAACACACCGCGCGGGCCGGTTCGCGAGCCACCCTGCGATCGCGGGCCGTTCCGGGTGCGATGGGGTCCCCGAGGTCTACCCGCCCCCCCAGCGGAGGGCGATGTCCCCGCTGTCGGTCGAGATCTCGATCCGCGCCGTGGCGCCCTCTCCCAGGACACCGCGGGCCGAGGCCCCGTCTTCGTCGGTCGCCACCACCAGCGGAAGGTCGCAGTCGAGATCACCACAATCCGCTACCGCTTCGATGACGCACCGGCTGTCGCGGGGCAGACAGACCTCCACGTCACCCGAGTCGGCGTAGATTCTCCACCGTGCTCCCTCGGGCACGGCCGAGGCGAGGCTGACGTCCCCCGAGTCCACGCTCAGCTCGATCTCAGGACCAAGACCGGCCAACGCCACGTCCCCCGAGTCGACCACCGCTCGGACAGGTCCGCGGACGTCCCGCAGCGCGAGGTCGCCGCTGTCCAAGTCGAGCTGCGCCCGCCCGCGAAGCTGAGTCCCTTCAACATCCCCGCTGTCCACCTGCACCTCGAGGTCGCCCTCGATCCACGCGAGCTCGACGTCGCCCGAGTCGAGCTTCACCACCACCGGCCCCCGCAGCCCCACGACCCCTATGTCCCCGGAGTCCACCTCCACCTGAACCTCCGTATCGACAGGCGCCTCGACCCAGTAGTCAGCGGCCACCGCGCAGTTATCCCACCCGTCGAGTCGCGAGGAGAGGTCGCCGATCCGGAGGGTGGAACCGGTCTGCTCGATCGGTGGCTGGCGCTCGATCTCCTCCAGCACCTCCCGGACCTCGTCGCGAGGTCCCGAGACCCAGACCCGGCCGCGGACGCGCACAACGCCATCAGGTCCTTCCCGCACGGCCACGTCGCCGCTCTCGGTGCGCACCTCCACCCGCACGTGCCCGGTCACGGGCAGGCTCCGTTCGAACGTCCGTTTCACCTTGTGGAACATGTCGCACATCTCCCCCCCGCGACGCCTCTCAGGCCAAGGGGCGATCGCCGCGCCACTCCAGCCCTCGTTTGCTAGGGCTTTTTGCTGCGGTGCTGGTTCAGATCCTTAACTTCTCACGGTCTCAGCATGGACCCGCAAGCTCAGCTTGTAGGCACCGTCCTCAGAAGAACCGCTCCAGCATCTTGGGATCTCTCAGGCTCCGCAACGCGTACAGGCCCATCAACCCGCCCACAACCACCAGAAGCCCGATCGAAATGCGTATATCGAGAAGGGGGGTGAAGCCGAGATGCGGACGGATTACGTTCAGAACGTGAGTAAGCGGATTGAGGAGGACCAGCATAACATACGCCCTTGGCAGGCTCTCCGCCTGGTAGTACACAGGAGCGGCAAGAAGGAGGATCCAGGTGAGCAGGGGAAACAGACCTTGGGCCTTGTAAGGGTTCCGGATCAGGGTCCCCAAGAAGACCCCTAGTAGGGCCAGGAATAGGAAACCAAGGAACGTCCCAGGCACAGCAAGGAGCGCCTCTTTACCAGCTTGGGAGAGCCCAATCATCAATCCAGTGAGAGCCCCAACCTGGGGGAACACAATCAGGGCATAGGCAGCGACTGCACCTACCACCATTAGCTCCATGCGCGCGGGGAGAACCGCGTAGAGTTCAAGTACCTCGGGTTGGACCAAGTTGCTCACTCGATGAGCAACCAATCCTACGAATGTGCCCACCAGGGAAGCCACCACGAGTCCGGAGAGGAGGTAGCTGTGATCCTGGCCGGCGCCCGCTAGTAGGAGCACGACGGCGTACGAAAAGGGAAGCACCACAAGATTGATCAGGAGGAAGACCTTGTAGACTCTCATTCCTCTCAGTTCCAGGAGAATCACGTTCCAGAACTTCATTGTACTCTCCCCTCCAGCAGAAGCTGTTTCACCGCCCTCTCCAGTGAAGGCGCTTCGAGGTGAACGTAGCGAAGAGCAATCCCCTGCCGGATCAGTTCGAGTCGTGACAGCGCCATCACGAGCTCCGGGAATACAATCTCAAACACGTCGCCCTTCCGTCTGAACATGTCACCGGATTCGACCAGCAGCTCCTCCACCCGCTGCGAGTCATCCGCGACAATGGTAAGGACGGTCGAGAGACGAGTAAGTGCGGCGATCTCGTGCGGAGGTCCCTCGGCGATGAACTTCCCCCCCACCATGAGGTAAACCCGAGTACAGTGCTCCCGAACCTCATGGATGTCGTGGCTGGCGAGCACAACGGCCCGTGCGCCTGAGGCGGTGATGGCGTGCCACACCCGTTCCTTCCTCTCAATGTCCACCATCGCCGTGGGCTCATCAAGAATGAGCACGGGTGGATTCTGGCAGATGGCCATCCCGAGGAGCACGAGCCTTGCCATGCCACGTGAAAGTTGGTAGCCAAACGAGCCTGCCGACTGCTCGAGCCCGACTAAGGTCAACGTTTCCATCACTCGTTCTCTCAGGCCAGCCCCTCGCAGCCCTTTGAGGCCTAACACGAACGAGATCACTTCCGCTACCGTAAGTGAGGGATAAGTGAGCGGGGCCTGCGGGACGTATCCCACACGCCCCTTGATCATGTGGGGATGGCTGACAACATCGCAGCCGAGGATGCGGATGCGACCAGATGTAGGCTTGAGCAAGCCAAGCAGTTGTCGGATGAGCGTGGTCTTTCCCGCCCCGTTGGGCCCAATCACTCCGACAATCTCCCCCTCATTAACCGTAAGACTCAACCCCGCATTGGCCCTCGTCCCGTTTGGGTATTCCTTGGTCAGATCGGCAACCTCAATCATACGGTCTCCTCACTCACAAGGTGCCCACGTCAGTTGTCCCACCCAACAGCTTATCTCGATACCTATTGCAGACATATGCAGAATTTCCCGCAGAAATTGGGTTCAGCCGCGTCATCACGTCCTAGCTCAAGGATCTCCACGCGCCCGTCGGCTCCCCCCATGTTGTATCACCTCCTTCCCTCTGACTTAGGCCCCTAAACCGCAACCGTTTCAAGAGGCCTGCCTAGCGCAGGATAGCAGCGAGCCAAGCGCTACGTCAATCATCCAGCTGAACGACTCCCGTTCGTCCAGGCGAATGCAGAGGGAGAAGAACAGCCTGGAACGATGGTTCTTCTGAGAGCAGGACATCCATCACCTGAGCTGGCGCAGGAGCTCAAGGTCCGAAAGGAAGACCCTCGGCCACACCACTTCGATCAGCCCCTTGGCACGCAGCGCCTGGAGTTCCTGGCAGGTCGCTTGTCGGCTAGCTCCGATTATCTCCGCCAGGTCCCGGAGCGAAAGCGGGGGAGAGGAACTCGGGGGAAGGGCGGTCGAAACCTGACCGCGGCCGCCTCCCGGGTCAACTTCGGCCGGCCCCGGATGCCTCGAGGTCGATCACGGTGTCGCAGCGGTCGCGCACCAGGGGGTCGTGGGAGAACACAACCACCGTAACCCCGGGGAAGTTCGTGCGGATGTGGTCGAGAACCGTAGCTGCGGTGCGCTCATCCAGGAACGCGGTAGGCTCATCTAGGAGCACCAGCGGCGCCTCCCGGACGAATCCCCGGAGGAGTCCCAGCCGCTTGCGCTCCCCACCCGAGAGCTCGGAGAGCTTGGCCGAGGACAACCGCCGTGCCAGGAGCTCCTCCACGAACTCCCCCAGCCCCAGCTTCCGGGCCACCGCCCGGAGCTTCTCTTCGGGGACGCCGAGGGCCGTGGCCAGGGTTCCCCCCTCGTCGGCGCTCACGAACTTGGGCTCCTGCTCCACCACGCCAACCAGCCCCACCCGCTCCGGGAGGGGCATCTCGGTCACATCGCGCCCAAATAGGAACACCTTCCCCGGGGGTACGGGATACAGGCCGAGGACGACGTTCAGGAGCGTGGACTTCCCCAGGCCGCTCCGGCCCATCACGGCCACGGTCCGGCCCCGTTCGGCCCGCAGCGACACTCCCCGCAGGACAGCGGTGTCCCCGACCGCGAGGTGAAGGTCCCGCACCTCAAGCGCGTACGGGTGGTCGGGGAGCTCCGCGGAGCGGACCGGCTCCTCCACGGTCCAGTGCTCCGGAAGGCTGAGCACGTCTTGGACCCGCTTCAGAGACACCACGGCCGGTTCTACCTCCGCCGCGAAGCTGGACATGAAGCCGACGAAGACGTAGAGCCAGTTCACGTACTGGCTGAACGCCACCAAGGTCCCCACCGTGGCCTCGCCGCGGAAGATGAGCCACGCACCAGCGAGGAGCACCGCTACCTCCGAGGCCACAGTGATCGCGGTCGTGAACCCGCCTTGGAAGAGAAGGGTCAGCTTGTACAAGGCGAACCCCTCCCGCAGGTAGGCGGTCAGGGCGCGGGAGAATCGGTCCACCACCCTACGTAGTTCGACCTGGACCCGCACCGAGTACAGGGCCGCCAGCCCCTCCTCCGCGGTGGCCACGTACCGCGCTTCGGCCTCCTGGCGCCGCCCTGCCGCGGCCGGAGCCCTCTTCCCGTAGAGGCGGAAGCCCGCGGTGTAGATGGCGACGAATGCGAGGGCGATCCCCCCCAGCAGTGGGGCCATGGCGAACATCAGGGAGAGGACGATCACCACCAGCACGATGTGTCCGACGAGCTCGGCGAAGCTCTTCACGATGAGGGGGGAAGCGCGGGGAACGTCGCTCGTGAGTCGCTGTACGGCCTCCCCGGCCTTGGTGGTCACCGCCTGGGCGTAGGGCATGGTGTGGTAACGGCGGTACATCGCGATCTGGACGTCCTGTTCCACCTTGAGCTCCAGCCGGCGGGCCACGTACCCCCGGGCGTACATGAGGGCGACCTGGGTGATCTCCGTCCCCAGGAACACCGCGATCCAGAGGGAAAACAGCCGCTGGTCGAGGGCGGTCAGGGCGTCGATCACCTGCTTGAAGAAGAAGGGGAGGATCCCGCTCAGGGTGAAGAAGAGGAGGTGGAGCACCAGGGCCAGCGCCCACAGGGCGCGGTACCGGAACACATGTTCCCGCCAGAACTCAACAACACGATGCAGCCGTTCCTTCATGGTTCTTCTCTCCGGTACCGTCCATTCTTCGCGAACTCAAAGAGCTCCGGTGTCCTGTGGAGATACTCCATCGCGACGCGCAACATTGGCAACACGTGCTCCGTGCAGCAATCCCCAACAGGGGATCCCACGGCAGCGATCCGCCGAAACCAGCAGCCTCCTCCGCAACACAACTTGGCACGGCAGCTCGCACAGCCTGGCGCTTCCAGCGAATCATGTTGTCGCCACAACCTGGAAACCTCCTCATCAAGCTGAAGGCACGGGATGTATCTCCCAACTCTGAACTCGGGTCGCCCTACGCTGTCAGCGCAGTAGTACACATCGCCTCTCAGATCGAAACACCATTCATTGCGATGTGCACCACAGAAGAAGAATTTCGGCATCCTTGGCTCACCAAGGAAGAATGGATACAACAGGAACTGGAGTGGTTCCCATGCTTCCAAACTTATCCTCTTCGTAAGGGGATGATGCTTCCGAATGTCCAGGATCTTCTCTAGGATTTTGTGAGGCAGACCGCAGTATTGGTGCCGGCCGTTCACATCAAAGGTCAGACCCCAGTAAGCTCCGAACGAAGGTTGGTCAAACCAACCTTGGGCACGAAAGAGATCTGCGATGTGCGGCGCATGATGCAGGTTCTGGTAGTCCACATTCACCCGGACTGCAACAGGTAGTTCGGCCCTTAGCGCTTCACCCACAGAACGAACAATCGCCGCGAAAGAACCACGCCCAGAGGTCCGCGGTCGGCGATGATCATGCACGTTCTGTGGGCCATCTATGGTAACCTGAACCTGGGAGACCCTGCACTCTTTGAGGAGTGGAATGTAGCGGGTGAGATCGACCCCATTCGTAACGACTTCAAGCTCCCAGCCTCTCTCTGCTCCATACTGCAGCACTCTATGGACGGCTCGCATCTGGGACGAGCGATTCAGCAAAGGCTCTCCACCAAAGAGCACCACTTGAGTCTTCTCTGCTCCCGACGCTGACAGCTGGTCCACGGCTGCAAACATGGCCGTCAAACGAGAATCCTTGATAACACCTCGTTCACGGGAAATCCCATCCTCGTAACAGTAGACACATCGAAGGTTGCACTCATAAGTGAGTATGACGTGGCAGCGAACCGCGCGTGAGGCTTCTCTCTCAGCAAGATCCTGTAGTCTGGCTCTGAGTGCCGCCTCCTCTTGCTCGTCGTTGTAGATATACCCCCTAGAACTTAACTCCTCGACCAACTCGTGTGATCCTGTCTTCCGATCTCTCAGGCGTTTCCACTCCTCCTGTTTCGACACATCTTGCATGGAGTCAAGGGCGCCGCTCAGTGGGTTGAAGAGGTAAAGGATTCCATCGACCCAGAACTCAAGCGTGTGGGGGCTGACATGCAACTCCTTCATGGCAGTCACTCGCCCAAGGAAGAGCAGCTGCACCGGCTAATGTGCGGCACCGGTGCAACTGCCATCATTCACGAACCCTAAGTCTGAACCTGCTTGCAGTACGGGGAACAGATGACCCCGCAGCAGACTCCTACACGTCCAGCGAACACATCCTCGCTCTGAAGCCATGTCTTCTTATTGATGGCGCTCATTGCCTGCACCTCCTATCATTCCTGATCTTCCACCCATCTCCCCGTTCTCCTAAATCTTCAGTGTTCACCACCTCCTTCGGCTTCAGCCAGCCAGAGCTACCGCCATATTAGGTGAGGCCATTCGCCTCCGTCGATCAGCTGGCTGAACGATTCCGTTCAGCTAGGCGAACGGGGGGCGTCGGACGAGCGGGGGAAGGACCCATAGCCCGGGTCAGATCGGCATCACTGCGCCGCTGGGACATTCGTCACCCGAACCGGCGCAGGCCGTTGGGATCGAGGAGGAAGACCGTGGGCCAGGCCAACTTGATCAAGCCGCGTCTCGCCAGTGCCTGGAGCTCCCCGCTCGTCGTAGGGCGAGCCGCTCCGATCATCTCCGCCAGGTCCCGAAGCGAAAGCGGGATGTCGATCCGCACCCCACCTCCCTCCGGTGCGCCGTGTTCCTCCCCGAGTCCCAAGAGCACCCTCACCAGGCGTTTCCGGGTGCTTCCGTAGGCGAGGTCCATCAGCCTTGTTGCAAGATGACGCTGTGTCTCTTCGAATCGCTGGTGGACCTGGAAGAGCAACTCAGGATACCGCCGGCCAAGATTCAGAACGTGCTCTCTTGCGACAAACCCAATGGTGCAATGGGATACGGCCGTCACAGAGAAACCGTGAGGTTCAGACAGCGACGCCGAGAGGAGCTCGCCCGGGCCGTAGAAGCAGAGGAGAAGGCGTTTCCCTTCCCCTACGCTCACGGTGCACCTCGCTCGCCCGTGGCAAAGGACGACCCAGCCCGTGGAGGGAGTCCCCTCGTGGACGATCGTCCCTCCCCTCTCGAAACGGACCCACTGGACGCGTGACGCTGAGCCGTCGAGGAGTTCGGGCTCCACTACCGATAGGACACACCGGGAGCGGGACACACAGGATATGCAGCTGTGCTTCTCTGCGTCCGGTCCGGTCATCCGGCGCGGTCACCTCCCTGGCCGTCGTACTGCACTCGATTCTAGCGGATTCCCCTACCCAGGACAACCGGGTGCGGCCAGGTTCACGAAGAACCCGGCTGCAACAAGGGGCGCATCGCTTCACAGTTGAGATCTCACCCGCCTGCCCTAAGTTGCCCCACGGGGTAGAGCATGCCCAGTGGCGTGTCAGAGACGCCAACGGATCTTGTGATCAGGCGCGAACCTATCTATACTTGCCGCCTCAAGGGGGAACTCGTGCGCATCTTCTCAGGCATTCAGCCGACCGGAACGCTTCACATCGGGAACTACTTCGGGGCAATCCAGCGCTGGGTCAAGCTCCAGCAGGGGAACGACTGCATCTACTGCATCGTGGACTACCACGCTCTCACGAACGAGGACACGGTGCCCCCCGAGCTCCGCACGGCGCGGCGGGAGCTCGCCCTCGACCTCGTCGCGTGCGGGATCGATCCCGCACGCTCAATCCTCTACGTGCAGTCCGCCGTCCCGGAGCACACGGAGCTGTGCTGGATCTTGGGCTGTGTCGCCTCGTACGGGGACCTGACGCGGATGACCCAGTTCAAAGAGAAGGCCGCCAAACAGGAGTTCGTCAACGGTGGCCTGTTCTACTATCCGGTCCTCCAGGCGGCGGACATCCTCCTCTACCGCGCCGACCACGTCCCGGTGGGCGAAGACCAGGTGCAGCACCTGGAGCAAGCGCGGCGGATTGCGCGCCGGTTCAACTTCCGGTTCGGGGAGACGTTCCCCGAGCCAGAGCCGATCCTCGGTGAGGGGGCGCGGATCATGTCGCTCGCCGACCCGGAGCGGAAGATGAGCAAGTCGGCCGGCCCGGAGCACTACATCGGCCTCATGGAGCCGGAGGGAAGCATCCGGAAGAAGGTCCGCTCGGCGGTGACCGACGTCGGCCTCACCCCGGGGCAGGAGATGAGCCCCGGGGTTGCCAACCTGTTCGCCCTCCTCGAGCTCGTGGCCCCCCAGGAGGTGGCGGAGGCGTTCCGCCGCGACCACAAGGCGGGGAAGCTCCTCTACCGCGACCTCAAGGAGGCCCTCTTCATCCACCTCATGGATGCCCTGCGCCCGGTCCGCGAGCGCCGCCGCGAGCTCGCCGCCCGCGGAGATGTGGACGAAATCCTCGCCCAGGGCGCCCAGCGGGCGCGGGCGATCGCGCAGAAGACGATGCGCGAGGTGCGGGCCCGGGTGGGACTCGACTAGCCGCGGAGCTCGGTCGGCACGATCTTCTGAAGCTCGGGGACGAGGGAGCGCAGTTCCTCCACGGTAAGCGCGGGCCGACCGCGCCATGCCTCGTCCACGAGCCGCTTCCCCTCGGGAGGAAAGAACGGCTGGAGCACGTAGCGCCGGGCGCCGCGGAGTTCGCCTGCGATCGCGATCAGGTCCTCCCGCACAAGCCCGGGGGCGACCGTGGTGCGGAACTCGTAGTCCGGGGTGCGCTCCCGAACGAGGGCCACCGCTTCCCGGACCCCCGCGACGACCGCACTGCTGTCGGGGACATGGTCCAGGGGGAGAAGGCCCGTGAACTCGGGGTACCGCGCGAGCGGCGCCTTGACGTCGAGGGCCACATAGTCCACGAGCCCGTCTTCGAGCAAGGAGCGAAGGACGGCGGGGCGGGTCCCGTTCGTGTCGAGCTTGACGAGGAGCCCGAGCGCCTTCACCTCCTGGAGGAGGAGGGGGAGGTCGCGGTGGAGGGTCGGTTCGCCCCCCGTGACGACGAGCCCATCGAGGAACCGCGCCCGCTTGGCAAGGGCTGCGACCGCCTCCTCCAGGGGAAGGCGGGGGAGGCCGTGCACCAACCCCGGCAGGACGAGCTCAGCGTTGTAGCAGAACGGACAGCGGAGGTTACAGCCCACCGTCCACACCACCGCGCTCACCTTCTCCGGATAGTCGAGGAGGGAGAGGAGTTGGAGATGGGCGATCTCCACAGCTAGCCGGTTCGGTCGTCCGCCGAGGCGAGCCGGAACACCTTCCGATCCGCGAATTCGGCCTGCTTGCCGACGTTCCACTGCTCGACCGGCCGCAGGTACCCCACCACGCGCGAGTAGACCTCCGCCTTCACCCGCTCCGCCTCCGGGATGACGGTCCCATCGTCCAGGATCAGGTTCCCCTGTTCATCTTCACGGTACGCGGACATATATGCCTCCTTGCGCCTTCTGGTGGCGCACGATGAGCTCCTCGTCGCATTTGGGGCAATAGCGCTTCTCACCGGGAAGGTACCCATGGTGGGGGCACACGGAGAAGGTGGGGGTGAGGGTGAGGTAGGGAATGCGAAAGTTCGTGAGCACCTTCGCCACGAGCGACTTCACCGCCTCGGGTGAGGGGAGCCGCTCCCCCAGCCAGGCGTGGAACACGGTCCCCCCCGTGTACAGAGTCTGCAGCTCTTCCTGGAGCTGTAGGGCGCGGAACAGGTCGTCGGTGAAGTCCACCGGGAGCTGGGACGAGTTCGTGTAGTAGGGGGCTGCTCCCTTTTCCCGCACGGCGCGCTCGTTGGCGACCCGGATCCCGGGGTACCTCTTCTGATCGAGCATCGCCAACCGGTACGCTGTCCCCTCGGCGGGGGTCGCCTCGAGGTTCCACAGGTGCCCGGTCGCCTCTTGGAACTGAACGAGGGTCTCGCGCACGAACTCGAGGGTGCGGCGCGCCCACTGGATCCCTTCCTCGTGGGCGAGGTTGACCCCGAGGAGGTTGAGGGCCGCCTCGTTCAGGCCGATCACGCCGATCGTGGAGAAGTGGTTCGCCCAGTACTCGCCTGTCTCCTGTTTGATCGAGGACAGGTAGAACTTGGAGTACGGGTACAGCCCCTGGTCCGTGAGGCGCTCCAGGAGCTTGCGCTTGATGATGAGCGAGCGACCGGCGGCCTGCAGCAACCCGCGCAGCCGCTCGAAGAACTCGCCCTCGTCCCGCGCGAGGAACGCCAGCCGCGGCAGGTTCAAGGTCACGACCCCGATTGAGCCGGTGAGGGGGTTCGACCCGAACAGCCCTCCCCCCCGCCGCCGGAGCTCGCGCACGTCGAGCCGGAGGCGACAGCACATGCTGCGCGCATCCTCCGGCTTCATGTCCGAGGAGAGGAAGTTCGCGAAGTAGGGGATCCCATACTTGGCCGTCATCTCCCACAGCGGGACGAGGTCCGGATCATCCCACGGGAAATCCCCCGTCACGTTGTAGGTGGGGATGGGGAACGTGAACACCCGGCCCCGGGCATCGCCGTCCGCCATCACCTCAGCTAGGGCGCGGTTGAACATCCCCATCTCCCGCCCGAACTCGGCGTAGGTCCCGAACTCCCTGCCCCCGACGAGGGCGGGGAGGCCCGCCAGGTGCGGCGGCGGCCGGAGGTCGAGGGTCACGTTGGTGAACGGAGTTTGAAACCCGACGCGGGTGGGAACGTTCAGGTTGTACACGAACTCCTGAACGGCCTGCTTCACCTCCGGATAGGACAGGCCATCGGCGGCGATGAACGGGGCAAGGAGCGTATCCACGCCGGAGAACGCCTGCGCCCCCGCCGCCTCGCCCTGCAACGTGTACAGGAAGTTCACCGTCTGCATCAACGCCACCCGGAAGTGCTTGGGGGGCCGCGACTCCACCTTGCCCCGCGCCCCGCGGAACCCAAGCCGGAGGAGATCCGCGAGGTCCCACCCCACACAATACGGACCGAGCGTGCCGAGGTCGTGGATGTGGAAGTCCCCTTCGACATGCGCCCGGCGGATCGGCTCCGGGTAGACCTTCGTGAGCCAGTACTGGCCAATGATCTTCTCGGTGAGGAACACGTTCAGGCCCTGGAGGGAGAACGCCATGTTCGAGTTCTCCCGTACCCGCCAGTCCTGGCCGTTGAGGTAGCTCCCCACGAGCTCGGGATCTACGAGCTCCTTGATCTCCCGGAGCTGCTTGTGCTGGTGGCGGTAGACGATGTACGCCCGCGCCGCGTCGGGGAGCCCAGCCGCCATGAGGACCTCTTCCACTGCGTCTTGGATCTCCTCGACATGGGGGGGACCGAACAGGGGGCCGGACCGACCGGAGAGGATCTGCTCGACGCGGGCTGCGAGTTGGGCCACGAGGTCCGCGTCGCCGCGCCCCACCTCGCTGAGGGCCCGCCCGATGGCGGATGCGATCTTCTCTCGCTCGAATGGAACGACGCTCCCATCGCGCTTCCGTACCTGTTCGATCACCAGAAGCCCTCCTCACGAACGTAACCGGCGTTACCTTAGCCACGATCCCCCGAGGCGGCAAGAGGACCTTCGTCCTGCCCTTGCAGCGCAGGGAGGGAGGGGCTACCATGCGGCCTGGTATTCGCTAGCTAAGGAGGAGATCCACCATTCCAGTCAAACGCTCGGCCAAACGGGAGGAGCGCAAGAGCGCGACCCGGCGTCGGCGCAACGATGCGCGCCGCAGTGCGGTCCGGTACTGGCGAAGAAAGGTCCAGAAGCTCACGGAGGCGGGACAAGTGGACGAAGCCCGCGCGTCCCTCCCCCAGCTCCAGAAGGCGGTGGACAAGGCGGCCGCACGCGGCGTGATCCACCCCAACCGGGCAGCGCGGATGAAGGCCCGGCTCGCCAAGTCCATCCACCAGTCGTGACCGAGGGATCTCCATGACCCACTTCGACTTCCTCGGCAAGGCGAAGTATGCCGCTGTTCTGTCCTCCCTCCTCATGGTCGGGAGCATCGTGGCCATCCTCACGGTCGGCCTCCGCCCGGGGGTTGACTTCACGGGGGGTCTCCAGCTCACGCTCTTCTACCCACCAGGCACGGTACTGGCAAACGATGTGGTGCGCTCCCATGTTGCGCCTCTCCTCTCCGGTACATCCCCGGCGCCGACCTTGATCATCCAATCCGTGGAAGGCCAGCGGGATCTTCCCGGCCTGGGCCCATCGTCGGTCCCCGGCAAGATCGTCACCGTCCAGGGAGCGTCCGCGGAGCAGGAGGAGAGCCTGCGGATGGCCATCATCGAGCCCGACCCTGACTCCACCATCCCCCAGCCGATCGAGTACAGCATCACCCAGATCGGGGCTCAGGTATCCAAGGAGATCGTGGCCCGAGCGATCGAGGCGGTCCTCGTCGCCCTGGGAGCGATGCTCATCTACATCGCGTGGCGGTTCCGTCTCCGCTACGGCGTGGCGGGCGTGCTGGCCCTGTTCCACGATGTGCTCATCACCCTCGGGGTGTTCTCCGTGGCGCAGGTCAGCATTGACCTCCCGGTGATCGCTGCTCTCCTCACCGTCGTCGGTTACTCAATCAACGACACGATTATCGTCTTCGACCGCATCCGCGAGAACGTCAAGGCGGCGAAGAAGGCCCCCCTATGGGACAACATGAACCGGGCCATCAACCAAACCATCACGCGGACCCTGAATACCGCGGGGACGACCCTCGTGCCGATCATCATCCTGTTCGTAGTCGGAGGGGCAGCGCTGCGGGGATTTGCGCTAGCGATGCTGATGGGCGTGACGGTGGGGACCTACTCATCAATTTTCGTCGCGACCCCCATTGCCTACGCATGGAGCCAGGCATCGGAGCGGCGTCGCAAACGCCGCTAGCTGATTGTCCCCCCATCCCCTCTGGAGAGCGGTGGATGCGGTCGAACGATCGTTCCCCGCAACCAGGGATGGAGCCTCGCTTTCTGCCGTCGGGGAGCCGGATCGCAAGCTGGGGAGGAGGTAGGCAGTGGACGTGAAGTGGGTGACCCTCGCGATCTTCGTCGTGTGCTACAGCCTGATCCTGTGGCGCAAGGTCAAGATCTCCTACGTGTCCGTCGCATCCGCCATCCTTCTCGTGGCGATCGGGGCGCTCTCCCCGAAGACCGCGCTGTTCGAAGCGATCGACTGGAACGTGATCGCCATCTACTGGGGCTTCCTCATGGTCTCAATCGTGTTCGCCGAGAGCGGCGTCCCGACGCGGTTGGCGAACTACCTCGCTCGGCGCTCGCGCACGGAAGGGATGGCCCTCCTCGCCCTGTGCGTCCTGGCGGCGTTCCTGTCCGCGTTCATGGAGAACGTGGGGGTCACGTTGATGATGGTCCCGATTGGGTTCGCTCTCGCCAAGGCGGCCGGGTCGTCCCCCACCACGTACCTCATCGCGATCTCCTGCTCCTCGAACATCGTGACCACGGTGACGATGATCGCCGATCCGCCGGCCCTCATCCTCGCCCGGCAGACAGGGATGACGTTCTTCGACTTCTACTGGTTCCAGGGGAGGATCGGGCTTGGCCTGATCTCGATCACCGCGGTAGCGGTGGGGTTCGTCGTCCTCTACCTGACCACGCTGCGGAAGATGAAGAAGACCGTCCACGTCGAGGTGGAGAAGGTGGAGATGCGGATCCTTCCCGCCGTCCTGTTCGTGGGCGGCATCGCTGCACTCGCGATCGCGCCCTACATCGGGGTCCCGATCGGCTACATCGGCCTTGCGGTGGGGATCATCGCCCTGTTGATCGAGGCGAAGGGGGCGAAGAAGGTCCTCACCGAGTTCGACTGGCACTCGCTCGCCTACATCATCGGGATCTTCGTGGTGGTGGGCGCCGTGAACAACGTTGGGCTGCTCACGGACCTCGCGAACGGGATCGTGAAGCTCGGGGTCAACAGCCCGACCCTCGCCCTGGCCTTCCTCATCTGGATCTCGGTGGCCTTGTCGTCGTTCGTGGACAACGTCCCGTTCACGATGCTCATGATCCCCGTCTGCACGCACATGGCGACCGCGATCGGGATGGCCAACCCGTTCCCCCTCCTGTTCGGGATCCTCGTCGGGACAGGGCTGGGGGGGAACCTGACCCCGGTCGGGGCGACGGCGAACGTATTCGCGTGCGGGGCCCTCGAGAAGGCGGGGTATAAGGTGCGCCTGGGGGAGTTCATGAGGATCGGGGCCCTGTTCAGTATCAGCGCGGTCGCTACCGCCCACATCCTCCTGCAGCTCCTTTGGCTGTGACCGGAACGAGCCTCCTGAGGCAGGTTCCCGGCCAGTAGGGCACGTGGACGATAAGATATGAGCACGAACGATCTCCAGATCGTCCTCCGGGGCGTGGGGCTCCTGGCGCTCGTGGTCGGAGCGATGGCGGTGTGTTCGTTCCCCGTAGCGGTCGTGTTCGGGGAAGGCTACGCCCTGGGGCCGCTGGGGGCGACTTCCCTCGCTTCCCTCGTGGTGTGGGCGCTCCTCTACCTCCCATTCCGCCGGGCCCCTGAGGCGCGCCTCAAGCACGGGCTCATCGTCGCTGCGGTGGGGTGGCTCGTTGTGGCCGCACTGGGTGCGCTTCCCCTGTGGCTCGTGTCCATCGGCTTCGGTAGCGGAGCCCTCCCCTACGCAGATCCGGCGAGCGCGTTCTTCGAGAGCGTATCCGGCTTCACTGGCACCGGTCTCACGATGGCCCTGCGGCCGGATCTCCTCCCCCGGACCCTCCAGTGGTGGAGGTCGTTCACGGAATGGGTGGGGGGGATGGGGGTAATCGTCCTCATGATCACCCTCATCGCGGGCCCGGGGATGACCGCCGCCAACCTGTACTTCGCCGAAGCCCACGGAGAGAAGATCCATCCCTCGGTGGTCTCCACCGTGCGCACGATGTGGTGGATCTTCGTCCTCTACACGTTCCTCGCCATCGCGGGCCTGTGGGGGGCTGGGATGCCCCTCTGGGACGCGGTGAACCACGGCATGACCGGCATCGCCACCGGTGGGTTCTCGATCTGGCCGGACTCCATCGGGCACTACCACTCGCTCGCAATCGAGCTCGTCGCGATCCTCGCCATGCTTCTGGGGGCGATCAGCTTCGTCGTCCACTACCACGTGTTGCAGCACGGCCCGCGGGTCCTCTCCTCCGACGTCCAGACGCGGGCTCTCCTACTCCTGGTCGCAGGAGGGGCGCTTCTGGTGGGGGGAATACAGCTGGGGCGCGTCCCCGTAGGCACAGCATTCCGTGAGGGGGCATTCCAGTTCGCTTCTGCCTTGACCTGCACGGGCTTCCAGACCGCCCCCCTCGATGGGTGGTCTGACATTGCGAAACTGGTCCTGATTGCAGGGATGGTGATCGGCGGGGCGGCGGGCTCCACCGCGGGCGGGATCAAGGTGATGCGGTTCTTGTTCCTCGTGCGCGGGGCAAGCTGGCAACTCAAACGCCTGGCACGTTCCCCCGACGCGCTGATCCCGCTACGGATGGGGCGTCAGGCCCTGCCCGAGCTCACCGCGTACCGCCGCATCAGCGAAGCGGGGGTGCTGGCCATGCTGTGGGTGGCGTCCCTCGTCACGGGCGCGCTCCTCTTGGGGTGGTTCGTCCCCGGGTTCCGACTCGCTGACCTGCTGTTCGAGGTCGCCTCAGCCCAAGGGAACGTCGGCCTGTCGGTGGGGATCACCCACCCTGGGATGCCGCCTCTCGCCAAACTCGTCCTCTGCTTCAACATGTGGGTGGGGCGGTTAGAGATCATCCCCGTCTTGATGCTCTTCCGGAGCCTCGTGTCGCGCCGGATCTAACGGTGTCGCGCTCCCCTACTCGGTAGCGGGCTCGATCACCACGCGGCGGTTGGGCTCGCGGCCGACGGAGGACGTCCGAATCCCGGGGACGCCCGCGAGGGCCATGTGGACCACCCGCCGGTCGTCGGCGGGCATCGGGGCGAGTTCGATCCGGCGGCCCTCCATAACCACCTGGCCCGCCGCATCCCGTGCCTTCCTCGCCAGCTCCTCGCGGTGGGCGAGGAGCTCCCCGTTGATGTCCACGACGACGGGGACGTCCTGCCCGTAGTGGGATTTGAGGTACAGGCGCGCGACGCGGGAGAGGGCGGCGCGGAACGCCGCATCGGTGGGGAGGCGCCGCACCCCACGCAGAACCACGTACACCCCCTCCCCCTCCGCCGTAGCCTCGACGTGGCCCTCTTCTCCCATCACCCGCAGGAGCCCCACGCCGAACTCCCGCGCCGCATCAAGGAGCTGGGGGGGCATCCGGTTTCGCGGTTCGCGCCGTCTCCCGAGCCATCTCGAGGTCGAAGATCATCTGCTGCCCGATCTGGAGGAGCGTGGACGCGAACCAATACAACCACAACCCGGCCGGGAAGCTCAGGAAGAGGAGGGCCATCACGATCGGCAACACCCACCCGACCATCTGGGCCCCACCCTTGGGCTGCTCCGGCATCCGCCGCTGGGTCAGCCACTGCTGGACGAGCTGGGCCCCGGTAGCGAGGACGATCATGATGTAGTAGGGATCAGGTTGGGAGAGATCGGAAAGCCAGAGGAACGCCGGCGAGAGGTGGATCTGCTCGGCCGAGTACATGATCGCCTGCCAGAGAAGGATCAAGATCGGGAACTGCAGGAGGAGGGGGAGGCACCCTCCCAGAGGGTTCACCTTCTCCTGGCGGTAGAGCTCCATCATCTGCTGCTGGAGGGTCTGGCGGTCATCCTTGTACTTTTCCTGGAGCTTCTGGAGCTTCGGTGCCAGGCGCTGCATCTTCGCCATCGAGCGGTACTGGTTACGCATGAGAGGGTAGATGATGATGCGCGTGATGAGGGTGAAGAGGAGGATCGCCCACCCGTAGTTCCCGGTCAGATGGTAGAGCCACTCGAAGAACTTCATCACCCACACCAGGAACTGGGAGAAGAAGCCCACCGGAGCGACGGCAGCGAGGCCCGCCTTCTCGAGGAGCACGTACCGGTTGCGGCCCGTGTAGAGGGTGCCCCGGAGGAGGATCTCGCCCGTCCCCTCGACGCCGAACACGGGGTGGCCGGACTCATTTGTCGCGAAGAACGGGACCACATCTCCCTCAGCGAGGCGGAGGAAGTACACCCGGTCCTTGCCCACAAGGCCCAGGCCCTGGAACTGAGCATAACTCCCGGGGGCGAGCGGGGAGTTGGACGTCTTGCCATCGTAGAGGAAGACGAGGTCGGGGACTCCGCTCCCGGTCGGGCGGTGACCGACGACGACGCGGATCTTCTCCCCGGGCGCGCGGATGTAGAGGTCCACATCCATCGTGTACAGGTCATCCCACCCCACCCGGAATGCCTTCTCCGCATGCAGGCCCTCTCCCTCGTAGGCGATGCGAACCACCGCCTCCTCCGGCGTGGGCTGGGTCGTTTCAATCGTGTAGGTCCGGAGATCGGCGTCTTCCTCGCCGAGCCAGACCTCGAACGGGAGACTGACCCCATACGCCAACGTCGGCTGGGCACCGCTTCCCCAACCGGGAACAGCGTCGAGGCTGGTTGAGCCGTAGGGCGCGAAGTGAACGAACGCGCTCCTCAGGCTCCCGCCCGCCGCGGAAAACGAGTAGCGGAGGAGGCTCGTCGTGACCTGGACGATCTCCGTCCCCTCCTCGACCGAACGCCGGATCTCCACCGGCTCAGAGGTAGCGAAGACGGGACACGCGATCGTCGCCAGGATGCCGAAGACAAGGATGCACACGCGCATAACCCTGCGACTTTACCGGGGAGAGGTTCCCGCCACAACATGCCTTGGGACAACCCCCTGCCGGACGTACACTCCCCCTGCGATGTTTACCGGCATCGTGCGTTTCGTGGGCCGGGTGGGGGAGCGCTCCCCGCACCGCCTCATCGTCCAGGCCGGGGAGCTCGCCCTTCCTCACGGGGCAAGCCTTGCCGTGAATGGGGTCTGCCTGACCGTGGCCGAGACGAACGCCGGGCGGGCGGTGATGGATCTATCGGCAGAGACGGTCCGCCGCACCACGCTCGGCGACCTCCGCCCGGGGGACCCGGTGAACCTCGAACCGGCCCTCCGCGTGGGAGAGGAGATCGGGGGGCACCTCCTCCTCGGCCACGTGGACACGGTGGGAAAGGTCGCCTCGATCGAGCGGAGAGGGGAAGAAGTCGTTGTGGAAATCGCGTTCGACCCCCGGTTCGATCTCCTCCTCGCCGACAAAGGATCGGTGGGGGTGGACGGAATCAGCCTGACCCCGTTTGCTGTGGGGGAGGGCACGTTCCGGTGCGCGATCGTCCCCTACACGTGGCACCATACGAACCTCTCCCACCGCCGGGGGGGGGAGCGGGTGAACCTGGAGTTCGACGTTCTCGCGAAGTACGTGCGGACGTGGAGGGAGAGGTGAAGCTGGCAACGGTCGAAGAAGCAGTGGCAGCGCTCCGCGCGGGGCGGATGATCATCGTCGTGGACGACGAGGACCGGGAGAACGAGGGCGACCTCGTGCTGGCGGCGGAGAAGGCGACCCCGGACGCGATCAACTTCATGCTCCGCGAGGGGCGGGGACTTCTGTGTGTGCCCCTGCCCCGGGAGAGGGCGAAGCGGCTTGAGCTCAGGCCGATGGTCGAACCCCCCGAGGACAGCCACGAGACGGCGTTCACAATCTCCGTGGACGCGCGGCGGGGCGTCTCCACCGGGATCTCCGCCGCCGACCGGGCGCGGACGGTCCTCACCCTCGCCGACCCCACCACCGGGCCCGAGGACCTGACCCGCCCCGGGCACGTGTTCCCCCTCATCGCCCGGGACGGGGGCGTCCTGCGCCGGGCCGGCCACACCGAGGCCACCGTGGACCTGTGCCGCCTGGCCGGCCTCCAGCCGGTGGGGGTGATCTGCGAGATCATGAACGAGGACGGGACGATGGCGCGCCTGCCCGATCTCCTGGCGTTCGCCGAGCGGCACGGCCTCCCCCTCCTCACCATCGCCGACCTCATCGCCTACCGCAAGCAGCGGGAGAAGCTCGTGGAGAGGGTCTGCGAGGCAGAGCTGCCGACGCAATATGGGCACTTCAGGATCGTCACGTTCCGCGATATCCTCACCGGCCAGGAGCACGTCGCCCTCACCAAGGGCGACCTGAGCGGGGACGATCCTCCCCTTGTGCGGGTCCACTCGGAGTGCCTGACCGGGGACGCGCTGGGGTCGCTTCGCTGCGATTGCGGTGACCAGCTCCACACCGCGCTGCAGATGGTCGAGGGAGAGGGGCACGGGGTCGTCCTCTACATGCGCCAGGAGGGGCGGGGGATCGGCCTCCTGGGCAAGCTGTGCGCTTACCAGCTCCAGGACCAGGGTCTGGACACGGTGGAGGCGAACCTGCGACTGGGGTACCCGGCGGACCTGCGCGAGTACGGGATCGGGGCCCAGATCCTCGTGGACCTGGGGTTGAAGCGGATCCGGCTGCTCACCAACAACCCGCGCAAGGTGGCCGGCCTGTCCGGGTACGGGCTCACGATCGTGGACACCGTGCCGATCGAGATCGAACCCAACCCGTACAACCTGCGCTACCTCAAGGCGAAGAAAGAGAAACTCGGGCACAAGCTCGACAAGGTGTAGCGCAAAGGAGGAACCGATGGCTGTGTACGAAGGGAAGCTCGATGGCAAGGGGATCAAGGTTGGGATCGCCGTGTCCCGGTTCAACGACCTCGTGACGAAGGAGCTCCTCGGCGGGGCGCTCGACCGGTTGCGCCGGCTGGGGGTGGCGGAGAAGGACATCACGGTGGCATGGGTGCCGGGGGCGTTCGAGCTCCCGCGGGCGGCTCAGGTGCTTGGGGCATCGGGGCAGTTCCACGGCGTCATCGCCCTCGCCGCGGTGGTGCGGGGGGCGACCCCCCACTTCGAGTACGTGGCGGCCGAGGCAGCGAAGGGGATCGCCAAACTCAACCTCGACCTCCCCATTCCGGTAGCGTTCGGGGTCCTCACCGCCGACTCGATGGACCAGGCCCTGGAGCGGGCGGGGGGGAAGGTGGGGAACAAGGGGGCCCAGGCCGCGGAGGCCCTCGTCGAGATGATCAACCTGGAGCGGGCGATCGGAAGATGAAGGTGGAGAGCGTCCGTGGAATGCGGGATATCCTCCCCGAGGAGGCCCCGCTGTGGCAGAAGCTGGAAGCAGAGATCCGCGCCGCGTTCTCCCTTTACGGGTACGGCGAGATCCGCGTCCCCCTTGTGGAGCGGGTCGAGCTCTTCTCCCGCGGGGTCGGAGAAGAGACCGATGTCGTGGAGAAGCAGATGTACGTGTTCCCAGACCGGAAGGGACTGCCGCTCGCCCTGCGCCCCGAGGCGACGGCGTCCGTGGTGCGGGCGTACGTCGAGCACGGGCTGCACGCCACAGGCGACCTCGCCAAGCTCTACTACCTCGGGCCGATGTTCCGCTACGAGAAGCCCCAGCTCGGGCGGCAGCGCCAGTTCCACCAGTACGGGGTCGAGGCGATCGGGTCGCTCGATCCGGCCCTCGACGCCGAGGTGATGGATGTCGCTGCGTATTTAATGGAGAAGCTGGGGCTCGATCGGAAGAAGCTGACCCTTCGCCTCAACACGATCGGCTGCCGCGAGGATCGGGGGCCTTATCGGGAGGCGCTGCGGCGTCACTTCCTCCCGCAGCGAGCGGACCTCTGTCCAGACTGTCAGCGGCGGCTAGAGGAGAACCCGCTCCGGATCCTCGACTGTAAGCAGCCGCAGTGCCGATCCGCGATCGCCACTGCCCCAAAAAGCCTAGACCACGTCTGCGAAGCCTGCCGCGAACACTTCACCCAAGTCCAGGAGTTCGTGCAGGCGCTCGGCATCCGCTACACCCTGGATTCCACCCTGGTGCGGGGGCTTGACTACTACACGCGGACCGTGTTCGAGCTCTGCGCGGAGGATCTAGGGGCCCAGGACGCCCTCCTTGGCGGGGGGCGCTATGACGATCTCGTGGGACTCCTCGGCGGTCCCCCCACCCCAGCGGTGGGGTTCGCCGGGGGGATGGAGCGCCTGGTGCTCGTCCTCTCCGGCCAAGGAGCCCCCCCCGGTGTGGCGGAGCCCGCCCTCGACCTGTACCTCGTCCCGATCGGCGGCGACGCGAAGCGAGCGGGGGCGAAGCTCCTCGCGAGCCTGCGCCGGCATGGGATCTCCGCCGACACTGACTACATGGGACGATCCCTGCGCAAGGCGATGCAGGTCGCTGGCCGGAGCGCGCGCTATGCCGCGATCCTCGGCCAAGACGAACTCGCCCGCGGCGAGATCAAGCTCAAGAACCTTGCCTCCGGAGAGGAAAAGGCAGTAGGGCTCTCGCAGTTCGCAACCGATCCGGCGCTGTTCCTAAGCGACTAGCCGCATCTGGGGGCGCACAGAACCCAGACGAAGAGGAGCCCGGGTTGCCCCCTCAAACCCTCTCCCCCCGTTGGGGGGAGAGGAGAAGGAGAGGGGGGACGCGACAGAGATGGCCTGCAGGGAGAATCTGCCCGTTGCCCTTTCTCGCATGACGGGCAATGCTCTCGTGTGGGCTATTCAGGCCCCTGGGCCGTGACCCGCTTCGCCATCAGGATGTCGGGCTTCCCGAACCCGTTGGCATCCGGGATCAGGCCCACCACCACGAACCCGCACTTCCGGTAGAACGCGAACGGGTGCCCTCCCACGTCCTCGATCCGCGCCGCCCAGAAGAGGACGTCCGGGTAGAGGTCTACCCCATAGAGGTTCGTCCGCCCGTCCTCGTCATCCGTGCCCACGTAGATCGTGTCCACGCCCCGCTCCCGGGCGAGGCGCTCCAGGTCCGCGACCAGGGCGCGGCCGATCCCCTGGCGCTGTCGGCCTGGCCGCACCACAAGCGGATGAAGCTCCCACACGTGGCCCCCGTAGGACGGGATCGCCCCGATCCAGCCGAGCACATCCCCGTTCTCGTCCAGGGAAACCCGGCTGACACGGTCCGGCCCTAGCGACTCCTGCACCTCCGCCAGCCCTTCTTCCAGCGTGTGCCACCCGCTCGGGATGTGGGCGAAGCACCGGACGAGGAGCTCCGCCGCCTGACGCACCGCCCGTTCGTTGGCCCCGCCGAGATCCGTGATCCTCATGGATCCCCAGTCTACCGCTAGGGCAGACGCAGCGACGGGCCGGGTATACTCTCCTCATGACCAAGAAGCTGCCCCGATGGGATCTGTCGCCCCTCTTCCCGAGCCTCGACTCCCGCGAGTTCCAGGCAGCGTGGAACGACGTCGAGGCCCGCCTCCGCGCCCTGGAGCCCCTCTTCGACCGCCACGAGGTCGGCCCGCGGCCGATGCGGGACGGCGACCGCGCCGCGTTCAAGGAGATCACAGCCGCGATCAACGGGATGATGGAGGCGTTCCTCCCCGTACGGGCGTTCGTGTCTGCCCACGTGGACACGGACAGCACAAACCAGGCTGCCCAGGCGAAGCTCTCGGAGCTCCAGAAGATGTTCCTCTCCTACGAACGCCTCCGGCCCCGCCTCACGGCGTGGCTGGCGCGGCTCGATCCGGAGGTGGTCAGCGCTGGCCCGTACAAGCTCATGCTCGACGAGGCCCGCGTCCAGGCCGAGCACATGATGAGCGAGCGTGAGGAGATCCTCGCTTCCGAGCTCCGCCTCTCCGGGGGGAGCGCGTGGACGAAGCTCCACGGGAACGTCTCCAGCCTCATCACGGCCACCGTGGGCGGGAAGGAGCTCCCCATCACCGCGGTCCGCAACCTCGCCCACAATCCGGACCCAGCGGTCCGCAAGGAGGCCTACGATGCGGAGATCGCGGCGTGGAAAGCGCACGAGGTGCCGCTCGCCGCGGCGTTGAACGGGGTCAAGGGCGAGGCCTCAACCCTCAACCGGAAGCGGAAGTGGCGCGATGACCTCGAACCCGTGCTCGTCCGGAACAGGATCTCCCCCCAAGCCCTCGCGGCAATGCAGGACGCGGTCGTGGCGAGCTTCCCCCTCTGGAAGCGGTACTTCGGGGCCAAGGCGCGGCTCCTGGGCAAGCCCAAGCTCGACTGGTGGGACCTCGCCGCTCCGGTGGGGAAGAGCGAGAAGGCCTGGACATGGGACGAGGGGGCGTCGTTCGTGGTGGAGCAGCTCCGCTCGTTCTCCCCTTCGGATGCCACGGTGGCCGAGACCGCGTTCCGCGAGAACTGGATCGACGCCGAGCCCCGGGTGGGGAAGCGCGGTGGGGCGTACTGCATGGGGATCGGGCAGGGGAAGAGCCGGATCCTCGCCAACTTCGAGGAGAGCTTCGACTCGGTGTCCACGATCGCCCACGAGCTCGGCCACGCCTACCACAACCACTGCCTGCGGGACCAACCGCCGCTCCTCAGGACGTACCCGATGACCTTGGCCGAGACGGCGAGCATCATGAACGAGACGATCGTCGTCCAAGCTGCGCTGCGCGCCCTTCCAGAAAAAGAACAGCTCCCGATCCTCGAGACCGACCTCCAGGGGGCGGCCCAAGTGGTGGTGGACATCCACTCCCGGTTTCTGTTCGAGAAGGCGGTGTTCGAGAAGCGGGCGAGCCGCGAACTCTCCGCGGCGGAGTTCTGCTCGCTCATGGTGGAGGCGCAGAAGGCGACGTACGGGGATGCCCTTGCCACCTACCACCCGTACATGTGGGCCGTGAAACCGCACTACTACGGGACCGACTTCTACAACTTCCCGTACACGTTCGGGCTCCTGTTCGGGCTTGCCCTGTACCAGAAGTACCTCACGGAAGGAGAAGCGTTCGTGGCCCGCTACGATGACCTCCTCGCCTCGGTCGGGATCTACCCCGCCGCGGAACTCGCCGGCCGGTTCGGGTTCGACCTCGAGTCGCGGTCGTTCTGGGAGGGGGGGCTCGCCGTCCTCGGGGAGCGCGTGGCGCGGTTCGACGAGCTCGCCTCTAGTCCACGGTAAGGGTCTTGCTCAGGTTGCGGGGGTAATCGGGATCGAGCCCGCGGGCCACGCTCAGCCGGTAGGCGAGGAGCTGCAGGGGGATCAC
>Ga0067045_1003289_pt1 | contig 30442 bp, 24 predicted proteins | sample TerdegcTABiofilm_FD_59184 | JGI IMG/M metagenome (GOLD analysis project Ga0067045, IMG submission 59184) | Combined Assembly of (Gp0054472, Gp0054536) Wastewater bioreactor microbial communities from Singapore -Terephthalate degrading...
GGCGGCATTTGTATTTTCTTGCGGCGCCGATTTACGACGAGAACGGTGAGGTGATTGCGGCGATCGAGACCCTTCAGGACGTGACGCGCGAGCGCGAGATGGAGCGCGACCTGAAGGAATACGCCGAGACGCTCAAGAATGAACTCTACGAGAATATCAAGCTCAGAAAAGACATAGAGGAGCTATACAATTACCTCCAGTCCATCATGGACAGCTCACCGGACAGGATTTTCGCGCTCGGGAGCGACGGGGTCATCACCTATGTGAGCCGGGCCCTGAACATGGAGGCCGGGATGACGCCGGGGAAAATGGAGGGTAAGCATTTCCTGGAATTCGTGCTTCCGGAGCAGAGGGAATTCATGATCCGGAAATGGGAGGAGATCAAAAAGGGGAATTACAGCCCATATGAGATCGAGGCGGTCGCGAGAGACGGGTCGAAGCGGAGCCTGCTCATCACTCCGCGCCCGATCAAGGGGACTGACCGCTATATTCTCGTTCAGAGGGACATAACCGAGTTCAAGAACCTTGAAAAGAAATTTTATGAAAGCCAGAAACTGGCGGCAGTGGGTCAGCTCTCCGCGGGCATCGCTCATGAGGTGCGCAATCCCCTGTCTTCTATCAAGATGAGTCTTCAGATTCTCGAAAAGCGGTTGCACCCGGAAGGAAATGACCTTAAACGATTCAAGATCGCCGAAAAGGAAGTGGAACATCTGGAAAAGCTGGTCAGCGATATACTGATTTTTGCAAAGCCGCTGGAACCCGAGATGAAGGAGACGGATCTGAACGCCTTTCTTGAGAACTCTTTGAACATGGCGGAAAAGGAGATTGCCGAGAAGAACGTGGAGGTCAGGAGAAACTTCGACGGGAATGTTCCCGCGGTTAATATGGATTCTGCAATGCTTCAGCAGGCTCTCCTGAACATTTATCTCAACGCGGTTGACGCCATGGAGAAGGGGGGCATGCTTGCCATTACTACAAGACCCGTCAGAAAAAACCATCAGTCTTTTGTCCTGATCGAGATCGAAGATAACGGATGCGGAATAGATCCCGAGGACATGCCCCATCTCTTCAATCCCTTCTTCACGAAGAAGAAATATGGAACGGGTCTGGGGCTAACACAGGTAAAGAAAATCGTTGACCTTCACCAGGGAACTATTGAAATTATAAGTGAGAAGGCAAAGGGAACGAAGGTGACGATTGCGCTGCCGGTAAAATGAAGACAGCAAGCAGTAAGCAGCAAACGGTGAACAGCGGAGGGCCGTAAAAAAAATATCAGACCGTTCACCGTTTACCATTCACCGTTTACCAGAGGAACCTGACCATGGCCAAGATTCTAGTCATTGATGATGACAAGTCCATCAGCGAATCGTTGGAGCTCTACCTCTCGGAGGAGGGGTACGAAGTGATCACAGCCAACACCGGCACGGAAGGTCTGAATAAGGCCCTGCAGATGTCGCCGGACATCGTGATTCTGGATATCCGCCTGCCGGACATCGACGGTTTCACGGTTCTCGAGGACATCAGGGAGGACAATGAAGAAGCCAAGGTCATAATGATTACGGCCCACCATGATATGGAAACCACCATTCGCGCGATGAAAGAGGGGGCATTTGATTACATTCACAAGCCGATCAACATCGACGAGCTGGACATTGCCATCCAGAAGGCCCTCAAGACCCTGGACATGGAAAAAAAGATCGACGGCCTCCTCACGGAACCTTCCCGGAACTTCAAGGTGGGCGACATCATAGGGACAGGCAAGGCCATGCGGGAGATTTTCAAGACGATAGGGGTTGTGTCTCAGAGTCGGACGACAGTTCTGATTCAGGGAGAGAGCGGGACGGGAAAGGAATTGATCGCCAGGGTGATTCACAACAACACGTCTTCAACGGAACCATATATCGCCATCAATTGCTCTGCCATTGTTGACACGCTGCTCGAGTCGGAACTTTTCGGACACGAGAAGGGTTCCTTCACGGGCGCAATCAGCAGGAAACCGGGGAAGTTTGAGCTTGCACGTTACGGAACCGTCTTCCTGGACGAGATAAGCGAGATGTCCCTGAACCTGCAGGCGAAGCTCCTGCGGGTGCTTCAGGAGATGGAATTCGAGCGGGTGGGAGGAAAGGATCGGGTGAAGGTCAACGCCCGGATCATCGCCGCCACCAACAAGGATCTCAAGACGCTTGTGGAGGAGGGCAAATTCCGCGACGATCTATACTACAGGCTGAATATCGTGACAATCCACATTCCGGCGCTCCGGGAAAGAAAAGAGGACATTCCTCTTCTGATCGACTATCTTCTCAGGAAAATCAACCGTGATCTCCACAAAAAAATTGTCGGCGTATCGCGGGACATGATGGACGTCTTCATGGAGTATCACTGGCCGGGGAATGTGAGGGAACTTGAAAATCTGCTTGTCCGGGCGGCCGTGGTTGCGAAAGGGCAGGTCCTGGGCAGCGAGGATTTCCCCGATCTGCTCGGGCGCGATAAAGGGGAAGGAGCCCGCCGTCCGGCGGGTTCAGATGCGGCGGCGGACGAGGATACCGGCCTTGAAACACTCGATGACATCGAGGAAAAGCACATCCGGAGAGTCATTGCACGGGTCGGCAAGAACAAGGGTGAGATCTGCGAAGTGCTTGGCATCTCGCGTCCGACTCTCGAGAGAAAGCTCGAAAAGTACGGTATAGAGTTTGAATGAAAATTACCTCAGCCGAGTTCATAAAGAGCGCAACCGACCCATCCCACTATCCCGCCTGTTCATGTCCGGAGATAGCCTTTGCCGGCAAGTCCAACGTGGGAAAGTCTTCCCTTATCAATGCGCTGGTCAACAGAAAGAAACTCGCCCTGACAAGTTCCACGCCGGGAAAAACCCGCTCTCTCAATTTTTTCCTGATAAACAACCGTTTCTCTTTCGTGGATCTGCCGGGATACGGATTTGCACGCGTTTCCCTCGCGGAAAAGAGAAGGTGGGGGCTGATGGTGGAGCAGTATCTGAGAGAGAGAAAAGAACTTGCCCTGGTTGTCATCATCCTCGACATCAGGAGAGACCCGTCGGCGGATGACATCTCGCTCATGGAGTGGCTTGAGGTAAATCGAAGGCCTTTCATTATAGTCCTTACAAAGGCCGACAAGATTTCGAAGAGCCGGGCGAGAGTTCGAATGGAAGGCATCGGGAAAAGTCTCGGAATGCCTTCAGGGAAGGTTATTCTTTTTTCGGCGGAAACCGGCGAGGGGAAAACCGACGTCTGGAAGATCATTTCTCAACTTTCTGTTCCCCTATGATGGTCCGTTCTTGAGGTCTGCTTCGACTTCAGGTATAGAAAGCTTTCGAACCGAAACAATACTGAAAGCATGGAGGTCAGAGACAATGGCGAAATCACTGAAAGGAACAAAGACGGAGAAGAATCTCCTGGCGGCCTTCGCCGGAGAATCGCAGGCAAGAAACCGCTATACCTATTTTGCGAGCGCGGCAAGGAAAGAGGGATATGAGCAGATAGCGAATATATTCATGGAGACGGCGGAAAACGAGAAAGAGCACGCAAAGGTATTTTTCAAGTATCTGGAGGGAGGAGAAGTTGAGATAACGGCGGGTTATCCGGCCGGCATCATCGGAGACACTATAAGCAACCTGAAGCACGCGGCTGACGGCGAGAAGATGGAATGGAGCACCCTTTATCAGGATTTTGCAGCCGTTGCGAGAAAGGAAGGATTCATAGAGGTCGCCGTCTCCTTCGAGCAGATCGCCAAGGTGGAAAAATTTCATGAGGCGCGATACCGCAAGCTCATCAAAAACCTCACCAAGGGAGATGTATTCAAAAAGAGGTCCAAAACAAAGTGGCACTGCATAAATTGCGGGTATGTCTTCGAAGGAACGAGCGCGCCCAAAGAATGCCCTGCCTGCAGGCATCCCCAGTCTTACTATGAGGTCCTGGCGGAGAATTTCTAGTCAAACAGGCTGTCGAGCTTAGCGCTGGTTTATCCCTTAAAGATGATCTCGGAGGAACCGAAAATCAGGGTGGGCGTTCTGGACCGCCGCCGGGAAGTGCGGGGCCGGCTGAACGGTCCATTCCGCGTGAAGGACCGCCTGTTTGCAGGGTGCGCCTTTACAGCGGTGAATTCCGGGGGCGATATCGTCTTTAGGCTCTTCCCCGGTGGCGGGATTTTCAGGGGCAGGGAAATTATCTGTGCTCCGGAGAACGGTGCAACTTTTTCCCTCTCCGACGTGACGATCGGCATCCGTTTTCACTGGGAACGGAATGAAGAGCAGACCTTTGAGGGAAGTCTCCGTCTTCTTGCGCGGAATGACGGTACGATTGCGGCCGTAAACGATATCGGTCTGGAGCGCTATCTGGAAAGTGTGATCTCATCCGAGATGAATCCAGAAGCACCGAGGGAGTTTCTGAAGGCCCACACCGTCGCGTCCCGTAGCTGGCTTCTTGCCGCGCTGAAGAATGCCGCCGGAGCGAAAAAAAGTGATGATCTGTCACGGGGGAAGATGGACCGGGAAGGGGAACGCATTCGTTGGTACGGCCGAGAGGATCACGATCTCTACGATGTCTGCGCGGATGACCACTGCCAGCGCTATCATGGGATAACGAGACTGATCCCGGGTCGTTCGGCACGAGCCGTGGACGAAACGCGCGGCCTCTTCCTTGTTCAAGGGGATGAGATCTGCGATGCCAGGTATCACAAGGCCTGCGGCGGCATCACCGAGCCGTTTGAAAACGTCTGGGAAGATCGCTGTGTGCCGTATCTTTCCTCCATTGCGGACTCTCCCGTCCCGCATCCGCCGGTTCGTTCGGAAGAAGATGCTGAGCGGTGGATTTGCTCAAACCCTCAGGCCTGGTGCCGCGTGCAGGACGCGGGCGTGCTGGGCCGAATTCTCCCTTCCTTCGATCGGGAAACCCCCGATTTTTTCCGCTGGAAAATTTCATATGACCGGGAAGAACTGGAAGCCGTTCTGGAAGAGAAGTCCGGCATTGATTTCGGGCTCCTTCAGAATCTCATTCCCGTCGAGCGCGGTCCTTCAGGCCGAATAGTGCGGCTGAAAATAGAGGGTTCGAAGGCCAGCTGCACCGTCGGCAAGGAACTGGAGATAAGACGCTGGCTCTCCCGGAACCACCTTCTCAGCAGTGCCTTTGTCGTATCCGTTGAGCGGGACGAGTCGGGAAATGCGCGGCGCTTCATCCTGGACGGTGCCGGCTGGGGTCACGGCGTGGGCCTCTGTCAGATAGGCGCGGCCATGATGGCGGAAAAGGGCTTCAGGGCGGAAGATATCCTGAGGCACTACTTCACCGGCGCGGAACTTGTGAAACTTTATTGAGATCATGCTTTCACCCTCCCCCGACCCCTCCCATCAAGGGAGGGGAGTAATAAGGTGTTTGCTCTCCCATGAAGGGAGGGGAGTAATAAGGTGTTTGCTCTCCCATGAAGGGAGGGTGGTATGGTATCTGACTATTCGTTAAGAAAATGGGGCAACGTGATGCGTGCCTTCTCAGGCAAGGGAGGAGAGATATTTTTTCTTTTCCTGGCTTAATGGAAATACCGAGAAGTTGGATGTGTACGGGAAAGGGCAGACTGAAATCCCTTTTTCTTTGTAGGATGGAGAACAAATAAAATCCCTCTCCCCTTGTGGGAGAGGGTAGGGTGAGGGGTAAATTATCAATGACATACCTTGTCGAAAAGGCAAAAAATCTTCGAAAGCAACAGACCTTTGTTGAAAACATCTTGTGGAGGCGCTTAAGAGCCCGTCAAATAGAAGGAACCAAATTCAGAAGACAGCAACCGATTGGTATGTTTATTGTCGATTTTGTTTCTTTTGAGAGAAACCTCATAATCGAATTGGATGGAGGTCAGCACGCTATTGAAAAGGATAAAGACAGGAAGAGGGATCAGTTCTTTAGCGATAAAGGTTTTGAAGTTCTGAGATTCTGGAACAACGATGTAATAGAGAATATTGACGGGGTCATGGAAAAAATCAGATTGCGGTGTATTGGTCACCCTCCCCCGACCCCTCCCATCAAGGGAGGGGAGTAATAAGGTGTTTGCTCTCCCATGAAGGGAGGGGAGTAATAAGGTGTTTGCTCTCCCATGAAGGGAGGGGAGTAATAAGGTGTTTGCTCTCCCATGAAGGGAGGGTGGTATGGTATCTGACTATTCGTTAATGAAATGGAGCAGCATGATGCGTTCCTTCTCAGGCAAGGGAGGGGAGTAATAAGGTGTTTGCTCTCCCATGAAGGGAGGGGAGTAATAAGGTGTTTGCTCTCCCATGAAGGGAGGGTGGTATGGTATCTGACTATTCGTTAAGAAAATGGGGCAACGTGATGCGTTCCTTCTCAGGCAAGGGAGGGGAGTAAAAGGGTGTTTTCTCTCCCATCAAGGGAGGGTGCATGGTATCTGCCAATTCGTTAATGAAATGGAGTAGCATGATGCGTGCCTTCTCAGGCAAGGGAGGGGAGGATAAGGTATCTGAAGTCTCATCAAGGAAAAGGGGTCATGTGGAAGACGATGAAAGGGAATGATCCCCAATACCGCAGCCCCTGGCTCTGGGTTCCGTCGCTCTACCTTGCCGAGGGAATACCCTACGTGGTGGTCATGACGGTCTCAGTCGTTCTCTACAAGCGGCTCGGCATTTCCAACACCGATATCGCCCTTTACACGAGCTGGCTCTATCTGCCCTGGGTGATCAAGCCCTTCTGGAGTCCCTTTGTGGACCTCTTCAGAACGAAGCGGTTCTGGATCACGGCGATGCAGCTTCTCATCGGAGCCTCTCTCGCCTGCGTGGCACTCACCATTCCCCTCACGAATTTCTTCCGATACACCCTTGCTGTTTTCTGGCTCATGGCCTTCAGTTCGGCGACGCACGATATCGCGGCAGACGGTTTTTACATGCTCGGCCTCAGGGAGTATCAGCAGGCCGCATTCATCGGCGTGAGAAGCATGTTTTACCGGATCGCCATGATCGCCGCCCAGGGAGCGCTCGTGGTTCTGGCGGGGTATCTGGAAGGCCGAAGTGAGGGAGTGGCCTCCGCATGGTCCGTCACATTTTTCATCGCCGCCGCTCTTTTTTTGGCCTTCTTCCTCTATCATTGTTTAATTCTTCCCTTTCCCGCGGCAGACCGTCCGGCCCCCCGCGATGAATCTCGAAGCCTTCTTCAGAATTATCTCGGCACGTTTTCGCTCTTCTTCGGGAGGAAAGACATCCTGGCGGTCATAGCCTTTCTTCTTGTCTACCGCTTTGCCGAGGCCCAGCTTGTGAAGATGGTCGCCCCGTTCCTGCTTGATCCCCGTGCGGCAGGCGGCCTCGGGCTGTCCACCGCGGAGGTCGGCTTCGTATACGGGACAGTCGGCGTGTTCATGCTCGTCCTCGGAGGCGTCCTCGGCGGTTATGTGATCTCGATGAAGGGATTGAAGTTCTGGCTCTGGATAATGGTATTTGTGATGCACCTGCCCGATCTCGCATTTGTCTATCTTTCCTGGGCAATGCCGGAAAGCCTTGCGGTAATTACATTTGCCGTCGGCCTCGAGCAGTTCGGGTACGGATTCGGGTTCACGGCGTACTCGCTCTTCATGATCATGGTGTCCGAGGGCGAGAACAAAACCGTCCATTACGCAGTCTGCACCGGATTCATGGCCCTCGGCATGATGATCCCCGGCATGTTCAGCGGCTGGCTTCAGGAATTGCTCGGCTACCCGAACTTTTTTCTGTGGATAGTAATCGCAACATTTCCGGGGTTCATAGTGCCGGCCTTGGTGAGAATTGATCCCGATTTCGGGAAGGGGCGGTGATGTTAATGAGCGGCAGCGCGGAAATTAAAAAGGGGATCCGGACGGCTTTTGTCCTTGGTGCAGGGCTCGGAACCCGTCTTCGTCCTCTCACGGACGACTGCCCCAAGCCGCTCCTGAGCGTTGGCGGACGTCCCATCATCACCTATGCGATGGACCACCTTCTTTCCGCCGGCGTCGAGCGTTTCATCGTAAACACCCACCACTGCGCCGCGATGTATGAGCGGGCATTCCCCGGCGGAAACTGGCGCGGGATCCCGATCATATTCCGTCATGAGCCGGTTCTCCTGGATACGGGCGGCGGATTGAAGAACATCGAAGACCTCCTCGAGCAGGACGAAAGGATTTTTGTCTACAACGGGGACATCATAACCGACCTTCCTCTGGAGAAACTGGCCGGCGCCCATGAGAAAGGACGGGCAGAGGCGACCCTCGCTCTCAGAAGCGGCGGGCACATGCTCAATGTCAGCCTTGATGAAAAAGGGTCTGTCTGCGACATGAGGGGGCTTCTCGGGAACCCCGGTGTGAAGCGCTGTCAGTTTACCGGAATCTACATTGTCGAAAAGAGTTTTCTCGGCCGGATGGAGGCGGGCCGCATCGAATCGGTGGTTGTCTTTTTTGTCCGGAGGATCCGGGAGAAACCGGGCTCTGTGGCGGGCGTGATAATAGATGAGGGGCAGTGGCATGACATCGGGAGCGTGGGAGAGTACTATCGAGTTGGAAAAAGTCTGGAGTTCAGAGTTAAGTAAAGAACGAAGATGAAAAGTTCAGAAGATGAAAAGATGAGATAAATGGATTTAAAAAAAGAATATGAATCTTTCGTTCGTGAGGCGCTGGGACTGCCTCCTGCGTCGGGACTGCGGTTCACCATTGTTTACAGGGGCGGCTCGGACCGTGTGTTCTACCGTGTCGGCAGTGAGGACGGAACACCGGCGGTTCTCATGCATTACAGCCCGGAGAGGCGGGAGAACAATCTTTACGCCGACGTCGCTGAATTTCTCGGGGAAATAGGCGTGACGGTTCCCGCCGTCATCCGTCACGACCCCTCCCGTCATCTTATTCTCATGGAAGATCTGGGCGAAGAGGATCTCATGTCATTCCGAAATGCGCCGTGGGAAGACAGACAGACACTCTATCGTGATACCCTAGAACTTGCCGACAGGCTCCACACATTTCCACCGGAAAATTTCCCGTCCCGAAGGATTCGTCTCATGGAGGCCTTCGGTCCGGCCCTTTACAGGTGGGAGCGGGATTATTTCAGGGAGCATTTCGTGGAGGGAATCTGCCGGGTGAAACTTGACCCGGAAGAAAGCGGGAGAATGGAAAGAGAACTGTCGGCACTGGCCGGGCGTGTTCAGAACACGGCGCCGGCCCTCATCCATCGGGATCTGCAATCCAGGAACGTCATGATCCGCGGCGGTGTCCCAGTCCTCATCGATTTTCAGGGAATGCGCTCCGGCAGCCCTTTCTATGACCTCGGGTCGTTGCTTTACGATCCCTATGTTTCCTTCAGCGATGAAGAGCGCATGGAGCTTCTTTCATATTATTATGTGCTCTCAAAGAGAACCCTCAACTGGAAGGACTTTTGCACGGCCTTTTATGAAGCCTCGGTTCAGCGCCTAATGCAGGCCCTCGGCGCCTATGGTTACCTCGGAGTTAAGCACGGCCTCAAAGAGTTTCTCGAGCACATCCCGCGCGGGCTTGAAAACCTCATCGATGCGGCGGGCAGGGTGAAAAAACTTCGCCGGCTGCGGAATCTGCTTATGATGTGCAGGAAAAAAATCGAAGATGCGAAGATGCTAAGTTGAGAAGTATGTGAGGGGAAAACAAGGGAGAGGGACAATCAGTTCTCTTAAATGGTCTTTTAACTTTTTGCCTTTCACCGTTGTCTCTGGTATCTTAAACAAGCTTTGTGCCGTGGGATTAAACGGTTTACCATTTACTATTCACTGTCACTTATCGCCATGGACGCGAGACTGACCGTTGTCATTCAATTCGAGCCCTGTCGGGCATTTGAGCGGACGCTGCAGGGCTTCCTGCAGTCGCCCCGCGTTGGAAGCGTGATTGTCCTCTCCGGGCGTCCTATCCGGTCTATTCATCCCCGGTGCCTGGTGATAAAGACCGGTCCGCTCACCTCCGGAAAGGCGTTGAACACGGTCATTGAAAAGGTAAGGACGTCGTATGTCCTTTTTGTAACCGATCCGAATGTGGAAATACAGCCCGGGCCGGGAGCCGTCGAAAGATTTATGGACGCGGCGGAATCCACGGGAGCGGGCATGGTCTATTCCGATTATTATGACGTACTCAGCTCGCCGTTTCCTTGGCCCTCTTTTTTCGACAACGAGGGGGAGCGTCTGGCGGAGTGGGCCTCTCACCCGCTCAACGATTATCAGGAGGGGAGCATCCGCGATGATTTCGATTTCGGGCCTCTTGTGCTTTACAGTATTCGCGCGTTACGACGGGCACTGAAAAGGCACGGGCCCATCGAAGACGTCCGATGGGCGGGGCTCTATGACCTCAGGCTCAAGGTTTCAATTGATTACCCGATTCTGCATCTCAACGAATATCTCTACAGCAGGATCGAAAGGGAAGCGGTTCGGGAAGGGGAAAGAATTTTCGATTACGTGGATCCGAGAAACCGTCTTGTGCAGGGAGAGATGGAGAAGGTCGTAACCGGGCACCTGAAACGAATCGGCGCCTGGCTGCCCCCTAAGTTCAAGAAGGTCCCGCCGCCGCCGGAGTCATTTCCAGTGGAAGCGAGCGTCGTGATACCCGTCCGCAACCGCGCAGGGACGATTGTAGAAGCGGTGTGGAGCGCCCTTTCGCAGAAGACCGACTTTCCTTACAATGTCATCGCAGTTGACAATCACTCCACCGATGGAACCACCCGACTCCTTTCCAGTCTGGCGGGGCGCTTTCCCGACCTGATCCACCTCATCCCGGCGCGGTTCGATCTCAGCATAGGCGGCTGCTGGAACGAGGCGATCCGCTCGGAACACTGCGGGCGATATGCCGTTCAGCTGGATTCCGACGATCTTTACAGCGGCGAGAGGACTCTGCAGAAGATAGTGGATTTTTTCCGGAGCGGTGACTATGCAATGGTGATTGGGTCTTATACGCTGGTCGATTCGAATCTGGAGAGAATCCCGCCCGGCTTCATCGATCACCGGGAGTGGACGGACCGAAACGGCAGGAACAATGCCCTGCGAGTCAACGGTCTGGGGGCACCGAGGGCCTTTGACACGTCTCTTCTCAGAAAGAATGGATTTCTGAATGTCGGTTACGGCGAAGACTACGAAGCGGCGCTCCGCCTCTCCAGGGAGTACCGCATAGGAAGAATATACGAAAACCTTTATTTCTGCAGGCGCTGGGAAGGGAACACGGATGCCCGCCTGTCCATTGAAGCGGTCAATCGCAACGACGCTTTTAAGGATAGGATCCGGACGATGGAAATTCTCGCGCGCCGGCGGATGAACCGCGCGACATGACAGACGAAGCAATAGGAAGCAGAATTTTTGCTAGATTCGAAGGCCCCGGCAGTTTGCCTCTTGCGGAATTGTGCGGCCGTCTTCTTGAAGATCAGATGAGAACCTGGCCTGAGCTTGCAGACGGCCACGAAGCGCTGGCTGAGGCCCGCCACCGCGATATTTCCTGTTCTGGATTTTCCGTGAGAGTGCAGTTCAACCCGAGGAGAATCGCGAGTTCGGCGGCAAAGGTCGATCCCGAATCGATCCGCAAGAGAAGATGCTTCCTCTGTCCCCGGCATCTGCCGTCGCCCCAGAAGTGCATCCTTTACTGGGGGGAGTATCTCATCCTCTGCAATCCCGCCCCCATTTTCCCACGGCATTACACGATCTCATCCACTCGTCATATCCCCCAGCTTCTCTATGATCATCTTCATGTCCTGCTTTCGCTCGCCAGGGATCTCTCGGGGAAAGCGAACGTCCTGTACAACGGACCCCTGAGTGGTGCGTCGGCGCCGGACCATTTCCATTTTCAGGCCATTCCCGCTGGAGCTCTTCCGCTCGAGTCTGCATGGATTGAGAGAGGGCGGAAAAAGAGGATTGGCAGCATAGGCGGCGTCTCGCTTTTCCGGGGTGAGAACCTCGGAAGGACGGTGCTGTTCGCATGGGGCGGAAATGCCCGGTCCGTTGTGCGCATTGTGAATACCATCATCAATGGCATGCAAGAAATATCAGCAGTGGGGCAGAGCGAGCCCATGATGAATGTCCTTTGCTCCCACGTAGAAAAAGGATGGCGGGTCATGATATTCCCGCGGCGGAGTCACAGACCCGGCGTGTACTACAGGGAGGGAGAGGACAGGATTCTCATCAGTCCGGGCGCGGTGGATATGGGCGGCCTCATCATCACGCCCAGGGAAAAGGATTTCGAGATTCTCGATTCCGAAATGGTTCAGGCCGTCTTCAGGGAGGTCTCCTGGACAGAAGAGATGTCCGAGGCACTGGCCATGGCCGTTTCGGGAAAGCTCGCGGTTGCCGGCGGGAATCACATTTCCGGGAAGAGCATGGAGGCTCTCAGGTGAAGGATTTCAAAACGCATCCCCCGGACACATTTAAGGACATAGAAGAGATAACCCCCGTGGAGGCCCGCGAGGAGGCGGCGGCACTCCGGGATGCCGTCGAGTATCACAATTATCTTTATCATGTAAAGGATCGGCCCCGCATTTCCGACGCCGCCTTCGACCGTCTATTCCGCCGACTTCAGGCACTGGAGGAGGCCTTTCCGGAACTTCGGATCGAAACCTCGCCAACACGCAAGGTCGGGGCGCCGCCGGTGAGCGAACTCCGAAAGGTGCGGCACAGGACGCCCATGCTGAGTCTCGACGGCGCCACAGAGGAGAAGAACGTCGCGGATTTCGACCGGTTTGTCCGGAAGAACACGGGCCGCGAGGACATTGTTTACGTGGTGGAGCCGAAATTCGACGGCTTCTCGGTGGAAGTGGTGTACCGGGACGGGGTATTCCAGTACGGCGCCACGAGGGGCGACGGCGTGACCGGGGAGGACATCTCCGAGAATTTGAAAACCGTACGCGCCCTTCCACTGAGGCTGAGAGAAGGAGCACCTTCTTTTCTCGCCGTGCGCGGCGAGGTCTACATGCCCAAGCAGGGTTTCCAGAAGCTGAACCGCAGCCGGATTGAGTCCGGCGATGAACCGTTCGCCAATCCGAGGAACGCAGCCGCGGGCATCATGCGGCAGCTCGACTCCCGTAAGGTGGCTGACAAACCAATGGAGATCGTGTTCTATGATGTTCTTGAACAGGAAGGCGCGGCTCTTGCATCCCACTGGGAGGCGCTTGAGGCTTTCCGGGAATGGGGACTGAGGACCAATCCGGGCAACAGGCGATGCCTCTCCTTTGAAGAGATAAAGAAATATCACGGCGAACTTTACGAAAAAAGGGACGATCTCGATTTCGAGATAGACGGCGTGGTCATCAAGGTTGACGATTTCAGGCTGAGGGCCGAGCTGGGCGTGAGGGAGCGCAGTCCCCGCTGGGCCATGGCCTGGAAATTTCCGCCCCGGGAAGAGATAACAAGGCTCGAAGAGATAGTGGTCTCCGTCGGCAGGACGGGGGTCCTCACCCCCCTTGCCCTTCTGGAGCCCGTGGATGTAGGAGGCGTCACGGTGAGCCGCGCCACCCTCCACAACGAGGATGAAGTCAGGCGCAAGGATGTCCGTCCGGGGGACCGCGTACGCGTGGCACGGGCGGGTGACGTTATCCCCGAGATCGTTGAGAGGATCGAAGAACCGGGCCGGCAGAGAGGGGAGCCCTTTTCCATGCCGGAGAAATGTCCCGTCTGCGGTGCGAAGGTGATCCGAGAAGGGGCCTACACCGTCTGCCCGGCGGGTTTTTCCTGTCCGGCTCAGCTTATCGGAAGGATTATCCACTATGCATCGAGAAATGCCATGAACATAGAGGGCCTAGGGCGGGAGACGGCAAGGCAGCTGGTTGAAAAAGGAAAGGTCCGGAACGTCGCCGATCTTTACCGTCTAGCGGTTGCAGACCTTGTGGAGCTGGAGGGCTTTGCGGAAAAATCTGCGACTCAGCTGTATCAGGCCATTCAGGCGAGCAAGAATCCGAGGCTGGACCGGTTTCTCTATGCTCTGGGCATCTCCCAGGTTGGTGAGAGAACGGCGAGGCTTCTCGCAAGGCGTTACGGAAGTCTTGCCGCTCTGAGTGAAGCGGGCATTGAAGACCTTCAGGCGACGCCGGAGATCGGGCCCGAGATCGCCGGGAGTGTAGTCCGCTTTTTCGCTGAGAAGGAAAATCGCGACGTTCTCGCCGCTCTGGCGTCGGCAGGATTGGAAGTTGAGACCCTGAGGGAGGAAGGGATTTCCATGCCGCTCAGGGGAAAGACCTTCGTCCTGACCGGTTCTCTCGAGCGCCTGAGCCGCGAGGAGGCCAGGGAGAGAATCGAGAGACTGGGAGGGAGGGTCACGTCCTCCGTGAGCAAAAAGACAGATTTCGTGGTTGCCGGGGCCGATCCGGGAAGCAAACTCGATAATGCCCGAAGACTCGGCATTAGAATAATCAAGGAAAAAGAATTTGAAGACATGCTGAACCGTAGCGCTTGAGAAACGCCTGTTAATGAAGGCCAACGGAGAGATGGAAAACGAGAAGAAAATCTTCGAAGAAATACTGCATGGAATGCAGGGCGGTGTCTGGGTTTCGGACAGAGACGATGTGATCTTTTATGCCAATAGAGGTATGGCTATCATAGCCGGAGTTCCAGAGAGCCGGATTGTGGGGGTTAATGTGCTGACGGGGCTTTCCGAGGTGATGGTTCATTCTCTCAAACTTCTTTACCTTCAGGCAAAGGAAACCCTCGAACCACGATATTTCGACGCGGTACGGGTTGTGACCCCGTCGGGCCGCGAGACCTATCAGTCGGGATGGCTGATTCCGAGGGTGAGGGACGATGCATTCAACGGAATGATCTGCACCGTTGAGGACGTCACCGACCGCATGCGCGCCGAAGAGGCGCTCAGAGCTTCCGAAGCGCATTTCCGCTTCATCACCGAGAACATGAGCGATGTGGCGTTTATTCAGGATATGAATTTTCGTACAACTTACGTCAGTCCTTCGGTCGAGATGGTTCTGGGATTCACCCCCGAAGAGAGGTTGAGGCAGACCGTCCAGGAGCAGGTGACGCCTGAATCCCTGAAAAAGATTTTAGATATGCTTGCGGTGGAGATGGAGAAGTAACGGTCGGGGACGGCGGATCCCAACAGGCGTCTCATTGTGGAACTGGATTTCTACCACAGAAACGGCACAATAAGAAATCTGGAGGTCCTTGTCAGCGGCATTCGCGACGACAGCGGGAAGCTCACCGGAATTCATGGTCTGGCCAGGGATGTAACCGAACGCAAGAAACTGGAATCAAAAACGCTGCAGATGCGGAAGATGGAGGCCATCGGCAAGCTGGCCTCGGGCGCCGCCCATGAGATAAGGAACCCCCTGAATATCCTGTCCCTTCGTTTGCAGATGCTGCTGCTCACGGGAAAGGACCGGGATAGAGACGTCCTCGAAGCTATTGATGTGTGCCAGGAGCAGATAGGACGCATAACGCAGGTACTGGACGGTCTTCAGGAGTTTTCCCGTATCCCCGAGACGCGCCTTGGCCGGTTTGATCTCAACGAAATCGTCCGGAAAGTAGTTGATTCCCGGGCGGAGCGATTCAGAGAAAAGGGTATTACGGCGGATGTGAGGCTCGGAGAAAATGTTCTTCCATTAATGCTGGACAGGGAGAAGATTGTCATTTTACTCGAGCATCTGATAGCCAATGCCGGAGAGGCCATGAAAGATCGGGACAAACGGCTCCTGGAGATTTCCACCGAATGGGTTGCACCCTGTGATACGGGAGGGTGCTGTGTGCGAATCACTGTGTCCGATACAGGTCACGGCATACGGGAGGAGAATATGTCACGCATTTTCGATCCCTTTTTCACGACGAGGGAACCGGGGCGGGGGAAAGGGCTCGGCCTTGCCGTTGCGTACGGGATCGTGACCGATCACGGGGGGGTCATTTGGGCAGAGAACAACAGGGAGGGCGGGGCAACGTTCATTGTCGAACTGCCGGCTGAGCAGCGGGCGGAATAAAAAGAAAACAGCAGTAAGCAGGCAGCAGTCAGAAATAACTGGAAGGTCAGCGGTAAACGGTGAATGGCGGGAGCCTTCAGGCTCCCTGCATCGGGAGCGTCTGGGAAGTGAGTTTTTCGCAGACAGAATGTTTCTTAATAATCGGCCTGGTAGCAATCCTTCTTATCGGAGGGGGAATGGTTGCGGGTTTTATCTGGCGCAGGAAGCACCTTGCTTATTACCGGGACAGGATTGAAGCCGCCGAAATGCTGCGGGAGAGCGAAGAGCGTTATCGGGCTCTATTTGAAAACAGCCTCGATGCGGTCCTGCTGACGATTCCCGATGGTAGAATCCTGGCTGCCAATCTGTCCGCCTGTCGTATGTTCGGGCTGACCGAAGAAGAAATCTGCCGGCGCGGGAGAGAGGGCGTTGTCGACGTGACGGACCCGCGCCTCTCGGCCGCCCTGGAGGAACGTGCCCGTACCGGCAGGTTCAGGGGCGAGCTTACATGTATCCGCGGGGACGGAACCCGGTTTGCAGGTGAGGTCTCCACGGCCGTATTCCGGGATCATAGGGGTCAGGAAAGAACGAGCATCATAATCCGTGACATCACGGAGCGAAGGAATGTTGAAGAGGCCATACGCCGTTCGGTGGAGAACTTTCGACGTTCCCTTGATGAGTCGCCGCTTGGCGTGAGAATCGTGTCGGAGACGGGAGAAACTCTTTATGCCAACGGGGCCCTACTGGAAATCTACGGCTACGACAGCGTTGATGAATTTAAGAGAACGCCGGTGGAGAACAGATATACGCCGCAGAGCTATCTCGAGTTTCAGGCAAGAAGGGAAAGGAGGCGCCGCGGTATCGATGACCCGTCGGAATATTTTGTCAGCATTATCCGGAAAGACGGAAAAGTCCGCCACCTTGAGGTCCACCGGAAGGAAATATTGTGGGACGATGCTAAACAGTATCAGGTTCTTTACATTGACATCACCGAAAGAAAAGAGGCCGAAAGCGAACTGAAAGAGCGCGACATCAGATTCAGCAAGCTGGCGGCCCGGGTTCCCGGGATGATTTATCAGTTCAAAAGGAAACCGGACGGCACATACTGCGTTCCCTTCACTTCGGAGGGCATCCGGAATATTTTCGGTTGTTCGCCGGAGGATGTGCGGGATGATTTTGCTCCCATCGCCCGGGTCATATTGCCGGAAGATTTGAAAATGGTTGTGGGCTCGATTGAAAATTCCGCCGCCAATCTTGCGATCTGGCGATGCGAATACCGTGTGCAGGTGCCCGGCAAACCAGTCCGCTGGATGAGGGGTGAATCGACCCCGGAGAGACAGGAAGACGGCAGTATCATCTGGCACGGTTTCAACACGGACGTCACTGAGAGCAAGCTCCTTGAGGAGGAATCGGAACGATTCAAGGTTCAGCTCAGAGATCTCGCGGAGAGAATTCACCGGATACGCGAGGAGTCACAGATCGCGATTGCGAGGGAGATCCATGACGAAATCGGCGGCGGTCTCACCGGCGTGAAGATGTCGCTCTCGTGGGTCTTGCATAAAATGAGGGACGAGACGAGCGTGGAAAATCATGACGATCTTTTTCAGAGGATAGATGCGGCCGGCCGACTTATCGATAACCTGATCCATAATGTGCGCCGCATCGGGACAGAACTGCGGCCGGCTGTTCTGGACGATCTGGGCCTGATTGCCGCTCTGGAGTGGGAATGCGCGGAATTTTCGAAGCGCACGGGTATATCCTGCGAATTTGTTCCGGTATTCGACTATGTGAAATTGGAAGACCCCACTGCCACGGCGGTGTTCCGCATCTTTCAGGAGGCCCTGACCAACGTGGCGCGGCACTCGGGGGCGGACCGGGTGACTGTTCTTTTCAGAGAGGAGGGGGGATACTATTTTCTCGACGTAATGGATAACGGCAGGGGAATCAGGGAAAATGAGATTCTGGGCATGAAATCCCTGGGTATTCTGGGGATGAAAGAACGGTCGCTCGTGCTCGGGGGCGAACTTTCTATTTCCGGTGAGCCGGGAAAGGGCACCACCGTGGTGCTGAAAATACCCAACCCTCATCGATAATGTTTGGGAAAAATTTATCATGATCAACGTCATAATCGTCGACGATCATCCCGTGGTCCGGCTAGGTCTGAGACAGATCATCGAGAGCCAGATGGATATGGCGGTTGTAGGTGAAGCCGAAAATGCCGGAGAGTTTTTTTCGCTGTTGCAAGATACGGACTGCGATCTGGTTATCCTGGACATCAAACTTCCGGACAGAAACGGTTTCGACGTGCTTACTCAGTTGAAAAACGAACGTCCTGATACACGGGTCCTCATTCTGAGCATTCACTCTGAGGACCGCTACGCCCTGCGTTTTTTCAAGGCCGGCGCATCGGGGTATATGATGAAAGAAAGCGCCCCGACAGAGCTCGTGAGGGCGATACGAAAAGTCAGCTCGGGCGGTCGGTATGTGAGCTCATCTCTCGCCGAGAAACTTATCTCCCGGCTTGATGCCGCCGAAAGGCCGGCTCACGAACGCCTTTCGGACCGCGAATTCCAGATTCTCTGCATGATAGCCGGAGGGAAGTCCCTGAAAGGAATAGCGGGAGAACTCTGCATAAGCGAGAAGACGGTGAGCACATATCGCAGCCGCATCCTGGAAAAGATGGAGCTGAACTCGAACGCAGACCTGACCCGCTATGCCCTGGAGCACAACCTCATCTGACCTGCATTAATACTCATTTCCCCGGGGAAGAATGGCGTATACATAAATGATCTTTTTTCTTTATCAGGCGTGAAAAGAACTCTCCAATCGCCGCTTCGCAGGCGATAATCCCCTTCGATTGCGCCTGTCAGGGGTCTGACGTAGCGATGAAACAGGGGATATTCCTCCTTCTCGAGCTCGAAAAGAGCTTTCTTGATTTGCTGTCGGGTTTTTTTATCGAGTTTAAGATATTGCTTTTCTGCTGGCATGGTATCTCTCCTTTTCCGATGATTGTTCATTAGTAGCTTAAGCGACTAGAAGCTTATTGCAATGCCGTTTTTGTAGGGATTACCTGACAATAAAATCAGAGTTCCTTGACAGACAAGTAAGCGAAATAATTAGATACTTCGAAAAAATGTAAACTCTCGTTCACCCCTCGCGTCAGGGTGAGGGGCGGTTATGCCGTTTTCCATAGCCCTCTCCCCCTGCGGGAGAGGGCTGGGTGAGGGGTGATTATTCATATTTCGTTTTTTGTCCCATGTTCTTCTTAATTAAGCCATTCTTAGAAAGGCGATAGCTATGAGAGTACTGATTGTTGATGATTCAAAGATCGTGCAGGAAGGACTGAAGAGAGTGATTGATGGCATGGAAGATATTGAGATATGTGGGACTGCCGGTGATGCCGAGGGTGCGCTTCGCTTCATTGTAGACGAGAAGCCGGATACCGTTATCCTCGATATACGTCTTCCCGGTCAGAGCGGCATCGATGTTCTTCGGTCAATCAGGGAACGGGAACTGCCGATCAAGGTTATCATGCTGACAAATTATCCCTATCCCCAGTACCGCAAGAAATGCGAGGAGCTTGGAGTGGACTATTTCTTCGACAAGGTGACGGAAATCGAAAAGGTCCGCGAGACTCTCGAACGCATGAAAAACGGGTCGTGAACCGTCGGCTGTAATAGTCAATTATAAAACAGGTGCCGCCTGTCGGGCGGAGAAATAGGATTTAAAAAAATCTAGGAGCGGTGATCATGGCGAGAATTCTGATCGTTGATGACGAAGTGGACGTCTGCGCGTCACTGAAGGACTACTTCATCTACAAGGGTTTTGATGTTCAAGTGGCCCATGACGGGCAAACCGCCGTGAACCTGGTGCGGGAAATCAACCCCCATGTCGTTCTTCTCGACATTCTTATGCCGGGTATGAGCGGCATGGAGGCTCTGCGGGAAATCAGGAAGACAAACACGACGGTGGGCATCATAATGGTGACGGCCGTCACCGATGAAGAGACCGTAAAGAAAGTCATTGAGATGGGTGCCGATGACTATATCGTCAAGCCCTTCGATCTCAATTACGTGGAAACCTCGGTCATGGGCAAAATATCCAGCGCACTCGATCAGGCGGAGAGAAAACTTCGCGAGAGTTATGAGAGACTTCAAAAGAGCTTCGATGCTGTCGTAAAAACCCTGGCAAGGGTAGTGGAGACAAGGGACCCTTATACATCGGGCCATCAGGAAAAAGTCGCGCGGCTCGCGGAGGCCATAGCCTTGGAGATGGGACTGCCAGCGGAACGCGTCGGCATTATCAGGATGGCGTCCCTAATTCACGACCTGGGTAAGATATACGTTCCGGCGGAGATTCTCACCAAGCCGTCAAAACTGAGCGATGTCGAATTCGAATTGATAAAGAGCCACCCCGGTGTGGCCTATGAAATCTTAAAAGACATCGAGTTTCCTTATCCGATAGCCGAGTACATCTATCAGCACCACGAGCGGCTGAACGGGTCCGGATACCCCCGGGGGCTTTCAAACGGAAAGATTATGCTGGAGGCAAGAATAATCGCGGTGGCCGACACGATAGAGGCCATGGCCTCCCATCGGCCATACAGACCGGCAATCGGCATTGACGTTGCCCTGGAGGAAATTTCCGTCAACAGGGGCATCCTCTACGATCCAAATGTGGTCGATGCATGCCTGAAACTTTTCCGCGAGAAAGGTTACGTTTTGTGAAAGATAACGGCAACAGCCATCCGCAAAAGAACAAGTTGCAGGAGAGGGCATGACGGCGGAAGCAACCGGGCATCGTGGTTTCCATGTGGCGGGATTTCTGGTCCTCTTCGCCGGGCTTTACCTCGCAAGGCTTTACAGCTACATTCTTTTTCACAGCCTTGTGGAGCTCTTCAGTGTGGTTATCGCGGTCGCAATTTTCACCTTTGCGTGGAATACGAGGCGATATTCAGACAACGGATATTTCCTTTTCCTCGGAATCGCCTTTTTCCATATCGGAGTCCTGGATCTCGTCCACACGCTTGCCTACAAGGGGATGGGTGTTTTCCGTGAATACGACGCGGATCTGCCGACACAGCTGTGGATCGCCGCCCGGTATCTGCAGGCAGTGTCATTTGTCGCCGCACCGGTTTTCCTGAATCGCATAATCTATCCGGGCCGCACATTCGCAGTCTTCGCGGCTGTGACGACGGCTCTTCTCTTCTCCATTTTCTCGTGGCGCATATTTCCTGCTTGCTTCGTCGAGGGGTCGGGGCTCACCACCTTCAAGGTCGCCAGTGAATATATCATCTCACTTATCCTTCTCGTTTCAGCGGTTCTCCCGCGCGGAAAGAGAGAAAAATTCGAGCCCGCCGTCCTGCGCCTGATCACAGCTTTCATATTCACGACGATAGCCTCGGAGATGGCCTTCACGCTCTACGTTGACGTTTATGGTGTTTCCAACATGATCGGCCACTTCCTCAAGGTCATCGCCTTTTATTTCATTTACCGGGCCATCATCGTGACGGGACTGGATCAGCCCTTCGGCATCCTTTTCAGAGATCTGAAACAGAGCGAGGAAAAAGATAGAGCTATCCTGGAAAGCATAGAGGACGGTTATCACGAGGTGGATCTGGCCGGCCGCTTCACCTTCTTCAATGAGTCTTTCAGAAAAATGCTCGGATACCCCGCCGAAGAACTCCTCGGCCTGCATTACAAGACCTATGCGGCGGACGAGGAAAATGCCCGCAAGGTCTATCAGGCCTACAACAGGGTATACAGGACGGGGGAACCGCTTGATCGTTTCGAATGGGATATCATAAGGAAAGACGGCTCCCGGATGACCGTCGAGGTATCGGCCTCACTGATAAAGGGTGAGTCTGGCGAACCAACCGGCTTCCGCGGCGTAGTCCGGGACGTCACAGAGCGGAAGGCATCCGAGGATGCAATGAGCCGGCAACTGAGGTTTCTCCAGACTCTCATGGACGCGATACCCAACCCGGTCTTTTACAAGGACAGGGAAGGCAGGTACCAGGGCTGCAACAGGGCCTTCGAAGAATACCTGGGCCTGGAGAAATCGCAAATTATCGGCAGGACCGCATACGACGTTGCTCCGGAAGAGCTCGCCCGGAAATATCACGAAATGGACCTGGACCTCATGGAAAGACCGGGGATGCAGGCCTATGAATACAGAGTGAGATACGCAGACGGCACTTTACACGACGTGATAATCAACAAGGCCACCTACCATCGGAGTGACGGATCCGTGGCGGGAATCATCGGGGTGATACTGGACATAACCGAGCGCAAGAGAGCCGAGGATGCCATTCGGGAGAGCGAGAGAAAATTCAGCGAGCTTGCGCATTCTCTGCCCCAGATCGTTTTTGAGGCGGACGCCGATGGCAATCTTACCTTCGTCAACAGCGATGCGTATTCCATGTCCGGTTACACACCGGAGGATGTTCAGAAAGGACTTAACGCGATCCAGATGATTGTTCCGGAGGAGCGGGAACGCGCGCTATCGAACATCAGGCGTATCTTGATGGGTGAGACGCTCAGGGGCAATGAATACACGTTTCTCAGAAAAGACGGACGGACGTTCCCCATCATAGCCGAGACAGTTCCCATTGTCCGCGAAGGCCGTATCGTGGGAATGAGGGGAATCCTAATGAACATCGCAGAGCGCAAGAAGCTCGAGACCAGACTGGCGGAGGCCGGCAAGATGGAGGCTGTAGGAAAGCTTGCGGCGGGCGCGGCTCACGAGATCCGAAACCCGCTCAACATCATGTCACTGAGTCTGCAGATGCTGGATTTGAAGGGGAAGGTCCTAGATGACGATGTTCGTAAGACCATTGACACTTGCCATGCCCAGATAGGTCGGATTATCCAGGTTCTGGAAGGCCTCCATGAATTCGCCCGCATCCCGGAGACCAGGAAAGAACGTAATGATCTGAATAAAATCGTTGAAGAGATTATTGTGTCGCAAAACGAGCGGTTGAGAAGTGAGAATGTCCAGGTAGAGGCATCTTATGACAGGGATATCCCTCCTTTTCTGTTGGATGGAGGCAAGATCGCACTGGCGATAACGCATCTGGTATCGAACGCCGTGGACGCGATGAAAGGACGGGAGAAGAAGAAAATCGTTATTTCAGTTCAGAAAACACCCGGGGGCCAGAGTGTCCGCATAACGTTATCAGATACCGGCCGTGGCATCAAGGAAGCGGACAGGAGCAGAATCTTCAATCCCTTCTTCACCACCAAGGATCCCGACAAGGGGAAGGGACTCGGTCTTGCAATCGTCTACGGCATCGTCCAGGAACACGGCGGGAATATATGGGTCCGGAACAACGCGGAGGGCGGGGCGACGTTCGTTATCGAGCTGCCGATTGAAGTCAATGGTAAGCAGTAAACGGTGAACGGTAGACGGCAAGAAACAGAAGGCAAAGATATTGCAGGCTGTTAAAAAACCGAATATTGCTCAGCGATGTCATGCACGGCCCGGTTAAAAACTTCGAGGGCAGGCTCCGGGGGCATACATGAACTTCTTGAAGAAATGGATTGCGGTTCCCGTGGTTCTCATTTGTATTACTGTGCAAGGTTACTGCGCAGACACAGATACGTCCCTGCGCACCGATCTGAATTTCAATTACACTGTCAACGATAAATTCCGATGGGTGAACTATATATTTATCCAGGCTGACAAAGATATGTCGAACTATGATTATGTGGAGCTAGGAACCGGCCTGCGGTATCAGACGTCCCTGAAATGGCTCTCATTTCTTGTCTGGTACCAGCAGTCATATTCGAAAAATGAAGAGAGGTGCTGGTTGCTTGAGCAGAAACCCAGCATCAACATGAATACTGTGGTCACCCTTTTCCATTTCAGAATATCCAATCAGATCCGTTATGAGTACAGAATGACACCGGACTGGAATGATTACAGAATAAAAAACACCCTCGAAATCGCCCGCCCCGATGTATTTCTTCAGCCCCACGTTGGGTGGGAATTGTTTTATGAAAATCACGACAGGACTGTTATGCTGAACAGGATAAAGTTTGGTATTATCAAAGATATTGGCAACCATATTTCCCTGGGTCCTTATTACCGGCTGGACTATTCGAGGGTAAGGGATCAATGGAAACTGACAAGACAGCTCTTTGGTTTTCAGGTTACGCTGAACTATTAAGGACGGGCAATGTATCGAAAAATTAATAATAACGTAACGAGGCACGCCGTATGACCTGTTCAGCCAAGTTGATTAAACTATGGTTGATCCTGCCGCTTTTTTTCTGTCTGGGTGTTTTCTCCGCGAAGGCCGAGAATCTGGTCGTGAAGGTAGGCGTTTATGAAAATGCACCCAAGGTCTTCATCTCTGAAAGCGGTCGGCCTTCGGGCATATTTATCGATATAATAGAATTCATCGCCGAGAGCGAAGGCTGGAATCTGAGGTACGTGCCGGGCACATGGGCCGAGGGACTTGAGCGCCTCGCAAAAGGAGAAATCGATCTAATGCCTGATGTGGCCTACACAGCCGAGCGGGGTAAAAGATTCTCGTTCCACAGGGTCCAGGTGCTGTCATCATGGTTTCAGGCCTATGCTCGCAAGAACAGCGGCATAAAATCAATACTGGATCTGAACGGAAAGCGGGTAGCTCTTCTCGAGAAATCGGTGCAGCAGGAGGCGTTTATACGGTTCAGCCACGGCTTCGGACTCAATATCGATCTCGTATCCGTGCCGGACTACAAAACCATGTTTGAGATAGTCGCCGATGGTAAGGCGGACGCGGCCGTAACCAACCAATTCTATGGAGCGATGCACGCAAGAAAGTACGGACTTGAGGACACGGCGGTTGTTTTCGAGCCGTCGGCGCTTTTTTTCGCGGCTACAAGGGGCGTTCACGAACAGTTGTTGAACACAATCGACGGATATCTGGAGGACATCAAGAAAGATCCCCAGTCCATTTATTATCGATCGCTGAAGCGGTGGACATCCGAAGAGGTCAGGTTTGAACTGCCGGCATGGGTGCATACGCTGGGTCTCATCGCCGGGCTTGTCCTGCTTTTCAGCGTGGGTGGAAGCATTGTACTGAAGCACCAGGTGAATGAGCGTACCTATGAGCTGAGGCGGATCAATCAGGAGATGGAACAGCGTATTCTAGAGCGCACGGCTGAGCTGGCCGAGGCCATGGAAAAGGCTCAGGCCGCCGATAAATTGAAATCCGCCTTTCTCGCCACTATGTCGCACGAGCTTCGGACACCTTTGAACTCCATTATCGGTTTCACGGGGATCATTTTGCAGGGACTTGTCGGTCCCTTGAACGAGGAACAGAAGAAACAGCTGAGCATTGTTCGCAACAGCGCCCAGCATCTTCTTTCGCTGATTAACGATGTGCTGGATATCTCCAAGATCGAGGCGGGGCAGATGAAGATCGCCTCTGAGGATTACGATCTGCCCTCCACGATAGAAAAGGCGGTCGGGAGCGCGCGCCCTATGGCGGAGAAAAAGGGGTTGGACCTCCAGTGTGTCATTTCGCCGGAGGTTGGGGTCGTGAACGGCGACAGGCGGCGGGTGGAACAGGTCCTTCTGAACCTGATAAGCAATGCCATCAAGTTCACGGATGCGGGCTCGGTAAAGGTCGAATGTGAACCGGAGGTAAACGACATAGTTATAAGGGTTGTAGATACGGGGATCGGCATAAAAGAGGAAGACATGGAAAAGATTTTTCAGGACTTCAGGCAGATCGATTCGGGCATGACCCGAAAATACGATGGGACGGGATTGGGCCTCTCCATCAGCAAACGGCTGGTGGAGCTCATGGGAGGCCGGATCCGGGTGACGAGCGTATGGGGTGCGGGGAGCACCTTCAGCTTTACCCTGCCCGGAGAAAGGAAAGCGGCATGAAAAGAAAAATTCTTGTCATCGAAGACAATGAGCAGAATCTGTATCTGGTCCGGTTCATTCTCGAGCGGAGCGGCTACGATGTCTTCGCCGCGATGGACGGTCGGTCGGGTATAGAGAGGGCGGCTTCTCTCAGACCGGACCTGATTCTTCTGGATATCCAGCTTCCGGTCCTTGACGGTTATGAGGTGGCAAGACGTCTGCGGCAGAACCCTGACCTTGCCGATACGCCCATAGTGGCCGTGACGTCTTATGCAATGACCGGCGACCGGGAAAAAGTAATGGAGGCGGGCTGCAACGGGTACATAGAAAAACCAATCGACCCGGATACCTTCGTGAAAAAAATAGAAAAACACTTTGCCGGTAAGAGCCGAGCGGAGGGCTGAGCCATGATAAAAAAGGTGTTGATCGTTGACGATAATCCCACAAATCTCTATATGCTGGAGACTCTGCTCAGGGGATACGGCCTTGAGGTGACTTCGGCTGAAAACGGGAAAGATGCCCTGGATAAGGCCCGCCGGTTTCCTCCTGACCTTGTGATCACCGATATTCTGATGCCGGTGATGGACGGTTACACCCTGTGCCGGGAATGGAAGTCAGATACCTCATTGAAGCACATTCCTATTGTGTTTTACACAGCTACGTATACTGAGCCGAAGGATGAGGAATTTGCGTTGAGCCTGGGTGTGGACAGGTTCATCGTCAAACCCCAGGAACCGGAAGTCTTTATGGATATGTTGAAAGAGGTGCTCGGGGGAAAATATGCAGCGAGGCAGGCGGAAAGGCCACTCGGAGAGGAAATGGAATTTTTCCGGCGGCACAATGAGATCCTTTTCAACAAGCTTGAGAAAAAGATGCTGGATCTGGAAATCGCCAATAAGAGATTGAAGCTGTCGGACGAATGTTACCGGCTGTCCTTCCAGAACGTCTCGGATGTAATTTATACGATGGACAGGGACCTTACGATTATCAGCATGTCCCCGAGCGTGGAAAAAATACTGGGGTACAAACCGCAGGATTTCATCGGCCGTTCTGTAATGGATTTCAGACATATCATGTCGCCGGAATCCTACGAACGGGCGACAATCAGATTGAGTCTGGTCCTGAAGGGCAACACTGTGCCGGCGGAGGTCTATGAATTCATCTCAAAAGATGGGTCAAGAAAATTCGGTGAGGTCAGTGTGTCGTCGATTATGCGCAACGGCGAGGTTATCGGTGTTGTTTCCGTTGCCCGTGACATCACTGATCGCAGACGGGCGGAGGAGGCACTGAGGGAAAGCGAGAGAAAGTATCGCGAACTGTATGATTTTTTGCCAATCCCGGTCTATGAGATGGATCTTGAGTCCAACATCATTTCTGCAAACCGCGCCATATATGCATTGTTTGGAGGGTCTGAAGAAGATACGAAAAAGGGATTCAAGGCATGGCAACTCCTTTCGGGGGAGGAAATTGAAAAATCAAAGAAAAACATTGAACGTCTGTTGAAGGGGGAGCGATTAGGCGGTACTGAATACAACTTGAAAAGATTGGACGGGTCTGTATTCTCCGCCATTGTGATCTCGGATGTTATTTACAGCAAGGGGGAGCCGGTGGGACTGAGAGGCGCCATCATAGACATCACCGAGCGCAAAAGGGTCGAGCAGGAGCTGCGGTCCGCTTATCAGAAAAGTAAGGAGCTGGAATTCATTATAAACCACAGCCCGGTGATTGCCTGGCTCTGGAAGGCAGCACCGGGATGGCCGGTGGACTATGTTTCGGAAAATGTCGTCATCTATGGATATGCGCCCGATGATTTTACCACCGGCAGAATAGCCTATTCCTCCATTGTTCACCCCGACGATCTGGCCAGGGTGGCCGAAGAGGTTGAACGATATACCCGCGAGGGCAGAACTGAATACACGCAGCTATATAGAATTTTTACAAAATCAGGCGAGGTTCGCTGGCTTGACGATAGAACCTGGGTGAGGCGGGGCGAGGACGGTTCGGTAACTCATTATCAGGGTATATCAGTTGACATAACAGAACGAAAGCGGGTGGAAGCGGAGCTTGAAGCATCCAGGAACATGCTGATCCGGGCGGAGAAGCTAGCGGCCATCGGGCAGCTTTCGGCGGGAGTCGCCCACGAGATTCTCAATCCGGTCAATATCATGGGCATGAGGCTTCAGATGCTTGGAATGACGGAGACCCTTTCCGAAAAGACGAAAGAGGCGATCCGAATCTGCGAGGAACAGATAAAAAGAATCACAAGAATTGCAAAAGACCTCCAGCAATTTTCCCGGGTGTCCGAAAGGCAAATAGCCCCGACCGACATCTGTGAATTGATTGAGCGGGTCTTGAACCTCATGAGGCCGCGTTTAAAGGTTGAGAATGTAAGGGTGGATACGCGTTATAAGACCGATCTTCCGCTGGTTCCGGCAGACCGCGACCGGATGGGACAGGTCATACTGAATTTAATAAACAATGCCCTCGATGCAATGAAAGACCGGCCGGAACGCACATTGCGGGTAGTAACGGAGCTTGCGGAGCAGAACATGGTGAGGCTGTCTTTCTCAGATACCGGTGCCGGCATATCGGATGAGGTTCTTCCGAAGATTTTCGATCCCTTCTTCACCACCAAAGAGGCGGGGGAAGGCACCGGGCTTGGGCTTTCCATCTCCTACGGCATTATCCAGGACCACGGTGGAAAGATCTGGGCGGAGAATAATGAGAAGGGCGGGGCGACGTTCGTTATCGAGCTGCCGATTGAAGTCAATGGCAAACAGTAAACGGCAAGAACAGCAGGCAGAAAAAACTCCGTTACTCAGAACACTACTCGATCCCTGCCCTGGTCTTTTGCTTTATAGAGCCGCTTGTCCGCCCGTTTGATGAAGTCAGCAAGTTCCTCGTGGGGGGTTAACTGGGCAACGCCGATGCTGACGGTGACATTTTCGGCGGCGCCTGTTTTCGGAGTGAATACTTCTTTCTTGAATTCGTTCCGGATCCTTTCAGCAACTCTGACCCCATTGTCTCCGATGGTCTCCGGCATAATTACGACAAATTCTTCTCCGCCATAGCGGCAGGCATAATCCACCCTCCTTATGCTACGACGGACGATGTCTGCAAATCGAATGAGAACCTTATCGCCTTCCATGTGACCGTAGGTATCATTGAAATTCTTGAAATGATCAATGTCCATCATGAGAATGGTAAGGGGATGTCTGAACCTGTTGGCGCGGGCGATTTCAGCCTCCAGAATATTGTAACAGTGCCTAGTATTATATAGCCCGGTTAAACCATCCGTGATGCTCAGCTCCAGGTATCTTTTTTCACTCTCCCTTAGAGCTTCCTCAGCCTGCTTTCTGGCTGTGATGTCCTCAAAAATTGCAACGACCTTTCCGTTCTTTGCATCACTGCCGATTCGCGCATTGTATTGCATGCACGTGATCTCCCGGCCGTCCTTGCGCCTGTGCCTGGTTTCCAGGCTGCAGGTTCTTTCTTTATCTAGAATAAGCTTTATATATCGCCGGCCGTCTTTGAAATCGCTGTCGCTTCTGTAAAACATTCTGACCTTGTTTCCTATTGCCTCCTCGGGCTTCCAGCCGAAAATTGTTTCTACGGCATTGCTTGCGAATAAGATCCTGTCGTTATGCAGAACCAAGACTGCCTGAGGCGTGGCGGAAATGATCGAGTCTGCCAGCTCTTTCTGTTCTTCCATCTTCTGCGTGACTTGCCTGAGCTCCGTTATGTCCATTGAGTTTCCAAGGACAGCCTGCCTGCCCTGGTAGCATATGGATGTGACTGTTTCCATGATCCATCGGGTAACACCGTGCTTGTCAATTATCCTGAATTCATATGGTGATGATCTTTTCCCCTTTAGCATATCTGAGGCGTTTTTCCTGGCCATTTCCTTGTCTTCGGGGTGAACTATGCTTGGCGCAGGCTTGCCTGTCAGTTCATCTACGGCGTATCCGGCATAAGCTGCTGCGTGGTGATTGAGAAAGCGGAATATACCGTCCTGGACCACGTAAACGCCTCCGAAAGATTTTTCGGCGAGAAGCCGGTAAAGCTCTTCAGCTTCCTTTAGCTCAGTTATGTCCATGGAGTTTCCCAGTACAGCCGGTTTCCCTTCGTAATAGATTGAGGTTACTGTTTCCATGATCAAACGAGTCGCACCGTTTCTGTCGATTATTCTGAACCTGTATGGTGATGATCTTTTCCCCTTTAGCATATCTGAGGCGTTTTCCCTGGCCATTTCCTTGTCTTCGGGGTGAACTATGCTTGGTGCAGGCTTGCCTGTCAGTTCATCTACGGTGTATCCGGCATAAGCTGCTGCGTGGTGATTGAGAAAGCGGAATATACCGTCCTGGACCACGTAAACGCCTCCGAAAGATTTTTCGGCCAGGATGCGATAGAGATCATCCTGCCGTGATGTCTGATTAGGGGCTTTTACAGCCGGCCTTTTGAGTTTTTTCCAGTCCGGATTGCCGCCTTGTCCTTTTTCCGTTTTGCTGTTTTTTTTCACACCGTGTTCCCTCCCTTTGCTTTCGATAACTGTCACGACGCGACTCTTTTTTCGATTGGCAGTTCGACAAATATGGATGTCCCTCCTTCCGCGTTGTTCACCGCCCAGATTTTCCCCCTGTGGTCCTGGATGATGCCGTAGGAGATGGAAAGCCCGAGTCCGGTTCCGCGGTCGGG
>Ga0067045_1028606_pt1 | contig 30438 bp, 27 predicted proteins | sample TerdegcTABiofilm_FD_59184 | JGI IMG/M metagenome (GOLD analysis project Ga0067045, IMG submission 59184) | Combined Assembly of (Gp0054472, Gp0054536) Wastewater bioreactor microbial communities from Singapore -Terephthalate degrading...
CGTCACCCCTCCCTCCTCCGCCGTTAACCGTACCTGTCCGGAGAGCACTGGCGAGGTGCTTTTCTCGCACCAGAGAAAAAGAAAGAAAAATAAGGCCAGGCAGAAAACGTATCTGAAACATTTCAACGGAAATTCTGACCCTATCTCCATATAACCTCCCGGAATGGATTCTCGAAAATGAATCGTAATAAATTACAGAGGGGATAATGGTATGGAAAGAAAGGATAATCCCCATAGCAGAAATAACGATTTTTTCCCATAATACCCTCCCTATTACGGACATCGTTTTTCAAACGAATTAACTTCTATTAAAACTTAGCGAAGAAGAAGAAAAATTTCAAGAACAGTTTACCGCTTCTGAAAAAAGTACTACCTTCGCTAAATCTACAATCGAAATATTTCTACCAGATTCTTTTCTTCTCCTACCTCAGTAATTGGCATTCGACTGAATCGCATTCGAAAGAGGTCAACCTAAAAATTTATGTGCGATTATCGCATATAATATCATTTGTGACATTAACTGATCTCAATCTTACTTATAATTTGATGGAGTTTCTGGAGAGGTTTAATTCAATCTTCAACAGAAATAAGAATCTGCACAAAAAAATGATAAAATGACTCAAATTGTTCGTGACATTTTCAGGTAGAATTCAAACAAATCATGTTCTATCAGATATTTTTCGCCAAATGTTTTTTTATTCGCTTCACAATCCCCGGACCTTCATAAATGAAACCTGTGTATATCTCGATTAAAGTGGCACCGGCTTGCAGTTTTTCCAGCGCATCCTGCGGAGAATGAATTCCTCCCACCCCGATGATGGGAATGTCCGGACCTAACTTCTGTCTGAGATACCTAATTATCCGGGTGGAACGTTCCCGTAAGGGCTTACCGCTCAATCCCCCCTCCCCTAACTTCCTGACCCGCTCGGAAGAAGTACGTAAGTGATCCCGACCGATGGTGGTATTGGTGGCTACTATTCCTGCCGTACCGGTTTCTTTCACTATATCCACCACCTCATCAAGTTGTTGGTCAGATAAATCAGGAGCAATCTTCACAAAGATCGGTTTTGGGGTTGGTCGGGAGGTGGAAAGGGTCTGCAGATGATTCAATATTTTTTTTAATGGCTCTTTTTCCTGTAATTCCCGCAAATCAGGAGTATTGGGAGAACTGACATTTACCACAAAAAAATCGATCAGATCATATAATTTTTCAAAACAGATCTCATAATCTTTCACAGCCTCTTCATTGGGAGTAATTTTATTTTTCCCAATATTTCCGCCGACCAGTATCTTATTCTTTCGTTTTTTTAATCGCTTTACAACCGCTTCCACTCCCTGATTATTAAAACCCATGCGATTGATCAGGGCCTCATCTTTCGGCAGTCGAAAAAGGCGAGGTTTGGGATTCCCGGGCTGTGCCAGTGGCGTCACAGTGCCGATTTCCACAAATCCAAAACCCAGCTCGGCGATCTCATCCACTAATTCTGCCTCTTTATCAAAACCAGCTGCCAGACCCACTGGATTGCTAAAGGTTAGCCCGCAAACCGTCCGTGATAGTAAGGGATGTTCCCAGGAATACAGCAAACGAAAGACTTTGCTCACCAAGGGAAATTTGAGAATAAAAACCACCAGCTCATGAATAATTTCCGGTGGAAAAAGAAATAGAATTTTACGAATCAGAAGCTTATACAGCATTATTTCCTCTTATCTGTAAGTACCTCAAAACTATTTCACAGGGCGTTTTTGTAGAATAGCGACGGTCAGCCTGCTGATACAGACCAGTTCATCCTGCGAGTTACAAATTTTTATTTCCCAGACATGCAATTGTTTTCCCAGATGAATAGGTTTCACCCACCCGCTTACTTCACCTTCTGCGACTGCTCGTAAGTGATTGGCATTAATTTCCAGACCAACTGCCAGCTGATCCTCTGATTTCAGGCACAGATAGCTGGCCAGACTACCCAGGGTTTCCGCCAATACCACCGAAGCCCCACCATGCAAAATCCCGAAAGGTTGGCGGGTGCGTTCATCCACCGGCATACTGGCTTTAATGAAATCTTCTCCTATTTCCTTGATTTCAATACCCAAATGTCCCTCAATACTTTTTTTAATGAATTGATTCAATTGCTGAGGAGTCAAATCTTTCGCCCAGATTTTCATGAGCACACCTCATAATTGGTTTTGCCATTAACTTAAAAGTAAGATAATCTCCGAAAGAAAAAAATAGAAATTTTTCAGGTGCTTACAGAATTAAGACCATAGACCGCTCCCCCTACTTGATTGAAAAATGAGCTCCACATGATGATTTTGCGAACTCTGGAAAAACGGTTTTCTGATCTCGATTCATTGTTCAAAACGGAATATCAAAAGTGTTGATGAAAACAGAGGAAATTTTTATATTTAGCATTCGATAAAAAATAAATAAGGGGAAGGTATCTATGGCGAAAAGTACGCACGCACACTCTGAACAATTTGAATTTCGTGCTGAGATGAAGCAATTGCTTCATTTGATCATTCACTCTCTCTACACTCATCCGGAAATTTTTCTGCGGGAACTTATTTCCAATGCTTCCGATGCCCTGAATAAGATTCGCTTTCGGATGTTTACCGACAAAAATGTGCTTGATCCGGAAAAAGAGCTTAAAATCTGGATCGAAGTGGACGAGAAGAAAAAGACTTTTTCTATTGAAGACAGCGGCATTGGAATGACCCGCCAGGAGCTGATCGAAGAAATTGGTACCGTTGCCCATTCGGGTACTCTGGAGTTTTTACAGAAATTACAGCAGGAAAAAAAGTACGTGGATGGAAATTTAATCGGACAATTTGGAGTGGGATTTTACTCTGTCTTTATGGTGGCCGATGAAGTGACGATTGATACCCGCCATGCGGAAGTGGATTCAAAGGCTTATCGCTGGATATCGCGGGGGGAAGGGACTTTTACGGTGGAGGAGAGCGATCGCCAGGAGCGAGGCACGAAAATATCTTTTACTTTTAAAAAAGAAGCAGAAGAATTTTCCAGTCCCTATCGAATAAAAGAAATCATAAGAAAATATTCCAATTTTGTTGATTTTCCCATTTTGCTAAACAAAGAGCAGGTAAATCGGGTAACGGCCATCTGGCAGCGACCGAAATCGGAGATTAAGGAAGAGGAATTAAATGAATTCTATAAATTCATTGCTGACGATTATCAGCCCCCGCTGGGACACCTCCAGCTGTCCATTGAAGGATCGGTGAATTTTAAAGCTTTAATTTTTATACCGCAAACCGCTCCTCCCCTTTTTTTCCGCGAAGATCTGGAAAAAACATTACACCTCTATTCCAATAAAATCTTTATTCAGGACAATGCTCGCGAATTACTTCCAGAATATCTGCGTTTCACCAAAGGCATCGTCGATTCCGAGGATATCCCCCTCAACGTCTCTCGCGAATGGATACAGACCAGTCCGGTAATTACAAAAATACGGAACACCCTGGTGGGGAAAATTTTGAGTTTCCTGGAGGACTGGGCCAAGAATGAACCAGAAAAATACAAAAAATTTTATAAGAATTTTGGGGCACTTTTTAAAACTGGACTTAATTCAGACTTTGCCAATCGCGATAAAATTATCGACCTGCTGAGATTTGAATCCACCAAGACCGAAGAGGGACAACTGGTTTCTCTGAAAGATTATGTTTCCCGCATGAAAGAAGGTCAGAAGGAAATCTATTATCTTTCAGGTGAGAATAAGGACGTTCTCAAACGCAGTCCAAATTTAGAATATTTTCGTAAGAATGATATCGAAGTGCTGTTGTTGGCCGATCCCATCGATATTTTTATTATTCCCGGTATCCCGGAATACGATAAAAAGCCCATCAAGTCCATCGAAAAAGCGGATCTGGATTTCAAGCCGGATGAAAAAGCAGGCGAAGAAGCATTGACATCCGGTCTGGCCAAATCCCTGATCACGGTTTTCAAAGAAACCCTGGGGGATAAGGTGGCCGACGTTATCGAATCCAAACGGCTGGTTAATTCCCCGGTAACCCTGGTCAGCAGTAAGGAAGGAATGGACAGCTCCATAGAAAAGATGATGAAATTAATGGATAAGGATTTTACCAGCTCGAAAAAAATTCTGGAGGTGAATACACGTCATCCCTTGATCAAAAATTTAGCACGGATTAATCTGGTCAGTAGCAAAGACATTTTGCTGCGCACTTGCATCCTGCAGTTGTATGAGGGAGCGCTGTTATTAAACAATAACCTGGAATCACCCGGCGAGTTTATCAACCGGATGACCGAGATTATGGTAAAAGCCACTCAGGGAAGTTGATAGCGAAGTGGATATCATTTCATTGGAAAAATGGAGAAATATTTTTAGTTTGGATCAACCGAAAAATGAATGATTCTCAATTATAAAAATTATTCAAAAGAAATGATGAGATCGTTTCGCCCAGCACTTCTGCGGAGAATTTTCCATCAGCATCCCACTACGCGATTGATTGGTATTCCATCAATGGAAGATGGTGATTCTCATTGTTCTTCTCTTTATTTCAGGCCAAAACTTATTTTGCGGCGAATATCTTTTCGATCTGGAAAACCGGTTTGATATCCACTGGCAAATCGGTGAGTTTAGCCGTAAGAGTCTTCATGCTGGGAGAGGTCACAGCATAGGTGGCGATCAACTTCCGGGCCGCCTCATAATTTCCTTCTGCCTGGATAGTAAGGATCGTCGAAGCCAGTTCCTGCACCGCGGGATAAATATTTCGGATATTTACCTGTACTTTCTGTTTATCCGCATGATATTCATAGCCACCTTTTTCCAGCAAATAATTATAAATAATGGCACAGCCCGCGCCGTGAGCTTCATTGATTCCAAATCTTACCGAGCGGAAAATTCCAGCCAGGAAGGTAGTCCAGATTTCATTTTCGAAGGCGGCGGGAAATTCTCCTTTTTTCATGACATAAATTAAATTGTACATGCCCAAAACATCGGCCTTGCACTCTTCGAGAGTGGAATAAGTCTCTTTCAATTCTTTTTTCACTTCGGTTTCCAGGTCATTCACCGTGATAAAACCCGGTCCAACGCCATGAGACATTTCATGCATCAAGACATGGTTGAAAAACGCCTCAAAGGTTACATCTTTTAACTGTGATTCCTCCAGAACCCGTTCAGCAATAGGCAACAGAATCTGGTTAAATTTGGCTTCATTGACATTTTTCAGCATAACTTTTTTTGATCCTTTTTCAGCGCGTACCCGCTCATCATTCGGCAAATTGAAAGCGATGGTTTGAACCCCGGCCTTGGTATCCCCGGCTGAAAATACTTCCTGGGCGACTACAATTGGTGATTCGGCGCCACGTTCAAAATTTTTATAGTGATCCGGAATCGGTAAATTCCTTTCAATCTCCAGCAGATAACCCCCGAAGCGAGCCAGTTTACTGCTTTCCTGCGGATCACGCAGGGTGAGGAAAGCTTCAAAGGACGCTTTATAATTAAATAATTCATCCTCGTAGACCTCATACGGACCGATCACCACTTCAATGGTATGATCTTTTAAATCCATCCAATCTTTATCGCTCTGATAATAGTCATTGCTTAAAAAGGCATCAGCACGGCTCAATAGATATGTTCTCAGAGAAGGATTATCTGCATATTCAGCGGCTTCCCGTAAATAATTCGCCGCCCTGGTTAACGGTTCTTTAAAGTACTCCGAATAAGGGATAGCAATCAATTTATCGCCCTGACGACGAATCATGGTGAACTCAGAGGTAAAAGCTGAGCGGTCTTCAGGATGACGTTCCAGCCACCTGTCAAATTCTTCCCTGCTCATATCTTCAGGATAAAAATTAGCTCCTCTGGGCTTGGGCTGATTTCCAATAAAAGGCTTGTTATGATCCAGGCGATTGAAAGGTCCGAACATGATCTGGAAGAGCTGCAGTCGCAGCTGGTCAATTTCCGCAGTTGAGTTTTGCAATTCGGCCAGTATATCGGGATTACGAGCGTAAACCTGTTGCAGAAAAATGTCATCCATAATTTTTGCGGCTCGATAAAGCTTTTCCAGACAGATAGTTTCTCTCTCGGCTAATAAGCCACTATCATAAGTAATTTCGGTAGGGGCAAATTTCGCTAACAGATTTTTTAACATATCGACTTCATTCTCCACTTTTTGCTGGCAGTTCAAGAAAATTATCAAGAATGTAAACACGCCGAGTAAAATAAAATTTCTTTTCATGATTGCTCCTTTCGCAAAATGACGGATGGGCTGGTAAAATGTATTAATACCGAAAATGCTTTATTTCTTCACCTTTGTCCCCGATTTCGGTCATGGCTTCAATGCCGATTTCAAGGTGCATTTTAGTATATTTTTCAGTGATTTCCCGATCGGATTCTTCGGTTTTTACTCCTTCCGGTACCATGGGTAAGTCGGATACCAGCAGGAGTGCTCCGCGTGATATTTCGTTGGCATGACCAACAATGAACAAGGTGGCAGTTTCCATATCAATACCGATAGCCGAAATGCGGTTGAGATATTTTTTAAACTCGTCATCCCATTCCCATAATCGACGATTGGTGGTGTAGACTACCCCGGTCCGATACTCCATTCCTTTTTCCAGGATTTTATTGGATACAAATTTATGCAATTTAAAGGAAGGAAGAGCGGGTACTTCCGGAGGAAAGTAATCATTGCTGGTGCCATCCCCACGGATGGCGGCAATCGGCAAAATAAAATGTCCGATTTCGGTAGACGACTTTAATCCACCACATTTACCCAAAAACAGTACTCCTTTCGGTTGGCGTGCGACCAACAGATCCATGATAGTCGCCGCATTGGCGGAACCCATCCCGAAATTGATAATCGATAAGCCATGGGAGTTAGTAGCAATCTGCATGGGTCTTCCATACCCTTTAATATCTGCTCGAAATATCTCCGCAAATTCCTGCACATAATTGTAAAAATTGGTCAGCAAAATATAATCCCCGATCTCATCCAGCTGGGCGCCAGTATATCGGGGTAGCCAGTTCGTTGCAATCTCTAATTTGGTTTTCACAGATCAGTAATTTCCTTTTTTTTGACTATCTCTTTTTCGTTCAGAAAATATACTAAAAAATCTTCAAGATCCCAAAACAGGTAAAATACTTTTTAGAAGAATATTTGAAATTCCAATACCATCTAATGGCGATTGCCAGACAGTAATGAAGTAGGATTTTGGACGAAAAAACTAACCCCGAGTATTTTTACCCTTTTTCAAAATCAAGAATTGATTATTTCCTTCGTCTCGAAAAAGTCTACGTGAGAGGTTTTCTATCCATACCATCATAGATGAAATGTGATCATTGCTGTCAAAAATAGATGAGTTTTCACTCAGAAACTTTTCAAAAAAAGGTCTTTTTAACGATTTTTTAATTCTTTTAGGATCAGTTTTGATTTTTCAAACTCCCTCTAATTTGCAGCAAGATGGTAATCTACCACTCTTACGGAGCGAGCCATAGACATATCGCTCCTCAGGGACTACCTGTTTGAGAATGAACATCAGATTGGTTGTTGTGGCTATCAAAAATATATAGGCATAAAACCTTATTGGGGGTAAGAGTGAAATGCTATGTAATTTTCCTTCTAACACCCCATCCCCCGTTCGAGCCGGGCGGGTTTTTTCGCTCATACCGGAGAAAAGTTAGGGTTATGTGCATGTTTCTGACAGGTATTCGAAAAGTTATAGATTGTCCACAAAACAAAAAGAAGAAAATCTCACTCTATTCACTCTACAATAAATATTGGTGAACAAAAAAGCGATAATATTCTAAAAATTGATCACACTGTTATTTTTGAATCACTATTCTTTCTATTTTTAACGATAAACTCTGCGCTATTAACTATAAACTAAAACTGATTTTTCCACCATTGATGCCACTTCTTTAAAGCCGGTCGATTGTGCGACGGTTCTTTCAAGGCATCATATTGGAAGGTCGTTCCACTCAGGGAAACTAAAATATCCAGTGCTTTCTGTCGGAGAAAGGGGATTTCACCGACCTCCAGAATTTCTATCAGTTTCTGACTGCCCAGCTTTTGATCCTGATTGAATATTTGTTTTGCGATGTCAAATTTCTGGAAGGGATTTTTCATTTGTGAATATAACTTCATTAAACTATCAACCCTGATGTCACCTTTCACTATTTCATTTAATTGGATATCGCTCAACATTAATTCATGCTCTTTCTGGTCCAGATGAAACTGTTCAGAGGAATGGGCCGAATGCGACATTTTATCTATGGTATGATCCAGGTGCTGAAATTCTTTACCCATTATCCAGAAGCAGAATATAGCCAGTAAAAAAACCGCGAGTCCAAGGCCGATATTCCGAAGGGCAATTACTTTATTGGCAGATCGGAGCACATATAAACCGAGGGTAGTGAGCAATAAAACCAGTCCATAAGTGGCCACCACGGTGGGACCACTGGGGAGATCGGCTACATAAGAAATATACAGGCCGAGCATGGAAACAAATGTTCCCATGCTCCAGCCCAGAACCAGTTGAAGCCACAATTTTTCGGTAATCATGATGGTGGCGATTGCGGGCACTACCAGAAATACGAAGACCAGTAATACTCCTGCGGTGCTTACCGAGTGAGTAATGACGATCCCGAAAGAAACATAAAATAAAAAATCCCATAACCTAATATTTAAGCCTTTTTGATAGGCCAGTTCTGGATCACGAGAAATAAGGATGAACTTATCCCGGTAATAAAAATGAAATAATCCCACAACGGCATAGACTGCCGCTGCGGTGAAGATTTCCCCCCAGCTTACCCACAGAATATTACCGGTCATGATTTCTTTAATGTGTTCAGCACCGTGTGGTGCTTTATCGATAACCAGAATGGCCAGAGCAGCAGCCAGGGCATAAACTAATCCAATTACCGCTTCCTGAGGAATTTTTTCATGTCTGATCCGCGAGAGCGAAAAAATAGCCGCCCCCAGGACGGTAAAACCTAATGAGAACCAATATCCGCCAGTTGAATACGGATCAATTCCAAATAAGAAGGCAAATGTAGAACCCAGCGCGGCGATCTGAGCCAACGCCAGATCCACAAAAATGACCTTTCGTTGAATGACATGAATACCCAGATAGGAATGTATGCCTACCAACACCAAACATTCAGCAAAAGCCGGAAGCATGATCTCTATCATTTCTAATGACATGGAGGAGTCCCTTTTGATTTAACCATCATCGCATTTCTTAATACAGACTATTCCAGGCAGCAATCAATTGATTTATCCACAAATCGACCAGTGTAAAATAGGTATCGGTTTCTTTCATCAAACCGATGGGAACAATGACGGGTATTCCCTGAACTTTTTCGGCAATTTCCCGCACTTTACGCTCATCAAAATAATTCTCAGCCAAAATCACCCGGGCATTTTGCTGTCGGATGGAATTTATTAATTGTTCCACATGTCTGGGAGAAGGGGGAATTCCAGGTTTGGGCTCAATGTAGCCAACGATTTCAATTCCAAACAGTTTTTCAAAATAGACCCAGGTTTGATGATAGGCCACCAGTTTCCGTCCACGATAGGGAAACATCTGCCCCAGCCAACCACCCAGATAATTGATCAATTTTTCTCCCTGAAAGGACTCTTTCTCCAAAAATGGAATCAAATTGTTTGAGAGAGCCAGATCGGTGAGAGTCTCCCCTCCCAGAATTTGCACCAATTGTTCACCAAATAACCGGCGATCGATTTCCTGTTGAAACCACTCGAGGTTTTTCTGAAAATAGACTTGATCCGCTGGGCTCACTTTCATCAATCCAATCGCAATGTTTTCTGCAATAATTTTGGCATTGAGGGGACTGGTATAAATATGAGGATTCCCATAGATGTGTATATCGCCCTGGCTGCGGTCAGGTGAGATCGGTACTTCCAACATGGGAATTCCGGTGGCCACTGCTACGTAACCTGGTTGTCCACTGCGAATTTTAGGATTACGGGATTTGTCAATCAATCCCGGTGCCCATAATTCCAGATCCAGACCCGTTTCAATAAAAAGATCGGCTTTACTCATCCACAGGGCGTAGCTAGGTTTTGGTTTCACATAGTGGGCATCCTGATCTCCGGCTACAATTGCATTTACTTCTACTCTTTCTCCCCCGATTGCTCTGGCGATATCGGCATAAACCGAAAGGGTGGTAACGACTTTAATTTTATCAGCAGAATGAATAGAGAATGCATAACCTCCCAACATTGTGATAAACATTATAAGAAATATATTTTTCATTGGTTGATCTCCTTTGACTATAAAACATGTTTGGCTTTTAATATCGCTCGTGGCGGTGTGGACCTACCGACCAGTTCAACTGCAGAGTCAGTCGATTATCTTTTTCCTCCAGGTTCTTAACGCCCAAATGAGAATATTCCAATCGGAAGTATACATATTCACTTTGCCAGAAAGTGAGGTAAGGAACAATTTTCCAGAGATACTGATCATTATTTTCGATCTGCAGAGGTTGAGCAATATCTCCTCGCAAACCGACAATCCAGCGCTGGTTCAAACGATAATCCACATAGCTGTAGGCACCGAAGGCATTAATGACCCGGGAAGCAGGAATTTCTCTCTTCAGAAAAAATAGCTCACTTCGCCAGGTTATTCCTTTATAAATAGCGCGATTTACAGGAATCCAGGTGAGTGTAAGGTCAAGACCGGCCAGGTATGTCCAGCGATGGGTCCGCGTCACATCCAGCCCCAGAGAATCGTTGGTGCCAACCAGACCACTCACCCCCCATTCAAAATAGGTACTGGGATTAATGTCATAATAATTCTTCAAATGAAGCAAGGTAGCTGGCAGACTGAATTCTTCTCCGCTGAACAATATTTCATTTTCGGAATTGGTGAACTGTATGGTCATCTCATTCACTCCAGCCACCAGAGAAGGCATCAACCAATTGGCGGATATACCAGTCTGGCTGAGGCCTTCCTCTCCAAAATACAATTCAACGGGAAGTGGATAAGCAATCTGATCAAGAGCATGTTCATGCCAGCGGTTCACCACTCCAAACTCTTGACGAAATTTTCCAGCAGTGATGTTCAGCTGAGGAAGTGGATTAATCCAGGTCGCATACATCTCCGCTACACCGATTTCTTCCGGACTGAACTCTAAGATCACTTTGGCCATACTGAAGGGATCGAGATTTGATTGGAGAGCTACTTCTACGACTCTTAGCGCAAAACCACTGCGTTCCTCATCGGTGTAATATGGTTTTTCTAAAAGCAGTTTGCTCACCATATCGCCGGTAACACTTAATTCAGGATTTAGTGCCTGCAATGATCGCGAACCCTGTTGAAAAGTTCTGGAAAGAGGAGATGGTTTGGAACTCTCGGCAGATTGCAGGATTTGTTGTGCTGATTCTTGCAGGTTTTTTACTTCAGATGATTGCTCACTTAACGTATCACTATTTAATGACTTGTGATCACCAGTCTCATTCGGTTGAGTAAATGATAGACTGAAAAATAAAAGATGAACAAAAATGCACAAAATGATTCGCATAAAAAAATTCCTCCAGCTATTCTATGAGTACGGAACACAGTTAATTGAATAAAAAACCGTGAAAGTTACAAAATTACTGGAGGAGGGGGACGACTGGTTTGAACAAAAGATAGTTGAAAAGACTTAAGGGGAAAATATTTGAATTGAACGATTCCGGTTTGTAGAGCATGAAAAAACAAGAAAATTACCAGAAACAGCATGGTGGCTGAATTCAATACCTGTTCCAGCAAGAAAGCTGGACATTGTGCGGGTTCATTTATTTGCCAGCTATGATTGTGGAAAACCGGTCCAATAGCCAGTATAAATGTAAAAACGGCAAGCAAAAAAACTCGTGGTATAGTGTGAGTATAGAGATAATGCCTTCGCATAGCCATCGCATTTTAAACTATATAAAGATAAAACTTGAACTCTGAAATCAGGTAATTGTTTCTCAAAAAAAATTGTCACAAGAAGAATACCAGACAAACATATTTTGTTATTCCTTTATTATCCTCAACAGTACTCAAACTTTTCGATGACTACCAATAGATCAGATTTGGACAGAAAACTCCATATGAAAGGTCTGGTCAGGGCCATTACTTTTGCCTGGCATTTTTCGATCTTTGATTAATATTCATCGCTGTCCAAAAAAAATAAATTCACCGAAAAAGATTATATAAATGCAAAGTGTATTGGATGAGTCTATACAATTGCAGAAATAAGGTTTCATCTGTATTTGAAATTACTTCCCATTAAAGGAAGGATGAAATGATAGACCATCAGCAGTATCTTTTCGCTGTTAGGAGTGGGAATAATGAAATTAAATAGGTCGCCTGAGTTTAAACCAGTACCACCAAGATTTAGTAAGTATTGAAACCTTTGAAATAAATTCTTATCCCCAATCTCTGCCAGAACCTGGGGAGATTATTGGCAGGTAAAAATTGAGATTGATTTAGGAACGAAGAAGGTTGAATAAATTTTTAACTTAGGAATGAGTTCTGGTTGAACAAAGTATAAATCCTTATAATGGATTATTCATTTTTATATTTATCCAAACCTTAAATTGGACAGGAGTGGCTAACATTAATTCTTTGAAAAGAGCAAAGTAAAAAAAATCAACCCATTTCTATAATCTATTATTATATTTCGATCAGATCTACAGTTGGTTATTAAGCATTTCTTCTTTTACACACCATGTTTAGGCAGTTTTAGGAAGCGGTCAGGGATGGTCGAAAGCCAAATGTGAAGGCTTTATCCTCCTTTCAAGAGTGGAAATTTGTAAAAGCTGTACCCTTAATTAAATAGGTTTCATGTTAAACTCAATCAAATAAGAGGAGATTGACCATGGAGTATGAAACGACAACAACCATGAGTCCAGTTTGGATGATCATCTGGTTAGTAGTGGTAGTTTTTTTAATCGCTGCGCTCTGGAAAGTATTTACCAAAGCGGGTAAGCCTGGTTGGGCAGTCTTAATCCCCTTTTATAACATGTATGTATTTCTGCAAATTGCAGGTAAGCCCGGTTGGTGGTTAATTTTGCTTTTCATTCCATTTGTCAATTTCATCATTGCCATTATTGCTACCATAGCACTGGCGGAAAAATTTGGTAAAGGAGTAGGTTTTGCGCTGGGCTTAATATTTTTAGGCTTTATCTTTTACCCCATCCTGGGTTTTGGCAGTGCCCAATATCAGGGTGCTAAATCGTAAATTAATTTTAACCCAACACCTCCCAGAGTTTATATACCCTTGGGAGGTGTCTTATAATTGGTGGACATATTTTCTCAATAATTTTTTCTCTCCTTCCATAGATATCGTATTATAACCTGAATAGATTTTCTCTATTAAAAAAAAGGTTGCCTTTACACCCTTATGATTCAAATCATAACGAATAGCACTCAATAACCCAGAAAATGGGTATCCTTCACTCTTGATGTCCCATCTACACTATTTATTTTTATGTTTATTTTATTACCTCCAAAAATGTTTTACTTGAGAAGATATAATATCCATGTCATTGCGGTGGGAATGCTATATAATTTTCCTTCTGGTACCCCATCCCCCGTTCGAGCCGGGCGGGTTTTTTCGCTCATACAAGAAAAAGGTTAGGGTTATGGGCATGTTTCTGACAGGTATTCGAAAAGTTATAGATTGTCCACAAAACAAAAAGAAGAAAATTTCATTCTATTCACTCTGCAAAAAATACAGGTGAACCGCCAAACGATAAAACTTATTAATTTTATAATACTGTTATTAATAAACTTAAAGCATTTTTTATTGGGGCTATGAAATAAAGAAATTTATTTTCATTGAATTACTAATCAGCATTCGATAAATTTATTTCAAAATCCGGCAGTACAAAATCATATTATCAGGAGAAGATTATGAAAGACGTGGTAATCTTCATATTGTTATTTGTACTGTTGGTCAATTGTGAGAAGAAAAGTTCTGAACCGCAGGAAACTCCTCCAAAAATTTCTTCCATCACCTATGCTCTGGATAATAGTCGCGCTTCTCAAGCTTTGGTCACAGCTGCCAATGGAGGCAGGGTTTCTGCCACTGACCAACAGGGTGTTCAATTCGAAGTCATTTTCCCACCTCATGCTATTCGCACTGATCAACAAATTACCCTCACACCGCTTTCCAATCTTACCATTTCCGGTCCGAACCCCGAGGGATGCAAGAACTGTAATAGCTCCGATCAATGGTGCTGCCATCGGGGGGTGTGGATTGAGCCCAGTGGGCTGCGATTGGACTCGGCTATAACCCTAAATATTACCTTCCCTGCCGACCAATTTCCTTTTAGCGATCGAGGATTAATTGTGCATCTGAATTCCACTCAGACCGTTTACGAAGCCTATCTGACCTTATGTGATTCAACCACTTACACTTTAAGCACTAAACTTTTCCATTTGAGCGCTTATGGAACAGATGACGAACGATATGATCGCCTGGAAGCCGAAGTCTATGCGGCAGGAGAGAATTTAAACTCCCATGTTGGTTCAGATGGTATGGATTTTTATGATGCGGCCAACACCATGCTGAATTTGCATGAAGTTTGTTCTGGCGGTGTACGAGTAGGCGATCCCGGTTATCCCGACCTGGTCGCTGAAATTGAGCGAATCATGTTAGATGCCTGGAATCGTCACTCCCAGGCAGTTCGCCAGCGGGCTCTCCAAAACAATAATTGTCAGAGCCTTAGTGAAATCCGATCTTGCATTAATTACTTGGATCGTCCTGGAATCTATGGTGGTTCATTCCAGGGATACTCTTCATTTCAAAATCACCAGGACTTCCTCAATCTGAGTGCAAGCTTGCTCAATGATGCCAGGACACTTCTGCATTCAGTGGCTGAACGAGGAAAGCAAAATTGCGATGAGGGTAAATGCACAGAAGGCCAGGAATTGTTAGAATGTGTCATTAATTCCATTGAAGCCTTAAAACTACAAGAACAGGAAGCTCAATTATTGGCTGATGCGACTAAATGGAAGTTTGAGTGTTGCCAGTGGCGAGGAGAGTTACATGTCACTTTCACTCATGTATATATAGAAAACCATTTTAGTTTTCATGATCTGGTGTCATTCGAATTCAACCTGGAACAAACAGGCAACACTGTTCAGGGAACCTGTATCGGTACTCATGACATCAGTGTTGTGCCCATGAATGAATGTGTGTTGAGCAACATATATGCTCCTAATTTTACTGGTTATGTGATGGGTACTATTGATAGCATGTATCTGGATCTCACCTTTATCTATCCCAATCCCATCGAGAATCCCGCTAATTTTTATCTGCTTTGCGATGAACGAGTTGTACCATTCGAGATGTATGCCCCGCTTGAATCATCGATCATTGCCATTCACGTTCATCCTCACGTGCTCATGCAGGAAGGCGCTACAGATTCCGGTTCCGGTTCTGAAAATTTTGGGTCATCCGGACCACCCATCGAATTTAGCTGGGATATCGTTATTCATAGCAGTACCGGAAACTAATCTAATAATTGATTGCTTTATCAATAAAAAAAAGGCTGCTAAAACCAGCAGCCTTTTTTATTACAAAATCGTCGGTAAATCTACTGTCTTTTTATACGATCAATCAAACTGACACTCAATCCAACAATCAGGATAATACAACCAAACCATAAAATACTAATCAGTGGTTTTTCACTCACTTCCACAGCCAGCACATCTTTCGAAACATTTTCAGCTTCTTTACCACCATGAATAGCCAGCACAATTTTGCCCTCATTGGCATCAAGTGATTCAATATGAAGTTGGTAGTTTGTTTCAGGAACGCTTACCTCATCCCCCTGTAATTGTCCGTTCTCCATCCACAAGGCGGGCTGTAAATTATAATTTTTCTGCTTATCGTCCCTGGAAACTGTGACGGTGAGATCGGCCTTCACCGTCATGGGAGCCTGTGAAGTATGATCTCCCACTAAAAATCTGTTAAAGGTAATAGCCAAATCATGGATGGTTTGGGTTTGATTTTTTATCAGCTCAATCCGTTGATGTTGAGAATCCTCAGCCGGTTGAAAAGAGATGGGAGATATATAGATGTCTTTTTTCAACCCGATTTTCACATGGGGAGAGATCATATAGCTATTGGTATATTCACTGAAATAAAACTGAGGATCGGCCTGGTAACTCCCGTCCGATGTTTTGACCAACAACTTTACCCGATCTTTTCCATCCGGGCGATCTTCGAAATTCACAAACTGGACATTATATCCAAGGCCCGTACTCTGGTTTTCACCCACCGGAAGAATGATTTTTTCGCTTCGGCTATACATGGATGAGGTCACGATGCCAATGATCATCAATCCGACACCGACATGGGACAGATAAGCGCCACTTTTGGCAGGCAATTTCAGCAAAAATTTAACACTGGCATATCCATTGACGAAAACGGCAAAGCTGGAAAGGAAAATCAAGATGATGGATGTTGGTCGCGTTAAACCGAAAACAATTCCAAAACCGGTGATAATCAGGGCTACCATAAGTCCCAGCAGAAGATTTTTCTTATCGTGCAATTCAGAGACTTTCCAAATAAGCAGAGGAGCAAAACCAAGACTGAACAACATAAAGATGGCAATGGGCACACTGATGGTGTGATAAAATCCAATGGATACATTTGAGGGTTTTCCGACTAGTCCGGTATAAATGGGTGAAGACGTGGCGACAAAAACAACTAAACCGGTAAAGAGTAGAGATAGCATTCCCAGCAGAACAAAGGTCTCCCGGCTGAAAATGCCTTCCGCAAATTTATAGCTCTCAGTAAATTGAATAGATTTTATATAATAGAAAATAAAGATGGCAGTAAACAGCAGGACAAAAGAAATCAGATACACATTGAGATCCGATTCGGCGAAAGAGTGGACCGAAAAATCGGACAGCACCCCGGAACGGGTAAGAAAAGATCCCCACAGAACCGAAATGAAGGCCAATCCGGCTAAGAACAAATTTGTTTTTACCAGGCCTTTCTGCCGAATTTGGATCAATAAGCCATGCAAAAGGACGATCATGAATAACCAGGGGACTAATGACGCGTTCTCTACCGGATCCCAGGCCCAGTAACCACCCCATCCCAGGGTGACGTAAGACCAGTATCCTCCAAGGATAATGCCGGTTCCTAAGAACAGCGTTGAAAAAATAACCCAGGGTCGCGCCTGCACCACCCAATCGGAAAACTTTTTTTTGATCATGGCATTCATGGCCAGGGCAAACGCCACCACAGTGGAACTATATCCCACAAACATAATCGGAGGATGGATGATCATCCAGGGATTCTGTAACAATGGATTTAAGCTGGCTCCATCCATAGGGGTGAAACCAACCGGGGCATCGGAATGAACATGCCAGATCATGGCAAACGGGCTTTTTTTCAACAAAATAAGCAGGAGAAAGGATTGAACCAGCAAAACGAAAAACATCACCAGCGGTTCGCGGCGAGCAATGGTGCGAATCAAAATTATACTATATATTATCCCATACAATAACCATAGCAGGAAAGTCCCCTCTTGACCGGCCCAAAAAGTTGAAATGAGATAAAAAGTAGACAATTGCCGGGAGGTATAGCTGTACACATAGTTCAGCTGAAAATTGTGGGCAAAAATATTATAGTAGAGCAAAATAACCGCGAATACAATGCCTATACTACCAATAATGAAGCTGTTGGTCGCTAGTTTAAAATATCGCTCATCCTGATCACGGTAATACAGCCAGTACGCCGCTGCGGCAACGGTGGTGGTGACAAAAGCCAGGGAAAGTGCAAAAATTCCGCTGATCATACCTCCCCTCCTTCCGCCTGATATTTCGACGGACATTTCACCAGCAGCTGTTCAGCTTCAAAATAGCCCTGGGTATAGCGTCCGATCACCACGATTTCCTCAGCCTGCTCCAAATTCGCCGGCTTCACTCCATGATAGACGACTTCGAACTCCTCACCCTTATCATCAATCATTTTAAAACTGAATACTTTCTTTACCATATCAAAATTTTCGCTCCCGGTCACCCGTTTCCCTTTTATCTGTACCACTTTTTTACTCTTTTTAGCATCACTCAGAGAAACATAAGGGGTGAGAGACTTGCTCAGATTGATAGCAGCGAAAGCGATAAAAACCACAATGACTAACAGACCAATTATATATTTAAGTTTCATTACAATCCTCCATACTTTGTATAGTTCGACTTCAAAAGAATTCTATCGTTCTGATCTGGATAAATCTTCTTTGAAATCCAATTTTTGCCGAATTTTTTTCAACGCACTATCCAGATGAAGTAGATAGAAAAATATTCCTCCCCAGATCACCAAACAAACAATCATAACTATCATCATATCAGACATAATTTTATCCCTCAAAAAGTGACATTATTCTTTTAAATTATCCAGGACAAATTTAGCACGCGCTGCTGATACTTTTATACGAAGTATCCAATAAAACAGGATGGTAAATCCAAACAAGGAACCTAAAAAAACTTGCAGCATGCGGCTGTCCATTTTGATTTTTCCTTCGGGATTTATCAATGGATCGGGATGAAGAGATTCATAGACCCGCGGAATAATAAAAATAAAAAACGGAACAGTAACGAAGGCAATGATGGAATAAACGGCAGCCAATTTCGCGCGTTGCTCATCCACATCGACCGCAGAGCGCAGAGCAAAATAAGCAGCATAGATTAATAATAAAATAAAAATGGAAGTTTCCCGCGGATCCCAGTTCCAATAGGAGTGCCAGATTTTTTTGGCCCAGATGGAGCCGGTAATAGTCGCCAGAATGGCAAATAGTAAACCAATCTGGGCAGCAGAAACAGCCCAGATATCGTAAATTCTTTCGCGTCGCCGCAAATAGTGTATACTGCTCACAGCCGAAATTAAAAATGACAGGGTAGCCAGCCAGGCCATTGGCACATGGAAAAATAAGATCCGTGCAGTATCTCCAAGCCCTTTGGCTGGTGGCGCATACAGAAATGCCCCCAGGATGATTAATACCATCCAGCATCCCAGAAAATATTTCCACCAATTTCTATCTAAACTCATTTATTTCCTCCAAATAAATTCGAATAATAATACCGAAAGTGTAAAAATCACAACAGAAAATGAAAATAAAATTTGCAGATCAGGCAGGCCATCAGAAAAAGTTCCTCCCTCCAGAGCAATACGTGTAGCATGGATACCGGAAATAAGCACGGGCAGGGAGATTGGAAAAGACAGCACGGCGAAGAGCGCCCCTTTGGCGCTGGCCTGGGAGATGATGGCGGCGATCAAAGTGGCAACAGATGACAAACCCAGACTTCCCAGCAGGAGAACCGTAAAAAAAACCGCGGAATTCCCCACTTCTACCCCCAGCATGGCCAGATAAAGAGGAATGATGATTATTTCCAATGCTATCAATAAAATTAAATTAAAAAACCATTTTCCTAAGAAAACGGCGGTGGAAGAGGTTACCAGGCGCAAGGTGTCAGCTGTCTGCTGTTCTTCTTCCCGTACAAAAATATGGGACAGACCGGTCATGGCGGAGAAAAAAAGAATGATCCATAGCAGGGGAGAGAGAATTTCAGTTTTCAGGCGTTGCGGGCCGATGGAAAAACTGACAGCGGTCAGCGTCGTCACTGCAAATAAAAAAATAGCATTTAAGGCGTAGCGCGAACGAAATTCTAGCTGAAAATCTTTCAGAAAAATGAAATAGGCTTCACGCACCGAGTGCAATATGGTTGTCTCCTAATTTGACTTCGGAAGATTCATTGGTGGCAAAAATTAAGATATGATTTTTCCTCTGGTCCTGCATAAGCTCGTACACCAGAGCTGCGCCAGCTTCATCCAGATTGGCGGTAGGTTCATCCAGAATCAAACATTCCGGCTGATGCATGACGGCGATCACATATTTCATTCGCTGCAGCATTCCCGAAGAAAAAGTTCGCAGTTCATCCAGTTCGCGCCCCCGAAGGCCAAATCGATCCATCAACCGCTTCAAGTGAGAACTGTCGACTGCCAGTCCCCGAATGCGGGCAAAAAAAGCATAATTTTCAAAGGCAGTCAACTGATTATAAAGCTGCAGGTATGGTCCCACCAAACCAATTTGAGAATACACCTGTCGCCCTGAAACCAGCCGATTCTTAAATGTGAATTGAATTTGACCATGATAAGGGCGATGAAGTCCGCAAATTATCCGAATCAAACTTGTCTTGCCTGAGCCGTTTGGACCAATAAATGCTAGCGAATGTCCGCTGCTGATCTGAAAAGAAATATTTTCAAAAACCAGACGCTGATTAAATTTCTGGGATAGCTGAGATGCGGTTATTTGCCACATATATTTAATTAAATTTTTTTACAAAATAGTGAATTATATCGTCAAAAGGTTTTTAATTACTAAAAATAATTTAACTACTTCTCGATCGCCGCTGATAATCAGAAATATATTTTCAGATCAATTATTTCTTTTCCGATCGAAGAAAGAAACCGAAAAAATTATCCTGCTGATTTTTTAAAACCAATCGCAGAATCTCCTCCAGATATTCTCAAACGACAGGATCTGATGAACCTGAACTAGAGTTATGTCATTTCCTTCTCAAACGAAGCAAATTTACAAAATCTTTCTCTGATTTCTAAAAAATATCTGAAAATTACCATTAGTCAAACAGTAAGATGAAATGCCCTGCTTGAAAAAACCGTATTGGATTGGGGTGTACTCTGAATTTTTATTTGTTTTATAAAAACTTCGCCAGGATCAAAAAATTAAAACTCATTTATTTTCAAAGGTACGCTATTTTTCTCTTGAAATATAGATTTTTGATATTAAATTTATCAGCAAGGTGAGAGGAAGATCTATAGCACTGCATTGATACCAACCAATTGTGATTCAATAAAATATAAGGGATAACGCCGCATACTTTTGTTACCACGCAGATTCATCATAATCGAGGAGAAAATATGCGTGGCAATCCTATCCCGGAAATTATTCCCGATAAGTTATATTTTGTTTTAAAGTCGATGGACTTTTTAAATGAGCGCAGTATTCGCGATTATTATTTAAAGAAAAAGTTTAATGAATTGCGCTCCATGTATAGTCGGCGGGAGATTTTTAGAATCTTGCAAAAGGAATTTCCTTATATTTGCGAAGACACTATTCGAAAAATCATTTATACTCGCTGTGACCCGGCAGCGGAAGATGATTCAAGTTATTCCAGAAAAAGTAAAAGGAAGTGGAATATTTTTGCTGAGATGTAAAAACTTTTAGCTTTTATTCAGAAATTTTATAATCTCATCAGCGGCCCGGGCAGCGGCACCAGCTTCCCCTAAAATTGCCGGCACTTTTTGCAACTCGGCGGTCACTGTCTGATAATACTGAGGCTCGATGATGTATTTTCTTATTTCGTACTCGATCCGGGAGGCTGTTACTTCTTTTTGTAAAAGCTCGGGAACGATTCGCTGCTGAAGAACGATATTGGCCAGAGCAATATTGGGGATACGCACCAGTAACCGACCAATCCAATAAGTGAGCGGCGATACTTTATACAAAACAACCATGGGGGTTCCAAGATAGGCGGTTTCCAGCGTCGCCGTTCCACTGGCCACCAATGCCAGCCAGGCATATTTTTGTAAGTGATGAGTATCCTGCTCAACAATTTTAACAAAAGGAAAATCTCTCAATAGCGTTTGAAAAATATCGATCGGTAAAGTTGCGCTTTTCCCCACCACCCATTGGTATTGACCAGTCCTATCAAAATTTTGAGCAGCCTGGGCCATGATGGGCAGTAATTGATGGACCTCATGTGAACGGGAACCAGGCAACAAGGCTATAATTGGCTTTTCGGAATGCAATTGATGTCTGGTGCGAAATGTCTTTTCATCCTGCGTAATCTTGATTTCATCGATCAGCGGATGACCTACAAACTTTGCGGTGATTCCATGCCGGGCATAAAATTCTTCTTCAAATTTAAAGATCACCAATGGCAAATCCACAAAGCGGCGGATTTTTTTAATGCGATGTCTTCCCCAGGCCCACAGCTGTGGGCAGATATAATAGATCACCGGAATGTGGCGTCGTTTAGCCATTCGGGCCAGCCGAAGATTGAATCCAGGATAGTCGATTAAGATAATGGCGGCTGGTTTCCTCTCATCCAACCACTTCTGCAGGCGTTTAAACACCGATTGAATGAAAGGCAGATGCCTTAGCACCTCCGTCAATCCTAAAAAAGCCAAATCTCGAATATGGTAAAGTAACTGCACTCCACTGGCGGTCATTTCATCCCCGCCGATGCCATAAAAATTCAATTGAGGTGCCTGCTTTTTCAGCTCTTTAACCAGATGTGCGGCATGGCGATCACCCGAAGGTTCACCGGCCACGATTAAAAGGTCAGTATTCATTACCATCTCTACAATTCGATATCAGCATCAGTGACAATTTTTTTCTCATCAAACGTAACAAAGGTTTATCGTCAAAAAAAATAGCGAGCACCTGGCGGTAACTCGCTGTTTAAGATTGAATCAACATGATCGATCAAATGACGTTTAAGGGTGAGAAACGACTATCCCTTTAAAATTTCGTTTTCTTTGACCTGAAATTGCTCATCGACTTTTTTGATATACTCGTCGGTCATTTTTTGAATCTTGTCCAGCATTTTGCGACTGTCATCTTCCGATATTTCATGTTTTTTTTCGAGGACCTTCACATGTTCATTGGCATCCCGGCGAACGTTCCGAATAGCAACTCTAGTATCCTCACACAGTTTTCGCACCACCTTTAGCAAATCCTGTCGTCGTTCTTCGCTCAGCTCTGGAATGGGAACCCGCACCACATTTCCATCATTGGTGGGATTCAGACCTAAATCGGATTGTAGAATAGCTTTCTCAATTTCTCCGATCATTCCTTTATCCCAGGGTTGGATGACCAGCAGACGGGGTTCTGGAGCAGAAATTGTTGACACTTGATTTAACGGCATAGGTGATCCGTAGTACTGTACTTTCACTACGTCCAGTAAGGCAGGAGTAGCCCGTCCGGTGCGAATATGGGTTAATTCATAATGAAGATGTTCCAGCGACTTTTTCATGCGGGATTCCGCATCCCGATAAATGTCATTAACCGTCATATTTATGCCCTCACTTTGGTTCCAATAGGTTCACCCAGAATAACCTTTTTCAGATTGCCAGGTTGTCCCATATTGAATACAATAATGGGAAGTTGATTATCCATTGAGAGTGTGATTGCGGTGGGGTCCATCACTCGCAGACCATTTTGAACGACCTGCATATAGTTTAATTCAGGAAAAAATTTGGCATCGGGAAATTTTTCCGGATCGGCCGAATAGACGCCTTCCACCCGGGTTCCCTTTAAAATGACTTCCGCTTCGATTTCGATGGCGCGCAGGACGGCAGCCGTATCGGTGGTGAAGTAGGGGTTACCCGTTCCGGCGGCAAAAATCACAATTCTCCCCTTTTCCAAATGCCGAATGGCCCGACGGCGAATAAAAGGCTCTGCCACCTGTTCCATGGGAATAGCGGTTTGCACCCGGGTATACATTCCCATGTTTTCTAAGGCATTCTGCATGGCCATGGCATTGATCACCGTGGCCAGCATTCCCATGTAATCGGCAGATACCCGATCCATTTCCTGTGCCGCTTGCGAAATACCGCGGAAAATATTACCTCCACCAACCACCACTCCTATCTGTACTCCCAACTCAACCACACTTTTTATTTCGCGGGCGTACTGACTCAATACCTCTGCATTAATCCCAAAACCCGCTGAACCGGCTAACGACTCACCACTTAACTTTAGTAAGACTCTATGAAACACCGGTTTGGTAGGCATGATTAATCTCCGATTTGATATCGGGTATAACGGCGAATGATGATATTTTCTCCAATTTTAGCAATCACTTCCGTTAAATAATCCTTCACGGTTTTTTCTGGATCGCGGATATAGGGTTGTTCCAGCAGCACATTTTCATTATAAAATTTTTCCAGTTTCCCAGCCGCAATTTTTTCAGCGATAGGCGCCGGTTTACCACTTTCGGCGGCTTGTTCTTTATAAATTCGCATTTCGCGTTCTAAAATCTCCTGAGGAACACCTGCCCGTTCGATGGCAATGGGATTGGAGGCCGCAATATGCATGGCCAGGTTATGAACAAATTCCTTAAACAATTCATTCTTGGCCACGAAATCGGTCTCACAGTTTACTTCCACCAACACTCCCAGTTTTCCGCCGGGATGAATGTAGGAGTGAATCAATCCATCTTTCACCTCACGGGAGGCTTTTTTTTCGGCTTTGGCGATTCCCTTTTTTCGCAGGATCTCAATGGCTTTTTCCATATCGCCTTTGGCTTCAGAAAGAGCACCTTTGCATTCCATCATACCAGCACCGGTTCTTTCTCGCAGCTCTTTAACCATTTGTGCAGTTATTTCCATAAAAACAATATCCTTACTATTTCAATTTTAATTTTTTACTTCTTCTTTTTTAACCGGCATTTCTTCCGCTTCCACGGCTTTAGCCTGAATCGCTTCCCGACCTTCCAGAATAGCGTCAGCGATGACCCGGGTAATAACGGTAATCGATTTGGTTGAATCATCGTTGCCGGGAATCGGGTAATCGATCTGAGTGGGGTCGCAGTTCGTATCAACGATCGCTACAATGGGCACTCGCAACTTTTTGGCTTCCCGAACAGCGATTTCTTCTTTCTTAATATCTACCACAAAAAGCGCCCCCGGGATCTTCTTCAAATCCTGGATGCCGGCGAATACTTTCTTCATTTTCTCGATTTCTCGTTCGATGTGCAAACGCTCTTTTTTAGTCAATTTTTCCACCGTACCATCCAGCACCATTTTTTCCAGATTTTCCAAATGCCGCACACTTTTCTTAATGGTAGAAAAATTCGTTAAAGTACCTCCCAGCCAGCGCTCCACAATGTAAGGCATCTCGCAGCGCATGGCTTCGGCTTTGAGAATATCCTTGGCTTGCTTCTTTGTCCCGACGAACAAAATCGGATCACCCGTGGCGGCTATTTCCTTCACCGCGTTATAGGCCTGCTCCAGATTTTTCAAAGTTTTCTGCAAATCGATAATATGAATCCCGTTTCTTTCCATGAAGATATAGGGCTTCATTTTGGGATCCCAGCGCCGGGTGAGGTGACCGAAGTGGACACCGGACTTTAATAAATCTTCCAATCCAATTTTCATCATAATAGAAACTCCTTACTTTTGGGTTATTCCTCCACCGTCTATGCTTTCAGAAATCAGTCCGCAAACTGACACCCTCTGAAAGATCCAGCGGTGTGTGTGATTTTTATGTATAAAAAACCCTTCCCGCAATGAAAAAGGAAGGGCTATTTTCATAGACTGGGTTTATCGTTTTGAGAACTGGAATCGTTTTCGAGCTTTTGGACGTCCATATTTTTTCCGTTCTACCCGCCGTGGATCACGGGTGAGAAAACCTTTCGCTCTTAACTCCGGTCGTAATTCTTCATTCCACTTCAATAACGCTCTCGCAATTCCCAAACGAAGTGCTTCAGCCTGACCGGAAAGTCCACCCCCGGAGATATTCGCGGTAATGTTGAATTTTCCCAACGTGCTGGTTGAGATCAACGGTTGTTCGATCACCATTTTCAACACTTCGCGCTTGAAGTAATCCAACAACTCCCTACCATTCACAGTCATTTTTCCGTCACCCGGTACCAACCTGACCCGAGCGGTGGCATTTTTCCGTCTGCCAATTGCATCATAAAAGTCCATCTCTATTCCTTCTAACTAATTTTTAATGGTTTGGGATTTTGAGCCTGATGGGGATGAGTTTCACCCGCATAGACTTTTAACTTTTTTATCATCTTACGACCCAGAGCATTCTTGGGCAACATCAAACGCACTGCATTTTCGATCACCCGCTCGGGATGGGTTTTAATCATATCCCGGAATAAAGTAAAACGGGTTCCACCAGGATAGCCGGTATGACGAAAATACATCTTCTGTTCTTCTTTTTTGCCACTCAGCTTCACCTTCTCTGCATTAATCACCACCACAAAATCACCCACATCGTAATGCGGAGCAAAGCTGGGTTTGGTCTTACCTCGTAAAATACTGGCAACATGGGTAGCCAGGCGACCCAGAATCTGATCCTTGGCATCTACCACGAACCATTGGCGCTGAGCCGCAATCTCATCCACCTTCAAATAATCCGTTCTCAAAATAAGAAACCTCCTGCTAATACAACGAATACATGCTATAGTTAATTTTAAAGCTTGAAAATATAAAATCTTAAGTATGCTTAGTCAAGGCCAAATTTAAAATATTTTGGTGTCGAAATATCCAAAAAAGATTATGTCGGGGCTTCACTGTGAATAAAATCGTAGCCTTCTTCATCATCACCAACCATTTGATTCTGATTCAGTCGCTAGTACTTTTTCAACATAATGAAAAGGTTAGCCTTTTAATTAAACCTGTAATTAAATCATAATTAATAAGTTATACTCTTGGTAATCTCTGCCCTTTCTTGTTCAAGATGCCCGTCATTATTTCCAAAGATAATTTGCAAAAATGATATCTGATGATTATACTTATTTTTAAATTTTACCAAAAGGAACAATCAGGAGGATTCATTGTGAACATCGCGGTATGCATCAAAGAAGTGCCTGATACGGAAACTCGTCCCAGAATTCATGAGAATGGAAAAGAGCTCCAGACTGAGGGAATTAAATGGATTGTTAATCCCTATGATGAATTTGCCATTGAATTGGGACTTCAGCTTACGGAAAAACAGGGTGGCGAAGTGACCATTATATCTTTCGGGCCAAAAGAGATCGAGCCCACCATTCGTTCAGCTCTGGCCATGGGTGCTCAGAAAGCTATCCGAATTGATGGTGCGAGAACCATCAACGATCCATTGCTGGTCGCCAAAAACCTAACGAATGTGCTGAAAAACCGGAATTTCGATCTGATTCTGTTCGGTAAACAGACCATAGATGATGATAATGCGCAGATAGCGCAGCTGGTGGCCGAAGCTTTGAACCTTCCCTGTGCAGCGGTGGTGGTTAAACTGGAATTAGAAGATAAGTGGGCAGTGGCAGAGAGGGAAATTGAAGGAGGAAAGGAAATAGTGAAATTTGCGATTCCGGCCGTCATTTCCTGCCAGAAAGGCTTGAATGAGCCGCGTTATCGCTCGTTAAAAGGGATTATGGCCGCCAAGAAGGTGGTGATCGAAGAAGTTCCAGCCATCGCAGAGCCGGAAAAAGTGCAGGTAGAGAAACTGAGTTATCCGCCACAGAAAGCCGCCGGGAGGATAGTGGGTAACGGGGCGGAGGCAGTTCCTGAACTGGTCAGATTGTTAAAGGAAGAGGCGAAAGTCATTTAAAAAATCAATGGAGATTCTATTGTATGGCACATATTCTGGTCGTCTATGAAATAAGAGAAAATAAAATAAAGAAGACTTCTCTGGAGGCTACCGGTTTGGCGGTGCGCTTATCCAGAGAGCTGGGTGGTACGGTTTCGGCTTTGCTGATGGGTTCGCAGGTGAATCATCTCACGAGCCTGCCTGGTGAGTACGGTGCCCAGAAGGTATATCTCCTGCAGCACCCGGATCTGGAAAAACACAGTCCGGATGTGGCCGCGCGACTCATTGCAGAAATTGCGCGGGATATTTCAGCTACACATATTCTAATGGGAGCGTCAGCAATGGGGAAAGATGTCATGCCACGAGTGGCGTTTCACCTGAATTCTCCGCTGGCCCAGGATGTTATCACACTGGAGGTTCAAAATGGTAAGGTCTTTTATACGCGACCGATTATTGCCGGAAAACTACTTGCGCAGATATCCCTGCAAGGAGAATATCAACTGGCAACCATCCGACCCAATGTTTTTCCTGCCGAAAAAAATCCGCGCACACCGGAAATCATCTCATTGAATAAAACAATTCCGACTCCCAGAGTTCAGGTGCAGCAGACAACGGCTGCTGAAGTGGGTAAATTGGATGTCACTGAAGCTGAAATTATCGTTAGCGGTGGACGGGGGATGCAAGGACCTGAAAACTGGTATCTGATCGAGAAGCTGGCTAAAGTGTTAGGGGCGGCCATTGGTGCCTCACGGGCAGTGGTAGATGCCCGGTGGCGGGAGCATGGAGAGCAGGTCGGTCAAACGGGAAAAACCGTTTCACCAAAATTATACATTGCCTGCGGGATCTCCGGAGCGATTCAGCATCAGGCGGGTATGGCGTCCTCCAAATATATCGTGGCCATTAATAAAGATCCGGAAGCTCCCATTTTTAAGTTGGCCGATTACGGAGTTGTGGGAGATGTGTTCGAGATATTGCCCAAATTAACCGAAGAAATACAGAAATTGCGAAACCAATAACCAGGACAGATAATACAGAATAAAAAATACAAATTACAAAATAACTACATTTAGTAATCGCAGGGTTGGAATATTTTTTTAGTAATTTCTGGATGAGGTAAATTTTTGCCGCAGAAATCATCCATCCGCAAACAGACATCCAGATGATCAAAAAGAACAATATTAAATCTAAAATCTAAAATCTAAAATATTATATGTCGCCCGGTGATTAAAAATCGATTATCAAAAAAATCAATTACAAACACATTTCCCGGGGTGAGAAAACAACATCGAGCTAAAGCTCGATTACTACAAGTCTATTTTAGGATATGAGATACCTTTTTCCACAGCCATCTCTGCGTCCCTGCGCGAAAACAATTTTCCCGCCACGACGTCCGTCAAAAAACAGACAGATAACCAGTTAAAACAATTTTAAATCTAAAATATAAAATATTATATATGTTTACCCGTAGCCCGGTGAAATAAAATAATTATCAAAAAAATCAATTACAAACACATTTCCCGGGGTGAGAAAACAACATCGAGCTAAAGCTCGATTACTACAGGCCTGTTTTATAATATTACTTTTCCGCCGCGGTATCCATCCGCAAACATCCAGATGACCAGAAAGAACAATATTAAATCTAAAATCTAAAATATAAAATATTATATGTATCTACCTTATCAATCCCAGAGTAAACACAAGGGCCTGATCGTCATAATCGTTGAGAGTATAGGAATAGGCCAGATTCACGATGATCTGTATGTTATAGGTGCGAAAAGCCAATAGCCCGCCATTGGCGAGCAACTCAAACCCATCACCTCGTTTTTTCGTTTCCCTCCAATAACCATTTTCTTCAATGATATATTCTTCATGGGAGACCCAATGAAACCCAAAGGCGCCTCCCAGGTATGGACAAAAATCTTTTTTCGTAAAAAGGTAGTGACTGAAAATATTCATGGCAAATCCTTTCCGAATAGCCATTTGCATGCCGATGGCAAAATCACTGATCTCAGCGCCAGTACGGAAATCCATGGTAAATGAGCGATCCTCGTCATCATATCCCTTTTGCGGATAAAGATAACCGAAGGAAAATCCGGTGAATTTTCGTGTGCCACGGCGGCGGGGAGTCTCGGTTTCCTTTTCTGTTATGAGATCCACTTCTGCTGATTTATCGGTAGATTCCTGACGGATAACACTTACCGCCACTCGCTTCATCACTACATCCAGATCTTCCACACTGGCGGCAGAAAGTTTATCTACCAGAATGATTTTTTGATTGAGAACATCCACCAGTGTAAATTCAACAATAATTTTCTGTCCCAGTGTAATCAATTTACAGAAGACCACCTGATCGACCTTCAATTTATTTCCGATCTCCACCGCACAGGGAACTTCCACACAAATTTCTCCGCCCAAGACTTGTTCTACTTCTTTTTCTCCAAGTACCTCTACTTTGTTAAGTTTTCTGATTTCTAACCTCAGCAAGGACTCCGCGCTTTTCATAGTCATCTCATCCAAACCAAGGGATTGAAAAGGAAGAACCGCTAACTTGCCTGTTGCGGTATTCTGTCCTGAGGCGAAGGAAAAACATAGAAAGATTACAGTAATCATAAAAAAGGAATGGGTTTTCATGGATGTCCTCTTTGATATAAAATTGATTTTGCTTCTTAAACATTGTTTAGATGAGGATTTCATATGATGACGCTATAAAATAGCACATTTTCATTAAAAATCAAGATATTTTATTACCATTAACTTCTCTGTGGGGAAGGAAATGTAAAATAAAGAATAAAAATTACAAAACATGAATTATACTCTTTTAACTATCGCACTGCTCTTCCTCTGCGATCTCTGCGCGAGAATTGTTTCCCGCAGAGAGCGCTGGGGACGCGGAGAAATAATACAAAATAAAAAATAAAAATTACAAAATATAAACAATACACTGTTTCATCTCTGCCATCTCTGCGTGCTCTGCGTCTCTGCGAGAGAATTTATGAATGTCATTACACACCCCATCCCCTTGCCCCTTCCCCTACAGGTAGGGGAAGCCTGCCCGGCTCCCGACGGGGGTTGGGGGTTAGGGTTAGTTTCCCACGGAGAAATAGTACAAAATAAAAATTACAAAATATG
>Ga0067045_1028608_pt1 | contig 30407 bp, 23 predicted proteins | sample TerdegcTABiofilm_FD_59184 | JGI IMG/M metagenome (GOLD analysis project Ga0067045, IMG submission 59184) | Combined Assembly of (Gp0054472, Gp0054536) Wastewater bioreactor microbial communities from Singapore -Terephthalate degrading...
AACCTTTTGAAAAAGGTTTCCCCCCTGGACCCCCCTTCGAAAACTTTGGCGGGGGGAGGAGTGGAAGGAAATCATGAAGAAGTGGGGGAAACGGAGGATGGCGGGGGAAGAGCGGAGATGACGATGAGGCGGTATGTGGATGACATGGACCCCCGGATCAAGCTGGCCACGGCCCTGTGCCTGGGGCCGCTCGTCTGGCGGCTGGACACGGCCGGGACGGTCGTCATGGCCGTGTGCCTGGGGGTTCTGGCCGTGTACGCCGTTCCGCGATCAGCCCTGGGAACCGCCGCCCTGCGCGGCAACGCCGTGTTCGTGGTCCTGTGGGCCATAGCCAAATGCCTGTTCGACGTCTGGGGCGGCGTGCCCCCGCGGACGGCCGCCCTCGAAAGCGCGGTCTTCGGAGCCAGGCTTCTGACCCTGATTTTTTTGGGGCTCACCCTGGCCGCCACCACCTCTCCCCGTCAGATGGGCGCGGCCCTGTCCTACGCCCTGACCCCCTTCCTCGGCCGCAGGGCCTGGAAGGCCGCCCTGGCCCTGGCCCTCCTGGTCCACAACCTGCCCCTGGCCTGGACCGCCGGCGCGGCCATCCGAAGCGCCATGCGCCGCCGTTGCCCGGACCTGCCCTTCTCCCGCAAGCCCGCCCTGTTCGCCACAGCCCTTCTGCGCGCCCTAAGCCTGACCGCCTTCGACCGGACCATGGCCGTGGCCGCCCGCAACCTGGACACCCCCGAGGCTTGGCGACCGGTTTTTCCCCACCCCTGGCGCGGCGCCCCCGCCTGCCTCCTGTTCCTGTCCCTGGGCGCGGCCCTTTTATGGCTCTAGTGTCCTCAAAATTCGCGCATACGATTTTTGAAAAAAATAATTGAAATAATTATGTTTTCTTAAAAAATACTGGCGTATTTCTTAAGGCACGCGGCACTAGCGGCGCGCCCCGCTTCGCTGGTCGCGACCGGAACCACCTCTCGCCGCCTCGCCTTGCCCATCTGAAATTCCGTTCCGATAGTTGACATTGATTTTCGTTTTCAATAATACCCGGTGAAATTCGTTCCGGACCCGTGTCCCGGTCCGCTGGAGGTTGCCATGATCCGAGTGCCCTGTGGAAGCAAACCGGACTCCGTCCGGTAGTCATGCCTTTCAACGCTGCCGTGCACTAAGGAGGCAACAATGTTCAAGACAGAAAACATGTGCGTTGCAAACACCCAGGCAACAGATGGCAACATCCAAGGCAACATCTACCTCAACGGCCGCAAGGCCCTCCGGGTGGCGCTGAGCGAGGTTCAGTTCAACGCCGAGGCCGTGCGCCTGATCGGGGCCGGCATCCTGACCCTGTCCCGGGATTTCGGGCTGCCAGTGCCGCTTATCAAGAAGGCCATGGCCGGGAACCTGTTCATCGTCCCGCCCAGCGAATCCCTGTATTTCCTGTTCCAGGTCGACGAGCTGGAGGCGGACATGCACGTGGAGATTCCGCCCATGTACTGGCGTTTCGCCGCGCCGGTGCGCACGGTTTCGGAACTGGCCAGATGCGCCTGATGTGACCGGGGAACGAACCGGGCAATGCCCCGGCGGCAAAGGGAACGATGCCCCTTTGAAAACCCCGAACGGTAAGGATAGACCTCTTCCAGACTGTCCCCCACCAAACCCGCCGTCCTGGCCGGGCGACGGGTTTGCGCGCGGCGCAGGCGGCAGCGCGAAGCATTGCTGACGCCGCAACCGCGTCGCGAACCCCGAGCCCGGCCATTGCGCATGGAGCAAAGCAAATGCTTCTCTCCCATGCCATTGTCAGAGAATGACCGGAAAGGAGTCGTCGTGCTCGTCAAAACCTATGGATTCTACCTTCTGGCCGCTTTCGGCGAAATCGCGGGCTGTTTCGCCTTCTGGGCCTGGCTCCGGCTGGATAAAAGCCCGGTCTATGTCATCCCCGGCATGGCCTCGCTTGCGGCCTTCGCCTATTTCCTGACCCGCATCGAAACCGACGCGGCGGGCCGGGCCTATGCCGCCTACGGCGGCATCTACATCCTGGCCTCCTTGGCCTGGCTGTGGGCCGTGGAGGGCCAACGGCCGGACCTGTGGGACATCTCCGGGGTATCCCTGTGTCTGGTGGGCGGGGCCTTGATCCTGTTCGGGCCACGGTGATCCCCGCCCGGTCCGCCCTGCCCCCTGCCCCGTCCGCGCCCGATCCTTCCCACCAAGCCCTTCGTGGGATTCCAAAGGGCGAAGCCCTTTGGCCCCCAGAGGGTATTCCCTCCCCTCTCCCGCGCTACCCCATCTTCCGATACGCGGCCAGAAGCCCGGCGGTCGAGGCGTCGTGGCGGACCGATGGCCCGGTCCCGCGCAGTTCCCCCTCGATGACCCCGGCCAGCTTCTTGCCCAACTCCACCCCCATCTGGTCGAAGGAATTGATGTCCCAGATCGCGCCCTGGGTGAAGATCTTGTGCTCGTAGAGGGCGATGAGCATCCCTAAAGTCCGGGGCGTCAGTTGCCGGTAAAGAATGGTGCTGGTGGGCCGGTTGCCGGGGAAGGTCTTGGACCGGGCCAGAAGGTTCAGCCGTTCTCCGGAAACGCCCGCGGCCGTAAGTTCGGCCCGAGCCTCGTCCTCGGTCTTGCCGCGCATGAGGGCCTCGGTCTGGGCGAAGCAGTTGGCGGCCAGAAGCAGGTGGTGGTCGCCGAGAGGGGTCACGGGCCGCGCCGCCACCAGGAAATCGCAGGACACCAGCCGGGTGCCCTGATGAATGAGTTGGTAGAAGGCATGCTGGCCGTTTGTGCCGGGCTCGCCCCAGATGATGGGGCCGGTCTCGTAGTCCACCCACTGCCCGGCCACGGTCACCCGCTTGCCGTTGGACTCCATGTCGCCCTGCTGGAGATAGGCCGGGAAGCGGGCCAGGTACTGGTCGTAGGGCAGGACGGCGTGGGAGCAGGCGCCCAGGAACTCGCCGTTCCAGATGCCCACCAGGCCCATGATGGCCGGGATGTTGTCCTCGAAGGGCGCGGTCCGGAAATGCTCATCCACCTCGAAGGCACCGGAGAGAAGCTCCTCGAAGCGGTCCATGCCCACGGCCAGGGCGATGGACAAGCCGATGGCCGACCACAGGGAATAGCGGCCGCCCACCCAGTCCCAGAATTCGAACATGTTGGCCGGGTCGATGCCGAAGGCGGCCACGCCCTCGCGGTTGGTGGAGATGGCCGCGAAGTGCCGGGCCACGGCGGCCTCGTCCCGGGCCTGGGCCAGAAACCACCGCCTGGCCGAATGGGCGTTGGCCATGGTCTCCTGGGTGGTGAAGGTCTTGGAGGCCACGAGGAACAGGGTGGTTTCGGGATTTAGGCGCCTGACCGTCTCGGCCAGGTGCGCGCCGTCCACGTTGGACACGAAGTGCAGGCGCGGGGCGTCGGCGGCATAGTGGGCCAGGGCCTCGGTGACCATGCGCGGCCCCAGGTCCGAGCCGCCGATGCCGATGTTGACCGCGTCGGCGATGGGTTTCCCGGTATACCCCGTCCACTGCCCGGAGCGGACCCGGTCCGAGAAGTCGCGCATCTTGGCCAGGACCCGGTCGACCTCGGGCATGACGTCGACGCCGTCCACGAGGACGGGCCGGTTGGCGCGGTTTCGCAGGGCGGTGTGCAGCACGGCCCGGTTCTCGGTGACGTTGATCTTTTCTCCGGCGAACATGGCCGCGATCTTGCGGTCCAGGCCGGCCTGATTGGCCAGGGAGGCCAGAAGCCCGAAGGTCTTTGTGGTGATGCGGTTCTTGGAGAAATCAAACAGGATGTCGTCCCCAAGGCGTCGGGAAAAGGCGGTAAAACGGCCGGGATCGGCGTCGAACAGGTCACGCAGATGCACGTTGCGCATGTCTCCGGCATGGGCGGCCAGATCCATCCAGGCGGGAAGTTCCGTGGGCTTGGTCATGTGGCGTCCTTTCGCGAATAGGCCGATTGGCTGGTTCAAAGGGGCGGGCCTCCGACTCCCGGTCACGATCCGCACCATATCCTCGGGCGGGGTTGCCCCTGTCCCCGCCCCACCCGGTCAGGCGGCGGGCTTTCGGTCGTCTTCCATGGCCAGGGCGGCGATTCTTCCGGCGTAGGCCGCCCGCAGGCTCTCCATATAGGCGGCATCCACCGGGCCCTTCCAGGTGGTGATCTCGGCAAAGCGTTTGGGGATGCGCGTCGTCGCCGGATCGAATCCGGTCCGGATCTTGAGCTTCCAGCGCAGGTTGCGCACCCGCTCGGACGTCTCGTCCAGGGAACCGGCCAGTTCGGTAAATCCCAGGCAGGACAGGGCCTCGGCCACCAGGGCCGGGTTGTACACCCCGCGGGCGAACAGGCAGGAGACGAGGTTGGTCAGAAGCACCCGTTCCCGCTCGTCCGCAAGCAGAAATTTCAGGGTGGCCTCGATATCCTGCTCCTTGTGCTTCTGGTCGTAGGAATAGGCTCCGGTATCCAGATGGGAATGCCGAAACCCCACGGTCTGGGACACGAAATAGGTCTCGCCCGTGGCGTATCCGGCCATCTCCTGGCCCAGCACGCAGGCGAAGTCCCCGCCGCCGTATCGGGCCGCCGCGACCCCCGCCCCCCGGCCCAGGGCGGCGTAGAAATCGTTGGTCTTGTGCCCCAGATGGTACATGGCGGTCTTGTAACCCTCGGGTTCGCCGAAAGACAGGGTCGCCAGGGCCGTTTCCGGGGTGACGAGCCCTTTCTGCATGGCCTCGGTGGCCCAGGCCAGGGCCACCCCGGCGGAGATGACGTCCAGGCCCTGGCGGTCCGCGGCGTCGATCAGGGCCAGGATCTCTTTCGGGTCCGTGACCCCGAGCATGGAGCCGCACGCGAAATTGGGCTCGTGGTCATACGGGACCTGACGGATGTAAAAACGGTGCTTGTCGGAAAACATCTCCCGGAGCATGCCCACGTGGATGCAGCCCACGGGACACCCGGAGCAGGCCGCGTTGCTCATCAGCAGCTTGTCCGCGAACTCCTCGCCCGAGACCTTTTCCGCGTCCGGATCGGCCGTGGCCTGGAGGTTGCGCCAGGGCAGGGACTTGAGCTCATTTAGGGGCAGCACGTTCACGGGCGTCCCCAGGTTGTGGTACTTCTCCATCATGTCCGTGGCCGTGACCTTGGCGTGGATGTCCGCGAACAGCTTGGGATAGTCCGGATTTCCCGGCAGGGGCAGGTCGGCGTCGCCGTGAATGACGATGCCCTTGATATTCTTGGCCCCCATGACCGCGCCGGAGCCGAGACGGCCGAAGTGGCGATAGGTGTCCACGTTGATGCAGGCATAGGACTGGAGGTTCTCGCCGGCCGGGCCGATGCGGAAGATGCTGCGGTGGCCGGAATTGCCGGGCACGATCTTGCGCAGGAGCTTGCCCGCCGTGAACACGTCCGCGCCCCACAGGTAATGGGCGTCCAGCACCTTCAGCGTCCGCGACCCCACGACGACCACGGCCGGTTTTTCCGCCCTTCCCCGGATCACCAGGGCGTCGAGCCCGGCGAACCGCAGGGACATGGCCGAGCGGCCGCCGGCATGGGTTTCGGCGTAATTCTCATTGTAGGGCGACTTGAACCCGCACACGGTCTTGCTCATCAGCGGGAAATAGCCGGTCAGAGGACCGATGGCGAAAACAAGCGGCTGATCGGGATGGAAGGCCGGTTCGCCGATCAGGCCGTATTTGGCGAAAAGCAACGCGGCCAGGCCGCTGCCGCCCATGACCTCGTTCCGGCCTTCGACAAGGGCCACATCGCCGCGTCTGGCCTTTACGTCCACCACCAGGACGCGGAAAAACCGGATGCGGTCGTACTCACCCGACGTGGGGGACATGGCAGGCCTCCTGGCAGGGGGGATGTTTCTCGTCGGCGTCGAAGAGCTCCAGGCAGTCGTGGGGACAGAAGTCCACGCACCTGCCGCAATGGATGCAGACGAACGGCGTGTCCTCGGCATCGAGATAGATGGCCCCGACCGGACAGGCCGCCGCGCACTGGCCGCACCGGATGCACACGGAGGCCTTGTACACCACTCCCCCGCCGGATTTGCGGGGACGCATGGCCCCGGTGGGACAGGCCGCGGCGCACGGAGGCGGGTCGCAGGCCAGGCACACCACGGCCTGGTAGCCGCTGGTCACGCCGCCGGAGGATTTGATGCGGATGCCGGCGGTGTTCCAGGAAAAGGATTTGTGGACCAGCCGGGCACAGGCCAGCGAGCAGGAATGGCAGCCGATGCAGCGCTCCATCCTGGCGGCGCGAAGGATTTTCATGGTCGGTGTTCCTCCAGGGGATGTCGGGCGGGCCGATCAAGGACCGGGCACGCCGTGTGGCCCATCATTTCAAAGCCGGGGGCCGGGGTCAACATCCCGTGCCGGCGAACGGAGGCCGTCATGGCGGGTTTGCGGAAAAAACTCTTGACGCCCAACCGCCTGGGGTCTATGTATCCGCTTCTTACGCGCCCGTAGCTCAGCTGGATAGAGCGCCGGACTACGAATCCGTAGGCCAGAGGTTCGAATCCTCTCGGGCGCACCAAAAATTCAAGGGGTTAGGCCAAAAGCCTAGCCCCTTTTTGCTATGTGTACCATACGTGTAATATCTGCCGTAACTCTCCTAATTCCTTGCCTTTCTTCAAATGCAACACAGAGCAAATCGAGAAATTGAGTTCAAACTCAATAAAAATAATCGCTTGGAATAAAGATTTTCTTCCGACATGCGAAGTCTGTGGTCCACAAATCGGAGCAGATGAAACTACGTAGCTGTTCCAAGTCGTCGTAAAAGCACGTTACGGATATCTCTTTTTACGATGGCTGGCAGATCGAAGGTTTCCCAGGTTCTTTCAGCAAGAAAAGATAGCGCATCTATTTCATTCAGTTTGGATCGGCCAAGATATTCGTTCAGCTCAATCGCACTCATTCGTGACATCCCTAGACCAATGAGCGATAATAGAGTTTTGGTGCTAACACCAAATTCAAGATAGAGGTCAAAAGGTAAGCTATCAGGGAATTGCTCTACAATACCTCTCCGAGAGTACTCGTACTTTAAAACATCAATGTAGGCAGAAATATATTTAGGTGCCTTGAAACGTGCAATTTCCTCAACAAGGGCCATTGTATTACGAATAACTGAAGCATATGGCAAATCGTCGGCTTCCTTGCCTGACCGTCTTTGTTCACGACTAAGCGCGCCACTGATCATTTGACCCAGAGGCTTGCCACGCATCCAGTCAACTGTTGTGTAGGCAAACGCCCACTGGGCACGGTCGCCGACAAACGCTGGATAAAGATGTCGGTCAATTCGCTCAAAGACCTTCTTGATACCCCTAACCGCATCGGAGCTTTCAGGAGGTGGAGGCAATAGCTTCTCAATCTCCTTGTATTCCTTGAATGCATCCAACAATCCTTGAAGGGCAACTGCGCTTATTCCTGGATGAGCTGTAATAATTTCCTCTGGCAATTCAACGCTTTTAAGAGCACCGCTTATCGTACTATCAAGTTCCTCAATAAATTCTTGATTTCTTCGGCGAATTGAAGGTGAGTTAGCTGTTGACCCTGTCCTGACGTGCCAAGCCATTAGATAGGCTGCCACTGGCTCCATTTTTTCATCAACACCTTCAATTCCTAATTCTATACGGCGAGCAATGTAATTGAGCAAATCCTCAGCGTGATCGATTACTTTATCTGTCTCTCTGATGATAGGATATGCTGACTTCCTTGGTATACCATAAGGCCACAGATTCTTATCATCCGTATCAATGCACACGATATTGCCGTAAAAATCTGCACCCCAACGACCGGCACGGCCAGCCAAATTCCAAAAATCTTGAGGCTCCATTCGAGTACCACGCCCTTTGCGTGGCCCTCTAACAATTATATTACGGCAAGCGAGGTTGACGCCTTCAATCAAGGTGGATGTGCAGACAAGAAATCGAATCTTTCCAGATTTGAACAAACGTTCAATTTCGTTGCGAAGGAGTGAAGGCATATTTCCATAATGAAAGCCGACACCTCGCTTAACAAGATGAACCAGTTTGAAACGATTATGAATCGAAGTCCTGCAAAAATCTGACAAATCCTTAAGTTCTTCATCTAGTGGACCACTGTCTTCATTCCCAAGCGCATCATAAATTTGCTGCGCAATTTTCTCTGCCTCACCCTGTTCGTTCGCATAAATCAGCGTGCCTTTATCCTTTCGGCCCAAAGCTAATCCAATAAAGGACAGACGCTTATTCCCTCCCTTTCCTGATGGTCGATCATGAAGTTTGAAGTAGCCAATTTCTGCTTCGTCATCTTTATGTGCAAGCGAAAGAGTCCACTCCATTGGCTTGTTTGGAATTTGCTTTGCAATCATTAAGTTCTGTGTTACTGTTGATGTGCCTCCGGGGACTATTGCTTTCTCTGCATTTTTAGGAGCATCTTCAATCAATTTGCCTGGGTTCTCTGCGTGGGGGCTGAGGAAGACGAAGCGACCATCCTCATTTGCAGAAACTACACGTTCGATTGCATCCTGAAGAATAACACCGCGAGTTCCGTCACCCAGTTTCTGTGCTTCGTCGACAACCGTGATATCGGCTTTAGGTGGAATTTCACAGGCGTTAAAAAAGAGATGTAATCTTTCCTGTGTAAAGACAACTATTGTCGGGGCGGACCCGTCGGCAAAATCCCGCAGAGGAATAGACCCCACTCGTAGATTCGGCACGTTGAACTCTTTATTCAATGTGAGAAGCTCATTCTCAATTTCGCTGACAAGGGCTCGAGTAGGCGCTAGAAAGATGGCAAGTTCACATGTTCGACGTTCGAATTCCGAAAGCAACCAGTTGAGAACAAGATATGTTTTTCCCGCAGCCGTTGGTGCCGTGGCGGATGCCCACCTCGCTTGGCGAAGCTTTCCCCATAGTTCGGTCTGGAACGAATTCCCTGAAATTGCCCGAGCATCATTTAGAACTATGGTCGCCTCAATGAGTCGTCGTGTCGCAAGCAAGGTCTCACTAATTCCAAGCCGTCCTTCGAGATCTGGAGCAATGTGATTTCGCTGTGCTGCTAAATCTATCGAACGATTATTGGCTAACTGAGTGAGAATCACTGCACCGGCATCGCGAATAAGCATATTCGGACCAAATAGCATCGCAGCCTGTGCAGCCATCAAAGCAATCTCTTGCTCGCCTATCTTATCGCTCCCTGCTAAGAAGCTGGAAGCCAACAAAAGTCGCCGCCAGTCTGGCATAAAACCTGAAAGTCGAGGGCTAAGCGTGACTACGTCTTCTCCAAGACTCTGCCCCGCGCTCCAAGCGCGTAATATCTCAAATTCAGATGCAAACCCTTCTGCAGAGATCAGCCATGACTGAAGGTCCTTCGCTTGTATCATGCAGTCTCCAAAAGGCTTAGGAAATACTTGCGAAATTCATCCACTGACCGCATGGGCACACAAATGAAATGAATATCAAAGCTCTCAATTTTTTCTTGGACGACTCTCTTGCCTACATGAGCACTCCAGTTTGGCAATGCAGCCCTCAAGGCAGGTTCAATCGTCTCCCAGATTCCAATCTCCCCCTCAGCCGGAAACCCCTCGCAATCAAAGCCAACAAGAGCTACACCGCAATAGCGAAGCTTGTTCGACTTGGCATCATCGTCGTCGAAGTAGCGTTTTAGGGCAGCAATGAGATTCTGATCTGAAAAATCAGCAAATTCATTGACCAAGACTATGTCCCGTGCAGAAGAGGCATCCTCAGCAGGTTCATCAAGCAGGTATGGCGCTAAAGATTTTAAACAATCCGTTATGGCCGTGGTCACATTGGCATAGACTTTCGATTCTCCCCAATAAACGTGAAGGTAGCCTTCACTATCGCATCGTGCATAGACTCCGTCTGTACCATGATAATGAACACCAGTTGCGGTCTTGAGGCTCATTTTACAGAGTATCTGTGTTAACCCGAATACTGGTTCAGCTAACGCAAAAAGTAAGAACTCGCCTCCTTCACCAGTATTTTTAAGCTTTGTAAAAAGATTCTTCGCCTCTATGTGTATTTTTACGATTTCGGAAGGCGAATTGGTTTCATTGAGATAGTCTTGTGCTTTTTCCAATTTTGAGCGAGGGATGGCATACTCAATGACCCGGTCGCGGAGAAATTCTGCTAATCGCTTAATTCGCATTCTCCCGTTTCCATCAAGTGTTGGTGCATAGCAGTGAACTCGAGTCAGAGTGCCTTCTATTTCGACGTCCCTATCGATAACGCGCAAATGTGCATCGGTGACCTTTTTCCTACCGCGCACCGCAGCCAGCAACATAGCTTGAAGGTCGGCATTAAAAGGTGCCAGCGTTCTCTTGGTCACAGGATTCAAAAGAGTGGTTTGTGGATTCATAACGTTTTTTGCATACGCCAAGCTGCCTACTTTTTCAAATGTTTTTCTCGCTTGCCACGTGGGGGCACTCCGTCTTGGTTCCGATGGAGCCGCCACCTACGTGTACTATACGTGTAAAATCTGCCGTAACTCTCTTCGTTTATTGATCCCGGCATCGCACCCTCAATTACTTCGAACAGATACCAGGAATCTGAACCATGGGGCAAGCCCCGACGGACATCCATTTTCGATTGCCAAGACGAGTGCCACAAAAACAGCCCGCTTGACTTCCCGCCCGGCATGAGCAAGGTAGGGACATGAGGAAACGGATTGCGGACTGGATGGAAAAAATGAGCGCCGGGTGTCTCGTGGCCTCATTCATCCAGGATATTGGCCCGGGGCACTGGCCGGGGCCGCCTTCCTCGCCGCCTGCCTGTATCTGACATGGAGGGCCGGAAAATGAACTTCACCCCCAGCTTCACGCCCTACCTGATCGCGCTCATCGCCGGGGCCGTGCTCATGGTCATCTACTTCAAGCTCCCCCCGGACAAGCCACGTCGCTAGGACGGCCGCAAGTAGCCCCTGTCGCATAGGCAGGCGAAAACGCTCGGCAATGAAATTCGGGCCGCGCAAACCATCTTTGAAAAAAATGATCGCGGCGAGGACATCCCCCGCCCGATTCATCCGGCATTCGCTCGGCTTCAAGGCCCCACGCGGCTGGGGATGGCTTACGAACCCAAAAAAGGCGGCCTATAATCGGGTCTACAACCGAACCACCTGCAGCATCTTCAAAATCGGCAAGTCCGGCTGCCTGGTTCCGATCATCCAGGCGGCGCTGTTGCTTGCTCTTCTGGCTTTCCTCATCCGGTGACACCTGCCCATCGGATAGTTTGCATCATTTTTCCGATAGTCATGTGGCCTGACGTGGTCAAATGAATAATTCTTAGTGGATGGTTGAGCCATAACATATATAATTGACCAGTAAGCCCCCTCCATCCCGCCCCTCCCTACCTCCCCCACCCACCCGAGCGTTTTTCCCCGCCCCGGGCGTTGCCCCCGGGGGCCAAAACAGCGTAAGACACGCGGATGATGTTCTACCTGCTCAAAGGCCTGGCCATCGGCCTGATCATCGCCATGCCCTTCGGGCCGGTGGGCCTTTTGTGCCTGCAGCGGGCCATCACCATGGGCCTTCGGGTGGGGCTCCTAAGCGGCCTGGGCGCGGGGCTGGCCGACACCTTCTACGGCGCCGTGGCCGCCTTCGGTCTGACCTACGTCTCCGACTTCCTGACCACCCACCACATCCTCCTGCAATCCGTGGGCGGGGCCTTTCTGGCGTTGATGGGCGTGCGCCTGTATCTGGCCAAAAAGGCCCCCAAACAGATCGAGCTCACCCACTCCCATTTCGCCGGGGCCTTCGCCTCCATCTTCTTTCTGACCCTGACCAACCCCATGACCTTCGTGGCCTTTCTGGCCATCTTCGCCGGCTTCGGCCTGGGGCAGGCCGAAACGCGGGTGCATCACGCCGTGGCCGTGGTCGCGGGGGTGTTTTTCGGGGCCATGATCTGGTGGGTGGCCATCGCCCTGGGGGGGAAACTGCTGCGGTTCCGGCTGCTCAACCAGTTGCCGAAAATCCGCAAGGGCTCCGGGGTGATCATCCTGCTTTTCGGCATCTGGGCCGTGCTCGACGCCTTTTTCCGCTTCCCCTCGCTTTTGCCGTGAAAAAAGCCCCCGCCGGACGGTGATTCCGACGGGGGCCTTTGGCCGAAAGCGGTGCCGGCCTCGTGCCGTTTTTTGAAAATCCCCGCTGTAAATCTTTAAGACAACATATTAAAATGATTCTTTTTTATGAAAAAATACGGTCGTATTTTTTCATGAGCCCGCACTACCGGCCGTGCTTCTCATGCCAGCGCCAAGCCGTCTCCACAGTGGTGTCGATGTCCGAAAAGCGCGGCGTCCAGTGGAGAAGCCGCCCGGCCCCGCCGGCATTGGCGTAAAGCGCCGGGGGGTCGCCCGGCCGCCTGGGACCTTCCACAACCGGCACCTTTCGGCCGGACACGCGCTCCACGGCCTCGATCACCTGCCTCACGGTGTTGCCCACCCCGGTCCCGAGGTTGAGCATCACGGACGCCCCCTTGTCCAGAAGCCTGGAGATGGCCGAAACATGGGCGTCGGCCAGGTCCGTGACATGGATGTAGTCCCGGATCGCCGTACCGTCCGGGGTGTCGTAGTCCGTGCCGAAGACCTCGATGTGCTTACGCAGCCCCAGCGCGGCCTTGATGACCAGCGGAATCAGATGCGTCTCGGGATCGTGGTCCTCGCCGATCTCGCCGTCCGGGTCGGCCCCGGCGGCGTTGAAATAGCGCAGGGAGGCGTGGGTGATGCCGTAGGCCTGCTCGTAGTCGCGCAGGATCTGCTCGATCATGAGCTTGGACCAGCCGTAAGGGTTGATAGGCTTTTGCGGATGGTCCTCGGGGATGGGCAGCGCGGTCGGCACGCCGTAGGTGGCGCAGGTGCTGGAGAAGACGATGTGCCCACAGCCGTGGCGGCGCATGGCGTCGAGAAGCGAAAGCGTGCCGGTAACGTTGTTGTGGTAGTACTTGGCCGGGTTCTGCACGGATTCGCCCACGTAGGCGAAAGCCGCGAAATGCACCACGGCCGCGGGCTTGTGCGCGGCGAACACGCCGTCCAGGTCGGCGGCGGAGAGGATGTCGCCCCTGACCAGCGGCCCCCACTTCACGGCCCAGTCGTGGCCGTAGACCATGTTGTCCAGGGTGACGGGGTTGAAACCGGCCTGTTTCAGGGCCTTGCAGGTGTGCGAGCCGATGTACCCGGCGCCGCCGGTGACCAAAACCGTTGTGTCCATGTCGTCATTCTCCAGATCATGCGTTTGTTGGGAAGCCTCCGGCGGCCGAAGGGCTTGCGCCCCTCGAAATCCCCCGCGAAAAACACCCGTCCGGACGCCGACTCAATCCGTAAGCACCAGGGTCCGGGGCAGGCGCCTGTCCGCGTCCCGGGCCAGAAACGACACCGGGCCGCCGTCATAGGTCATGGTCAATTCCCGGTAGAAGCTGGTCACGAAAATCCGGGCCCCGATCCTGTCCCCGGCCGACAGCCTGTCCAAACCCAGAAGCCGCGCCGGGAAAAAGAGCTCCACGGCCACGTGCGGCAGGGGCTTGTCCAGGGCCTGCATGAGTCCCGCCGCATCCAGTCGGGTGTATCTCCCGTCCGGCCCCACCTCGTAGAGCCGGGGTTCCAGTTCGAAGCGGCCCTCGTAGCGCGAATGGGGTCTGGGCAGAAGATGCGCCGCGAAATGCCGCGTCTGCCCGCCGACATCCAGAATCACGTGGATCTGGTACGTCTCGGACAGGGGAAACTCGCCCTCATAGTCCAGAAGGAACAGATCCGCATAGTTCCCGGCCAGATTGAACAGGGACAGCCCCTCCGGGCTCCAGGCCACATGGACATCCCCAAAGGGCACGTACGGCTTTTTCGTGGTGAATCCCACAAGCCGCGTGGCCGCCTTCTCCGGCCAGTCCAGAAGCGAATTGTCCGCGCAGTCCGCCGGGCGGGGCAGCCTGCGGACGTATACCGGCGCGTCCTTGTCCGGAACCGTGTCGAAGCGGCTTTGGGCATGGATGGTCGCGGCTGTGGCGTTGACCGCGCCCATGGCCGCGACCAGCCGCTCATAGGGCCGGTTTTCGATGTCCACCAGACCCATGTTGAAGTCCTCGCCGTCGCCCCGGCCGCCGGTGGGCTCGTCGGCATACTGGAACCAGTGCGCGCCCACCACGTTGGGGAAGGCCGCGAAATTCGCCTGGGCCGCCGACGCGCCCCGGGCGCGCTGGTCCTGGGTCGCGACGTGCATCAGATGGCCGTTGTTTTTATTGCCGCTGCGGTTCTCCTCGGCCGCGAAAAAGTACTCCGTAATCAGGACCGGGGCGTCGATGAGCCTGGCCAGCCCCTCGAAATAATACGGGGCCACCCAGCCGTCGGCCTCGTCCACGTTGTAGTTGGTGGAAAGCACGTCCACCCTGCCCCGGGCCGCCAGCACCGCGTCCTGGTTGTAGTACAGCGGCAGCCGGTCGCCCATGACCAGCCTGTCCGGATCAACCGCCCTCAATGCCGCCCGCACCAGCTCGTAATACCGCCCGGCGCAGACCCGGGTGAACGCCGCCACCACCTTGATGCCGTGCCCGCCGGGCCTGAGCTTGAGCCTCGCCCCGCCCTTCTTCAGGTCCTCGAAACTCCCCATTCCCTCGCCGGGCACGAAGTCGGCCGCAAGCCGGTCCCACCGGCCCTCATAATGCTCGAACAAAAGCCGCCACAACACCTGTTTGGTATAGATGGCCCATTCGTTGGACAGATACCACGAGAAAAGCGGCGCGTTCCACCAGCCCACCTCGTTGTCCGTGAAGTATCCCATGACCTCGGGATTCTCCCGATACTTTTCCGTGACCCGCCTGGCCGTCTCGATGGTCTGCGCCAATGCGTCCGGGGCGAAGGGGTCGAACCAGTGCAGCCGGGCGTTCCGCCCCAGGTCGATCTCGGGGATGAGCGGCATCTTCATGGCCGTGGTCGGATCGGACCAGCCGCCCCGGGTGTTGAAACCCCAGCCGACAAGCCGTTTTTCCACATCCGCCGCCCAGTCGTCCATGCTCCCGTAGAAGTCCTTCCAGTAATACCCCTTCCCCTCGGGGTGTTCCTGGCCGCCGTTGACCGTGTTCACGCCGAGCGAATAGAAGCGCCCCCCCCCGGGTTCCACCAGCCACGCCCGCCCGCTTTCGAACCCGGCGCCCCACTGCCCGGCCGCCGCCTGTACAGCCAACAAGACAAACACCCATACAAAACAAAACCGTTTCATCATCACCCACTATCCCGGGGACGCGAAGCGCGACATAGTTTTTCGAAAGGGGGTCCAGGGGGACCTTTCTCCGAAAAGGTTTCCCCCCTGGCCGCCGGAGGCCTTTTCCCTATCCCAGGGCGTCTTGCAGCAGCTTGGCCAGCACCACGTCCGAATCGAAGTAACGCCGGGCGAAGTCCACGGCCGCCGCCGCGTGGCGGTCGTAGTCGCGGCGCACGGCCTCGATGCCGGCAAGGGCCCCTGCCTCGTCCGCAAACGTCACGACGCCCCGGCCCACGTCGAAAATGTCCGAGAATCCCGTGTCCTGGACCACCACCGGCCGCCCCGAGGCCAGATAGCAGGCGCTGCGGCAGGAAAACCAGCCGCTTTTCGAGGCCACGTAGGCGTTTTTGGCCGGTGAGAACTCGGCCATACTCTCCCATATATAATCCCGATACTTCCAGGGCGTCTGGGACATGGCGAACCCGTCCACGAGTTTCCAGCCCTTTTCCTCCAGAAGCTCCCGGGGCGGCCGGCCGCCGCCCAGGGCCAGTTCCAGAACCGCATCGGTCCTGCCCGGCAGATCCATGATCTTCTCGAACTCCATGTTCTTGCCGCCGTAGCGCACGCCCTCCACCTCCGGCCCCTTCTCCTTGGGCTGCCAGGAAAGCACGGTGGTGAACACCTCCCGCGCATATCTCCCGGCCCCTTCCCAGGCCGCAAGCACGATCGGCTGCCGGGTCGGCCGCCAGTCGAAGACCCCCGTCGGGACCAGACACCCAGGCTTGCCCACGTTTTCCCCGAACGAGAAGAACACGTCGTGGCGGCGCATATTCTCGATATTTTTCACGGCATTGGCGTCGGCCTCACCGCGCAGGTACCTGGGGATGTCCGACTGGGTGTACATGGGGTCGGAGTCGATGAGCACCTTGACCGGGATGCGCTCGTATTCCTCCCGAAGCTGGCACGTCGTGGAGATATTGAAGAACACGTCGGCCCGGGCCACCACCGCCGCCAACTCCTCCCTGGAAAGCCCCCAGTGCCTGTCGTCCGGTCCGCGCACGCAGAAGCGCTTCTCCAGTCCCGGCTCCAGCCTCTCCAGATAATCCTTCAAGTACCCAATATGATACGTCAAATCCTCGACGAAGGTCACGTTGAAGGGGTCATAGGCCCAGCCGCCCGTGTCCTCCAGATAATAAACGTCGTGGCCGAGCCTGTAAAAACCGTGCAGATACTGCACGTAATCCCAGGCCACGCCGCCCAGCGGATACGTTGCCGCCAGGCCGGAGACGATGATGGTGCGTTTTTGCATGAGATTCTCCTGGAGATGATGGGCCTCGTGGGGAGGAGGCGGAGCCTTCTCCCCGGTCTGCCCGGCCTAGGCCGGAACCGGAGTCTTCCCCATCTGGATGCCGTGCAGTCTGGCGAATTCGCCGTTTTTCTCCATCAAGGCATCGAAAGTGCCCATCTCATGAATGCGTTTGTCCTTGATGACCAGGATGAGGTCGGCCCGGCGCATCATGGACAGGCGGTGGGCGATGATAAAGGTGGTCCGGTTGACCATGAGCCGCTCCAGGCCCTGCATGATGAGCGACTCGGTCTCGGCGTCGAGGGCCGAGGTGGGCTCGTCCAGGATCAGAAGCGGCGCGTCCTTGAGCAGGGCCCTGGCGATGGCCAGGCGTTGGCGCTGGCCGCCGGACAACGTGGAGCCTCGTTCGCCGAGCTGGGTGTCGTAGCCCTCGGGCAGGGACATGATGAAATCATGGGCGTTGGCCAGCTTGGCGGCCTGGACGACCTCGTCGCGGGTGGCCTTGCGTTTGCCGTAGGCGATGTTCTCGTGAACGGACATGGGGAACAGCTGGGTTTCCTGAAGCACGATGGCGATGTGCTGCCGCAGGCTCTTGAGGGTGACATGGCGCAGGTCCTGGCCGTCGATGGTGATGGAGCCGGTCTGGGGATCGTAGAAGCGCAGGAGCAGGCTGACCAGGGAGGTCTTGCCCGCGCCGGTCTGTCCGACCACGGCCACGGTGGAGCCGCCGGGGCAGGAGAAGGAGACGTCGGTGAGCACGGGTTTGTCCGGCTCGTAGCCGAAAGTGACGCCGTCGAAGCGGACCTCGCACCGGGATACGGAAAGGGGGATGGCGCCCGGGTCCTCGTGCACCGAGGCGTCCATGGCCATGACGTCGATGACCCGCTTGGCCTGGGCCAGGGACCCCCGGATGGCGGCCACGGTGGTGCTTAAGCTGCTTAGGGGGGTGTAGAGGGTGGCCAGGTAGGAAATGAAGATGAGCAGTTCGCCGGTGGTCAAGGACCCGTCCAGGACGTGGCGCACGCCCACGTAGAGCACCAGGGCCGTTCCCGCAGCGGTGATGCCGCCCACGAGCCAGCCGTAGACGGTCTGCAGGGCGTACAGGGAGAGCTTGCGGTCGAAGGAATGCTGGGATTCGGCCACGAAGCGTTTCTTCTCCTCCTCCTCGCGGGCGAAGGCCTGGACCAGGGAGATGGAGGAAAAGATGCGTTCCACCGTGGAATAGACCTGGCTCTCCTTCATGTGGGTCTCGGTGGTCAAATCGCCGATGCGCCGGCTGACCCGGGAGATGGCCAGGAAGAGGAAGGGGATGATGCACACGGCATAGATGGTCAGTTCCACGTCCAGACGCAGGCAGACCACGAACATGCCGATGAGCATGGCGGAACTGGTGAGCGTGGTGAACACGCCGTTCATGAGCAGGGTCTGCACGGCGTAGGTGTCGCCCATGATCCGGTAGATGAGGTCCCCGGTGGGCCATTTCTGGTGAAAAAGCAGGGACTGGCGCTGCAAGTGCTGGAAGAGGTCGCAGCGCAGGTCCTGGACCATGTCCTGGCCCATGCGGATGGTCAGGTAGTTGTTGAGGAGTTGGACGAAGCCGACCAGGAAGTGAACGGCCACAAGCAGCCCCACCACGGCGGCCAGTTGCACGGTGACGCTGATGGTCGCGGGGTCGATGGTCATGCCCCACAGGGCCAGGGGGGCGCGGCCGATGATCTGGTCCACGGCGAGCTTGAGCGGCCAGGGCTTGAGCAGCTCCATGGCGCTGATCAGGCCCACCAGACCCAGGCACAGGAGGAAGGTCAGCCGGTAGGGCTTAAGGTAGGCCAAAAGGCGCAGGAATACGGGCATGTGAAGAGGAACCTTGGGCTAGATCGTTCGCCGAAGTCCGGCGTTCCCATTTCCCTGGACGCAACACTGGGGCGCACCGCATCCACGGCACGCCCCAGGCGGTATCATGATCGGCCCCTATGCGGCCAGGGCGTTTTCGGTCTTCTTCGCGGCGGCGGACGTCGGGATCAGCGCCTCCAGGTCATCCGGGTCGCCCTCGCCGTCCACGATGCGGCGCGACGGTGCCGAGGCGCGCACGATCAGGCGTTCCTCCACAGGCTCCTCCAGGGAGCCGCCGGGACCGCGCACCATGAGGTACTGCACGAGCATGGTCACCAGCGAGGCGGCGCGGAACAGCCCCCACAGCATCCACCCGGCGAACAGGGCCCCGGCGGTGGCCACGGCCACTGCGGCATAGGCGGACACGGGCACCAGGGCGGCAGCGGCGGCGGCCAGGACGGCCAGCAGCAGCACGGCGCGCCCGGTGGGCAGGATGGTGCCGGCCAGACGCACGAAGCGCTTGTATCCGCCGTGGTTCTCGGCCGTGACCCGAAGCTTCAGGACGGTGAACAGGTTGGTCCGGGCCGAGAGGTCCCAGGGCGGCACGGCGGAGATGGAGGCGAAGCCGGTGTCGGTGGTAAACGGCATGCGCAGCCCGGTCAGCACGGCCAGGATGTGGGACAGGAGCTGTTCGCGCTCCACGCCCTTGTTGTTCCAGAAGTAGCGATGGAAGGTCAGGCGGTGGGAGAACACGCCCGCGATCTCGGCGACCTTGCGCACAAAGCCCACGCGCGGCATCTCGCGCTCGTCGTGGGGCATATCCTCGGCCAGGGGCACGGGGCACACGCCATGTGCGGCGCACTTGCGCAGCTGCCACACGGTCTTGTAGCGGGTCCATCCCCGGCACAGGGGCTGCAGCAGGGTCAGGCCGGTGATGATCAACCGCGAGCCAAGGTTGTCGTGACGGGCCGGCAGCTTGGCTTTGCTGGCCCGGTGCCCGACGAAGGCCAGGGAGGTCGCGGCCATGGCCAGTCCGACGAGCCCGAGCAGGGGCACGAACGGCGTGGCCACGAGAAGGGCCAGGGCCAGGACCATCCACTCCATGGACAGGGGCAGGTAGGCCACCAGACTGCCTTTGGGCTCATACAAGGTCTGGAACAGGCCCATGCCGAACACGCCGTGATAGATGACGGGCCGGTTGGCCAGAAGGCAGCCGCCGATGTCGCCGTAGATGCGGCCGGCCCACCGGGAGTTGCCAAGGACGTTGAAGCGGTCCTTGTGCTTGGGCAGAAGCAGGGCCTCGGCCCGGCCATAGCCCTTCTGCTGCTTGATGTAGGCCGAGACGGTGTTCCTGCGGTGGTGCCAGACCATCATGGCCGCGCAGAAGCCGATGACGTAGCCCTCGTTCTGCAACCGCCAGCACACGTCCACGTCGTCGCCGGCGGCCCGGTAGGTGGCGTCGAAGCCGCCGATCTCCATGAGCTTTTCGCGGCGATAGGCCATGTTGCAGCCCGGGATGTGCTCGGCCACCTCGTCGGTCAGAAGCACGTGGGTGGGCGCGCCCGGGGACACGGCCACGCAGGCCGAGGTGCGGTTGTCCTCGGGCGGGGGCAGGTTGGGGCCGCCCACGGCCACGAAGCGCTCGTCGGTGAAGGCCCAGGCCATGTACGTCAGCCAGTCCGGGTCCACGTAGCAGTCGGAGTCGGTGTAGGCCACGATCTCGCCCCGGGAGGCGTTCATGCCCACGTTGCGGGCCGCGGACAGGCCCAGGTTGGGCTGGTGGATGACGTGGATGTAAGGATACCTGGCCGCATAGCGGTCGGATATCTCGCCGGTTTTATCCGTCGAGCCGTCATCGACCACGATGACCTCGAAATTCGGGTAGGCCAGCTTCTGGAAGGAGGCCAGACAGCCGTCCATGGTGGAGTCGGCGTTGTAGGCGCAGATGACCACGGAGATAAGGGGCGTGGCTTCGGGCAGAAGCGGCAGGCGCTGGCGGTAGACCCCGGAGACGGCCTCGAAGGCCGGCTTGGGATTCCTGTTCGCGTCCACGACGCCGAAGGCCCAGTCCTCGATCAGGTGTCCGCCGGTGTACCATTCGTCGGTCCAGGCGAAGACCATGGTCCCGGAGACGCCCAGTTCGAAGGCGGCCCGAAGCTGCCAGGAGAGCGTCTCGGCCACGTGGTCCGCGCCGTGGCGGATGGAGTCCATGCCGAACTCGGACAGGACCAGGGGCAGGTCTCCGGCCACGTTCTGCAGGCGTTTGACGTAGGCCCGGAAGGCCTTTTCCTCGTGCAGGTAGACGTTGAACGACAGGAAGTCGAGGAAGGGCAGGCGCAGGTATTCCGTGGACGGATAGTTGGCGTAGGTCACAAGCCCCGAGGGGTCTTCCCGACGCACGATGGCGGTCAGCTTGGCCAAAAACTTCTCGATCTTCTTGGCCCCATGCCAGCGCACGATGTGCGCGGGAATCTCGTTGCCCACGAGCCAGGCCAGGATGGCCGGATGCCCGGCCAGGGGCCGCACGGCCTCGCGGATCACGGTCTTGATCTGTTCCTTGACCTCCCACTGGTCGAGGAAGCACAGATGCTGAGGCCAGGGGATGCCGATCATGACCCGCACGCCCATGCTCTGGGCCAGATCCAGAAACCAGCGGGGCGGAACGTAGTACACGCGCACGGTGTTCACCCCGGCGGAACGCATCATCTCGAAATCGCGCACCACCTCGTCCCTTCCAGGCAGGGGTTCGCCGTTCTCGTTTTCAGGGAAGGGCCCATAGGTGACGCCCTTGATGAAAAACTTTTCGTCGCCGGCGAAAAGGTAGCGGCCGTGAGCCCGGACGCGTTCCATGGGGGAGGTGGCAAGCCCCTCTTCGATCTGGAACATGGATGTTTCGCTCCTGGTGCGCGGGGTGTATCTCCCGCTTTTTTTCATGATTCCGGCATGTTGCCGTTTTTCTCTCTGCATATGCCGCTGCCCGCTGGCGCGGGCCGGCGAGCGCCCATAAGCAAGCATCGTGCCGGATATTGCACATGTGTCCGGACAGGGGTTTGGGGAAAAAAAGAACCCGCCCTTTACGCGGCGGGAACGAAAATTACCCGTGCCCGGGAACGCCCGATTACATTTTCGTAACCGGATTCCCCCGTTGCTCCAACCCCCTCCGAAATAACGACTTTTTCTTCGAACCGATTGATTTTTCTCTTCATTGCTGCGAACAATTACCTGCCCAAGGGCCGCTCTCTCCTGGCGGTCCTGGGCAGCGCGGTCATGGCGCTGATGGCTATGGTCATGGTTCCGGCGGTGCGGCGCTGGCGGGATCTGCTTCGGGAAAAGCCCGGCCCGGTGGACGAGCACGGAGACAGGGTCCGGGCCATGGTCCCGGAATAAGACATACCGCGGAAAGACGCGAAACGGACCTTACGGAACTATGCCCCACCCAGTCCGTCGCGCAATTCGCCGGAAAGGTATTCGGTCAGTTCCGCAAGCATGGCCAAAAGGACCGGGACATTGCGTTCGACCTCCCCCTCGTCCCGGTTCCGGGCCGCCAGTTCCACCCGATAGCTCATTTCCCGAAGCGGTTCGGCCCGTATGGTCCCGCAGACCCCTTTCAGGGAATGCGCCAGCTGCGCGAGCCGCTCCATGTCCCTCGCGGCGAAGGCCTCGGCGATGGCCGCATGCCGCTGCGGACTCTCGCCGACAAAGACCGAGAGCACCTCGCGCAACAGGTCCCGGTCGTCCTCGAAGCCTTCGAGGGTCTTTTCCAGATCGATCAATCCGCCTAACGGGTTCACCATGGCCACACTCCGCGGGACAAGACGGCAGCACGCCGACCGCCGTCCCTTCTTCGGATCGTCATGAAAAATGCAAAAAATGTGTATCCGAGAAACAAAAATTCCACAACACGCCGACATCTCGTGAAAAACAGCGGGATATCCTAGGCCCCGCGCACCAGAAGGTCATACACCTCGGCCACGCTCCAGCCCTCCACCCGGGACGCCGTGCGCCGGGCCGTCTCCCTGGGCCGCAGCCCGGCCCGGGCCTCCTCGGCCGCGACGCGCAGCACCTCCTCGGCCGAGGCCGCCTCCCCCGCCGCCTCGCCCGGCCCCACCACCACGGTGATCTCGCCCAGTATCTCCGGCGGGGCCGCCGCGAACTCCGAAAGCCGGGCGTGCAGAAATTCCTCGTAGGTCTTGGTCATCTCCCTGGCCAGGACGCATTCCCGGTCGCCCAGGGCGGCCAGGGCCGCCGTCAGGGCCTTCCCCAGGCGGGTCCTGCGCTCGAAAAAGACCAGGGTGGCCCCGGTCGCGGCGTGTTTCTCGAAAAGGCGGCGGATGTCCGAGGTCTTGCGCGGCAAAAAACCCAGAAAGGTGAAGGGATACGGCGGCAGCCCGGCGGCGGACAACGCGGCGGTCACGGCCGACGGCCCCGGCACCGGGGACACGGCGTATCCGCCCTCGCGGCAGGCCCGCACCAGCCGGTAGCCGGGATCGGACAGAAGGGGCGTCCCGGCGTCGGACACCAGGGCCAGGGTCAGCCCCTGGGACAGAAGCCCCAAAACCCGCTCCCGCCGAGACTCCTCATTGTGCTCGTGCAGGCTGACAAACCCCTGCGCGACAATGCCCAGGCGTTTGAACAGAAGTCCGGTGCGCCTCGTGTCCTCGGCCAGGACCAGGTCCGCCCCGGCCAGGACGCGCGCGGCCCGGGGCGAAAGATCGTCCGCGTCGCCCAGGGGCGTGGCCACCACGTACAGCCTGCCTTTCGCATTCCCGTCCACGCCGCTCCTCCGTTGCCCCGGCCATACCACGCCCGCCCCCAGGCGTGAAGCGCCCGGTCCGCGCGGTCAGCGTATCTCGACGGACAGGGAATAGGCCGCGCCGCCCCTGGTGGCCCCGACCTCGATCCGGTACGTGCCCGACTCTGGCAGCGTCCCCTTCCATGCGGCGGCGTCCTGCCCCTCGCCGGCGCCCGGAAGCGTCTTCCCGGACCGGCCCGGCAGATAGATCGTGACCACGGCGTTGTTCTCTTCGCTGGCCACCGTCACGGACATGGTCTGGCCGGCCTTGGCCCCGACGAGGTAGGACGCGGTCTCGCCCCTGGCGATGCCGCCCTCCACGGTGGCGCTCGACGCGCCGGGCGCGAACCGCAGCGGAATGCCGGCGGCCAGGGTAAGCGACGCCGCGCACAGAAGCGCGACGCAGGCGGCAAGCGGGATGCACACGACCCGCCGAGTCAAACATGTGGACTTCATAAGGCGCTCCCTGGCCGGAAACAGATCCGGCGGCAACATGGTGACGCGAAAAAGGCGTCCTCCCCTCTACCGTCTGCGCCGGGGCCGCCGCAACATGAAATGAGGGCTTTTCGCCGCACGCGGCCTTCGCCGCCCGCCTTGCCCGGCACGCCACCGTGCGGGAAGAAAAAAGGGCCACCCCACCCGGGGCGGCCCCTGCTTTGCCCTTCTTTCTCGGCCCTCGGCCGGATGCGCCTTCGCGCACCTATTGCGGGGTCAGGCCCGAAGCTGCTCCCAGGCCACACCCATGGCGGCGGCAATTTTCTTGAGTGTGGCCACGCGCGGCCGTGCGGCGAGGGATTCCATTTGCAGATAAGCCTGGCGGGTGACGCCCATGCGGCGGGCCACCTCGTCCTGGGTCAGCCCGAGATGCTCGCGCCAGGCGCGGATGAGGCTGACGCCGCGTTCGTCTTCGATGACGATCACGGCGTGGGGGATGGTGACTTCGTCATCCGGCCTGCCGCCGAAGTGCTCCTCGTAGTCGTCCCACGGGACCACCACATAGAGGGGTGTGCCGTCCGGAGCCTTCAGGATATGGTGTTCAGTATGTGCGGTCATCGCGTTTTTTGACCTCCTCGATGCGGACAACCACTGGAATATTTCTGGTATTCACGGTAAAGAGGACTCGATACCGGCCGACCCGCAGGCGGTAGCCGTCCCGCCCGCCCAGGGCCTTGACGTTGCCGCACCGGGGCCAATCGGCCAAGGTCCCGACAGCTTCGCGAATGGTTCCGCGCTGTTCGGCGTCGATACGGCGGAATTGCTTGCGGGCCTTGGCGGTCCACTCGATTTCGTTCACGGAAGAAAGGTAAGAAAAAGCAAGAAAAAAGTCAAACTTTACTTGCTAATCATGCTTCGCTATTTTCATATTAACATTGATCACAGGTACCACCTATAGCGGCAGCGTTTTTTAAGTATAGCCACGCACAGCTAGGCGACAGGGTCTCCAACCTAAAGACAAACCTGACTGAAGCATATTATCGCTAAATATATGAGACAAGACTCAAGCCATACTTCTTATTACACATAGCACAAAACTGCAATTTATTCACAATGCCACTCAACACTATACTCATGCAGCAATTTATACACATAAATATTCAAAATCAAAACCTCCTAAAAACATCGAGAAAAGCATGAAATCATTAATAAATGTTGATAATTTTGGAGGAACAGATGCAGACAATGATGATATTTTATTAAAAGCATTTGAGGACCATGAAGCATTCTTAAATATCACATCTTTGAAGCGACACATGATCATCGGGAAAAAAGGCAGTGGGAAAACCGCTATTTTTAAAAAAATTATAACAACGCATCAATATGATTTTTTCTCATATGGGCACACGTTTTCAGATTATCCATGGCACCATCACGAACGTCAAGCACGGATCGGCATTCCTGACTTTGACAAATACACTCATAGTTGGAAATATTTAATACTATTGTCTATCGCCAAAATAGCTCTCAACCAAGACAACTCGCTCCCTATTTCATCAGAATCAATGGAAGACATGATACGACTCGAATCTTTTATTGTAGATACATACGGAAGTCGTGACCCTGATCTTACACAGATATTTAGTCCAACAAAATTTCTACGACTAAAACCACACTTTGAGTTAAATTTTAAACTGTTAAACACAAGTATATCGCCTGAATCTGTGCCAATCTTGGAACTACCAACCATAATTCAAGAAGTTAATGCGGCTTTATTGAAAATCATAATAAATCTATTAAATCCTGATCATAAATATTTTATTGCTTTTGATCAACTTGACCTCGGCTTTGATACGTATTCAAATGAATATATAAACCGCCTCATTGGTCTTTTACTTGCTAGTAGAGACATCAACTTGACCGCAAAGGAGAATGAAAAAAATTTATTAGTTGTTATTTTTTTACGCGATGACATCTACGAATGCCTACACTTTGAAGATAAAAACAAAATGACGGAAAATTATGTTTCTCTTATAGAGTGGGATACTCCACGAACACAAAAAACCCTCAAAGCACTTATGGAAAAACGCTTTAGCATTGTTTTGGGAGAAAACGACTCTTCAAAAATCACATGGGAAGATGTCTTCAACGAAGAACGGGAAATGCCTAGCCATCAATCAAAGTACGACCATATGAAAGACAGAACATATCTCAGACCTAGAGATATGATAAAATTTTCAAATTGTGCTTTAGAAAAATATAAAGAGCGTCATGGGAATAACAACTCTCAAGATCATCAAACAAAAATAGACAATACTGACATTCATAACTCTCGTGCAGAATATAGCGAGTATTTCCTCCGTGAAGCTGACGATGAGGTCCACAAACACTTTCCTGATTATGAAAAATATCTTGATGTACTAAGAGTCATTGGGAAATGGCATTTCGAAAAAGATGAATTTTGTGATATTTACACAAAACAATTCAGCTTACCAAGCATTCAGCCTACTGATGTACTTGAAAAATTATTCGATTATTCCTTTATTGGGTTTTATAGAGCGGGCGGCCGTGGATTTGGTGGATCGGAATACACATTTAAATACAGAGAACCTCGTGCACGATTTGATCATACATCAAATAGATATCGCATTCACCCAGGTCTCATCGAAGTGCTAGGCCTAAAAAGAGCTTAATGTGATGGATTCAATCAGTTACGAACCGAAAAGGAAGGGCCACCCCACCCGGGGCGGCCCTTCCATTTTTCGTTTCTTTCGGCCCTCGGCCGGAACGCGCTCGGCGCTATCCCATCAACCGCTTCTTGCCGTCGATGAGCTCACCCACCACGCTCGGATCGGCCAGGGTCGAGGTATCGCCCAGGCTCTCGGTCTCGTCCGAGGCGATCTTGCGCAGGATGCGCCGCATGATCTTGCCGCTGCGGGTCTTGGGCAGCCCCGGCGCGAACTGGATCACCTCCGGCTGCGCGATCGGCCCGATCTCCTTGCGCACATGCACCTTCAACTCCTTCAAAAGCTCCTCGCTGTCGTCGAAGCCCGCCTTCAAGGTCACGTAAGCATAGATGCTCTGGCCCTTGACGTCGTGCGGCATGCCCACCACCGCGGCCTCGGCCACGGTCGGATGCGACACCAGCGCGGACTCGATCTCGGCCGTGCCCATGCGGTGCCCGGACACGTTGATCACGTCGTCCACCCGGCCCATGATCCAGAAATAGCCGTCCTTGTCCCGGCGCGCGCCGTCGCCGCTCTCGTAGTACCCCTTGAACCCGGCGAAATACTGCTGCTTGAACCGGGCCGGATCGCCCCACACCCCGCGCAGCATGCCCGGCCAGGGCTTGCTGATGACCAGAAACCCGCCGTCGCCGAGCGGCATCTCCTGGCCCTCGGAATTGACGATGGTGGCGTCGATGCCCGGCAGCGGATACGTGGCCGACCCGGGCTTGAGCGGCGTGGCGTACGGCAGGGCCGAGATCATGAGCCCGCCGGTCTCGGTCTGCCACCAGGTGTCCACGATGGGCAGTTTCCCCTTGCCGATGTGCTCGTGGTACCACATCCAGGCCTCGGGGTTGATGGGCTCGCCCACGGAGCCCAGGATGCGCAGCGACGACAGGTCGTGGTTCTCGGTCCACTGCGGTCCGGAGCGCATCAGCGAGCGGATGACCGTGGGCGCGGTGTAGAAGATGTTGACCTTGAATTTCTCGCAGATCTGCCAGAACCGGTCCGGGCCCGGATACGTGGGCACGCCCTCGAACATCAGCGACGTGGCCCCCAGAGCGAGCGGCCCGTAGACGATGTAGGAATGGCCCGTGACCCAGCCGATGTCCGCCGTGCACCAGTGGATGTCGTCGTCGTGCACGTCGAAGACCCACTGGGTGGTGTGGGCCACGTAGGTCAGGTAGCCGCCCGTGGTGTGGTAGACGCCCTTGGGTTTGCCCGTGGAGCCGGAGGTGTAGAGGATGAAGAGCACGTCCTCGGCGTCCATGTGCTCGGGCTCGCACACGGCGGTGATGTCCGGAGCGGCCATCTCGTCGTGCCACCAGACGTCGCGGCCCGGAGCCATGTCCACCTCGTTGCCGCCGTGCTTGAGCACGATGCACTTCTCGATGGTCGGACATTCCTTGAGGGCCTCGTCGGCGTTCTTCTTCAAGGGAATGGTCTTGCCGGCGCGGATGACCGCGTCGCTGACCACGATAACCTTGGCCTGGCAGTCGTTGATGCGGTCGCGCAGGCTGTGGGCGGAGAACCCGGCGAAGACGATGCTGTGCGGCGCGCCGATGCGGGCGCAGGCCAGCATGGCGATGGCCAGTTCCGGCACCATGGGCAGGTACAGGCTGACCCGGTCGCCCCGCTTGACGCCCATCTTCTTGAGCACGTTGGCGAAGCGGCAGACCTCGTCATGCAGCATCTGGTAGGTGTAGACCCGGACGTCCTTGTCGTTTTCGCCCTGCCAGATGATGGCCGCCTTGTTGCGCCGGCCGTCGGTCAGGTGCCTGTCCAGGCAGTTGTACGCCACATTGAGCTCGCCGCCCGCGAACCACTTGATCTCGGGCGGGTCGAAACTCCATTCCAGGGCCTTGTCCCACTTCTTGTACCAGGTCAGAAGTTCGCTGGTCCGGTCGGACCAGAATCCCTCGGGATCGTCCATGGACCGCTTGTATACCGCCCGGTATTCGTCCATGCTCTTGATATAGGCGTTTTCCCGTCCGGCAACGGGCGGTTCGAACACACGGTCCTCATGCATCAGGCTCTCGATTCTCTCCGATGTCATCGTCATCCCCCGGTTCCTAGGTTGAAACGCATTGCAAGCGTGGGCGGAACCTACACGTCCGTAAAGTCGATTGCCACGACTTTTCGGTAAACGGTCCGAAAAATCCGTTTGTGCGTCCGGCTTCCCGGGCATGTGCCGTTCACCGGACCACGGACGCCGTTCACCGTACAGACAAAGAGTCCCTCCGGACTTGTTCTCAAAATCACAAGAACCCTCTGGAACATCCCGCCGAGGCCGGGAACGTAATCCTGTCCGTCCCGGAACGCAAACCCTGCGGGAACCCCGGCCCGGCTCAGGTCATTGTACGTTCGGAGTCGGCGGGCGCGTGGCCGTGGCGGCGGGCATCGTCAGGGGTATGGGAATGATCGTGGTCGTGACCGCCCTGAATGTGGTCGGAGTGGATGCCGCTTCCGACGTGCGACGGCTCCCCCAGGGCGAACACGGCCCCGTTGGGGACCCCGGGGATGATCCGGGTCCCGAAGGCCCGAACCTGTCGCTCAAGGACCATGGCCGGCCAGTCCCCGTATTCGGCGTCAAAGGCGCGCAGAAGGGCCGCCGCCGTGGGGGTCACGGTCTCTCCGGCCCGGGGGATGCCGTAGACCGGCACGCCCTCCAGAAGAATCAGGGCGGCCGGGGCGGGCGTGGACAAAAGCCCGTGGGCGCAGGACACCACCCCGTCGCTTATGGGCAGCGGTCCGCACACGAACCGCGACGGCCCGATCAGGGCGAAAAGCTCGGCGGCCAGGCACACGTCCAGGATGCTGTCCAGGGCTCCCACCTCGTGGAAGGCCACGGCCTCGGCATCGATCCCGTGCACGGCGGCCTCGGCCCGGGCCAGTTCCCCGAAGGCGGCCAGGGCCAGGGCGCGGCCGGGCGCGGACAGGTCGCTTTTCCCGATCAGTTCGCGGATGTCGGCCATGGTGGTGTGATGGTGCATGTGGGGCAGGCGGATCTCGCAGCCGTATCCGGAGATGCCGGACACGCTCCGGGGGACCACCCGCAACGCCCCGGCCAGTTCCGGGACCCCGAGCCGGCCGACGGCGGCCTCCACGGCCGCCGCGTCCAGACCGACCAGCCGGCTCAGGCCGGCCACGAACATGTCCCCGGAAACGCCGGACGGGGCGCGCAGGACCAGCACGGGACCGACGGGATGCTCACGATGGGGATCAGTCATGGTTGAGGAGCCTTATGATCCGGGCCGCGGCGCAGGCCGCGCCGTAGCCGTTGTCGATGTTTTGCACGCACACGCCCGGGGCGCAACTGGCCAGCATGGAAAAAAGCGCGGTGCGCCCGCCCTCGGCCACGCCGTAGCCCACGGAGGTGGGCACGGCGATGACCGGCTTCGGGGTCAGGCCCCCCAGGACAGAGGCCAGGGCCGCGTCCATGCCGGCGGCCACGATGACCACGTCATGGGCGTTTATGGCCTCGATATTCTCGGCGACCCGCCACAGTCCGGCCACGCCGTTGTCCTCGAAAAGGGTGTTGGCGACGCCCAGGTAGTCCAGGGTGCGTCCGGCCTCGTGGGCCACGGGACCGTCCGAGGTGCCGGCCGAGACCACGGCCGTCCGGCCGCGCGGCAGCCGGGGCAGAACGGCGGTATAGGCCGTGCGCGACGCTTCGTGGTAATCGAGAAGGCGTTGCAGGGCCGCGGGCAGGGCCGCGAAGACCTCGGGGGCCAGCCGGGTGAAAAGAAGGGGCGTTCCGCCCCGCCCGTGTTCGGCAGCCAGCCGGGCGATGACGGAAAGGGGCTTGCCCTGGCAGAAAACCGTCTCGGGCAGGCCGATGCGTTCCTGGCGGCTGTGGTCGAAGACAAGGCTCATGGCTTTCCGACAAAGGCCCGGCCCCGGGCGTAGCCTCTCGGGTCCAGGTCCACGGTTGCAAGAAAGGGGAAGCGGGCCGCGAACAGCCGGCCGACCTCGGCCACGACGCCCAAAAGCCCGGCCCTGGCCCCGGGGTCGCCAAGGACCTCGGGCGCGACCTCAAGGCGGGCCGCGTCGCCCTCGATGCGGCAGCGCACCACAGACAGGCCGCAGCGTTTGCGGACAAGCTCCTCGGCCGCGTCCACGGCGGCCAGACGCTCGGGGGTGACGGCCGTGCCGGTGTGGATGCGGCTGG